>Ga0164242_10002741_pt1 | contig 20323 bp, 20 predicted proteins | sample OricomgcompostMG_FD_108783 | JGI IMG/M metagenome (GOLD analysis project Ga0164242, IMG submission 108783) | Miracle-Growth compost microbial communities from Emeryville, California, USA - Original compost - Miracle growth compost (MG) ... | reverse complement strand
GGCCACCGCGGTCAGGTCGTCGACCTGTCCCAGCGCCCCCATCGCCATGATCAGCGCCAGCGACGCCATCATCGCGTGGAAATCCGGCAGCGACTCGGAATCCAGTGCGGCCCTTGCCCGTTCGGCGGCGAGCTGACAGCGCGCGGCCACCGCGTCCAGGCAGGCCTGCACCGCGCAACGGGCCGCGGCCTGCGCCGGGGTCTCGGGCCGCGCGGCGAGGCCGTCGAGGACCAGCGCGGCATCGGCCGGCCGGCCCAGCATCCACACCAGGTTGGCCGCGCGCACCGTCGCCCAATAGTGCCGGTCGGACGCGTCGCCGTCGGCGCCGTCGGTGATGGCCCGCAACGCCTCCTCGGCCTGCTCGCCCCGGCCCAGCAGCACCAGGTTCATCGCCCGCACCCCGGCGGCGCCGGGCGCCCCGGCCCGCGCGGCGGCGTTGGCCAGCCGGTCGGCCAGGTCCAGGTCCAACAGCGTCATCGCGTGCCGCGCCGACTCCAGGTACAGCTCGGGTTGCGGGTCCAGGTCGGACTCCAGGGTCAGCAACGCCCGGCGCACCGTGGCCTGCATGTCGGCGTCTTGGTACTGCGCCAGCCGGGTCGCCAGCCGGCCCCGGATCGTCGACAGGTACATCTCGCCGGCGCCGGCCCGGCGGAGCTCACCGAACAGCGGGTGCGCGAGCCGGGCCATCAAGGCGCGCGGGGTGCGTTCGACGGTCACCAGTCCCATCGCCTCGGCCGCAACTAGGTCTTCTCGAGATGCCAAGTCGCACAACAGGTCTACCGGCAGCGGCTCGCACTGCGACAATGTGTCCACCACCAGCGCCAGCGGTGGGGTGAGCCGGCCCAGCTGGCGTCCCACCGTGTCGGACAGGCTGGCCGAGACGGCGACGTCGCCGTCCCACATCCACACCCCGGCCACGCGGCGCATCCGCCCGGCGGCCATCTGGTCGCTCAGCAGCTGCCGCAAAAACAGCGTGTTGCCCCCGGTGAGCCGCCGGAACCGCGCCGCGCACCGCGCATCGACCGGGCCGCCCAGCGTGCTCTCGATCACCTCGCGGGTCGCCGCGGCCGAAAGTGGTTCCAGATCAAGGCGAGTCAGCAGGTCGTCCTTCCACAGCGCCGTCACGGCGTCGGGCTGGTGGCTGCCGGTGCGCACCGTCACCACCAGCCGGACCCCACCGGACTGCGCCAGCTGGTGCACCACCAGGGCCGACAATCCGTCCAGCAGGTGCGCGTCGTCGACGCCCACCACCACCCGGCCCCGGCGTTGCCGGGCCACGAACGTCTCGATCACCCGCCGCACGCTGGTGAGCGGCTCCGACATCGCGTCGCCGAGCAGGCCGATGAACGCCCCGAGCGGCAGGGCCTGGGCGGACTGGGTGCCGACGATCCATTTGATCTGCTCGCCCGACGCCCCGGCGCGCCGCAGCGCCGCACGGGCCAGCCAGGTCTTGCCCACGCCGGCGGCCCCGGCGATCACCACCCCGCGGTGGTGGTCAGCCCCGTTCAGGGCGCGGCGAATGGCGGCCAATTCGCTGTCGCGCCCAATCAGCAGCTCGCCGCCGATCACGCGGCGAGCATAGCCGCGCGGGGGCGCCGCGCGGGCGGGATTGCCCGCCTTCGGTCGCGCGGCCGCGGGACCGGCGGCGGCGCGGCCACCCGAGGTGGAGTACCCGACTACGCTATCGGCGCCCGCCGGTGCCCGTGAGCATTGTTTTTGTCAGCTAACAGCTCGGAAAGGCGGCGACATGACGACCAAGGTGGGTGAGCACGCGGTGGTGTTGGGGGCGAGCATGGGCGGTTTGCTGGCCGGGCGCTCGCTGGCCGACTTCTTCGACCGGGTCACCGTGGTGGAGCGCGACCCGCTGCCCGACGCCCACGGCGCTCGGCGGGGTGTGCCGCAGGGCCGGCATCTGCACGCCCTATTGTGCCGCGGCGCCCAGGCGATCGAGGAGTTGTTCCCGGGTGTTCTCGACCAGATGGTCCGCGACGGCGCCCAGTACTTCGACGGCCAGGACCTCTCGCAGCTCTACTACAACATCGGCGGGCATCTGATGACGCGCAGCGGCGCCGCCCCCGGACTGACCGCCTACAGCGCGACCCGGCCGTTCCTCGAGGACCACGTCCGCGGGCGGCTGCGCGGCATTCCCAACGTCACCCTGCGCGACGAGCACTGCGTCACGCGTCTCGTCTCGACCGCCGACCGCCGGCGCGTGGTGGGGGCGTGGGTGGCCGACGGCCGGACCGGCGAAACCACCGCGATGCCCGCCGATTTGGTGGTCGACGCCACCGGGCGCGCCGCCCACACGCCCACCTGGCTGGACAGCCTGGGGTATGACCGCCCGCGCGAGGACCGCGTCACCGTGCAGCTCACCTACGCCAGCCAGGCGTTGCGCATGACGGGCGAGGCGCCGCGCGAACTCGGCTTGCTGATCGGGATCGTGCCGGGCAGGCCGCGCGGCTGCGGGCTGCTGCACTGCGAGCACGACACCTGGCTGCTCACCGTGATGGGGGTCGGCGGCGAGGAGCCCGCGACGCTGGACCTCGCCACCCTGTGCGATTTCATCGCCGACTGCGCACCGGCGCACCTGCTCGCCGCGGTGCGCGGCGCCGAACCCGTCGGGGAGCCGGTGCGGCACCGGATGCCGTGCAGCCGCTGGCGCCGCTACGACAAGCTGCGGCGTTTCCCGGACGGCCTGCTGGTCACCGGCGACGCGATCTGCAGCTTCAACCCGATCTACGGCCAGGGCATGTCGGTGGCCGCGTTGGAGGCACTGGCGCTGCGCGACTGCTTGTCAAGCGGCACAACGGATCTGGCGCGCCGATTCTTCCGCGCCGCGGCGGCGCCGATCCGGCAGGCCTGGCAGCTGTCCACCAACCCCGACCTCGCCCTGCCCGAAATCGAGGGCACCCCGCCGCTGATAGCCCGGGCGTTCAACAAGTACGTCGATCGGGTGCTCACCGCGGCCGAAACCGACACGGTCGCGCTGAACCAGTTCATCAGGGTCACCTCGCTCGTCGACCCCGCGACCCGGCTGTTGCGGCCGAGCATCATGTGGCGCGCCGCGCGCGCCCGCGGCGCCGATCACCCCGGCACGGCCGGCGGCAGCGGCACGCCGAGTTCGGCCAGCACCCCGCGCGCCAACGTCGGGAAGTCGGTGATGAGCCCGTCGACTCCGTAGTCGATCTGGCGCCGCATGTTCTCGGCGTCGTCGACGGTCCACGGAATGACCTTGAGCCCCAACGCATGCGCGCGGTCGACGTACGGTTTGCCGGTGACCAGCCGGTAGTCCGGGGAGACGATGTCGGCACCGGCCGCCCGCGCCCCGAGCACCGGGTCACCGGCGGCCCGCTCGTCGTACAGGGCCACCAGCGGGATGGACGGCTCGGCCCGCCGTACCAGCGGCAGGGTGCGCCAGTCGAAGCTCTGGATCTCCACCCGCGCGAGCTTGTCCGCCGACCTGACCGCGGCCAGGATCACGTCGACGAACTCCTGGGGCGGCGCCGACGCGCCGGTGTCGTCGGGCTCCACCTTGGTTTCGATGTTGTAGCGGATCGCGTCGGCGCGGTGCGAGTCGGCCACCGCGAAGACCTCAGGAAGGGTCGCGATCTTGTTGCCGCGCACCACTTCCGCGTCCGGGAACTCTTTCAGCCGGTGCCCGCAGTCCAGGGTGTGGATCTGCGCGACGGTGAGCTGGTGCACCAGCTTGCCGACATACGGGTAGCCCGGGTCGCCGGGGAACGCCGGGCCGGTGTCGCTGCATTTGTCGGCCTGGATCGTCGGGTCGTGCCACACCAGCGGTTGGCCGTCGCGGGTCACGACGATGTCGAGTTCCAGTGTGCTGACGCCGGTTTGGATCGCCTTGGCGAAGGCGCGCAGCGACTCCTCCGTCGTCTCGCCGCGGCCGCCGCGATGGGCCTGCAGATCAAAGGTCGCCGGCTGCCCATACACCGGCGCCGCCGACAGCAGCACCGCCATCAGCAGCGCCACCGCCGCCGCCACCGCCCACCGCGAGCCCAGGGAACTCAACCCCTGCGCTGCCTGGAGATCTCGGCCAGCACCACCCCCGCGGCCACCGAGGCGTTCAGCGATTCGGCGCTGCCGGCCATCGGGATGGACACCACCTCGTCACAGTTCTGCCGCACCAGCCGGGACAGCCCCTTGCCTTCCGAGCCCACGACGACCACCAGCGGGTCGCTGCCGTCCAGGTCGTCGAGCGTGGTGTCCCCGCCGGCGTCCAGCCCGATCACCCGCAGCCCGCGGTCGGCCCAATCCTGCAGTGTGCGGGTGAGATTGGTGGCCCGCGCGACCGGGATGCGGGCGGCGGCCCCGGCGCTGGTGCGCCAGGCCACCGCCGTCACCGACGCCGACCGCCGCTGCGGGATCAGCACACCGTGGCCGCCGAACGCGGCGACCGACCGGACGATGGCGCCCAGGTTGCGCGGGTCGGAGATGTTGTCCAGCGCGACCAGCAGTGCCGGCGGCGAACCGGCCGCGGCCTCGAGCAGGTCGTCGGGGTGGGCGTAGATATACGGCGGCACCTGCAACGCGATGCCCTGATGCAGGTGGTTGCCGGTCATCCGGTCCAGGTCGGCGCGCGGCACCTCGAGGATCGAGATGCCCGAATCGGCTGCGCGAGAGACGGATTCGGTGAGCCGTTCGTCGGCCTCGGTGCCCAGCGCCACATACAGCGCGGTCGCCGGGACGCCGGCGCGCAGGCATTCCAGCACCGGGTTGCGGCCCAGCACCGTCTCGGTCTCCTCGGTGCGCTTGGCGGGGCGGCGGGGCGGCGATTGGGCGCGCTTGGCGGCGGGGTGGTTGGGCCGCAGGTGCGCGGGCGGCGTGGGACCGCGGCCCTCCAGCCCGCGGCGGCGCTGGCCCCCCGAACCCACGGTCGGGCCCTTCTTGGTGCCGGCTTTGCGTACCGCGCCGCGGCGTCGCGAGTTGCCCGCCATCTACTTGCCGTCTCCACCCAACGTCCACTGCGGCCCGTCGGCGGTGTCGGTGACCTCGATGCCGGCCTGCTTGAGCCGGTTTCGGATCTCGTCGGCGAGCGCCCAGTTGCGCTGCTCGCGCGCCTTCTCCCGATTCTGCAGCTCCGCGCGCACCAGCACGTCGACGGCGGCCAGGGCCGCCGATGACTCGTCGCGGGTCTCCCAGCGTTCGTGCAGCGGGTCGCAGCCCAGGATGCCCATCATCGCGCGGATGGAGCGGGCCTGCCGCAGCGCGCCCTCGTGATCGCCGCTGTCCAGGGCGCGGTTGCCTTCGGCGCGGGCCTGGTGCACCTCGGCCAGCGCGGCCGGCACCGCCAGGTCGTCGTTGAGCGCGTCGGCGAACCGCGGGGTGGGCTCGCCCGGCTCCACCCCGCCGACCCGCACCCGCACCCGGTGCAGGAATTCCTCAACTCCCACATAGGCTTTCACGGCGTCCTGCAGCGCGGTGTCGGAGAACTCCAGCATCGACCGGTAGTGCGCGCTGCCCAGGTAGTAGCGCAGCTCGGCGGGCCGCACCCGCTGCAGCATCGCCGGGATGGCCAACACGTTGCCCAGCGACTTGCTCATCTTCTCCCCGCCCATGGTCACCCAGCCGTTGTGCAGCCAGTAGCGGGCGAACCCGTCCCCGGCCGCGCGGCTCTGGGCGATCTCGTTCTCGTGGTGGGGGAACACCAAATCCATTCCGCCGCAATGGATGTCGAATTCGGGGCCGAGGTACTCGTGGGCCATGGCCACGCATTCGGTGTGCCAGCCGGGGCGCCCGCGGCCCCACGGCGTGGGCCAGGACGGCTCGCCGGGCTTGGCGCCCTTCCACAGCGTGAAGTCGCGTTGGTCGCGCTTGCCGCTGGCCACGCCCTCGCCCTGGTGGACGTCGTCGATCCTGTGCCCGGACAGCTGCCCGTACTCGGGGTAGCTCAGCACGTCGAAGTAGACGTCGCCGTCGCCGGTGTAGGCGTGGCCCTTTTCGATCAGCCGCTCGATCAATTCGACCATCTGGGTGATGTGCCCGGTGGCGCGCGGCTCGGCCGACGGCGGCAACACGTCCAGGGCGTCGTAGGCGGCGCTAAACGCGCGTTCGTAGGTGGCCGCCCACTCCCACCACGGCCGGCCCGCCGCGGCGGCCTTGTTGAGGATCTTGTCGTCGATGTCGGTGACGTTGCGGATGAAGGCGACGTCGTAGCCGAGGGCGATCAGCCAGCGGCGCAGGATGTCGAAGGCCACCCCGCTGCGGACGTGGCCGATGTGCGGCAGGCCCTGCACGGTGGCGCCGCAGAGGTAGATGGAGACGTGGCCGTCGCGCAGCGGCACGAAATCACGCACAGCACCGGCTGCCGTGTCGTGTAGCCGCAAGCGGGGGCGATCGGTCACGACGTGCCAGCTTACCGGGTGGTTCCGCGGCGTCCGCGCCGCGCGGGCTCAGCCGGTGGGGACCACCAGCGCGGTGGCGATGGCGGCCAGGCCCTCACCGCGCCCGGTCAGCCCGAGCCCGTCGGTCGTCGTCGCCGCCACCGACACCGGCGCCCCCAGCAGCTCCGACAGCACCCGCTGCGCCTCGGCGCGGCGCGGCCCGACCTTGGGCCGGTTCCCGATCACCTGGACGGCGGCGTTGCCCACCCGAAAGCCGTGGCGCGCCGTCAGATCGGCGACGTGGCGCAGCATGTCGGCGCCGCTGACACCCGCCCAGCGCGGATCGTCGACGCCGAACACCGCACCCACGTCGCCCAGTCCCGCCGCCGACAACACGGCGTCGCACAGCGCGTGCGCGCCCACGTCGCCGTCGGAGTGGCCGGCGCAGCCGTCGGCGTCGTCGAAAAGCAGGCCCAGCAGCCGGCACGGCCGCCCGGGCTGGATCGGGTGCACGTCGACGCCCAGGCCGATCCGCGGGGTGGTGTTCACCGGCGCACGATGGTCTCGGCCAGCAGCAGATCGAGCTGGGTGGTGATCTTGAAGGCCAGCGGGTCGCCGTCGACCACCTGGACCTGGCCGCCGACGTGCTCGACCAGCGACGCATCGTCGGTGAAACCCGCCGTGCCGGCCCCGGCGGCGTAGGCGCGCAGCAGCAGGTCGGTGGCGAAACCCTGCGGTGTCTGCACCGCCCGCAGCCCGTCGCGTTCCGGCGTGCCGAGCACCACCCCGTTGGCGTCGACGGCCTTGACGGTGTCGTGCAGCGGCAGCGCCGGCACCACGGCGCGGTGACCGTCGCGCAGCGCCTGCACCACCCGGGCGATCAGCGCCGGCGGCGTCAGGGCGCGGGCGGCGTCGTGCACCAGCACGAACGCGGGGTTGCCGGGCACGGCGGCCAGGGCCAGGCGCACGGATGCGGTGCGGTCGGCTCCGCCGGCGACGACGGTGGCCTGCGCGGCCAGCAGTCGTTTGGCCTCGTCGACGCGGTCGGCGGGCACCGCCACCACCACGTGGTCGACCACCTTGGAGTCCAGCAGACCGGCGACGGCGCGGGCCAGCATGCTGGCACCGTCGATCTCACAGAATGCCTTGGGAATTCCCGCTGCCAGTCGCTCCCCCGACCCGGCAGCCGGGACGACGGCGGCTACGGCGCCTGAGCTGCCCGTCTCCGGGGCCAACCCCGTCTCCGGGACCAATGAAGTGTCAGGACCTTCAGGAAGCGGCGGCCAGAACCTCGTCGAGGATGGTCTCGGCCTTGGCGTCGTCGGTGCTCTCGGCCAGCGCCAGTTCACCGACCAGGATCTGGCGGGCCTTGGCCAGCATGCGCTTCTCGCCGGCCGACAGGCCGCGCTCCTGGTCGCGGCGCCACAGGTCGCGCACCACCTCGGCGACCTTGTTGACGTCACCGGAGGCGAGCTTCTCCAGGTTGGCCTTGTAGCGGCGCGACCAGTTGGTCGGCTCCTCGGTGTGCGGGGCGCGCAGCACCTGGAATACCTTGTCGAGGCCTTCTTGTCCGACGACGTCGCGCACGCCGACGTATTCGGCGTTCTCGGCGGGAACTCGAACGGTCAGGTCGCCCTGCGCCACCTTCAAGACGAGATACTCTTTTTGTTCCCCTTTGATCGTCCGGGTTTCGATCGCCTCGACTAACGCAGCACCGTGATGTGGGTACACAACGGTGTCGCCGACCTTGAAGATCATCTGATTCGAGCCCCTTTCGTTACTTCATCCTAACACGTCCGCCTAACCACGCGCGAAGCAACGATGCAGGTCAGGGGCACAACACGCGCAGATTAGGGGTTGACATGAGGAGCAAGTCGTGCAGTGCAGCACATTACCAATGCCCGCCGTCGGCCCCGGAAGCGGCCTGTGCGAGCGCTCCCGCGCTGGTCTGGCGCCCCGCGCTACCGCGCCGAAGACGTTCCTACTACTGTGCATAGTTGCATTCAGTCGCACGGCTCAGCAGGAGGCTCGAGAGAGTGAACCGCTTCAAGATCCGCCTCGGCCTTCCCGCGCGCGCCGTCCGGGTCGCCCTCGCCGGGGCGGTGGCCGTGCCGGCCGTCCTGCTCAGCGGTTGCGGGGCCGGTCAGGTCTCGCAGATGGCGGTGCAGGAACCCGCCATCAACGGCAACAAGGTCACCTTCAACAACGTGGCGTTGCGCGACATCCGGATCCAGGCCGTGCAGACCGGCGACTTCCTGCAGCCGGGCCGGGCGGTGGAACTGGTGGCGGTGGCCGTCAACCAGTCCCCGAACACCCCGGACAAGCTGGTGGGCATCACCACCGACATCGGCACGGTGACGCTGAGCGGCGACACCCGGCTGCCGGCCGGCGGGATGTTGTTCATCGGTACGCCGGAGGGCCAGAAGGTGGCGCCCGGCCCGATCGGCTCCAACACCGCGGCCAAGGCGACGGTCACGCTGGCCAAGCCGATCACCAACGGCCTGACCTACAACTTCACCTTCTCGTTCGAGAAGGCCGGGCAGGCCAGCGTGCTGGTCCCGATCTCGGCCGGGGTGGCGCCGCAGCCGGATCACGCCGGCTGACCGCCTGTCGCGGCGCGGTCTTGTCGTAGCCGCTCGCTACCGTCATCACGTGGCAACCGCACGCTCCCAATACCGCTGCTCGGAATGCCGGCACGTGACGGCGAAGTGGGTCGGCCGCTGCCTGGAATGCGGCACCTGGGGCACCGTCGACGAGGTTCCCGCGCTCAGCGCGGTGGCCGGCCGTCGCCCGCGCCTGACGGCCGCGTCGCAGGCCGTGCCGATCACCTCCATCAAGCCCGACGCCAGCCGGCACCGCTCGACCGGTGTGGACGAGCTCGACCGGGTGCTCGGCGGCGGCGTGGTGCCCGGTTCGGTCACGCTGCTGGCCGGCGATCCGGGCGTGGGCAAGTCGACGCTGCTGCTCGAGGTCGCGCACCGCTGGGCGCAGTCCGGCCGGCGCGCGCTGTACATCTCCGGTGAGGAGTCGGCCGGCCAGATCCGGCTGCGGGCCGACCGCATCGGCTGCGGCGGGGACCAGGTGTATCTGGCTGCGGAATCCGACCTGCACACGGTGCTCGAGCACGTCGCCACGGTCAAGCCCGCGCTGGTGATCGTGGATTCGGTGCAGACCATGTCCACCACCGAGGCCGACGGCGTCGCCGGCGGGGTCACGCAGGTGCGGGCGGTGACCGCGGCGCTGACCGCCGCGGCCAAGGCCAACGGGGTGGCGCTGATCCTGGTCGGGCACGTCACCAAGGACGGCGCCATCGCCGGGCCGCGGTCGCTCGAGCACCTGGTCGACGTGGTGCTGCACTTCGAGGGCGACCGCAACGGCTCGCTGCGGATGGTCCGCGGCATCAAGAACCGGTTCGGCGCCGCCGACGAGGTCGGGTGTTTTCTGTTGCACGACAACGGGATCGCCGGCGTCACCGACCCGTCGAACCTGTTTCTGGATCAGCGCTCGGCCCCGGTGCCGGGCACCGCGATCACGGTGACGCTGGACGGCAAACGGCCGCTGATCGGCGAGGTGCAGGCGTTGCTGGCCAGCCCGTCGGGCGGCTCCCCGCGCCGTGCGGTCAGCGGCATCGACCACTCCCGGGCCGCGATGATCACCGCGGTGCTGGAAAAGCACGGAAAGCTGCCGGTCGCGGTCAACGACATCTACCTGTCCACGGTCGGCGGCATGCGGCTGACCGACCCGTCGTCGGATCTGGCCGTCGCGATCGCGCTGGCGTCGGCGCTGTCCGAGCTGCCGCTGCCGACGACGGCGGTGATGATCGGCGAGGTGGGGCTGGCCGGGGACCTGCGGCGGGTCAGCGGCATGGCGCGGCGGCTGAGCGAGGCCGCCCGGCAGGGGTTTTCCATCGCGCTGATTCCGGACGGCGACGACCCGCGGCGCGAGATCGTGCCCAGCGGGATGCGGGCGCTACGGGCCCCGACCATCGGTGCGGCCCTGCAGCACATGGTCGACATCGCCGAGCCCCGCAAAGGCTGGACGCATCGTGCACTGGGGCCGCAGAATGACACGCTGTGACTCGTCCGACGCTGCGTGAGACCGTCGCCCGGCTGGCCCCGGGCACCGGGCTGCGTGACGGCCTGGAGCGCATCCTGCGCGGCCGCACCGGCGCGCTGATCGTGCTCGGCAACGACGAAAACGTCGAGGCCATCTGCGACGGCGGCTTCGCGCTGGATGTGCGCTACGCGCCGACCCGGCTGCGCGAGCTGGCGAAGATGGACGGCGCCGTGGTGCTGTCCACCGACGGCAGCCGCATCGTGCGGGCCAACGTGCAGCTGGTCCCCGACCCCTCGATCGCCACCGACGAGTCGGGAACCCGGCACCGCTCGGCGGAGCGGGCGGCGATCCAGACCGGCTATCCGGTGATCTCGGTGAGCCATTCGATGAACATCGTGACCGTCTACGTGGGCGGGGAGCGGCACGTGGTGGCGGATTCGGCGACCATTCTGTCGCGGGCCAATCAGGCCATCGCCACCCTGGAGCGGTACAAGATCCGGCTGGACGAGGTCAGCAGGCAGCTGTCGCGCGCCGAGATCGAGGACTTCGTCACGCTGCGCGACGTCCTGACCGTGGTGCAGCGCCTGGAGCTGGTGCGGCGGATCGGCCAGGTGATCGACAACGACGTGGTCGAGCTCGGCACCGACGGCCGGCAGCTGCGGCTGCAGCTCGACGAGCTGCTGGGCGGCAACGACAACGCCCGCGAGTTGATCGTGCGTGACTACCACGCCAGCCCCGAGCCGCTGTCCGAGGCCCAGATGACCGCCACCCTCGACGAGCTGGATGCGCTCTCGGACACCGAGCTGCTCGATTTCACCGCGCTGGCAAAGGTTTTCGGCTACCCGACAACGACGGAGGCGCAGGACTCGGCGGTCAGCCCGCGCGGCTACCGGGCGCTGGCCGGGATTCCCCGGCTGCAGTTCGCTCACGCCGACCTGTTGGTCCGGTCATTCGGGACGCTGCAGAACGTGCTGGCGGCCAGCGCCAGCGACCTGCAGTCGATCGACGGCATCGGCGCGATGTGGGCCCGCCATGTGCGAGAAGGACTTTCGCAGCTGGCGGAGTCGACGATCACCGACTCGCTGAGCTGAGTCGCGTTGAGCTGAGTCGCCGGTGCTTCAGCCGGCCGGCGGCTGGGGCACCGGCGGCGCCTCGGGCTGCGGCACCGCCCCGGGCTGACCGGGTCCGGGCACCGGGCCGGGCGGCGGTGGCGGCTGGTTCATGATGAACGGAACCGGCTGCGAGCGCAGATTGCCCAGCTGCACGACGAGGTTGTAGGTGCCGGGCCCGATCGCCGGCCGCGGCAGCGGGCAGTGCGGCGCCGAGCCCATGCCCGTCCAGGTCACCGCGGTGGTTACCTGCTCGCCCGGGGTGAAGGTCTTGATCAGCGTCTCGTTGGACGGCGCGCAGTCCAGGTTCGACCACAGCCGCTTGTTGTCCAGCGAGTAGACGTAGGCTGCCAGCACCGCGGCGCCCACGTCGCGCTTGCAGGCCACCAGCCCGATGTTGGTGACGACCATGGTGAACTTCGGCTGGTCACCGATGAAGTATTGCGGCGCGTTGGTCAGCCCCTTGACCGCCAGCGTCGAGTCGGGGCAGTCGTCGCCCTCCTTGAGCACCGGCGGCGGCTGCACGGCGGCGGTGGGTGTGGGCGTCTCGGGGTTCTGGCCCTGCGCCGGCGGCACCGCCGGGGCGGGGCCTTCCGGGCCGGGGGGCGGCGGCGCCTGCGGCGCCGGTGATCCCGGCTTGCTCTGCGCGGAGTTCGGCTTGTCGGCGTTGGCGGGCTTGGCTCCCGCGCTGTGTCCCATGAAGGCGATGACCGCGGCGGCCACGACCCCGATCACGACGACCGCGATGCCCACGGCCAGGCCTCTGCGCCGCCAGTAGATCTCGGTGGGTAGCGGGCCACGCGGTTCCAGATCGAGCACGTTCGCAGCGTAGGCCCAGGTCACGCCGATTCGGCTGACCCGCCCCGGCGTGTCGCGAGGTTTGCTGGCTGACCCCGGTGTAAGGGTGGCGCGCCGACCCGGCCGCTCGGGCGGGATCGGCGGGCCGCTCGCCCGTTATTCGCCGATGTCGCCCACGTGGTCGCACAGGGCCGCCCGCCCGTCGGCCAGGTGGTAGGTGACGCCGGCCACCGCGACCGTGCCGTCGCCGATCCGCTCGGCGATGGTCGTGGACCGCGACACCAGCTGGGCCACGGTTTCGCGGACGTGCCGCTCCTCGAACTCGTCGACGCGGCTCAGGCCCTCGCGGCGGCCCATCAGGATCGACGGCGCCACCCGCTCCACCACGTCGCGCACGAAACCGCCGGGGATGGCGCCCTCCTCGATGGCGCCCAGGGCGGCCTTGACCGCGCCGCAGCTGTCATGGCCCAACACCACGATCAGCGGCACGTTGAGCACGCTCACCGCGAATTCGATGGAACCCAGGACCGCGGTGTCGATGGCCTGGCCCGCGGTGCGCACCACGAACATGTCGCCCAGGCCCTGATCGAAGATCAGCTCGGCGGCGACCCGGCTGTCCGAGCAGCCGAACACCACCGCGGTGGGGCTCTGCCCGGCGGCCAGGCTGGCGCGATGCTCGACGCTTTGGCTCGGATGCTGCGGCTTCCCGGCGACGAATCGCTCGTTACCCTCTTTGAGTGACTTCCACGCGGTTACCGGACTGGTGTTAGGCATGGCTGACATCATGCCGCAGCCGCCGGCCGTCGGCAGCCCACTCATATCGGTTACCGATCTTCTCGAGTGGTATCGGGTTGCGCGCCGCGATCTGCCGTGGCGCGCCCCCGGCGTCAGCGCATGGCAGATCCTGGTCAGCGAGTTCATGCTGCAGCAGACGCCGGTGTCGCGGGTGCTGCCGATCTGGCCGGACTGGGTGCGGCGCTGGCCCACCCCGTCGGCCACCGCGGCGGCCAGCGCCGCCGACGTGCTGCGTGCCTGGGGCAAGCTGGGATATCCGCGGCGCGCCAAGCGATTACACGAGTGCGCCACCGTGATCGCGCGCGATCACGGTGACGTGGTTCCCCGCGACGTCGACACCCTGCTGACGCTGCCGGGGGTCGGCGGCTACACCGCCCGCGCCGTCGCCTGCTTCGCCTACCGACGCCCGGTGCCGGTGGTGGACACCAACGTGCGCCGGGTGGTGGCCCGCGCGGTGCACGGCCAGGCCGACGCCGGAGCGCCGTCCGCCGGCCGCGACCACGCCGACGTGGCGGCGCTGCTGCCGGGCGACGGCAGCGCGCCGGAGTTCTCGGTCGCGCTGATGGAGCTGGGGGCCACGGTGTGCACCGCCCGCGCCCCGCGCTGCGGGTTGTGCCCGCTGCGCCGGTGCGCCTGGCGCGAGGCCGGTCATCCCCCGCCGACCGGGCCGGCGCGGCGGGTTCAGACCTACGCCGGAACCGACCGGCAGGTGCGCGGACGCCTGCTGGATGTGTTGCGCGGCAACGATTCTCCGGTCACCCGGGCCGAGCTGGATGTGGCCTGGCTGACCGACACAGCGCAGCGGGACCGGGCGCTGTATTCGCTGCTGGCCGACGGCCTGGTGACGCAGACGGCCGACGGCCGGTTCGCCCTAGCCGGCGAGGAATGACTCGACGGCCTGCCGGTACGCCTCCGGCGCCTCGTCGTGGACCAGGTGCCCGGCCTGTGGGACGTGCAAATAGGTTGCGGCGACGGCCCTTTCGGCCATCTCGAGCATCTGGCCGGGCGGGGTGACGGAATTGCCGGCCTCGATCAGCAGCGCCGGGACGCGCACCGCGCGCCACTGCGCCCAGTAGTCCCGGGTGCCCCATTCCGCGGCGATCTCGATCCATCGCGAGGTGTGGCCGTGCAGCCGCCAACCCGTTTCGGTGCGGTCGAACGCCTCCAGGAAGTACTGCCCGGCGACCGGCCCGAATTCGGCGAATACCTGTTCGGCGGAATCGAATTCGACCGGCAGGGCGTGCAGCCACGGCTCCCACGGGCCGGTGGTGCGGCCGCGGAAGTCCGGGGCCATGTCCTCGACCACCAGGGCCGACACCAGCTTGGGATGCTGCGCGGCCAGGCACCACGAGTGCAGGGCGCCCATCGAATGCCCGACCATCCGGGCCGGCGCATCCAGGGTGCCCACCGCGTCGGCCAGGTCGGCCACGAAGCGTTCGGTGCTGATCGGGTGCGGGTCCTCGACGTCGCGGCCGCGGTGCCACGGCGCGTCGTAGCTGTAGACGGTGCCCAGCCGGGTCAGCCACGGCAGCTGGCGCGTCCAGGTGCTGCCCCGGCCCATCAGGCCGTGCACCAGCACCAGGGGCTCGCCGTGGCCGCCGTGGCGAGTCAACACCGTGCTGGGCATGCCACCATCTTGCGTGCACCGCGCCGGTTGTCCCGGGCGGGGGCCGGGGTAGCCTAGCGGCATGCCGCCAGTGGTGAAGATCAACGCAATCGAAGTGCCCGCCGACGCGGGCCCGGAACTGGAGAAGCGGTTCGCCCACCGCGCCCATGCGGTGGAGAATCAGCCCGGCTTCCTCGGCTTCCAGTTGCTGCGTCCGGTCCAGGGCGAGGACCGCTACTTCGTGGTGACACACTGGGAGTCCGACGAGGCGTTCCAGGCGTGGGCGAAGGGTCCCGCCATCGAAGCGCACGCCGGCCATCGGGCCAACCCGGTGGCGACCGGGGCGTCTCTGCTGGAATTCGAGGTTGTGCTGGACGTTGCCGCAAACAAGCAGGCTGGCTAGCGGGCTGTTCGCCTGGCGCCGCGCACTGGTGCTGAGCGCTGCCGCCGCACTGGTGGCGACCTTGGCGCCCGGGTGCGCCTCCTCCCCCTCCCCGCAGGCGAACGCGGCCAATCCGGGACGCCAGATCGACACCCGGACGCCGCCCGGCATCCGGGCCCAGCAGACGTTGGACATGCTGAATTCGGACTGGCCCATCGGTCCGGTCGGCGTTCGCACCCTGGCCGCCGCCGACAAGGTGGAGTCGGTGCAGACCACGCTGGAGGCGCTGTGGTGGGATCGCCCGTTCACCCTCAACGGTGTCGACATCGGGGCCAGCGTGGCCACCCTGCACCTGACGTCGTCCTACGGTGCCCGCCAAGACATCCGGATCCACACCGACGACGGCGGCTGGGTGGACCGCTTCGACCTGGACACCCGGGCGCCCACGGTCAACTCGTGGCATGACGTCGATGCGGTGTTGAGCAAGACCGGCGCGCGCTACTCGTATCAGGCCGCCAAGGTCTACCCGCAGGGCCGCTGCGAACCGGTGGCGGGCACCAACACCGGCGAATCCCTGCCGCTGGCATCGATTTTCAAGCTCTACGTGCTGCACGCCCTGGCCGGCGCCGTCACCGCCGGAAGGGTGTCCTGGGACGACCAGCTGACCGTCACCGACAAGAGCCGGGCCGTGGGTTCGTCGGGTCTGGCGCTGCCCGCCGGGGCGCAGGTCTCGGTGCGCACCGCCGCCGAGAAGATGATCGCCACCAGCGACAACATGGCGACCGACCTGCTGATCGACAAGCTGGGCACGCACGCCATCGAGGAGGCGCTGGCCACGGCCGGCCATCACGACCCGTCCAGCATGACTCCGTTCCCCACCATGTACGAGCTGTTCTCGGTCGGCTGGGGCCGACCCGATCTGCGCAGCCAGTGGGAGCACGGATCCCCGCAGGTTCGCGCCCGGCTGCTGGCGCAGGCGAATTCGACGCCGTACGACCCGGATCCGATGCGCGCCCACTCGCCGGCGTCCTCCTACGGCGCGGAGTGGTACGGCAACGCGCAGGACATCTGCCGGGTGCACGCGGCGCTGCAGGCCGACGCGGTGGGCAAGGCCGCACCGGTGCGCGACATCCTGTCCGCGGTGTCGGGCATCCAGCTGGACCCGGCGGTGTGGCCCTACATCGGCGCGAAAGCCGGTGGGCTGCCGGGGGATTTGACGTTCAGCTGGTACGCGGTCGACAAGACACACCAGCCGTGGGTGGTCAGCTTCCAGCTGAACTGGCCGCGCGATCACGGCCCGACCGCGACGGGCTGGATGCTGCAGGTGGCCAAACAGGCCTTCGCGCTGATCGCGCCGCGCTAGTCGCGGCGGCCGCTAGTTGGTGCTGGGCACCCAGTTGCCATGGAAGCCGGCGGGAACTCGATGCGGCAGCTTGATGCTGGCAACGTCCTCAAGGGTTTGAGCATCGAGGATCGCCAACTCGCTGCGATTGGTGGCCCGGTCGTACACATAGCCCATCAGCACGCCCTCGTCTTCCGCGGCGGTCGGCGATGAAGGATGAAACACGAACTCGCCCAATGCTTTTTGCGGGCCCAGGGAGCGCGACTGGGTGCTCCCGCCAATAAGATCGTGCTTGAGCAAGCAGTCCCCGCCTTCGATGCCCTCCAGCACCGTCGGCGTGTAGCCGTAACGATGCCGCTTTCCAACCAGGCGCTCGTCGATGCGCGGAAACTCCTGGCCCCGATCATCAATGCGAGATTCGCGCACCTTCCCGGCCGCCAGATCGATCACCCAACGGTCCAACGTGGGTGGCCCCTCATTGGGACCGGTGCGGTCCCGGTCGAACATCTTGGGGTTTCGCACTACGTCGAGCACGATGGTGCCATCCTCTTCGTAGGCATTCATCGGATGGAATACGTAGCACGGTTCGACGTCGAACCAGCGCACATCGGCATCTTCACCGTCGCGTGGCATCACGCCGACACGGGCCGGGTAGTTCGGGTTCCACGAGTAGGGCATTCGCCGGTCCGTGGTCGCCGCCGGCAGCCGCGCGGCGATGGGATCGGGAATGGCGACCCGGCCGATCAGCGCCGACAGCATCAGTCGGGCGATCGGCCGAAGCCCGCGCGGCGCCGTCATGGCCGCGCCCACCGCCGCATCGAAGGTGACCGGCAGGTCGTAGAACACGACATAGCGTTCAGTCAGGGAAAAGTCATGCATCATCGGGCTGCCGCCAACGGTGACGTCAACGGTCCGTCGCGCTCGACCCTCGACGTCGATCACCGAATACTGCACCCTGTTGCCGCGATAGGGGTTGTACGAAACCGCATGCAGCTCACCCGTCTCGGGGTCACGATGGGGGTGCGCCGCGTACCCGCCGGTGAGCGTTCCGGCGAAGTCGCACACGCCGACGGTGTCCAATTCCTCGGTGAGTTCATAGTTGGCGATGCCGCCTTCGATCAATGCGAGTGTCTTGCCGGCATGCCCGATTACGTTGGTATTGGCGCCGATTGGAAAAAAGCCGAAGTGACCCGGCGGTGCGGGCTGGCCGAGGGCTTTCGAGGTGGCTGGGCTGCGCACCCAACGGTTGCGGTACCACTCGGCCTTGCCGTCACGGATTCGGATGCCGTGCACCATGCCGTCGCCCAGGAACCAGTGATAACGCTCAGGATCGACGTCTCCGATTGGGTTGGCGCCGTTGCGCAGATACCGCCCATCCAGGTAATCCGGGATCGTTCCGACGACCTCCAAACCGGTCAGCGTGTACTCGTGATGCATCGGGGCGAATGGACCCTGCAGGTAGCGGTTGGCCATAACAGACCTCCTACCTGAGCGACACGCTGTTGGTTGCGCTCGTGGACGACCATCCTGCCGCCAAACTTGACACGTGTCAAGTTTGGCGTGCGCCGTCCCGATGGGTCGGGTCGTGGTGTCTCACTCGGATAGCGCCGGCGCTATCGCCGTTGCGAGAAGCCGCATGGTCCCGCAGCGCGGGTGGCGTAACGATTCACAACCGCAGCGTCCACCGACCGCCCCGGTGATGCATGACGACGTAGGCTGCCGGTGCGACATCGACGCGCCAAAACGACGCCGGGTCGGCGTCCAGCGCCGCCGCGATCGCCGCCCGGATCACCGCCGGATGCGTCACCGCCGCGGTGTGTAAGGGGTTGGCGGTCAACGCATTCAACCAACGCGACGCCCGCTCGATCAGGTCGGCGATCGACTCGCCACCGTGCGGCGCCCCGGCCGGATCGCTCAGCCACGCCGCCAGGTCGGCTTGGTCCACGGCCTGCAGCGCCCGCCCGCGCCACCGCCCGCAATCCAGGTCGGCCAGCAGCGGTTCGGCTGCCCCGTCGCAGCCGAGCAGCCCCGCGGTCTGCCGGGCGCGCAGCTCGGGTGCGACGAAATACCTTGCAGCACTACCGAATTGGGCGGTGATAGCTTGCACCTGACGGCGGCCCAGCTCGTTCAGCGGCTCGTCGGCGGGAAAACGCCCGTCCGCCATGGCATCCGTCATGCCATGCGAAACGAGCGTCAGCCGCACGACCCCGGTCACGCCGGCACGCGTGGCGCCCGCGCCCCGAGCAGCCGCCCGCTGACCGCCGCGAAAACCAGGCCGATGCCCGCCCACAGCACCAGCTGCGCGGCCAGCGACACCAGCCGGAATTCGTAGAGCACGTCGGCGGGGAACCCCGGATAGACGATGGCGCCGGCGGCATCGCGCAGCGGCGCCGGCGTCTCGTCCACCGACGGCGCCAGCACCGCCACCGCGACGATCGCCACCAGATACGCCGCGGCCGAAAGCAGCCGCGCGTTCCACGGGCCGAGCCGGGCCTCCAGCCGGCGCGCCAGCCACACCGCGCCGATCGTCAGCGCCGCCGACGCCGCGACCAGCGCCAGATACCAGCCGGTGCGCGCGCCGATGGTGTCGGCCTGACCGACCGCCGGCGGGTTCGGCGGATACTTCACGAACGGCACCAGGTACACCGCACCGAACGCACCGGCCGCCAACAGCAGCGAAAGCGCTTGCGGGGAAATGCTTTCCGTGCGCGCATAGACCACGCTGAATAGCACCGCGAACAACGCGCCCATGGCCAGGCCGAAGATCAGCACCCCGAACCCCAGGCCGGGTCCCGATTGCACCCCACGGCTGAACAACTCGGCGCCATGCTCGTGCACGCCGTGCGCGTTCTCCGCGTCGGCGCGGCCGTCCTCAAAGGCGATGGCGCGGGCGATGACGGGTTCGGCGCACAGCCGGGCAAACACGAACGCCAGCACCGCCCCGACGGCGCCCGCCAGCAGGCCGGCCCCGATCAGGCGTTTTTCCACGCCGCCGCTCCCCCGTTAGTGGCAGGGGAAGCCGAGCAGGTGCCGGGCGTCGTGCATGAATTCGTGCACGTGCGAGTCGCTGCCGAACAGCGACACCGCCCCCTGCTCGACGCCGACGAGGTAGAGCGCCAGCAACGCGAAAAAGACGGTGGCGGCCAGGAAGAGCGCGGTTCCGGCGGCGGACAGATCGACCGACCTGGTGCGGCTGCGCGTCGGCTGCGGGTGGGACACAATCGACTCCTTCCGGGGATTACGCGTCCCCGTGGGGGATGACGGGCCTCGGGTCTGACTGTGGACAGTGGCGCGACCGTTTTGGAGTTTCACCAAATTCCGTGGCACGTCGATGACAGCCGTCAGTGTAGAGCACAGCGAAAACGGGCGGCAGTCCCGGAAGACCACCGCCCGTTTCCGTTGATGCGCTACTGCGGGTCGGCGCTGTGCGCCCCGGCCTTGGCCAGGTCCGGCTCGGCCGGCGGCTTGCGGGTACCGGTGAAGGTGAACACCGCGTCCTCGCCGGCGCTTTCGCCGTCCCAGTTGTCGACGTCGACCGTGACGATCTGACCGGGCCCGACCTCCTCGAAGAGGATCTTCTCGGAGAGCTGGTCCTCGATCTCGCGCTGGATGGTGCGCCGCAGCGGGCGGGCACCCAGCACCGGGTCGAAGCCGCGCTTGGCCAGCAGGGCCTTGGCCTTGTCGGTGAGCACCAGGTCCATGTCCTTGCTCTTGAGCTGGCCGGCGACCCGGGTGATCATCAGGTCGACCATCCGGATGATCTCGTCGCGAGTCAGCTGGTGGAAGACGATGATGTCGTCGATGCGGTTGAGGAACTCCGGGCGGAAGTGCTTCTTCAGCTCGTCGTTGACCTTCTGCTTCATCCGCTCGTAGTTGTTCTCACCGCCACCCTGG
>Ga0164242_10002740_pt1 | contig 20323 bp, 10 predicted proteins | sample OricomgcompostMG_FD_108783 | JGI IMG/M metagenome (GOLD analysis project Ga0164242, IMG submission 108783) | Miracle-Growth compost microbial communities from Emeryville, California, USA - Original compost - Miracle growth compost (MG) ... | reverse complement strand
GGCCGGCTGCAGATGGACGCACGCCTCTGGGAGGACGAGAGTAAAGCCGGGGCCAGGGACTTGCAGGCCTTCGTTGTCGCTAGCTGCATATGCATGCTCAAGAAGGAGGTAGATCGACAAAGGAACAACCAGGTCGCTCTGGTCACTTAGGTTCGGTACAATGATCTGAGTTTAATCCAATTTATATGATCTAGTAGGCATTCTTCGCTAGGCATTTGTATTCCAATAAGCTTTTGAATCTATAGACTAGTATACCATATCGTCACATGCCCTATCGTCTTAATTGTCGAGGCCGGTCTTGACCGGGAGACCTTGGGATGAAGCATTTTGCAGTTCGTGGGCCCCGATGGCATTTTGTGTTATTTCGAGGGCCCTTCCCTCCTTTGCAACGTGGTGCGTCCTAAGATGACCCTTCCACGTCCCAATGTGTCGAGCTGTGCTGCTCAGCAGACCCACCGCAGGGACATCCGAGGCTCTTTACGAGTGTAGGGCTGGCAACACTTTAGCGTCTACTCCGATTCCCCTGAATGCCTGGACCAACGAGAGAGAACCTCAGATAAGCGTCCTGGTCAGGCAGCCAGAACTCGAGGTCCTTCAGCTCTTGAAGCTCACCGAGTCTCACCCTCTCCACAACGCCATCCAGTGTGCAGTAGGGCATGTCGGAGTGTCCGTTCATACCCAAGAACCGGACTGACGGCTTATTGTCCACAATTTCATCGTATCCACCCCTTGTTGGAATATCGGGCTCTATACAAATACAGTTATTCACAAATTTGTCGAGATTGGGCACCAATAAGCGGCTCTGTGACGCAGCCCTTATTGGCTTGGAGGATAGTGACGGCCGCGGCTGAGCTGCGGGGATATGTCTCTCCAGCTGGGTCTTCTAGTTCCATCATGCTCGCTGACTTGTATAATTTCGTTGTTGCTTGGTCCACTCGCCATATTCCAAACGCTCTATGAGCTGGAAGCAAAATAATGCCTTGTCCAGTTTGCCACGATTTCGAAGGCACACCACTCATCAAGCCCGGAAGTTCACGCCGAACGAACCGGCACCACATCAAGACAGATCTTGCCTGGAATGAATTAACCGCCTCGGCCCAGTCGTGCTACATCTGCGACCTGCTCCTTCGTGGTGTGAGAGGTTGCCTTCGTCGGCATAACCTGGATGAGTCCCACATCGTATACTGCAGCATCATCTTTTACTACCAGTCCACGCCAGATGTGCCAGGTGATATCGATAAGGAGATTCATCTGCGGATGGCTGACGGGAGGAAGTTTGAGATTTCCGCATTCGTGCCGGAAGAAGGTAGGGCTGTTTATTCTTCCTTCTACTGATGAGCTGCTAGGATATTAACCCAGGTTCGGCCCATAGAAAACTCCTTGATTCCTGAGTCGTGGGAAGCAATCCCAAACTACGACAGGACTTCGCCCCGGACCGACTCTAAAACTGCATTTTCCCGCGTCAGAAAGTGGATAGATGAGTGCGAGGGCAAAACGCACGAGTACTGCATCACGCCTGACGAGGTAGTGCTCCCCAGGAGAGTTATAGATGTGGGTCTTGACGACGGAGTCGTGCGGCTAATAGAGAAATATGACGAACGAGCACCTTACATCTCTCTGAGTCACTGCTGGGGAAAGGTACAAATCATCACATCTACCAAGAACACACTTGCAGAGCGAATGTCCCGGATAGACTTTGAGCAATTATCAGCTACATTCCGCGACGCGGTCCTCGTGACGAGGCGGCTTGGGATCAAGTACATCTGGATCGACTCTCTCTGCATAATTCAAGACGACATCAAGGACTGGGAAATCGAGTCAGCCAAGATGGCAGATATCTACAGCAATTCGTATCTGACCATTGCTGCCACTCACTCTCCGAATGGTGAAGGCGGCCTGTTCCAAGACACCCCGGATGTTGAGGTGTCTGGAACAACTCCATACGGAGAACCCTATCGGCTGTTCTTCCGCGAGCGAATCGATCACCACCTAGAGAATTCGAACCTTGAGGGAGAGCAGCCAACGTCCGCCCACTATCCCCTTCTCACCCGAGCTTGGGTCTACCAGGAACGCATGCTGTCCACCAGAGTACTTCATTTTGGGCACTACGAGCTCTTCTATGAATGTCGCTCCGACCTCCAATGCGAGTGCGGCGGGATAAGAGCCTACGGATCATCGGACGCCACCCAGGTTATAATAACAAAGCTGGCTCACTCCGAGGCCTTAGATACCATCATTCCCGAGCAGCCGTGGCATGTTTACGGCAGTTATTACATGGCGCAGCTCTGGCGGACAATGGTGGCCTCTTACAAGGGTCTCAAACTGACAAAGGCTACAGACCAGTTGCCGGCCCTTGGCGGTCTGGCGAAGCATATGGCCAGCCGCAGAAAAGCCAGTTACGTCGCCGGTCTCTGGGCGAACACGATAAACGACGACCTGATATGGATTGTGCGGACTCTGAGTCCTTGGAAGAGGCCCAGACCTACGCCGCGTACAGCACCGACATGGTCCTGGGCGAGCGTGGAGACGCACGTGTCTTACTTTGATGAGATCCTCGCGTGGGGTGGGGAGGAATGGGGGTCCCTTCCGACGGAGGAGGATCGCGAGTCGCATGAGCATTTCGCAAAAGTCGAAGAGTGCTGGGTTAAGCCCGCTGGGGTGGATGAGTACGGTGCAATCGCCGCGAGCAGGCTTCGGGTTAGGGGACTTTTAGTCGAGGGTCAGCTGGAACAGGGGACCGACATCTGGAGAGGACAGCACATTGTCACCCATCACGTTACGTTTCCAGACGGCCTGCGTTTTCCTATGGATGCAGATTATCGCCTTGACGAGCAGGGGCCGGATCAGGTCTGTCATGGGACGCGGGTATGCTGTCTCCGGATGAGCCAGATACAGGAAGGCTTATGGGACAACCTCGTCTCCCTTGTACTGAGGCTGATTGGAGGCCCAAAAAGATACTTTGAGAGGATAGGAACTTTGACGATAGTGGCTACGTCACCGCCCGTCGACCCTGTTGGTCCTATGTACGCATCTGCGGAAGAGACTGTCGTGGACATTATTTGAACACCGCCTAAGTTGTAATTCTACATGGGGACGACGGACCTTTACAGGACGGTCTGTTGGTTAGCGGATGGTGACTAGGCAATTTGTAATTGACTGAGTGTCCATTTCGGGGATCATGTTCTCTGTGAAAAGGGCGGTCCGTTTGGGGAGATATTTTGAGACCAGGTCCTGCGAGGGAGAATGGGTTTGCAGTACTCCGTACTCCGTAGTGTAAGCAACGGCACAGCGTCAAATGCTATCTGCAGCAGTATATGTTGCAGTATTATTATACGCTCAGGGGATTTAGTGATCACACCTACAAATGATTTCTTTACTCCCTTTTCCTTTCTTCCTGACCTCCCGGGTTTGTCGAAGGCGGTATGGAGGCGGTATATCAGCCAAGTAGTAGGTATCTCTGTGAGGTGGTAGGTATGTAAGCATTGTTGCTGACATAAACGATGTCGACAACTCCCGTCCCGTCCCGCCTCGGGTCGGGATGGAAAGGCTTGAGCTCCGGCAGGAAGCGAAGTACACACGGGGCTCCTGTGCCTGTCCAAGGTACCTTACCTTACCTACTGTACCTACCTGCGGAGCCACTTCTAAGATACACCCACGTGATACCCAGCATCCCACATGCGCATGCCGATGTCAGCCTGGAGTAAATCGCAGTTGCATCATGACGAGAATGCTGCGGTGCCAAACCGGTCGGTTACAACGGGCGCACCTGCTCGGCTATGTCGGCTGCACCATCAGCTTTGGGGACCTTTGGGTCTCGGGTTCCGTCTCTCGAGTGGCGCACGACGCCGTTGAAGACGTCATGTCGGTACCTGACAAACATGCTGGTGATCGGCTCTGGCTTCGTCCTCAACCGGTTCTTGTCCCAGCACGGACAGCACGGAGGCCGAATTAATACCGGGTTGCTTAGATGTCGCTCACCAAGAGGTGGACAAAATGCGCTCACCGTTGATGGCCGTGCCTCCGATCATTGGGGGGTGGCGGTCAAAGCTCTAAGGTATCTGTTGTTATGATTAATACAGGCAGATATCATCAATGTGAGGTGCAATCGGAGATAAGCACTATTATTTTTAACATGATCGCATGGCTCGCAAGCCCAAGGGGTGGGGGACCAAGACCGCCGACCAGGGGGCCTGCAGTAGTGCGGCGGCGAAGAGAGTGGGTTTTGTGAGCAACGAAACGTGGTAGGTTTCAGGTCGGACCCCCCGCCCTCCCCCCTTAGCGAATGCCGTTGGCCCGGCCAGCCGGTGACGACCGTCCACCGCCGCCGGGCGTGCTTCCCTTCTGCCTTCTTCCTTGAACCGTTTTCTTCAAGGCTTTTGGATGACGGGGTTTCCCGGCCAATCACGCGTGCCTGATGTGCGTGCATCGACCCCCGCTGAAGTCATCTGAAGTCATCGCCAAGGCATATTCGTGCCGAATCCTTGACAGGGCAGGGAGTGGCCGGGAAGCCTTTCCCTCAGCTTGGTCAGGCAAGCTTGGCAAAGTCAGGGTACAACCTCGGTCGTCTTTGGGTCGGTGTTTTGGTTTTGGGGAGTCGGGTTTTGTTTTAGCGCGTCGGTTGCTACCGTCGCTGGTCATGAGTCAACCGACGAAGGAGACAAGAGAGGCAAAACAGGATCAGCCTCCGTGGTGGACTACCGCTACCACATGGAGATGAGATGCGGTATTGGCATCGTATCGGCCAGGGAGGTGGCGACTACTGTGACACCCGAAGATCCTCGTACTGCCTCCCATCTGCCTCGCCTTTGTCTCCTTGTTCATTTGTCTCGTTTTCATTTGTCCCCTTTTTCATTTCAGCGAATGCTCGTGTGTTCCCTTGTTCCTCGTCCCAGCTGAAGAAATGGAGGGAATACCAAGCAGGTGGTGGAGGCAGCAGTAGCCATGAAACAAACCTCAGCGCCCCCGTACTATTATTATTAGTAGACTATGTTAGTGTACCTGGACTGAGTTAGTGGTGGTGCTGGTTGACGGAGACTCACTCACTGCCCGCCCAGTTACGGGTTGCGGTGCCCCTATCTCCGCTCTATGTGTGCTGTGTGCTGTGTGGTGGTGGTGTACGACCCACTCGAAAGGAAAAGTACGCAGTAAAAAGCGAGAGTGAAAAACGAGCTGGTGTTTCACACCAGCTGCCGCCCGGGTAGCCCTCGTTCTTGGGTGATGGCCCTGACAGGGGTGCCCATTCCTCAGGAACGATTGGCGAGGCTAGTGGCTTCGCTCTGTGGCCCGCCGACAAGTCCTCGCGCCACCCAATCGCCGGCCGCGCTGGGCTCCCACCAAGCCCACCACTAAACGCCGCTCCTCTGCGCTCACACACGTGTGACACTCGAGAGACAGAGGAACCACCCATCAGCCTGTCCTGCAATCCCAATTCTTCCAAATTGAACCCGTCCAATCCCCAATCGCGAGCCATTCTTTTTTTGGGCTCTGGTCCTTGCGCGAGGCCCACCGTCCCTCCCCATCCCCTCTTTGTTTCCTCTTAATTCACCTCTCCCTGGTCGAAGCTGACAGAGCCTCTCTCTCTGCTGCTTTCGAGCTTCGCGTGTGTTTTGCCCTCCGTCCCCGTTGCCGTTGTCCCCTCTCCCGCTGGCTGGCTGGCTGGCCATCGTTGAAAGCCGGGAATAGACCTTTTAGGAACCCCCCCCCTTTCCCTCGTTCCCACCGTCCCTTCGATACCCGTCGAATAAATAGTATTATTACGAGCCCTCAACCCGTTGGCGTATCTGCCGCTTCCCGTGGCACTTCTTCCCTCCGACAACGCTGCCCCGTCCTCTGCCACCCCCATCTGGTTACGGGCTTCTGCTGGCCGCAGACGGCAGACGACGGCTTCCCATCCGCCAACAAACACCCCCTACTCGCCCCGAATAATATCCTTCTCGAGTCCCCCCAGGTCCGTGTCGGGGCCTGTCGTGGCTCGATAATGGCCATGCTGGCGCCAAAGTCGGCATTCCCGGCTCCCCTGGGCTCCTCCGGCTCGAACCTGGTCTCCAGCACACCACAACCCGCCTACCCTCCGACGCGGAGAGCGCCCGCCGTCCCCATGCCCAACCAGTCGTTTGCGAGCCCGACCGAGTCCGAGTTTTCCGAAGGCGATGGCCCGGACTCGGTGAAGAACTGGGACGAGGACAAAGTGTGCGAATATCTCCGCAGCGTCAAATGCGGCGAGTACGAGAAATTGTTTCGCAAGAACCACATCAATGGCGAGAACCTGTTGGAGATGGACAAGGACGTCCTCAAGGAGATGGGAATCGACAAAGTTGGCGACCGGGTCCGATTGTTCCTCGGAATTAAGAAACTGAGGACAAAGGCTTACGCGAACCAGAAGAAGAGGAATAGGGTGAGTGATACCGGTCTCTCGTGAAGATTGTATTCGCCTGAAACAACCACTAACATACGCCTTACTAGGAGTCTTTCGGAGGCTTGGATATCCACTTCGTGCCGTCCGCCCCGTCGCCACGCCATCCCAACTCCGCCAATAGTCGAGGCATGCCACCGACGCCCTCGAACAAGAGATACTCGCGACAGTACGATATGGCCGTACCTCTCGATGCAAGTAAGGGATCATCGAGGCCCGCCTCCCCACTTCATAGCGCCGATGTGAGAGCCCGTCAGAGGTACGCCCAGAATCAAGGATACAGCACCCAACCCACACCACTTTCTGGCTCGAGGTTTCCCATGTCGCCGCCCGACGCCCACTCTGGCCGCCTGGTCTCGAGCCACACTAGGAACAACTCGAGCATGGACGGGTCGCTTATGGCCGCCTTGCCCCAGGGACAAGAGGTTATCCGCGTTATCTCCACTGGCGGTGTCACAAAGGTTGTTAAGATTGCCGGCTGTAATACATGTGAGGAGGTAATGCGAGTCACCCTGAGGAAATTTGCCTTGCGCGAAGACCACGAGCGTAATTACTGCTTCTGGGTTCTCTCTGGCGTTGACCCCGACCCCCACAAGTGCCGCCGCCTTGGAGACACGGAGCTGTGGAGGATTATCAAGGACCAAAAACGGCCCGAACGCAACCGCTTGATTCTCAGGCGCGTCCCTGCCGGCGAGCCTGGCATATCCGAACTCGAGAGGGCCGCCGCCATTGCCCTGGAGGAAGCGTCCCAGCACCATAACCGGGCATATGACAGCGATAAGCGCAGCCAGATAAAGGCCCAGAAGGTCTTGGGCGAGAGCTGGGACACACTCCAACAACCGCCCCTCTCGCCCGTATCGTACCAAGACCGCGAGCGTAACGTCTACAACGCCGCCCGCGACCTCGAAAGACCCGCACCAGATGATACGCTCCGCCCGGTCCCGCGGAGAAAGGGAGTGCTCCGCCAGTTCGGAGGGCTCAGGCCCCCGAGCGAGTTGATCGCTTCTGATCTTACGAGCTACTTCCCTGACCACTCTAGGGAGGACATCGACCGGACCGCACGACTCTCGATGAGGCGGTCTGCGCGCCTTAGCAAGGTCAACAGCCGTCTCAGCGTTGCAAGCAACCTGAGCTTTGCCTCCAGCATTCAGGATGCTCCTCCCATCCCCACCATCGCCGACAGTTGGTTGACCGCCTCGAATCAAGTCGCAAAGGTCCGCTCTCGTGATACTATCGGGCGGCTCCCCCATGGGTACCGCGACTCAGTCGCCTCGTCGATGCTAGACACCCTCCAGGAGGAGTCATCCCTGATCGAGCCGGACCGGAAATCTTATGTGTCGTTCGCGGATAGCGGGTCCGACACCGCCGCAGTTAACATAACAGACCCGCAGGGCAACATCACGAGCCACGCAAGCTACTACGACGGGCAGAGCAGCACCCTAGGATCTGGCGGTTCGGGCGGATCCTACCAAAACGTCAGCCAGGCCCTAACCGAGGACGGCGAGGATGCCGACGAGGAACTCCAGAGCTTCCTTGCTGGCGAATCATGGGACGACAGTAAATGGATGAAGGGTGCGCTCATTGGCCAGGGTTCTTTCGGTTGTGTTTATCTAGCCCTTCACGCCGTCACCGGTGAGCTCCTCGCTGTCAAGCAGGTCGAGGCGCCGTCTCCGGGAGCCAACAGCCAGAGTGCGTCGAGGAAGAAGAGCATGATTGAGGCGCTCAAGCGGGAAATCAGTCTCCTGCGTGACCTCCGACATCCCAACATTGTGCAATACCTCGGCTGCGGCTCCTCCGTCGAATACCTCAACATTTTCCTCGAGTACGTCCCCGGTGGATCCGTCCAGACGATGCTCAACTCGTACGGTGCCCTTCCGGAACCCCTCGTGCGCAGCTTCGTGCGCCAGATCCTGAACGGCCTCTCGTACCTACACAACCGGGACATCATCCACCGCGACATCAAGGGGGCGAACATCCTCGTCGACAACAAGGGTACCATCAAGATCTCCGACTTTGGTATCTCCAAGAAGCTCGAGGCGACCAACATCCTCAACGGCGCCAACAACAACAAGCACCGGCCGTCGCTGCAGGGCTCCGTCTTCTGGATGGCTCCCGAGGTTGTGAAGCAGACCTCGTACACGCGCAAGGCCGATATCTGGTCGCTCGGCTGTCTCGTGGTCGAGATGATGACGGGCACGCATCCGTTCCCCGACTGCACCCAGCTCCAGGCCATCTTCAAGATCGGAGGCTCAAAGGCCGCTCCGACCATCCCCGAACACGCCAGCGCTGACGCGAAGCTATTCCTAGCCCAGACGTTCGAGCTTGACCACAATAAGCGGCCTAGCGCCGATGATCTGATGCTCAGCCCATTCTTGACACCCATCACGTAAACTTTCTTGTATGAGACCTTAGGGAGGCGTCTCGGTTCGCATTTATTTCCCTCAGTTGATCTGATCTGGACAGCGAGAATATATACAGCGCGTTGATTTTCGAACGAGGCAAACGATTCTTTGGCAGGAAAGCGAGGAAAGAAGCATACGACATGAGAGTTGGGTTTTGGCGAAGGATTCGTTATGGGAGCTTGCTATTGTTTTCTCTCTATCTCTCTCTCTCTCTCTCTCTCACTCTAGCTCCCTCCCTGCCTATTTCTCTTCGAGACTTCTTCTTCTCCCTTCCCATAGCGGGCGTGCGATTCGGCGCGTTTTTCGAAACTGTAAGACTACTCCGTCGGTTAAGTGAGCTGGTATTTTATACACATATGATATCATGATATCATGATTATAGAGACACACCATTCTTCGCTACTGCTTGCTCCGGAGTTTCCTCTGATGACCTCGATGGCGGCTTCCTAACCTAAAGTTCGGTAGTCAATCGCTCTGTAGGGATGCGTGGACTTTCGAAAGGGTTGCTTCACCCTTTCTTTCCCTTCGTAGTCATTACTGCGTGGATCGGACCTTACATTAAGTATAAGCTTCGTCGGCGAAGACCACTTTCCCCGTTAGACCCTCACCGGCGTTGAGCTAAGAACACCTGATCGGCGCAGGAACGGCCGAAGCTAAGGAGAGTTAAAATTGGGACCCCGTTCCGGGTGGGGTTTGGCCGGCATCCCGACCATTTCGGGGCAGGGGTCAGGGGTTACCCCACTCGCCGGATATCGGGCCCCGCACCTCCGGCATTATTTGATCCTCACCTATTTGCTCTTTCCCTACGCGTGGTACGTCCTTTCCCTACACATGCACACATGCACATGCTCAGGCAGGTACGCAAGCCACACAACGAAGAGGTAGACGATACAAAATTTTCACCCAGCAACCACCCCCACTCATGCACTCCACGGCAAGACCCTGAGCAACCACATTACGCGCACCTCCCAAGCCTTCTTCTGCCTTCTTCCAACACTGCACTACAACCTACAGTCTATTCCCCAGAGATCTAGAACCATGTTGCCCTCAACCGTCCTCCTTGAACCAGAAACCGAAATCCATGAACCACAAACCGAAACACAACCACGACGGAAGAAAAACGTCGTCCCACCCCCGGCAACCACGGCCCTCCGGACCCGCTATTTCGCCTACGGCTCCAACCTCTCGGCCACGCAGATGGCGCAGCGTTGCCCGGACTCGCCAGCCGAGGGGCTCGGCCTCCTGCGTGGATGGCGGTGGATCATTAACGAGCGGGGGTACGCCAACGTCGTCGAGGGCGAGGACGAAGACAGCGACGGCCCGCCGCTTGGGGTGTACGGCGTGCTCTACAGCCTGTCCCCGGACGACGAAGAGGTGCTGGACATGTACGAGGGGGTGCCGCGGTCGTACCAGAAGGTGTCGTTGCCCGTCGAGGTTGTGGACGATGCAGATATTGCTGGCGGCGCAACCAGCGTCGTGGCGTTGGTTTACGTGGACAAATTGAGGATCCAGCCGAGTGTGCCCAAGGCGGAGTACGTGAACCGTATGAATAGGGGCATTATCGAGGCGACGAAGGAGTGGGCGTTGCCCGCGCGGTACGTGGAGGAGGTCATGCGGCCGTTTATCCCGGCTGCGATGGAATAGGGGGGATGGCAAGGACAGGTTATTTCGGGATTACTTGGAAGCTTGGAAGTGGTCAAGGCATTATCCGGCGTTGGTGGATTTCTCCAGAAAAGGAAGATCGAAGACTCTGCCCTTGGCTTGAGCACACAACATCGTTGACATCTGGCGGTCCTCGCTCGGGAAAGGCGAGTTATTCGAGACGATGGGCGCTTTGCGTTAGAAAACAAAACTCGTGCTGCTGCTCCTCCCGGGTTTTGTACATGTGACGCAGGGCGCTTTACCCGAATACACTTGTTACCCACCCGTCACTCTACATATCATGCATCAAGAGAACGTCTCAGGGGACTGAAAGCACGGCGAAGCGAAGGGAAATGTCCATTGACTTGGAGTTGTCCACATGTGTGGGCCATTCCTAGTTCCTGTCCTGTTTGCTGGTACCCAAATTACCCCGAGTTTTGCCCTGGTAAACCCCCCAACGAACCAAAGCCGTATATGCACACTAATCACTAAACAGATGCTCAATCCCGCTGTAAAGACAACCGCGCCGTGGAAAGAGGTTCCTGCCATTCTCCCTCTATGACAATGATAGCCGGTCCTGTGCACATTCAAAACTCCTAGCTAGCCAAAACAAGCAAACGCCAAACCAATGCATACCTGTCCGGTTTATGTAGCATCCATGCTTCCCTGAAGCCCCGCCCTCCCCATTTCCCCCTTCTTATACAGTTCATCGCGTGAAGTACCAGAAAAAAGCGAATTATTTCACGCAAATGTCGTGATTAGGCCGACGGCGAGAGCCATGGCCATGGCGGAGATGGCACCGGTGGGTGGGATGGGCACCGAGGCGGCATTCTTGACGCTCGCGTTACCTCCCACGACGCCTTGTGTTGCCTGGACGGACGCGGCCACGGAAGTGGCGTCGGGCACGGCATTCTTCCCCGTGCCGATCTCTAAGACCCTGGTCTCGGTCACGTTGAAGCGGGTTTGGGCGAGGGATATCTCGTTGTTGTCCAGGTCGTAGACGACATATGCCGACCGCAGGAACGTGTCACCGAGCACGTTCGTGCCGCCGCCGGCGGGGGCGATGCCGAACAGGCATGCGGTCGTGCCGTCTTCGAAGGTCGGTCGCCTGCCGCTCGACGTGACGAGATCAAGGACGAGCTCGTTCATCTCGACGGCGATGGTGGGGGACGAGAACGTGAAAGTAAGTTTGCTCTGTTCGTTGGCAAGGGAGCACGGCACATAGGCAATGCCTTCTTCGGCGTCGTACCGGCCGCCTACGCCGGTATATATGTCCTGCACTATCTGGTCGGGGAGGTACGTGAGCGAGGAGCCGGAATCGAGGAGGACGGCCAGAGCGAGGTTGCTCGCGATGGACTGTGTTCCCAGCTTGAGGTCCGTCAAGGTGATCAGGAACTCGGCAAAGACTCCAGACTGGGACTGGATCGGGAGTGTTTCGAGCGTCCCGACGTATTTTTGACTGTCAACGCCTCCGAATAGGATGCTGCCACTGTTCGCTTCCAAGTCGTTCAGCCACAGGCTGTAAGCGTTGGACTGGATCAGTCCGTCCGCAACCATCTGCGAGGGAAGGTTTTTATAGGGTGACTTCTGGGCCCGGCCGACCTGGACCTCGTTGATCTCATACCCGATGCCCAAGATCCCCTGCGACGAAGAGCTCGAGTAGCCGATGCCGAACTGCAACCGGTCGAGCTTCTGTCCGTCGGTGGTGATGGTGTCTGAGACGTAGTCGCCGCTCGCCCCTGAGCCGTCGACGTACGAAATGTTGAAGTAGCTGCCGATGTACTCGTAGGTCGACGAAGCATTCGCCGAGTATGTTCCGGCGAACTGGCACGGTTGAGATTCCTTCCGGCATAGCTGGGACCCGGGCGTGTTGACCCACAGGTCGCTGCTTCCAGTGTCCAGGTGTAACCTCAACGCCTGCGGGGGTGTCCCGAGCGTCGCGTTAATAAAATAGAGAGTTTCCTGTGTTCGTTGTTAGCCGGTTGTGTCAAATTGAGATATCTCGATTAGGGGATAGATTTGTGGAGGGGTAAAGGGGGATAAACACTCACCTCGTTGTCGAGTGTCGCCTGCACTGTCGCCGCCCTCCTCCGTAACCGATCCCGACGTGCCGGATCCTTAAATGTCTTTCTCTGCGTCTCCATACTGACGACCTTTGGGGGGCCATCTTCCCTCTTATGTAGTGTCAGTCCTTCCGCTGACGATAATATCGTAGCCAATCCGGCTATGACTGTGGATGTCTTCATTATTGTTTCCTGAGAGCTGGTGCTCTACACTTCCACAGACCGAATTACGGCAGTGGTCAAGAATCGGCTCCCTTTTGCTATAACATGAGGCGAGCTGTAGAGACGTGCGAGAGGAGATTATTATATCGGAGCCAACGTCAACCTGTTGGGTTGGTACAATCCCTTTGTCTGACCGAGAGTCGACCGAAGAATTCTCGAGAACAAGCCGGTGGACGAGCTCTTTGACTTCGGACGATTAAAGAGAGGCGTATGACTCCGGAGGTTGGGCGGCCATCCACTTGGAGCGAATCAAAGAGCGGAAGTCGAGCGAGATCGTCACACAAACGGTAGCGCAAACGAGGGCAAATGGGATTACAAGAAGGAATAATTGGAAGTCGATGTTAGGAAGGTCGAACACACTCGATGGTGAAAGATGGACGGTTGAGTGTATGACTGATCCAAAACAAAAAGGTCGAGCGTGTTCTGGCCAAGATCACACACAAAAGGGCAACGATATCCGAGGGATTTGCCAAGGTGTCTTAGAGTCTCGCCCGAGTTATTCTTGGTAGGGGGGATGCGAGCATACATAGAACAATGAATGGTAGCGAGTTGAGGCTGTGGGGGACATGCCATTGATCAAGTATGGCTTGGCGCCGTTCCGGGCGGAGCCAGGGTCAAAGTGTTTAAGGACATGGAAGCCCTTGATAGAAGGCTCGGATGTCAAAAGACGAAACATTTCTGCAAAAATAACTGCCTCCAGCGCTTGCTCGGTCTAGATCGTGGCGTCCACTCCCCCACAACGACGTCCCCTGATGAGACTTTGCCTCCCCCCCCGCCCAGCAGGGTCTACCCTCACCCTCCGCTCCATCGGTGTAGCTGTGAGGACCTCGAGAGCGCTTGCACTATCGTGGTCCGAGTCAGCCGTGGAACCGACGACTTTGACGACGACGACGCGCGTCCACTCCTAGACAATTTTCGACTCTAGTAATTTGGGGTGTAACGAGAGTGGGGAATGGGCGCCGTTGGACGACAGGGCAAATAGTCGAACTCCCCACCAGGGCCGACCTGCCCATCTAAGCCACTAAAACAAGAGCGGACGATTAGACTGAATCGGGGAAAGCAGGTGAAAGGTACTCTGTAGTCTGCACGGATTACGAAACATCCAAGAGCGAGAGTGGGCGAGCGCCTTGCCTTTTCGTAGGCCTTGGGAGATCTGACACACGTCGGAGAATATCAGACACATCCTGCAACATGGGGCGCGGGCGCTTGGCAGGGGTGTCCGCCGGCACTGTCATTGGATGGCGCGTCGGATGGGAAGACTTTCCTCGCTTCTCGCTGAATCTCCTGTCTCTCGCGAGGGTCTTCCTCTTAAGTCCAGCCTCTGCGAGATCCGAGCGGTGCATATTTTACCAGTCCGATTCTCATTTTCTTTCCTATTCTTGGAGTCGGAATGGAGTTGCGTTGACGGTCCACTAGGGAGGGGGGGCTTTCCGGGAAATGCACAGACCCGTGGCAGCTCCGGGTTTTTGTGGGAACCTTGCCGAAGTGGGGGGGCTTGGCGATGACGACGCCCGTGGCTTTTGGGCGAAGTTCCTCAGTACCGGGAACCGTCAGTGCCGGTGCCAGCTGGCGGGGTTGACAACCGCCGACCGAGACAGCCACCGCGAATCTCCAACAATCCTCTGCTGTTGGCCCAAAGACACTCAAGATGAGTGATTTGGCATCTACACACACAGTTGGATAAACTACCTAGGCTTAGAGTTAGCCTCCGACCTTTTTCGTGTGGCCCAATGGCTGGCCATTTCAACCATTCACTGAGTGCTCCCACGGTAGCGCTTCGTTGGTTCCCTCTCTAGTAGCTGCGAGAGCTGGTCGGCGCGATCTCTCGCCGGTGAGTTTGCCTAATCCTCAAGTTAGGTATGTCTGGGGCGCTACAGACCGCAGGTCACGCCGCCCTCAACGACGACGACAGCGTCTTCTCGATACTACAACACTGAACACACGCCTGTAACTGTAATCACAACGTCCCGGTAGGTGCTTGACTTTGTTTACTTGCGTAGAAATCAAGTTGCAAACGGAAAACTCCTCGTGGCAGCTAGCTTGCGCTCTTCGGTCTTGTATAAAAGAGAATCTCACGCCTATTTTTTCCGTTTCAGGAAGCGGCTGGGCCATTGAGCCGACTCCGAGGCGGGCGAGGCTGAAGGCTTACACCGATCTCTCCCTTTCAGCCACCAAGAATGCCTGCCAGACACGAGACCAATCAGCACGGGCAATATCCGTCTGCCTGGCCGAGGCCGCGAGTCCATTCGCCAAGGCGATAGGCACCTCAGTTAAGAGGCTCTGTATGAAATGGATGCATCCATCCACCTTAGCTGGACCTCACTTTGTTTGCCCCCCGTGTGAACCAGACGAGCTTCTCCTGCCTGAGAGTACCAATCAACCTTAACGGAACAGGAGACGCCGTTGAGTTTGTCTACGCCATCAGACAGGATGGACGTCGTCAACATGGATCGATGGTAAGCTAACCCAACCCAACCCGCCCCGCTCGCCCGGCCCAGCGTGCCTCTTACGGCCACCTCCGACTAACGGCGACCCGCCTTCCTTCTCAACAGCCCCGTCTATGCCGTTAGTATTTCCCGGTTGCAAACTGCCAGCCTCCCCAAGTTTTTTGAAAGTCCACTCCCTAACCTGTAAGATGTCGCCGTCCGATAGTCCTTCTTTGGAGCGCTCGGGTGCGCATGCTCCATCGTCTTCACCGTCATGGGCGCCTCCTACGGCACAGCCAAGTCGAGCGGCGCTATCTTCTCCTCTGGCGTCATCCGACCAGACAGGCTGATGCAGAACACGTACGTACATCGCCCCCTACAGCTGACGACGACCACCCTCTCCTCCTCCACCCCACTCCCTCAATGCTGGCACTTGCGTCCCCGTCTCGATATCGCCGTCTCGATATCGCCCCCCGATACATACCTACCCCGGCTAACACTAACCCTTTTGTGGTTGGCCCCCGACCACAGCCTCTGCGCCATCATGGCCCAGATCCTGTCCATTTATGGCCTCGTCGCTAGCGTCATCATCTCGGGAGGCCTAGTCGAAAAGATGGCTCTGCATACGGGTTTCTTGCAGCTCGGAGCTGGTCTGAGTGTTGGGCTCTGCGGTCTCGCTGCCGGGTTTGCGATCGGTATTGTTGGTGATGCCGGAGGTGTGTGCACCCATCCCTCCCTCTCGGCTCTTCATGCCGTCGCTCTTCCTTTTTTTTTTTTGATGGAGGGGAGGGCGGGATATCTGTTGTGACATCAGACAAGCTGACGTGGCGTGTGTGTGTGTGTTTTCCTCTAGTTCGAGCGAGTACGCAGCAACCCCGACTCTACGTCGGAATGGTCTTGATCCTGATTTTCGCCGAGGTGTTGGGCCTATACGGGGTTATCGTGTCCATCTTGATGCTGACGAGGTCGACCATGGGGGTTACGGAATGTAAATTCTAGATTCCGGGCGTGGCTTAGGAACGTCAAGCTGATGTGGCCGTTTCTATCCGTCGTAAAGGGGGCCAGGGGTTTGAGCATCCAGGGAATCACCGATCGTCTATCTGGCTGGGGCAGAGGTGCAGGCGACCCCTTTTTTTTCGTATCGAACTTCTGTGGCATCTAAGGTGTTATCTTTGTTTACTTATTTAATCGCTATTTACCATCCTAAACCATGTTTATGGAGGTATGGCAAAGTTGCCACAGAAATGGGAATGTTTGGGTGCCCCCTCTTATAAACCTGTGGCATGGGGTATCTATCTACTCTGCTTCGATCCCTGCCCCCCCCTTTCTTCCCTCCATAAATCCCTGAGGCTACACGCTTAGAACATCTTACAGAGCCCACTCATTCTTATCATCCACCTCTTTAATGAAAGGCTCATCGATCCTCTTAATGGCGTAGTCGCTGCATAGAATGCTGTGAATTTGTTAATATCAAGACATACACACACACACACAGCTTGCGGGGTTTGGGGTTGTATGATGAAAGCAAAAGGGGGCGGTATCACTCACCAGGCGGACGCAACCAAAGAGTCCAACTCAGCAATCATCGCATCCCTCTTCGCCCCACTGACAAGGCCCTTGGTGATCTGTACCTGACACTCTTTTATCCTCTTACTCTTACTCGCGCCAGCCTGCTCCAGCACCTTCCTCCCTAGGCAGTCCGAGTGAAAGGCGTGTTGGCAAGGAAACACGAAGAACTGCCTGCTCAGCAGCGGCAGGCCGCAGGCGTAGCACTTCTCCCCCGGCTCGACGATGGCGTAGCGGTGGTCCAGTGCTGCAATGTCGACCTTGATATTGGCCGCTGTCTGGCTCGACTCGTCCATCTCCTTCCTCAGCCTGTCGATATTTCGGCTGTAGTCCTCCAGTGCCGAGCAGATCTCTTCCTTGAAGTCGTCAATGACGACAAAGTCTGGGAAGAAGGGGATCAGGTCCTCGATCTTGAGCAGATCGCAGCGCTTGAGAAACTCGATCGCTGTCTTGATCCCATTGGACTGCGATATCACTTTGCGTGCCACCGCGAGCCAGAGCTTCTTCCGCAGCTGGGGGTTCGACATTGGCCGGTCGGCAATTATGGACGCCAGCTCGATCTCGCCGTGGGAGAGTGCGAGGTCAACAGCCTGCACGTACTGACCCATGTTGGTGTAGATATGTACGCAGGAGAGGACGCGGTGGTTCTGAATGCATAAGCGGAGAGCAAAGTCTGGGTCGAATCTTGGCTCGTCGCCCTGGGATTCTAGATATGCAAGCAGCGCCGACTCGTCTCTGGACGGATGCGAGGCGTACATGGATACTAGGGTGTTGTGGATCGCTGAATCAGTTGAGCTCAGCTGGTTTACGACATATTGGAGGTATCGGATGGCCTGGTTCTGTGCTAGCGGTCCTTTGTAGTTGCGCTCGTAATCGAGCAGCGCAGGGACAAGGTTCCTCGGCTTGAGGTTCGCCTGGCGCATCAGGATCTCGACCAGGTCCGTTGCCACATGGGTCATCAGCACGCTGCTGTAACGGTAGAAAACATCGGGGTCCGTCTGCCGCTTGAGGACATTCAAGGCGTCGGACCACCTCTCCCGCTGCACCCAGTAGGACAGAACGTAGTTGTAGTCGTTGACGGCGTCGGCGAAGAAGAGCAGCTCGTCCTCCCTACCATGGCTGCTTATAACATCGTAGACGGTCTTCCGGTCAAGATCAGACTTGTGCTTCGCAATAAAAGTCTGGTACTCGCTTCGAACGGCATCGAGTTGTTCTTGCGTTTGGGACGGGCTTGACAGTTCTGATAACTCCGCCTTCGTGATGATAGTGTCGTCGAGCGAGTTGAGCTTGGCCATGAATATCTCCACCAGCCAAGTAGCGATCATTATCCGCTGCATGACCGAGGATTTCTTGTAAGTACCAAGCTTGGCAAGCAGATACCTCCGGAGGGCATCCGGTTGGTTATTGTCGATGAAGGCAAGCGCTACCTCCTCGAAAGGTTTGCTACTCTTTCCGTAAACGCCAGCGGCCTCGCCGAATTGGCCCTTGCTAACCAGGTAATCTCCCGACGCGGTCGCAACGGCGTCCTTCTGCGAGGGGGAACGGGCGTATTGAAGCGCAGCATCGAACTTCTGCATGTCGAGCATGATCTTCCACGTGTCCCTGTCCTCGTCTCGGACGACAATCTCAAAGATCTCCTGCGAGGTGAACATCCAGAAAGTATTTTTCTGCAAGTCGACGCAGAGCCCAAGGGCTTTCTGCCCAGGATCCAAGATCGCCTGATCGTACACCGTTGAGCCCGTCAGCCTGTTGGCGGCAACAATCCTGCTGCCTACCAGTGTGACGACATGCCATTGGGTTAGAGCGACAGCGTCAACGTTGTCCGCCGAGCCTTTCCGCTTTCCAGCGCCATCCGCCGTGGCAAGTTGGGCCCGGGTTAGTAGCTTCGACTCCGAGAAGACCTTGTTTCCCAGCTCCGGCCCCATCGGGTTGACCAGTAGCGTGCCGTGGTATACGCCCTGGGACGAGAGCCAGGCGAAGGCACGCTCTGGGGTTGTGTCCTCGTATGGCCTGGAAGGATCTTGGGTGTCTGGCGAGATGACGAGGGACGATGCCGCCGCCGTGGAAGACCTTGACAGTTCGTGGATTACGGGTTGCTCCGACTCGAAGAGCTTCGTGTAGATGGAGCCGCTCCCATCGTGGCCGCGCCCGACCTTGCCCACCAGGTGGAACAGCCTGCTCTGTGTGCTTATCAGCACCCGCCGCGTATCCGTCCTGCCGGGCAGGGTATCGACCCAGAGGCCCGTCACCGGTCCGTCGGGAAGCTTCTGTAAGACCTTGAGGTACTTGTCCTCCTTCCTGTAGAACTCGGTCGACGTCTCGATGTAGCTCTCGTATACGTTTCCGTCGGACGCGCCCACAAGGATCTCTCGCGTCGAGGCTGTGGGGAGGGCCGGGTTCCAGGCAATGCTCTCTATGGAGACGTTTCGGAGGCGTGCTAGCGGTCGCGGCTGGCGTGACTGGGAGTTGAGGTAGTAGTTTTCCCCGAGCGATGTGCACACAATCAGATGCGACGCCGTGGGGTCCAGGAACATGCGCCGGATGACACCGATCTCGGACGGTTTCTTGGGGAGGTCGATATCTGTAGATCCAGTCTGTCAGAGAACACGAGTTCGTCATATTCACAGGGGGGCAGGTTGCGGCTTGGGTTCCAAGCTCCCCAACACACGTCACCCCACCCATGGGAGGTGGACACAGCTAGGCTCACCATCAATGTCCTCCGGGCGGTTCAGGTCTATGCGGAGGATGCGCCCGTTGGAGAGGGCCAGCACCAGAACATTGTTGGCGACTTGGGCGGCGACAAAGTCCGCGGCAATGGAGAACTGCAGCTGCACGCGCTCGACGTCGAAGATGGGCAGCGCCCCGTCGGCGAGGCCGGTGGCGGCGGCGTTGTCGACGGCCGAGAAGCCGTTGGACGACGGGTCGAACGCCATCTTTTTGGAAGAGTAAGTTCCCCTGCTCAGCCTCTACTCATGGCTCTGGAGGCGCATCCTCTTTGTCGTTGGAGGTTTAGTTGGCGCCTGGGCTGTGGGGGTTAACAGTTGATGGTGAAGTGGTTGGAGGACCATGTTGTAGCTTGTCAAGCCTCCAATCAAGGACGTCAGTGCGTGCGGCCCAGCAATGAGCCCCACCACCACAACCACAGCGCGATGCAGCAAACAACCTACATGTTCAAGTTCAAGAAAGCTATTCGAGAAAGCTCAGAGACGAATAATCGACTACGAATAATCGACTCACTTTGGAGACGTAAATATATACGTTGTGCTAAAAAATGGGCCACCCATAACCCGAGTTGGCCTCCCCTAGCTACTACTGAAGATGCAGGCCGTCTGTCACCGACACAGGCAAAAATGGCCCATGTTTCGCCCAAAAGCTCTCTCCCCCCTTCCCACCAGGCCAAGATCATCCCGCCTGGGAATACGGCTACGTACAAGGGGTATCAACATTTACAAAAAGAAGTAAGCGCCAGTTTCCCTCACCAAACATCCCGCCGTCAAACCCCCACCCCCCCCCCCCCCCCCCCCCCCCCCCCCCCCCCCCCCCCCCCCCCCCCCCCCCCTTCTCTTCCCCTCCCCCCCCTCCTCCCCCATT
>Ga0164242_10002739_pt1 | contig 20329 bp, 14 predicted proteins | sample OricomgcompostMG_FD_108783 | JGI IMG/M metagenome (GOLD analysis project Ga0164242, IMG submission 108783) | Miracle-Growth compost microbial communities from Emeryville, California, USA - Original compost - Miracle growth compost (MG) ... | reverse complement strand
TGGCGGAGAAGAGTTGCTATGTCACGACCCCCGACTATGACGACACGATGGCGTATCTGCGGCGTGTGCAGGAGGCCGCTCCGGGGCAGGTAAAGATCGAGGGATTTGGAAAGACGGGAGAAGGCCGCGAGCTGGATATTGTGATCGCTTCACGCGACGGGGTGTTCGATCCGGCGGCGATTCATGCGGCGAAACGGCCAATCGTACTGGTACAGAATTCGATTCATGCGGGCGAGATGGACGGCAAGGATGCCTGCCTTGCGCTGCTGCGCGACATGGTGGTCAACAAGACCAAGGCTGCGCTGCTGGATCGCGCAGTGTTTGTGTTTATCCCCATGTACAACGCCGATGGGCATGAGCGGCGCAGCGCGTATAACCGCATCAATCAGGATGGCCCGGCAGAGATGGGATGGCGAGGCAATGGGACGAACCTGAATCTGAACCGCGACTATCTGAAGGCCGATGCGCCGGAGACGCGGTCGTTTATGGCGATGTTCCATCACTGGCTGCCGGATTTCTTTGTCGACGACCATGTGACCGATGGTGCGGACTATCAGTATGACGTTACCTTTACCATCGACGATGGGCCGAACCTTCCCGCGGACACGGTGAAGTGGATCGACGACGTGGCCGATCCCACGCTGGAGAAGTATGTCGATGCGCATGGGCATCTGGCGTTTCCGAACTACATCAACCTGGTGAACGACAACGATCCCGCGCAAGGATTGGGGTTCAACGACGACCCTCCACGGTTTTCTACCGGATACATGGTGCTGGAAGGGCGACCGGGGATGCTGGTCGAGCTGCACATGCTGAAGGACTACAAGACGCGGGTGACAGGGAACTACGAGATTCTCGCGGGCCTGATGGAGCTGATGAACCGCGATGCCGACAAGGTGATTGCGCTGAACGCGGCGGCGGATCGACAGGCCGAGAGTATGGGGGCGCATCCCCTGAGCGACACGAAGTTTCCGCTGGCACTGGGATGGGGAGGTCAGACGACTCCGGTGTTGTTTCATGGATACAAGTACACAAGGGAGTTGAGCGCGGTTTCGGGCGCGATGTGGGTGAAGTATTCGCATGAGCCGTGGAATGTCTCGCTGCCGATGCAGGCGGGATTCAAAGTGACGGCGGAGGCGGCTCCTCCGGCGGCTTATATCATCCCTGCGCAGTGGACGGACGTGATCGGCGTGCTGGCAGCGCATCAGGTAGAGATGAAGCGTACAACAAAGCCGTGGACGGGCGAGATTGAGACCTATCAATGCGCGGGGATGCAGTGGCAGGAGCCTCCGTTTGAGGGACGGCATCCGACCTTTAATGGAGAGGCGGCGCACGATCCGGGGAAGTTTGGGAGCTGCGTGCTGATACGCCAGAAGATGAGCTTTCCGGCGGGTTCGGCAGTGGTGCGGCTGAACCAAAGGCTGTCGAAGGTGGTGATGGAATGGCTGGAACCGGCCGCTCCGGACTCGGCGCTGCAGTGGGGATTCTTCGACTCGATCTTCGAGCAGAAGGAGTATGGCGAGGCTTACGTGCTGGAGAAGCTGGCGCGGGAGATGATGGCGAAAGATCCGAAGCTGAAGGAAGAGTTTGAAAAGAAAATTTCAAGCGACCCGGTGTTTGCGGGCAATGCCAGTGCGCGTCTGGAGTTTTTCTACGAGCGGTCGCCGTGGTATGCGGCCAACCGTGTGGGCCTGTATCCGGTGGGCCGGCTGGACGATGTGCGGCAGCTTGGGGAGTTGAAATGAGTGCGGGAGTGAGCGTGGAATTTGCAGCAGTCGTGGTGGATATTCGCGAGGAGTCGCGGGCGGGCGGCCGTCAGCGCTGGCAGATGGCGCTGGACCGGACGGAGTTTGGCGAGGGCGATGTGGGGGAGCTCGAGGCGGTTGCTCCCAGCGGCGTGAAGCTGGCGGTCCCGGTGCTTCGCGTGGTGGTGGATACAGCGGGCGAGGTGTGGCATGTGGTGGAAAAGCCGCTGGCCGCGGGCACTTCGGTGACGGCGCGTGTCAGCGCAGTTTGATGTTTGAGCCGCAGGCTGCTTGCTGATACACTCGAAGGAGTCGTTTGGCAGTGCATGTGCCCGCGCAGGCGGCGCGCAGCGTGTCCGGTGGGGGCTGTAGCTCAGCTGGGAGAGCGCCTCGTTCGCAACGAGGAGGTCAGCGGTTCGATCCCGCTCAGCTCCACCAAAGAAAATAACGACTTCCATCGAGAATCCAGCCATAATTGAGACAGCTATGATCCGGCGACCTGTGATTGTATGGTTTCGCGAAGATCTTCGTCTCGCGGACAACCCAGCGCTTACGGCTGCAATTCAATCTCATTTAGACGTAATTCCTGTTTACATCTGGTCTCCTGGGGAGGAGCGCCCGTGGCAGCCGGGCGCTGCCTCGCGCTGGTGGCTGCACCAGTCTCTCAATAGTCTGGAACGGTCTTTGCAAAGACTTGGCTCAAGATTGATCCTGCGCGAAGGGCAGTGCGCCGAAACGCTAGGTGCGCTGGCCGCCGAAGTCAATGCGTCCTCTGTTTTTTGGAATCGACGTTACGAACCGAGTATCATCGAGCGCGACAAAAAGATAAAGACTTCCCTTCGTGAATCCGGTATCGATGCACAGAGCTTTCCCGGCAATCTGCTGCACGAGCCATGGACCGTTCGGAACACTGCGGGCCAGCCCTTTCGCGTGTTTACCGCGTTCTGGAACGCATACGGCGCTAGCCAGCCACCGCAAGAACCATTGCCCGCACCCCAGCACATCCCGGCTCCAGCGCGGTGGCCCACGTCTGTAAAACTTGCTGACCTTGCGCTCGAACCGAAGATCGACTGGGCTGGGGGATTACGCAAAAGCTGGAAGCCGGGAGAGAGCGGAGCGAACGAACAACTGGGACGATTTGTGCGGAGTAGCCTCCACTCTTATAGCGATGGGAGAAATACTCCCGCTGAAGACGGAACGTCTTTACTATCTCCGCATCTTCACTTTGGAGAGATCAGCCCGCGGCAGCTTTGGCATGAGACCCGCAACCATTCCATGGAGAGTAAGTCAGAACCGTACCTGCGCCAGTTAATCTGGCGAGAGTTCGCCTATCACTTGCTTTTTCATCTTCCGGGATTACAGCGTGAGCCTCTTCGTCCGGAATTCGCCCGCTTTCCCTGGCGGCATGATCGAGGCGCTTTTCATGCGTGGACGAAGGGCCTCACCGGCTATCCGATGGTGGATGCAGGAATGCGTCAGCTTTGGCATACAGGCTGGATGCACAATCGTGTGCGCATGATTACGGCTTCATTCCTTGTAAAGCATCTATTGCTTCCCTGGCAGCGCGGCGCAGAATGGTTCTGGGACACCCTCGTCGATGCTGACCTTGCCAACAATACTTTCGGGTGGCAATGGGCAGCCGGTTGCGGCGCAGACGCTGCACCGTATTTTCGTATCTTCAATCCGGTGCTCCAAGGCGAGAAATTCGACAGGGAAGGCTGCTATATCCGGCATTGGATTCCGGAGATAGGCGGCCTCTCGAATCGCTGGATTCATTGCCCATGGAAGGCTCCATCTGAAGTTCTTAGCAGCGCCGGGATCGTGTTAGGCCGTACCTACCCGATGCCCATCATCGATCACCAGTTCGCCCGTAAACGAGCTCTTGATGCGTTCGCAGCCATGCGCCTGTAGAAGATCGCAATTTCGCCGCCAGAGATGTCTGGGAGCCTCTCCGGAGTCTCCAGATAGCAGCAGTGCTGCCTGAACCCCACGCGGTAACGATGCCCTCATCGCATCCTCGTAGCATCCTCGTGCATGGCTCCAAATGATTTTCATTAAAAAGGAGATTTTTGTTGACACTTGCTCTTTCTGCAACCTATATTCCTTTCCGCATCTGGTACGACCACTTTTGTGTTGTCAATGAGTTCTAGAAACTATTTCTTCCGAATTTGTTTTGCGAGGACAGATCGATGCCAAGTCAGAAATTGAGAAGCCTGCTCTTCCGGGGAACCGTTTCACTGATCGCTTTTATCGCGCTTTTGCTATGTAATCTGCCATCTGCACATGCTCAAAACGCCGGAACCGCAAGCCTGCAGGGCACGGTCACGGACGCGACCGGAGCCGTCATTCCCAACGCAGAGGTTCTGCTTACCGATAACGCGACCCATATCCAGCGCAAAGCCAGCAGCGCCAGCAGTGGTCTGTACACCTTCCCCAATATCCCGGTCGGCACCTACACTCTCGGCGTCACAGTACCGGGCTTCCAGAGCTATACGCAGACTCACATCGTTCTTGAGGTCGGCAGCAGCATCTCCGTCAATGTAAAGATGACGGTCGGCGCCGCTGACCAGAAGGTCGAGGTCAGGTCCAACGGTCTTGCCCTTCAGACCGAAGACACCACCTTCAAGCAGACCATCGACAGCCAGACGATGACGGAGATGCCTTTGAACGGGCGGCAGATGACCGGTCTCATCACTCTTTCGGGAGGCTCCACCCCAGCGCCGGGCGGCGACTTCACCGGCAGCAAATACTCTTACCAGACCATATCCATCTCGGTTGCGGGCGGCATGGGCAATACCACCATGTGGCGGCTGGACGGCGGCGACAACAACGATTACATGGCCAACGGCAACCTGCCGTTTCCTTTTCCCGACGCCGTCAGCCAGTTCAGCGTTGAAGCCGCAGGGCTTGGCGCTCAGGACGGGATGCACACCGGCGGCATGGTCAACGTGGTGACGCACTCGGGAACAAATACCTTCCACGGCTCCGCCTTTGAGTTCATCCGCAACAACTACCTCGACGCCACCAACTTCTTTTCCACCACGAAAGATACGCTGCACCAGAACCAGTACGGCGGCACCTTCGGCGGCCCTATCCTCAAAAACAAGCTCTTTGCCTTTGCGGCCTATCAGCGCACCTCCGCCTCGCAATCGCAGGCGGCGACCAAGGCCATCATCCCGACGGCGGCCAACCTTGCGGGCGACTTCTCCGTCACCGATCCCGTCGCCACACCGGATCATCCTGTCGGCAGCAAAACGCCTGCCGGCTCCTGCAATACGGTCTATACCCAATTGGTCGATCCTCTTACCGGAGCGGCTCTTCCGGGCAACAAGTATCCGAGCGCGCCCGTTTATAACGCGCAGGCGCTTGCGCTTCAGAAGTATCTGCCCGCAATCGATCCTTCTTATGACACCGGAAACTGCGGCGATGTCTCTTATGCCATTCCGTCCCAAACCTCGGACAACCAGTTCGTCACCCGTGTCGACTACACGATCAACCAGAAGAACAACTTCTACGCCCGCTACTTCATCGACGGCTATCAGGCCCCGGCCTTCTTTTCTCCGACCAACATTCTCATCACCACGCAGTCTGGAAACCTTGAGCGTGTTCAGAGCTTCACGATGGGCGAGTCTTACGCCATCAACAGCAAGATCGTGAACACCGCTCATGCCACCATCCTGCGCCGCCGCAACAACCGCGGATATAACGCAAACGACATCAACGCCGCAACCCTCGGCGTCAACGTCTATCAATATCAGCCTAACGGCCTGCAACTGACGACGACCAACAAATTTACGATTGGAGGCGGTACTAACTCCGTATCCCACTTTAACGACAATACCCTTGCCATCGACGACGACGTTACGATGATCCTCGGCAAACACCAGCTTGTCTTCGGAGGCCAGTGGGTCCAGAACCAACTGAATATCGCCAACGTCTACGAGGGCAACGGCGTCTTCACCTTCCAGGGCGTCTACAGTTCGAACGGGCCTAACGGCGGATCGTCGATCGGTGACGCAAATCTCGACTTCCTCCAGGGAGCCATGTACTCGTTCCAGCAGAGCAAAGAGCAGCAGAATGCCCTGCGCGGACCAGTTCCCAGCTTGTATGTACAGGACACCTTCCACGCCACCAGCCGCCTGACCCTTGTTGGCGGCCTCCGCTGGGCACCGTCGTTTATGCCGGTCGACTACTTCAACCGCGGCGTCGTCTTCAACCTGCCGGCCTTCCTCGCGGGACAGGTCAGCTCTGTCTATCCGAATGCTCCGGCCGGGGCCTTCTTCTACGGAGACAAGGGAGTCTCACGCCAGTTCACCAAGAACTCTCCCTGGCAGTTCTCTCCCAACATCGGCGTATCGTACGACCCCACCGGCAACGGCAGCACGGTTGTGCGCGCCGGTTTCGAGATGGCCTACGACCAGGTCAACTTCTTCACCGCGCAGAGAAATCAGCAGAACCCACCCTTTGCCACAGCCATCAGCCAGACCCAGACCAGCACCTCCGGGCCTATGAGCTTCAGCAGTCCCTGGTCTGTCGGGCAAACGACGACCAATCCATTCCCCCAGCCCATCATCCCCGATCCGGCTACGGCCCAGTTCTTTGCCCAGTCGCAGTACATCGTATTGCCCGCGCAGTTCCACCCTTCCTACACCGAGCAGTGGACCGCCAGCGTGCAGCATCAATTTGGCCACGGCTGGCAGGCTCAGCTCCAGTACATCGGCAGCCATACCGTACACGCGCCAATGGGCACACCGCTTAGCCCGGCCGTCTTTATCCCCGGAGTATGGGGTGCAAATGGAACCGGATGCGCGGGCATCGTCCTTACCGGCCCTGCCGGCAAACCCGCAGGCAAAGCGGGAACGCCCTGCTCCACAACAGCAAACCAGGCACAGCGCTTCTCTCTCACCATGCAGAATCCCGCGCAGGGAAATCAGTATGCGGGCGGCGGCAGCGGTTCCAACCTTGTTGCCGACACCAGCATGGCCAACTACAACGGCCTCATCGCCTCGATCCAGCATCGTCTCTCTTCGACGTTCAGCCTCATGGCCAATTACACCTGGTCCAGGTGCATGAATATCAGCGATGCCTCCGGCGACTACGCCGGCGGCAGCGTGGAGAACCCTGCCAACCCCGGCATGGACTACGGCCCCTGCGGTTCCGACTACCGCAACGTAGAAAATATCGTTCTCGTCACCAAGAGCGACTTCCACCTTGCCAATCGCTTCAGCCGGCTTGCGGCGAATGGCTGGGAGTTTGCGCCACTGATCCATATCACCAGCGGTGCGCCGTTCAACGTCACCTCCGGCGTGGATAACTCCTACACCGACGTCGGCAACGATCGCCCCAACATCGTGCCGGGAGTATCGGTTTACACGCATCAGGCTCTCCGGTCCGGAACCGGCTCGGCGAACCGCGGCTATCTGAATACAGCCGCTTTCGCTCAGGTCTGCCCATCCGGCTCTACTCCTTTGACCTGTTCCGGATACGGCACCTACGGGAACATCAGCAGGAACGCCTTCCGCGGACCGGCTGCGTTTCAGTTCGATGCGCAAATCTCCCGTATCTTCCCCATCTACTCCAGACTGAACGCAACGTTCCGGCTGGAAGCCTTCAATGTTTTGAATCATCCAATCTTCGGCACTCCCACTGCGGGCCTTTCGTCATCTACCTTCGGTCAGATCTCGGGTCTCGCAGCAAACACAAACGCCAGACTCTTCCAGGGATCGATCAAGTTCAACTTCTAACCCGCAGCTTCCGGCAATCGCCGCTGGAGCTGTCGCACTTTTCTTCAAAGCAGCAAAGTGGCCCTGAGACTCTCGGGGCCACTGTTGTCTCATGCATCTCCGACTTATTTTTGCTCGATGGGCATAGAAGCCGCAGCCGCACTCAGACCGCAGGAACTTCGTGAACGTAGTTCTTCACCGCATCGTAAGACCACGGCCTGTCGCTGCCTAGAACTTCCATGCGAATCGAGAATGCAAAGCTTTCGCCCGGCATCAACATGGGAGCCTCTCCTGAGTCCATCGCCTCGGCAAGTGAGCCGTAGGGCGCAACCGTTGGTTCCATCGCAACGGCGTATTGCCTCTTCCGCGCGGCATCATCCGGCCAACCGCCATTGCAGAGCCAAAGTCCCAGATAGGGCAGCATCGCCGGATCGAAGTGCATAACGAGCGCCTGGTCCCGGCGGGCACGATACAAAGCACAGATGCCGCGGGTCAGCCTGCCGGTGTAGAGCATCTCCGCCGTTCCGTCGGATTTCTCTCCAACATAATCGAGAGCAACCGCCTTGTCGGCGCTTGCTGCAAGAGGCCAGCTTATCGACTCACCCGCCTGGTCCACGCGGCCTCCGCGTGAATAGCGCAAATACGCGCGGTTGATCTCGCGGGGCAGAATGAGCCGGTCTCCCGGCTCGACCGCAAGCAGAGGATGGCACGCATACAGGAAAGGAACTTGACTCTGTGCAAGGTTGCCGATCAGGTATTCGAACAACACATTGGAGCCCTGCACCTGAATCCGCCTCCGAAACGAAAGCGGACGACTGAAGCACTGCGTCGATAAAAGAACGCTGTCTTCGCTCTTACTTTCGACGCGCCAACGGTGCCTCCACAGGTCTCCGTGGTCCGGCGCGCTTCCACCGGCGGTTTCAGGGCCGCAGACAGATACGGTAGGCAGGCATTCATCCATGCCCGCGCAGTCAGATTCTTCAAAGGCGTCATTCGCTGTGAACTGTGCCTGCGCGTCATAGTGGCTCCCGTCCAGAAGAAACTCCGTTCCAGTCGAGATGCAATGAATGGAAGCCACTCGTCCGCCGTTGTCCGGCAGCACATCGACACGGAGGCTCGCGCTCTGGAGACGAATCGGCGTCCCGGCCGCAACGTCTGCGCCATGTAAATCGAGAGAGGACAAAGAAGGCTCCGCACAGAAGAATCGTCGGAAATATCATCGGTACGCCGGATTAGAGTTCCGCCTGAGCCCGACGCCTGCAATTATATCGATCGGGCATAACCGGTTCCGAGGGCACCGGCCGCGTCTTTTCCCTGACAGCGGCACTGCGGAAGAAGACATACAGCATGACTGATCTCCGGCGATGTGCCGCGGTCAGCGTTTCCTTTCGGTGAAGCCCGATCCGTGGCAGGGAAGTGTAACAACCATGGTGATTCCGCCGCCGTCGCGGTTGGTTGCATATACCTGGCCTCGATGCAATCGAATGGCGCGCTCCGCAATGGCAAGGCCGATTCCGAATCCTCCGGTATCGCGTTGTCTGGCGCTGTCCACGCGATAGAAGGGCCGAAATATATTTTGTAGTTCGCTCTCCGGCAGCCCCGGTCCTCGATCGCTGATCTTGAGCACGCAGACCTGCTGTTCCCCTTGTATCTCGCAATCTAAAGTCATCTCCACCGATGAAACTTCTTTCGTGTATCGAATGGCATTGCGCGCAATATTTTCGACGGCGCGATAGATCAGCTCAACATTGCCATGCACGATGCAATCGCACGTAGCCTCCAGCCTGATGGAGCACGACCGCTGAAGCGCTTCAAATTCAATATCGGGCAGAAGCTCTTCCAGAAGATGCTTAAAGCTGAACTCCTCCTTTTCGACACTCGTATTGACGGACTCCAGGGAAGAGAGGCGGAGAAGCTGCCCTATCAATGCATTCAATCGGGCTGTCTCGCGTTCGATCCGCTCCAGATTTTCTGTCATTGCCGCAGGCGCATCTTCCCGGGCCAGCTCCAGGGCAACGCTTAATCGAGCTAATGGAGAGCGCAGCTCGTGGGACACATCGCGAAGCAGCAGCTTTTGAGCAGCCACGAGCGACTCAAGCTGCTCCGCCATATGGTTGAAGTCATGCTCCAGCCCCTGTATCTCGTCGCCTCCAAAGATACGGGCTTCACGACGCGGGCTGGGAATCCGTGTGTGTAGCTGGCCTCGCGCAAGCTCTCGCGCCGCTATGCGCAGCCGTGCTATCGGCCTTGTCAGCAGAAGCACAAGAATGAATGTAGTCAGCCCGAAGACTACGATCGCCACAGGCAACTGCGGAGAAGCGAAGTGCCAGAGATCGTGGGTCCAGCGCCGATGCTCCGCGCGGTATGGTGTGCTAAGGATGAAGAGGTAATGTCTTCCAGATGGAGAAATAATGGCCGCCGGCCAAAGAGATTGATTGCCTGCCTGAACCGAGAAGACAGGAGAATTTTTTTTGGCCCTCGATAAAGCGTCGCCATATTCCTTTGCGTTCGCAGCATCACATAGAAAATTGCCGGCAGGCCCCGCAAGATAGATCGTTTGATTTTGAGAGGCGGCAAATTGCTGGAAAGCGCCGCATCCTTCCTGCTCATATCTCTGTACTGCAACAATGCCTTCACTCTTCAAGGTAAGATTCAGCGCATCAAACACCTGGTCGGGGCGCGTGAACCGGTGCTGTACGATCAGCGTCGTCGAAATAATAAAAGTGAGGCTTTGAGCGACCCAGAAGAAAAAGAAGATCTTTGCGAAGAGTCCTCGCATCCTTATTGGCCTCCTCGATGCTTGTGCGTCGCTGGAATTGCAAGCTGATAACCGATGCCACGAATCGTCTTGACTCTCTCTCCCAGGCCGCAGGTCTCTTCCAGCTTTCGGCGCAAGCGGCTGATGTGCATATCGAGGCTGCGATCGAAGGGATGCAGCTTCCTTCCCAGAACCGCTTCAGCCAATCGTTCGCGTTCAACCACCTCGCCCGCGGATCGCATCAGAGCCTGTAGCAGCGAAAACTCCACGTCCGTCAGTACGACGGGCGTTCCGTTGTAGTTGACGGTCCGGGCCGATGCATCCAGCTCGAGCCCAAGCGCCGATACAGAGTCCGAAGCCTGTTTCGTGCTGAGAGCGGGCGACTCAAATCGGGTGCCTCTACGCAGGATCGCCTTAATCCGCGCCAGCAATTCGCGCGGATTAAATGGCTTGGGAAGATAGTCATCTGCACCGATCTCCAGGCCAACGATACGGTCGATATCTTCGCCTCGTGCCGTAAGCAGCAGCACACTCATCGAAGAAGAAGACCGCAGCCTGCGCAAAACTTCAAAGCCATCGAGACCGGGAAGCATGACATCGAGCAGCGCGAGGGAGTAGCTGCCCGTCAGGGCAAGCTTCAGCCCGGCCTCTCCGTTATGCACGGAGAGAATGCGGAACCCATGACGCCCCAGATAGTCCGTGAGCATCGTGCATAGGTCCACATCATCGTCGATGAGAAGAATTGTTTCCATGAGAACTTGACCGTGCCCTCTCCGAGAGTACGCCTGTTTTGACGGAATTACCGTGCTGGAAATGTAACAAAATGTCACGCTCGTGGTGACACTTTGTTACGCTGCATTACCCATTGTGACCGCATACAGCCGCTATTTGAAGTCTTCTGAATATGCCTCTTGTTGAGAGTGCGGATGCGCTCTCGGGCGCGCCCAGGAGATTGAAAATGTTTTCATTCAGAACTGTAAGATCGGCAATCGTTGCTCTCTTCCTGATGAGCGCTTTGATCGTAATTCGAAGCACAGCGATGTTTGCGCAGTCTCCGACGGGAACACTGCACGGCACCGTCAGCGATCCCTCCGGAGCCGTGATTCCCAATGCCCAAATTACTGTGACCAGTCTCGATGGCGCAGCGTCCACGGCGAAATCAGGCGCGGACGGCAACTATCGCTTTTCGAAGCTGGCGCCTGGAACGTATACGATCACCGCGAAGGCAGAGGGTTTTAATCTGAGTGAACCACTTACCGTGAAGGTAGGAGCAGAAAAATCCAATCTGAAGAACATCTCTCTGAGCATCGCTGTCGATCAGCAACAGGTTACGGTAAGCAGCCAGAGCACAGGAGTCGATGTCTCTCCGGACAATAACGCGGGCGCGATCGTCATTAAAGGCAAAGACCTCGACGCACTGTCGGACGATCCCGACCAGTTGCAGGATGAACTGAACGCACTGGCCGGTCCGGCGGCCGGCCCAAACGGCGGCCAGATTTATATCGATGGCTTCACCGGCGGCCAATTGCCTCCCAAGTCGTCGATTCGCGAGATTCGTATCAACCAGAATCCATTCTCCGCACAGTACGACAAGCTGGGCTATGGCCGCATCGAGATTCTTACCAAGCCCGGCACCGACAAACTGCGCGGTTCGTTTATGGTGAATGGGAACGACTCGGCCTTCAACTCGCTCAATACCTTCGTGCCCAGCGAGCCGCCTTACTATTCAACATTTTTGATGGGAAACATCAGCGGATCGCTGAACAGCAAATCTTCATGGTTTATGAGCGCCTTTCAGCGTAATACGCAGGCCAACTCCATTGTGAATGCGGAGCGTCTCGACTCTTCCGGTCAGGCTTACAACTTTTCGCAGGCAGTCTCGAATCCGCAATCGCGGCTGGATCTGAGCCCCCGGCTCGATCTTCAGCTCACTCCGAGCAATACATTAACTATTCGTTATATGTACGACCGGGTTAAGAACACGAACAACGGTGTCTCCCAGTTCGCGCTGCCGGCGCAAGGTTACAACACACAGGACGAAGAGCAGACGCTTCAGATGAGCGATACCCAGGTATTAGGCGCACACTGGATCAACGAGACGAGATTTCAATATATTCGCGACCGCGACAATCAGGTACCGGAGAACACGACGCCGACAGTCACCGTGCAGGGTGCTTTTACCGACGGCGGCAACAACACCGGCACATCGCGCGACAGCCAGGACCACTACGAGCTGCAAAACTACACGACCGCTGCACTCGGAAGCCACTCCATTAACTTTGGAGCAAGGTTGAGGCTGTTGCGGGATTCGAACTACTCCACCGCCGGGTTCAACGGCAACTATACCTATTCTTCTCTCAGCGCCTATGCCGCGCATCAGCCTTCGCAATATGAAGTGACGGCAGGAACACCATCCGCTCAGGTGAAGCTCTTCGACGCAGGCATCTTCTTTCAGGATGACTGGCGGGCGCGTTCCAATCTCACGCTGAGCTACGGGCTGCGTTACGAAGGCCAGAACCAGATCAGCGATCATGCGGATTTTGGCCCGCGCTTTTCTTTCGCATGGGCACCGGCCGGCATGGGCAAAAAAGCGCCTGCCACCGTCATTCGAGGAGGCTATGGGTGGTTCTTCGATCGGTTCGAATACAACAATGTTCTGCAAACGATTCGGCAAAATGGCATCAATCAGAAGCAGTACGTTGTGAAGAATCCCGATTTCTATGAAAATGCGCCTTCGATCGAGTCACTGAACAACGATCAGGCCGCGCCGACGACCTATCAGCTCTCGCCTCATCTCAAAGCGCCGGTGAATATGCAGGCGGCGCTGGGCATCGAGCACCAGTTCGGAAAGATTGCGACAGTCTCTGTGACCTACATCAACTCGCGCGGCGTTCATCAGTTATACAGCGACAACATCAATGCGTTTCTGCCGGGGACGTACGATCCTTCCACTGGCACCGGCGTGCGCCCCAATGGCATCAACGAGAACCTCTATCAATATCAATCCGGCGGAGTTTACAACCAGAACCAAATCATTACGAACTTCAATATCCGTGCCAAAAATCTGACGCTCTTCGGCTTTTATTTATTCAACAATGCGAAGGCGGACACCTCCGGTGCAGATTATTTTCCTTCAAACCAGTTTGATCCCGGCGCAGACTATGGCCGTTCCACCTTCGATGTCCACAACCGCTTCCTGCTGGGCGGAAACTATCAGGCCCCCTTTGGTGTCTCGCTAAGTCCGTTTCTCGTCATGGACTCCGGTACGCCCTTCAACATCACACTGGGCCAGGATCTGAACGGGGATAACCAGTTCAACGACCGGCCGTCCTTTGCCACCGGGTCCAGCACCGACGTGATACAGACCAGGTATGGAAATTTTGATTTGAATCCGGCCGCGGATGCGACCCGCATTCCATACAACTTCGGGAATGGCCCCAGCCAACTGAGCCTGAACCTGCGCTTGAGCAAATCCATCGGGATTGGCCCCAGAGTAGAAGGAACTGGCGGTGGAAATAACGGCGGCGGTCCTCCTCCCGGCGGCGGTGGCGGACACGGTGGCGGCCGCGGCGGTGGTCCCGGCGGCGGCCTTGGCCCCGGAGGCTTGAGCAGCAGCGGCGGTCGTCCTCCCTTCATGGGACAGGGAGTTCCCCGAAAGTATTCGCTGTCCTTTACCGCCATGGGAAGAAATGTGTTCAACAACGTCAACCTTGCGGCGCCCGTGGGTGTGTTAAGCTCGACGCTCTTCGGCAAATCCAATGCTTTGGCCGGAGGCTTTTTCTCCTCTCCCTCTTCAAACCGCAGCATCGATCTGCAGATGATGTTCAACTTCTAATCTCTCAGGGATATCTGAAATAGAAGATCGGCAAACTTTAATGTTTCTTTGCAGAAGTCTCGAGAAAGTGCTGTAACCTTTTGGCTGCAAGGGGATCATATCTGCGGCAGATGGAAGGGGCGGGCGAACGATTGCCTGTTCCTTCCCTGGCCCAGATCCTATCCACTGGCGGCCCCTCATTGCGAGGGCCCATATCCATTAATGTTAGCCGGACGTTTTATCCCGGCTCAACCGCGAAGGAAGGTATCCTCTCTATGAAGAACTCCGCACACTCACTCGCTCTGGCGGCCGCATTTGCGGGCCTGCTCGGCGGCACGACCGTTCGTCTTCATGCGCAGACCGTCTCGCCCACAGCTACGACGGCGACCGCTCAGTCCGCGCAGGCCGGCACTCTTCTCGCAGAGGGAAGCGCGCCATTGCCCAAGCACTCCTGCAAAGGCAAGAATGACTGTAAGGGACAGGGCGGCGGCAAGCATCCCGGCACCAACTCCTGCAAAGGCAAGGGCGGCTGCGCAACCGACGGCTCCAAGCCCGCCAAGGCTTAATAAATTTAATCTGGAGGTTTGAGACATTCAAACCTCCAGATTGATACGAAGCCTCTTGTTAAGGGTGGTGCAATGCCGGCAAATCGTTTCAACGGATTTACGAATTATGGTGTCGGCATAGGTCTGCGGGTGCCGCACTACAACCACATCTTCGAGCAGAAGCCCGTCGTCGACTGGTTCGAGATCATCTCCGAAAACTACATGGTCGACGGAGGCCGTCCTCTTCAGGTGCTCGACGACATACTGGAGCGATATCGCGTCGTCCAGCACGGAGTGTCGATGTACTTCGGCTCGGCGCAGCCGCTGAACCGGGAGCACCTCAAGCGCCTGAAAGAGCTGACGCGCAGGACGAAAACTCCGTGGCTCTCCGATCATCTCTGCTGGGGCAGCGTCGATGGCCGCTATACCCACGACCTTCTTCCCATTCCTTACACCTTCGAGGCCGTCAGGACGACGGCAGAACGCATTCGCCAGGTGCAGGATTTTCTTGAGCTTCCCATCGCCGTCGAAAACGTAAGCAGCTATGCGGAGTTTCACCAGTCACAGATGACCGAATGGGAGTTTCTCAATGAAGTTGTCGAAGCGGCGGATTGTGGAATCCTGCTCGACGTCAACAATATCTACGTCTCTTCGCAGAACCACGGATTCAACCCATCGGTGTACGTCGACAGTGTTCCGGCGGAGCGCGTCGCCCAGATCCACATCGCCGGGCATTCAAAGTTTGAGAAGTACACTCTGGACACGCACGACCATCCGGTCCTCGATCCTGTGTGGGCTCTCTACGCCCGCGCGATCGAGCGCGTCGGCGAGACCGCAACCCTGCTCGAATGGGACGACAACATCCCGAGCTTCGACGAGGTCCATGCCGAAGCGCTCAAGGCGAAACGCTATCTCACCACTCCATCGTCGCCGATGCGTTTTGAGCAAGCGCCGCACCGCGAAGGGATGCACCCATGAATCTCTTAGAGCTGCAAAGACGCATGGCCGAGGATGTGATGCGGCCTCTCACGCCCGATTTCACCATGCAAAGCTCAACCGGTGATGGAACCTCGACCCATACTCTGGCCGAGAGCTATATCAAGCCGAACGATCGTCTCTCTTCCTTCGATCGTCTTGAGATCTACAACCGTCAGTACTGGTTTCGCGTCATCGGAGCGGTCGCAGAAGACTTTCCCGGACTGCTGGCGGTCCTCGGCGAAGAAAAATTCGACAAGCTGGCGCTGGCCTATCTCAAAGAGAACCCATCAACCTCGTTCACGCTTCGAAATCTTGGCTCGAAGCTGCCGCACTGGCTGGAGAGTCATCCTGAGTTCGCCCCTCGCCGCCACGATCTGCTCGTCGATGTGGCAAAGCTCGAATGGGCATACATCGAATCGTTCGACGGAGCCAGCTTCTCTCCATTATCCGAACTCGACATCAGCGGCCTGACGGCTGAATCTCATCTATCGTTGCAGCCGCATCTCCAGCTACTGGATCTTCGCTACCCCGTCGATAAGCTCATCCTTGCCGTACACCGTGAGAGCGCGCCTGCTGAGGCTGCCAGCAATGCGGCCTCCGAGCATAAGCACAAAAGCCTCAAGCGGCTCCCGATCATGCGGCGTTCTGCGATCTATCTGGTTATCCATCGCTTTGAAAACGAAGTCTACTACCGGCGCATCGACCGCGAAGCCTTCCTTTTGCTTTCAGCGATTCAGGCAGGAGCTGCGATCGGAGCAGCCATCGAGGCGGCCTTCAATGACAGTGCCCTGTCCGTAACAAAGCAGGCAGAAAAGATACAGGAGTATTTCGCACATGCAGCAGGGCTAGGCTGGTTTTGCTTACCGTCTAAGAACTTGCCCGCGAGCTCATAGCGTGTGATGAAAGCCAAAATGCAGGTACTCTTCGATCCCAATCAACACCAGGGTTGCGAGAGACAGAAGAAGCTGCACTCGTTCCATCCTCAATTTGCCGGGGCTCAGGGGCTTTTGACGCCACTGCGAGGCGGGGCGGTTGCGAAGATGACGAACGTGCAGAAAGATCGCCAGGTTCATTAACGAACCCACGAGCGCAATCGCAATCATGGGCCGCCGAATCCACGAGGCATGGAAGCGGGCCAAGTCTGCTCCTGCTCCGGCCGTAAACGTCAGCGCTCCGATCCCGATTGCGAGACGAAGTCCATTAATCGCGACAACAGCTCCGCAGATGTTTTGCAGAAGAGCTAAGAAAAAACTGGACCACGCCACTACGCGCCGCGTGGTGTTCGCTTCGCCTTCCATGAGGCGGGTCGAAAGGTCGTTCGATTGCGAAGATTGAACAGGATTGGTTGCCATAATCGCTCGTTCTCAGAGGGAAGGGAACAGCAAGTCTCCCTCGTCTATCAGGATTCTATAAGAGCGGTCGAACGATGTGGGTGAAGCGTCTCGAATACCGTACTGCATGTCATCTATCCTCAATCGCTCTTCGAGGGTGCAGGTTCTATCCCTTCTATCTCTTCGCTCAGCCGGGCGTGCAGCCGCTCGCTGAACCCCAGCGGCAGCTCGAAGGTGCGCTCATCCGCCGTCAGGATCAGGATGTTCCTCGTCGAATCGAGGATCGCCGAGCAGATCTCGCAGTGCTCCAGATGCTCCTGCACCAATTCCTTCACCTCCGCGGAGAGCGTGTCATCCAGATAGCCGGAGATGTAATCCCAGACGTGCTTGCAATCTATAACCACGGTAGCCACCTCCGTTTCGGACTCATCTGCTTCAACTGGGGAGCTAATCGTTTTTGCAACATCATCCGCGCCCGATGCAGCCGCACCTTGACCGAAGCGACGCTGATGCCCAGCGCCGCGGCAGTTTCGTTGACGCTCAGTTCTTCGATATCTCTCAGCACAAACGTCTCGCGGTAGATCAGCGGAATATCTTCCACCGCTTGTTGCAGAAGCTGCCTTACTTCCAGCCGCTCCACCGCCTCTGAAGGAATCTCTCGCCAATCGACGAGCACCGCCGGAGAAACATGGCCCTGCTCATCGGCGGGCTCATCCAGCGACTCCATCGGGACCGCGCTCTTTCGGCGAAGGCGGCTGCGGGCCTCGTTCAGCGTAATGCTGATGAGCCATGTGCTGAACTTCGACTCGGCGCGAAAGTTTTTGAGGTTGCGAAACGCTTTGAGAAATGCCTCCTGTGCGATGTCTTCCGCATCGGCTTCATTTTTAACCAGCGTAAGCGCCATCACATAGACTGTTCGCTCGTAGGGGCGAATCAGGGCATGAAACTCCTGCGAGTTGCCTCCGAGGATCGAAGCGATCAGTTGCTCCTCCTCCCGGATTGTCTCTCCTTCGATCATGCTGTCTCAGTTCGTCCTCGATAGTGCTTTGCCAACATTGCGTCTGCGGAGACCAGGCCCGCGCCGAATACCAGAATCATCGCTGCCGCGAAGAGGAACGTATAAGGATCGGCCGCATAGAACTTGCCCGGATCGGAGAAGACCGAAAAGAGCGCATCGCGGTCGGCAGTCCAGTACGCTGCCACCATGTTCAACGTTAACACCAGGCCAATCAATCTCGAACCGAGTCCCAGAATCAGCAGGATTCCGCCAACAAATTCCAACCCGGCTACAAAGTGCGCGGTCGGTCCGGGGAGGGGGAGATTGAGGCTCGTGAAAAAATCGGTGACCTTGTCCAGATGGTGCAGCTTCCCCCAGCCCGACTCAACGAGCTGCCATCCCCAGTAAAGCCGAACCAGCAGCAAAAACGGCGTCTGAAGGCAGGAAACCAGCCTCGCAAAGTGTGTATACCATCCCGCCCATCGCTTCATGACGCCTCTCCCCGTTCCCTGTGCATCGTTAGAGCAATCAACGGCAAAGAGGTTACAACCAATGGCCTTTGGCCATCGATGAGCCCGCTTCCGTGGGGCTCATACACCGCCGTCCATTTTTCAACAACCGCTCCAAAAATCTACGACCAAAGTTGTACGGTTGAGATGACCGAGAAGCGTTAGAGTGGCAACGTATTCCTTGACCCTTATTTAGTTGCGGCAGTGCCCGGAAGGGTACGCAAGCAGCATATTTTTGTCTGCGGTTTCTCTTCTCCCCGTCCCCTTGCAGGAAACATGGCGACCCTCCGGTCTCCCGGTACGCGGTTCTTAGGAGTGTGTATTTTGAAACGATTTGGATTCGTTCGTCTGGTCCTTTGCCTCAGTGTGTTCGTTTTCGGTGTTCATGGGGCCTCTGCCCTTGATGTGACTCTGAGTGGCGACGCCAGTGTGAACTCTGCGCATCCCGGGGCCAATTACGGTGGGCTCTCGAATCTGTATGTCGGCAACGGAAATACCGCCTTTCTCCAGTTTGATCTGTCATCGTTGCCCGCCGGGACCACTGCCGCACAGGTGTCCCGCGCGACGCTCACCGTCTTTGTGAACCGTGTGAACGCCTCCGGCTCCGTGACGGTCTCTCCGGTAACGTCCGGTTGGGAAGAGTACAACGTCACCTCCACAATGGCTCCGGCAACGGGAGGCTCGATCGGCACGCTTTCTGTCACCACTGCCGGCCAGTTCCTCTCCGTCGATGTGACGGCGCAGGTGCAGGCATGGCTGAACACGCCTGCAAGCAACAAGGGTTTTGCGCTGGCATCCGGCGCAGCCAACGCTCTGTTCGACAGCAAAGAGAACGACGAGACCGCACACGCGGCGCGACTCGATATCACGCTCGTCAATCAAGGCCCTCCGGGAGTGCAGGGGCCTCAGGGCATCCCCGGCGTGGCCGGAGTAGCTGGCCCTCAAGGCCCCATTGGCCCCCAGGGAATTCAGGGGCCTGCCGGGCCGACCGGGCCCACCGGAGCGGATGGAGTAGCTGGCCCACAGGGACCTCCCGTCAACTTCCGGGGCGCATGGGGCAATGCGACTCAGTATGCCACTGGCGATGCGGTCTTTTATAACGGCTCCAGCTACATCTCCTTGCAAAACGCCAACACGGGCAACCAGCCGGATACAACTCCCGCGCAGTGGTCTCTGTTGGCCGAACAAGGAGCAACTGGAGCCGCAGGCGCTGTCGGCGCGCAAGGGAATCAAGGAGTAGCGGGACCAGTTGGCCCGATTGGTCCCATCGGTCCTACCGGACCGCAAGGAGCAATGGGCTTGACGGGCGCAACCGGCGCAGCGGGGCCGGTAGGGCCCGCAGGAGCAACGGGCGCAACCGGCCCTGTCGGCCCAGCCGGTCCGATTGGCGCCACCGGTGCGATCGGACCAACTGGTCCTGCGGGTCCGGCCGGCGCGGTTGGAGCCGTCGGTCCTCAAGGCCCCGCGGGTCCGCCAGTTACCTTTATTGGCCCATGGAATAACGGTACATCGTATTCCGTCGGAAACGCAGTCTCTGAGGCCGGCACAAGCTACATTGCCTTGGTGGCGAATCTCTCAATTGATCCTGCAATCGATGTGGCGAATAGCGGAGGAGTCTGGGCTGTTCTGGCGCAGGCGGGTGCTACGGGAGCAACGGGACCGGCAGGAGCGACAGGACCAATAGGACCAGCAGGCCCGCAAGGGCCAAGCGGTCCTACAGGGCCGACTGGCCCCGCCGGTGCCAATGGCAGCGGAACGAACGCCGTGGTTTTTGCGATGGAATTCGTAAATCCCGGGACCAACGGGGGTACGACCTTCTATATGTCGCCCCTCAATCACACGGCCAGCCCAAGCACAGCGAGCAACAATGCAATTTCAAACTCGTCAGAATCCAATTTCTCTGCCATGCCGATAGCCTGCACCATGAGC
>Ga0164242_10002738_pt1 | contig 20331 bp, 18 predicted proteins | sample OricomgcompostMG_FD_108783 | JGI IMG/M metagenome (GOLD analysis project Ga0164242, IMG submission 108783) | Miracle-Growth compost microbial communities from Emeryville, California, USA - Original compost - Miracle growth compost (MG) ... | reverse complement strand
GCTCGAGCCGCTCGGCGGCCACCATCGCGGTGCGCTGCCGGGCCCACGGCACGGCGGTGGCGAACGCGTACCACGCCTCGTCCCACAAAAAGCAGATGTCCGGTTTGATCGCCAGCACCTCCTGCATGACCTGCAGCGGGTTGTAGACGACGCCGTCGAAGGTGCAGTTGGTCAGCAGCAGCATCCGCACCCGGTGCAACTGCCCGGCCGCCTCCAGGTCGAGCAGGGTCTGCTTGATGGTGCGCAGCGACACCGCCCCGTAGATCGCGAACTGCGGCAACGGATAGGCGTCCAGGTACAGCGGGTACGCCCCAGCCAGCACCAGCCCGTAGTGGTGCGATTTGTGGCAGTTGCGGTCGATCAGCACGATGTCGCCGGGCCGGGTCAGCGACTGCACGACGATCTTGTTGGCGGTCGACGTGCCGTTGGTGACGAAGTAGGTGTGGTCGGCGTTCCAGGTCTTGGCCGCCTTGTCCATCGCCTTCTTGATGTTGCCGTGCGGGTCCAGCAGCGAGTCCAGGCCGCCGGAGGTGGTGGAGGTTTCGGCCATGAAGATGTTGCGGCCGTAGAACTCCCCCATGTCCTGCAGCGAGCGGGAGTTGAAGATGCTGGCCCCGCGCGCCACCGGCAGCGCGTGGAACTGGCCGACCGGGGCCGCCGCGTACGCCCGCAGCGCGTCGAAAAACGGTGTGGCATAACGGTTCCGCAGCCCGGCGAGCACCGTGCTGTGCAGGTCGGTGACGTCGTTGAGCCGGTAGAAGGTGCGGTCGTAGACGTCGGGTTCGGTGTCGTCGCCCGCCGCGATCGACTCGTCGGTGAGCAGATACAGGTCGATGTGCGGGCGCAGCTCGCGGATCCACTCGCCGCACTCCACCCAGTCGTTGGCGCGGTCGGGGATGACGCCGTCCGCGTCCTCGTTGGGCCCGAGCAGGGTGTTCATCAGCGGCAGCCGGTCGCGGGAGCGCAGCGGCAGGTCGTCGCGGATGATCGCGGCCTGGATCTCGCCGTTCAGCGCGACCGCGGTGATGGCGTCCTCGACGCTGGGCACCACCAGGATCTCGAACTGCACGTCGTCGGACGGGTTGCGCAGCGCCCGCAGGCATTCGGCCAGGCTGTCCGGTGCGGTGCTGGGGGCGTCGTCGGCCAGCAGCACGGTGTAGAAATGCTGCTGCTTGGCCTGGGCCACCAGCTCCTGGTCGTCCAGCGGCGCCGACGTGTCGAAAAGCCCTGCGCGATCGCCGTATTCGCTCAACAGCCGCACCGCCAGGGAGACCTCCTCGGTGAGCCGCACCGTGGACAGGCTCTCCAGGTGGGCGCGGAAGATCGCCAGGTTCTCCGCGCCGGGGTACAGCCAGTAGCGCTCGTAGGCGGCGATGCGGTCCAGCAGGCGCTTCACCCGGGCCACGTCGTGCGTCTTGTCCAGCCCGGCCAGGTCGACCTCGGCGAGGTGCCGGCAGGCGTCGTCGAGCAGGTTCCAGGTGTCCACCCGGGCGTACGACGGGTTGGCCACGGCCGCCAGCGCGGACACCCGCAGCCGTCGCGGCTGGGTGCTGTATCGGATCATGACCTCACCTGCTCTTCTCGCATCGCCGCCGCTGCAGTCCAGCTCGTATTGTCATCCCGCCGCGCCCCCGCCCGTGGTCGTTTCACCTCAGCTTGGTCAGCGATCCGGCTCGTCGTCACCGTCGATCACCCGCCGGTTACCCCGGCCGCCGTCCACCCAGCGCAGCACGGGCAGCTCCCAGCGGCGGGCCGGCAGCTCGGTGACGTCGGACAGTGAGCGCACCACGCCCTGGGTCAGGCCCATGATCGCGGCCATCACCGGCAGCAGCGGCCGCAGCGGCGTGGCCGCCGAGCGCACGGTGCTGATCCGGCGGGCCACCGCCACCCGTTCGACGCAGTGATACAGCCAGGCGCCCACGCCCAGGGCGTGGATCGCCAGCACCGAGGCGACGATGCTCAGGTGGTAGGCGGCGCACACCACCGCGCCCACCACCACCGTCGCCGCCAGCACGGCCGCGACGACCAGGCGCAGCTCCAACCGGGTCACGTGTCCCGGGGACCCCGCACCGCCCGGGCGGCCGCCCTGATCTGCGGCGTCACCAGCATGACCTGGCCCAGCACGCCGTTGACGAAGCCCGGCGAGTCGTCGGTGGACAGCTCCTTGGCCAGCTGGACGGCCTCGTCGACGGCGACCGGCTCGGGCACGTCGTCGGCGTACAGCAGCTCCCACACCGCCACCCGCAGGATGGCGCGGTCCACGGCGGGCAGCCGGTCCAGCGTCCAGCCCTGCAGGTGCGAGCTGATCAGGTCGTCGATGTGGGCGGCGTGGTCGCCCACCCCGCGGGCCACCGCGGCCGTGTACGGCTGCAGGGGCGCCACTTCGGGGTTAGTGTCGGCCAGGCCGGTCCGGACGTCGACCACCTCGGCCGGGCTCAACCCCCGCGCCTCGGCCTCGAACAGCAGGTCGACCGCGCGCTTGCGGGCCTGATGGCGTCCCCTCAGGGGTTTGCTCACGCGTTGACGCGCCCCAGGTAGCTGCCGTCGCGGGTGTCCACCTTGAGCTTGTCGCCGGTGTTGATGAACAGCGGCACCTGGATCTCCGCGCCGGTTTCCACGGTGGCGGGTTTGGTGCCCGCGCTGGACCGGTCGCCCTGCAGGCCGGGCTCGGTGTGGGTGACCTCCATCTCGACCGACACCGGCAACTCGATGTACAGCGGCGACCCGTTGTGGAACGCCACCTGCACCGGCATGCCCTCCAGCAGGAACCGGGCCGCGTCACCCACCAGCGACTCGGGCAGCGGGTGCTGCTCGTAGTCCTGGCTGTCCATGAAGACGAAGTCGCTGCCGTCGCGGTACAGGTAGGTGGTGTCGCGGCGGTCGACGGTGGCGGTCTCCACCTTCACCCCCGCGTTGTAGGTCTTGTCGACGACCTTGCCGGACAGCACGTTCTTCAGCTTGGTCCGCACGAACGCCGGGCCCTTGCCGGGTTTGACGTGCTGGAACTCGACGATCTGCCACAGCTGGCCGTCGATCACCAGGACCAGTCCATTCTTGAAATCGGCAGTGCTTGCCACGGTGCGCCTATATCTCCTCGGGGATGGACGGCCGGCGGTGCGGCCGTCGTGGGACTTGTCGGCCAGTTTAGAGGGCGCCGGCGGGCGTCAGGCCAGGACGGCCAGCTCCTTGGGGAACCTGGTCAGCAGCTCGGGGGGCTTGCCGGCGGTCTCCGGCGGCACCACCAACGTGTCCTCGATGCGCACGCCGCCGCGGCCGGGCAGATAGACGCCGGGCTCCACGGTCACCACCGATTCGGCGCGCAGCGTGCCGGTGGAGGTGGCGCCGATGCCCGGCGCCTCGTGGATCTCCAACCCGACGCCGTGGCCCAGGCTGTGGCTGAACTGCTCGCCGTAGCCGGCGTCGGCGATCACCCGGCGGGCCGCGGCGTCCACCTCGCGCAGGTCGGCGCCGGCCCGCAGCGCCTCCCGGCCGGCCCGCTGCGCGTCGGCGACCAGCCGGTAGATCTCCAGCTGCCAGTCGGCCGCCTTGGTCAGCACGAAGGTGCGGGTCATGTCGGAGTGGTAGCCGCCGACCAGCGCCCCGAAGTCGATCTTGACGAAGTCGCCGTCGGCCAGCACCGCGTCGGTGGGGCGGTGATGCGGGATCGCCGAGTTGGCGCCGGTCGCCACGATGGTCTCGAAGGAGATCCCGTCGGCGCCGTGGTCGAGCATCAGCGCCTCCAGCTCCCGGCTGACCTCGCGTTCGGTGCGGCCGGGCCGCAGCCCGCCGCCGTCCACCAGCGCGGTGAGCGCGGCGTCGGCCGCCTCGCAGGCCAGCCGCAGCAGCGCGACCTCGCCGGCGTCCTTGACCTCGCGCAACGCCTCGACGGTGCCGGCGGCCTTGACCAGCTCGGTGGCCGCCTTGCGGCCGTCCAGCTCACCCGTCAGGGCGTCGAATCCGTCGACGGTGACCACGTTGCTCTCGAAGCCCAGGGTGCGTGCGCCCGCCTCGGCGGCGCGGCCGGCCAGATAGCGGCCCAGCGCGCGTTCGATGGCGACGTCGAGGTCGGGGGCCTGCTCGGCGGCCTGGGTCCGGTACCGGCCGTCGGTCGCCAGCACCGGGGGCCGGTCGTCGGCGAACACCAGCAACGCGCCGTTGGAGCCGGTGAATCCGGACAGGTAGCGGACGTTGATCAGGTCCGTGACCAGCAGCGCATCCAGTCCGTCGGCCTCGAGTCGTGCCCTGAGCCGGTCCCGGCGTTGAGAATGTGTCACGGGTCTTGACGGTACTCGCTACGCTTTTGGGCCATGAGTAACTGGATGCTGCGCGGATTGGTGTACGCCGCGGCGATGGTCGTCGTCCGATTGTTCCAGGGTGCGCTGATCAACGCGTGGCAGACGCAGGCCGGGCTGTTCAGCGTGGTGCTGCTGCTGTTGTTCGTCATCGCGGTGGCGGTCTGGGGCGTGTTCGACGGCCGGGCCGACGCGATCGCCAACCCCGACCCGGACCGCCGCGGCGACCTGGCGATGACCTGGCTGCTGGCCGGCCTGGTCGCGGGCGTGCTCAGCGGCGCCGTCTCCTGGCTGATCGCCCTGGTGTACAAGGGCCTCTACACCGGCGGGCTGATCAACGAGGTGACGACGTTCGCGGCGTTCACCGCGCTGTGCGTCTTTCTGCCCGGCATCATCGGCGTGACCATCGGCCGCTGGCGGGTGGACCGCAACCCGCCGCCGCGCCGGCCCGGCCACGACGACGAGCGCGCCGACACCGACGTTTTCTCCGCGGTGCGCGGCGACGACGCGCCCACCGGCGAGATTCCCGCGGCCGGCGCCCAGACCGAGGCGCACACCGCGGCGGTCGCCACCGCCGAGCGGGAGGCCGAATCGCCCACCGAGACGATCCCCAGCGCCGGGGACGACCCGAAGACCGAGGTGATCCGCACCGAGCCCGAACCGGGCGGCGAACCCGGCAAGGCCTAGGCGGGCCGGCCGGCCAGGTAGCGCAGGGCGAGCAGATAGCCCTGCACCCCTAGCCCGACGATCACCCCGGTGGCCACCGGGCTCAGGTAGGAATGCCGCCGAAACTCTTCGCGCGCATGCACATTCGAGATGTGCACCTCGATCAGCGGGGCGCTCAGCTCCGCGCACGCATCACGCAACGCCACCGAGGTGTGGGTCAGACCGCCGGCGTTGAGGATCACCGGCTGGTTCGCGTCGGCCGCCCCGTGGATCCAGTCCAGCAGTTCGGCTTCGCTGTCGCTTTGCCGCACAATGGCTTTCAGCCCCAGCGCGGCGGCCTCGGCCTCGATCAGCGCGGCCAGCTGGTCGTGCGTGGTGTCGCCGTACACGTCGGGCTCGCGCCGGCCCAGCCGGCCCAGGTTCGGGCCGTTGATCACCTGCACGATCATGAGGCGTCCTCGTCGGCCAGGGCGGCATACGCCGCCGCCAGCAGCGACGGGTCCGGGCCGGCCAGCCGGCCCGGCTTGGCCAATCCGTCCAACACCACGAACCGCAGCACCCCGGCGCGGGACTTCTTGTCCCCGGCCATGTATTCCAGCAGCTGCGGCAGCGCGTCGGCGTCGTAGCTGACCGGCAGGCCGAGCGCGGACAAGATGGTGCGGTGCCGCCGCGCGGTGGCGTCGTCGAGCCGCCCGGCCAACCGGGCCAGCTCGGCGGCGAAGACCAGGCCCACCGACACTGCCGCGCCGTGCCGCCACCGGTAGCGCTCGCGGCGCTCGATCGCATGCCCCAACGTGTGCCCGTAGTTGAGGATTTCGCGCAGCTCCGACTCCTTCTCGTCGGCGGCGACGACGTCGGCCTTGACCGCGATGGCGCGCTGGACCAGCTCGGCCAGCACCTCGCCGGACGGGTCCACCGCGGCCCGCGGATCGGCCTCGATGAGGTCGAGGATCGCCGGATCGGCGATGAAGCCGGCCTTGACGACTTCGGCCATGCCGGCCACCAACTCGTTGGGCGGCAACGTGTGTAGCGTCGCGAGGTCGACCAGCACCGCGAGCGGCTGGTGGAAGGCGCCGACCAGGTTCTTGCCGGCGTCGGTGTTGATGCCGGTCTTGCCGCCGACGGCGGCGTCGACCATGCCGAGCAGGGTGGTGGGCACGTGCACGATGTCGACGCCGCGCAGCCAGGTGGCCGCCGCGAAACCGGCGACGTCGGTGGCCGCGCCACCGCCCAGGCTGACCAACGCGTCCTTGCGGCCGATTCCGATGCGGCCCAACACTTCCCACAGGAAGCCGACGACCGGGAGGTCCTTGCCGTCCTCGGCGTCCGGGATTTCGATGCGGTGCGCGTCAACACCCTTGTCCGCCAACCGCTTTCGGATCACCTCGGCGGTCTCGGCGAGTACGGGCTGGTGCACGACGGCGACCTTGTGCCGGGCGCCGAGCAGTTCGTCCAGCTCGCCCAGCAGCCCGGTGCCGATGATCACCGGGTAGGGCGGGTCGACGGCCACCTGCACGGTCACCGGTTCGCGGGTGGTTCTCATGTGGCGGCCCGGCAGGCATCGGTGGCGGGCAGCCGCGACACGATGTAGCGCACCACCGCGCCGGGGTTGCGCCGGTTGGTGTCGACCCGGATGGTGGCGGCCCGCCGGTACAGCGGGCTGCGCTCGGCCAGCAGCGTGCGGTACTTCTCGGCGCGATCCGGCCCGGCCAGCAGCGGGCGCACCGTGTTGCCGCCGGTGCGCCGCACCCCCTCGGTGGCGCTGATCTCCAGGTAGACGACGGTGTGGCCGGCCAGCGCCTCGCGCACCCCGGGGCTGGTGACCGCGCCGCCGCCCAGCGACAGCACGCCGTCGTGCTCGGTCAGCGCCGCGCGCACCACCTCCTCCTCGATGCGGCGGAACTCCCGCTCGCCGTCGGTGGCGAAGATCTCGGCGATGGGCCGGCCGGTGCGCTGCTCGATGGCCGCATCGGTGTCCAGGAAACCCACCCCGAGCGCCTTGGCCAGCCGCCGCCCGATGGTGGACTTGCCGGAGCCCGGCAGCCCGATCAGCACCGCTTTGGGCGCCATCACGCGGTTCCCCGGGCGGCCGGCGCCTCGCGCTCGGCGACCGCCCGCCGGTAGGCGTCGATGTTGCGGCGGGTCTCGGCCAGCGAGTCGCCGCCGAACTTCTGCAGCGCCGCGCGGGCCAGCACCAGCGCCACCATGGCCTCGACCACCACCCCGGCGGCCGGCACCGCGCACACGTCCGAGCGCTGGTGGATGGCGACGGCCTCGTCGCCGGTGGCCATGTCGACGGTGGCCAGCGCGCGCGGCACGGTGGAGATCGGCTTCATCGCGGCGCGCACCCGCAGCGGCTGGCCGTTGGTCATGCCGCCCTCCAGCCCGCCGGCCCGGTTGGTCGAGCGGACCACGCCGTCGGGGCCGGGGTACATCTCGTCGTGGGCCTGGCTGCCGCGGCGGCGGGCGGTGGCGAAACCGTCGCCGATCTCCACCCCCTTGATCGCCTGGATGCCCATCACCGCGGCGGCCAGCTGGCCGTCCAGCCGGTTGTCGCCGCTGGTGAACGAGCCCAGCCCGACGGGCAGCCCCAGCGCCACCACCTCGACCACGCCGCCCAGGGTGTCGCCGTCCTTCTTGGCGGCCTCGATCTCGGCGATCATCGCCTGTTCCGCCGCCTCGTCGTAGGCGCGCACCGGGCTGGCGTCGATCGCGGGCAGGTCGCCCGGGCCCGGGGGCGGCCCTTCGTACGGCGCCGACGGGCCGATCGCGATCACGTGCGAGAGCACCTCGACGCCGAGCGCCTGGCGCAGGAACGACCGGGCGATGGTGCCCGCGGCCACCCGCGCCGCGGTCTCGCGGGCGCTGGCCCGCTCCAGCACCGGCCGGGCGTCGTCGAACCCGTACTTGAGCATGCCGGCGTAGTCGGCGTGGCCGGGCCGCGGCCGGGTCAGCGGGGCGTTGCGGGCGCTGTCGGCCAGCTGCGCCGGGTCGACCGGGTCGGTGGCCATCACGGTTTCCCACTTGGGCCATTCGGTGTTGCCGATCTCGACGGCGATCGGTCCGCCCAGGGTGAGGCCGTGCCGCACCCCGGACAGCACGCTCACCGCGTCCCGCTCGAAGCTCATCCGGGCGCCGCGGCCGTACCCGAGGCGGCGCCGGGCCAACTGTTCGGAGATGTCGGTGGAGGTGATCTCCACCCCGGCGACCATGCCTTCCAGCACGGCCACCAGCGCGCGGCCATGCGACTCCCCGGCGGTGATCCAACGCAACACGGGTCCCATCTTCCCATGTCGAGTTCCGAAAGGCCGATTCGCGCAGGCCCCCCACGTTCAGGAGGGGGACAGCGCCGGATGCGCCAGCCGCCGGCCCGGGACCGCGTCGAGCAGCGCGCGGGTGTAGTCCGCGGCCGGCGCGGCGAACACCGCCGCGGTGTCCCCGGTTTCCACGACGCGCCCGGCGCGCAGCACCACGACGCGGTGCGCCAGTCGCCGCACCACCGACAGATCGTGCGAGACGAACAGATAGGTCAGCCCCAGCTGCCGCTGCAGCCGCAGCAGCAGGCCGACGATCTGGTCCTGGGTGACGACGTCGAGCGCGGACAGCGGTTCGTCGAGCACCACGATCTGCGGGCGCAGCACCAGGGCGCGGGCGATCGCGACCCGCTGGCATTCACCGCCGGAGAGCTCGCCCGGCCGCCGGTCCAGCTTGTCGTCACTCAAGCCGACACTGGCCAGGGCCTCGGCGATGCGCTGCGCGCGGCGGGCCCGGTCGTCCACCCGGTAGGACCGCAGCGGGCCGTCCAGGATCTGGCGCACCGTCCAGCGCGGGTCCAGCGCCGACCCCGGGTTCTGGTAGACGAACTGGATGTCTTGCCAGTGCCGGCGCCGGGCCCGCGCCGGCAGCGCGGCGACATCGCGGCCCAGCACCCGCACCGTGCCCCGGGTGGGGGTGAGCAGGCCGACGACCATTTTCGCCGTCGTCGACTTGCCCGACCCGGACTCCCCCACCAGCGCCAGCGTCTCGCCCCGCCGGACGGTGAAGGCCACCTCCGCCACGGCGGTGTGCCGGGCCCGGGCACCGAGCCGGAACTCCTTGGCGACGCCGGCGACCTCGATGACGTCCTCGGAGCCGGCGGGCGCGGCGGCCGGCGCCGGAGCCGTGAGCCGGCGGACGAGATGCGCGGCGTACTCGGTGCGCGGGGCCGCGACGATGGCCTCGGCCGGCGCGTCCTCGACGACGACGCCGCCGCGCATCACCACGATGCGCGACGCGTGATCGGTGGCCACCCCGATGTCGTGGGTGATGAAGACGACGGTGGTGCGATGCTCGGCGACCAGCCGATCGAACACGGCCAGCACGTGCCGCTGGACGGTCACGTCGAGGGCGGACGTCGGCTCGTCGGCGATCAACAGCCCGGGGTTGAGGGCGAACGCGATCGCGATGAGCACGCGCTGGCGCATGCCGCCGGAGAGCTCGCCCGGATACTGTTTCAGGCGCTGCGCGGGGCGGTCGATCTCCACCCGGTCCAGCAGCTCGATGCAGCGCCGCCGCGCCTCGCGCCGGGACAACCGCTCGCCCTTCAGGGGGAAGATCTCGGCGATCTGGGATCCGATGCTGCGCACCGGGTTCAACGACGTGGCGGGATCCTGCGGCACCAATCCCACGGTGCTGCCGCGCAGCCGGCACCACTGCCGTTCGCTCAGGCCCAGCACGTCGCGACCGGCGATGGTTAACGACCCCGCGGTGATCCTCGCGGCCGCCGGCAGCAATCCGACCACCGCGTTGGCCAAAGTCGTTTTGCCCGAACCGGATTCACCGACCACGGCGACGAATTCGCCCGACGACACCGCCAGGTCGACGCGGTCCAGCGCCACCCTGGGCACCGCACCGGGATAGGTCACGGTCAGACCGGACACGTCGAGCAGCGGTGGACCCATTGTGCGTTCTCTTCTCGTTCAGATGCGGTGCGACGTCAGCGCCCGGCGGCTGAGCACGCCGAGCGCCAGGATCACCGACAGGACCACGGCGCCGGGCAGGGTGGACAGCCACCACGCGGTGGCCAGATAGCGGCGGCCCTCGGCGACTAGCAGTCCCCACTCCGGTGTCGGCGGCGGGGCGCTGTAGCCGAGGTAACCCAACGCCGAGATCAGTAGGATCGCACCGCTGAGATCGATCACCGCCAGCGCGATCACGGCGCCGGCGGCGTTGGGAACGATATGGCGGCGGATGACCGACCAGCGGGTCTCGCCGGACAGAAAGGCGGCCTCGACGTAGTCCAGCGCCCGCACCCGCAGCACTTCGGCGCGAAACACCCGCGCGAAGACGGCGATCGATCCGATGCCCACACCGATGCCGACCGACAGCGGTCCGGGGCCGTAGGCGGTGACGATCCACACCGACGTCAGGAACCCCGGCAGCGCCAGCAACACGTCGGACGCTCGCATGGCGACGGCATCGACCACGGGCCCGCTGACGCCGGCGGCGATGCCGACGGAACTGCCGAGCAGCAGCCCCACCGCCACCGCCAGCCCCGCGGTGGCGACGGTGTGCGAGGTTCCGTAGATGACCCGGGTCAGCACGTCGCGGCCCAGGTGGTCGGTGCCGAACCAGTGCGCCGCGCTCGGCGGCTGGAACTTGTCAACCGGCCTGCCCTTCAACGGGTTTCGATCGGTGAACAGCCCTGGAGCCGCCGCCCAGGCGGCGGTCAGGATCAGCACCGCCGCGGAGATCCGCACCGGCCAGGACGCCGTGCGCGCGCTCATCCGAACCTGCCCAGCCGGGTGGTGAACCCGCGGCGCTGCACCCGGGTGACCCGCGGGTCGAGCAGCGGATAGATCAGGTCCACCGCCAGGTTGGCCGTCACGATCGCCACCGCCGTCAGCAGCACCAGGCCCTGGATCAGCGAGATGTCCTGGCTGGACACCGCCTGCAGCAGCACCGCACCCACTCCGGAGCGGGAGAACACCGTTTCGGTGACCACCGAGCCGCCCAGCAGTGCACCGACGGTCGTCGCGGTCACCGTCAGCGCCGGCCCGGCGGCGTTCTTCACGACGTGCTTGCGGATCACCCAGCCCGGGGTGCCGCCCTTGGCCCGCGCGGTGTTGACGTGCGGCAGCGCCAGCGTGGCGTCGATGTTCTTGCCCAGCACCTGCGCGATCGGCGCCGAAACGGGCACCGCGAGCACCAGCGCGGCGACCAGCAGCGACGTCACGGATCCGTCCGGGAACAACGAGATCAGGCCGAGCTGCACCGAAAACACTTGCAGCACAACCAATCCGAGCCAAAACGTGGGGACCGCGCCGAACAGCGGCGGGATCGCGCGCAGCACCGACCGCACCGGCGCGCAGGTGGTCGCCAGCGCGGTGACCGACACCGCGAACAGCACCGCGAACGCGGTGGCGGTGGCCGCCAGTTTCAGCGTCTCGCCGATCACCCCGCCGATCCGGTCGGTGACGGCCTGACCGCTGGACAGCGAGAAGCCGAAATGCCCGTGCAGCACCTGGTTCAGCTGCGCGAAGTACTGCACCCACAGCGGCCGGTCGTAGCCGTAGAACGCCTTGACCTGCGCGACGATGTCGGGGTTGAAGTAGCCCTCCCCCTTGGCCACGAAGATCGCCGCCGGATCGGCCGGCAGGATGCTGACGCCCCAGAACACCAGGCTGAAGACCGCCAGCAGCACGATGGCCGACTGGCCGATCCGGGCGAGAACGTAGCCGAGCATCCCCCTCACGCCTTCCAGGCGCTCTGCAGCAGCGGCTCGGTGTAGCGGGTGAATTCCACGTGCACGTTGGGTGCGGCCGCGTGCACCTGCACCTCATCCCACAGCACCAACGCCAGCTGGTCGTCGATGATCCTGCGCTGCTCGCGGGCGACGACGTCTTTGAGCCGCGTCGGGTCGGTCTGCCGCAGTTCCTCCTCGGACAGCGCGAGCAACGCGTCGTTCTGCGCGAACGTCAGGTTGCTTTTCGGGCGGCCGAACAGCAGGCCCAGCCCGATGTTGTACTGGATCCTGGTGCCGAACAACGGAGTTGACGATTGACTGCTGGAGGCATTGAAGAACGTCGTGTCGCCTGCCCGGTTCTGCAGCACCACGCCCAGCTCCCGCCACTGCTGTTCGATGAACTCGAACGCCGGGCGGAACACCACGCTCTGGTTGGACGCCGCCAGCGTCAGAACAAGTTTCTTGCCGTCCTTTTCGCGCACCCCGTCGCCGCCCGGCTTCCACCCGGCCGCATCGAGCAGGCCGGCCGCCCGCTGCGGCTGATACCCGATGTCGGCGCTCACATCGGCGAACAACGGATCGTCGTGTCCCAGCACGGAATCGGCCGCGCGATAACTGTCGGAGAGCACCGTGTCCACCACCGCCCGACGGTCGATGCCCAGTTGCAGCGCCCGGCGCACCCGGACGTCGTCGACGACCTGGTTGTTGATCCGGAACCCGACCAGGTTCGCGGTCTCGGCGGGAGCCGCCACCGGGATCACCTGCAGGCCACCCTGTTTGAGCGCGGGTTCGTCGGTGGGCTGGATTCCGCGGGCCACGTCCACCTGATGGGATTGGACCGCGCCCGCGCGCAGGCCCGGCTCGCCGATCACCCGGAAGACGACCTTGTCGACGTAGGCCGGCCCCTGGTTGGGCCACGACGACGGCGGCCACGCGTAGTCCGGGCGCCTGGTGAGCACCACCTGCTGGTCGGGGATCTGCGACTGGTACACGAAAGGGCCTGAGCCGATGACGTTTTCAACCTTGGCCTGGCGCTGGTAGTCGAGCGCCAGCGTGGCCGGTGCGCGGATGCCCGCGCGGCTGTAGGACAGCACCTTGTAGAAGTTGGTGTTGGGCCGGTCGAGGAACACGGTGACGACGTTGCCGCTGACCTCGCTGTGGTCGTAGCCGACGAAATCGGCGAAGGCCGGCATCTTCTTGGCCGGGTCACCCTTGCCGAGCTGGTCGAAATTCGCCTTGACCACCTCGGCGGTCAGCGGTGTGTGGTCGCTGAAGCTCACCCCGTCGCGGATGGTGAAGGTGTACCGGGTGGCGTTCTGGTTGCGGGAGAAGGTTTTCGCCAGCCACCCGCGCACCGCGTCGGTTTTCGGGTCGACGTAGACCACCCGGTCGAGCAGCTGGAACATCAGGTTGTTGGCGCTGTAGTTGGCGGCCATGGTGTCGGTGACGAACTGCACGTCCGAGTAGGTCAGGGTGCCGCCGCGCACCGGCGGACCCGTGGGTCCGGTGCTCGCGGTGTGCCGATGGCCGGAACACCCCGCCGCCAGGACGCACAGCATCGCGCCCAGCGTCGCGGTGCGCGATGCTACCTTCGCCATGCGAGCGGGTCAGAAGAAGCTGGTGTCGGGCAGGGCGGCGCCGTTGACGACGACATCGCCGAGCACCCGCGCCTTGTAGACCGTCGGGTTGTGCGAGAACAGCGTCCGCAGATTACGCCAGTGCCGGTCCAGCAGCGCCGACGCCTGGACAGCGGACGCACCGCCGGCGTCGAACACGCGTGACGCCGCCCGCAGCGCGGGCTCCTGGATCGCCACCTTGACACGGGCGGCGGCGATCGATGCCGCGGCTTCCAGTTCCGGATCGATCCCGGTGTCGCGGGCGGCCTGCAGCGCCGGGGCGAGCTCGGCCGCCGCGTTGCGCACCAGGGCGTGCGCGGTGTAGGCCACCGCGTCGATCTCGCCGACGATCTGCAGCAGTTGCGGGTCAGCGGTCGGGGTGTCGGCGCTGGCGAACGTGTAGGTCCGGCGCCGCCCGCGCACCAGCGCCGCGGCGTCCTCGGTCAGGCTGCGCAGGATTCCGGCGGCCACCGCGTGCAGGTACAGCTGGACCAGCGCGCCGCGGGCCCGGTTGACGCCGATGGTCGAACCGAGCGGGAACACTTCGTCGTCGGCGACCGCAACGTCGTTGAATACCGTTGTGCCGCTTCCTGTCTGGCGCTGACCGATGCCGTCCCAGTCGTCGAGGTGCTCGACCCCGGCCCGGTCGACCGGAATCACCACGGCGGTCGGCGCGCCGTCGTCGTCCTGCGCGGTGATCCGCAGGTAGTCGGAGAACTGCGCGCCGGTGCTGTAGAACTTCCTGCCGCGCAACCGCAACCCGTCGGGAGTGGTGACCAGCCGGGTGTCACGGTGGTTGCCGCCCACCGACTTCTGGCTCTGTTCGGCGTTGGCGCCGCCGATCAGCCCGCCCTCGGCGACCACCGCGATCCACCGGTCGCTGCCCGGGCGTCGCGGCGTGACTTGCAGCTCCTCGACCAGTGCGTAGTGGATCCGCAGGATGTGCGCCAGGTCGGGGTCGGCGGCGGCGAGCGCGACGAGGTAGTCGAAAAACTCCGGCGCCGTGTAGCCGGCGCCGCCCAGCTCGCGGGCCAATCGCAGCGCGCCGAGCCGATGGTCGCGAACGAGTTTGAGCCCACGCAGCGGCGGTTCGGTGCCCCCGTCGGCCAACCGCAGGCGGTAGTCCGCGGCGATCTCGGCGAGCACGGGCTGCACCGCCGCCGCGCCCGCGGGTGTGTCCTGCCGGTGAAATGCAACGGGCATACGTGTCAGAGCCTTCCGGATGCGTCCGCGCCGCGGCGGTCCGCGGCAACAGCGACCAAACCTAGGCGCCGCCGCGCAATGCCGGCAACGGTTTGCCGCGTCACAATTTTTAAGCGGAACACGCTGTGGTCAGCCATCTTTCGGCCCGCGACGATCGCGGGAGTTGCATCGCGCAGGCGGCCACGTAGCGTCCTGGTTCATGGCTGTTGCGCTGTCCGTCGGGATCGAGCTGGCCGGCGACGGAATCGGGGAACGCTCGCCCGCTTCGGGTATCGCCGGTCTGGCCCACCGCCTGGAGTCCGCCGGTGTGCACTACTGGGTGATCGGCGCCGACCGGACCGAACCGCCCGCCGCGCCCAGTCTCGACGCGTCGGTGATCGCCACCGTCGCGGCCCGGCACAGCAGCCACCTGGGCCTGGTCGTCGCGGCGGCACCGCACCGCGACCACCCCTACAACCTGGCCCGCCGGCTGGTCTCGGTCGACCACGCGGCGCGCGGGCGGGTCGGGTGGTTCGCCCTGGACGCCGACCGGCGCATCGCCCTGGGCGCCGGCGCCGACACCTGGACCGGCGCCGCCCTGGGTCCGGCGCACACCGCGGAGGCGATCGCGGCGGTGCGAACACTATGGCGCACTTGGCCTTTCGCGTCGGTGCTGGGCGACCGCTCGACCGGCGTCTTCGCCGACACCACCCGGCTCCGCCGGGCCGACGTGCGCGGTGCCTATCGCATCGCCGGGCCGCTGAGCGTGCCCGGCTCGCGGCAGGGCGACCTGCCGGTGTGGCAGCACGCCGGTGCGGCCACAGCGGATGCGGACGTGGTCGTCGTCGAGGACGGCGCCCCGGTGCCCGACGGCGCCGTGGTCCGGGTCCGCTCGGTCGATCACGCGGCGCTCGACCGGGTCGCGGGCACGCCGGGCGCCGCCGGCGTGCTGCTGCGGGTGCCGGCCGACGCGCTGACCGCGGTGCTGGACGACGTCGTGGCGGCCGCGTACCGCCGCGGCCTGCTGGCCACGCCGGGCGCGGGCACACTGCGGCAACGACTTTCGCTACCCGTCCCGGCCGCCCCCGACCTGTCGCATCATCCCCGCGCCTTCGACGATGCGCCGAACGCGGGGGCCCGGCTGTGAGCCGCCGCGAGCGCGGCCTGACGCTCAACGTCAACGTGTTGAACCTGGGCATCCACACCGCGTCGTGGCGGCGATCGGCCGAGCCGCCGACCGCGTTCACCGATCCCGGCTACTACGTGCGGATGGCCCGGATCGCCGAACGCGGAACGCTGGATGCGCTGTTTTTGGCCGACGGGCCGGCGGTGCGCGATCATCCGGCGCTGCGCCCGTCGCAGGCCCTGGAGCCGAGCGTGATCCTGGCGGCCGTCGCCGCCGAAACCGAGCATCTCGGGCTGATCGGCACGTTCTCGTCGACGTTCAACGACCCGGTGGAGCTGGCGCACCGGCTGCTCAGCCTCGACCAGCTCTCCGGTGGTCGCCTGGCGTGGAACATCGTCACCACGTATTCGGAAGCGGCGGGCGGCAACTTCGGCCTGGCCGATCTGCCGGACCGCTCGACGCGGTACCGGCGGGCCGCGGAGTTCGTCGACGTGGCGCTGGCGCTGTGGCGCGACGCCGCGACCGGCGGCGGCGTCGATCACCGCGGCGAATTCTTCGCCGTCACCGGCTCGTTGCCGCAGGGCCCGTCCCCGCAGGGGCATCCGCTGCTGGTCCAAGCCGGCGGGTCGCCGCAGGGCCGGGAACTGGCCGGCCGCGTCGCCGACGCCGTGTTCAGCGCCGAATTGGACCTGGACGCCGCGATCGAGCACTACCGCTACGTCAAGGACGCCGCCGTGGCGCACGGCCGCGGTCGCGACGCGGTGCGCATCCTGCCGGGACTGATCACCACCATCGGCAGCAGCCGCGCCGAGGCGCAGCGGCGCTACGAGGAGCAGAACGCGCTGCTGCCCGCCGGCCACGACGTCGAGCGGTTGTCACAGACCCTGGGCGCCGACCTGTCCGGGCTGCCGCTGGACGAACCCATCCCCGCCCGGCTGCTCGGCAGTGTGCCGGATCCGTCGAAATTCGTTGGCTCCCTGGGTTTTCGGGAGTCGGTGGTGCGCCTGGTCGTCAGCGGCGGGCTCACGCTGCGGCAGACGCTGCGGGCGTTCAGCGGGTCGGGTCACCGGGTGATCGTGGGATCGCCGGTCGACGTGGCCGATACCATCGAGCAGTGGTTCGGCGCCGGCGCCGCGGACGGCTTCAACCTGATGCCCGACGTCTTCCCCGACGGTCTGGAGGTGTTCGTCGACGAGGTGGTGCCGATTCTGCGGTCGCGCGGGCTGTTTCGCGCGTCGTACGCCGAGGCGACGCTGCGCGAAAGGCTCACCGGCGACCGGCACGTCGTCGCGGCATGAACGCAAGAAGGAAGGTGCGCGGTGCCCGCCGAGGCTAGCCGATTTCTCTGGTACATCCCGAACACCGTCGAGCCGGGCCATCGCGGTGACGACACCGTCGACGGCTGGGGCAGCCTGGACTACTCGGTGGACCTGGCGTCGCGCGCCGAGCAACACGGTTGGGAGGGCGCGCTGATCGGCACCGGCTGGGGACGGCCGGACACCTTCACGGTCGCCACCGCGATCGCCGCGCGCACCACCGCCTTCGCGCCGCTGGTGGCGGTCCGGCCCGGCTACTGGCATCCGGCGCATTTCGCCAGCGCGGCCGCCACCCTGGACCGGCTCAACGGCGGCCGGCTGTTGGTCAACATCGTCAGCGGGGCCGACGACGTCGCCGCCTACGGCGACACCGAGGTCGACAAGTCCCGCCGGTACGACCGCACCCGCGAATTCATCCGGCTGCTCCGCCGGTTGTGGACGCAGGACGACGTCACCTTCCACGGCGAGTTCTTCCGCGTCGAGCACTCGACGCTGCGGCCGCGCCCGCTCGGTGCCGAGCAGGGCCGGCACCCGAAGCTGTATTTCGGTGGGGCCTCGCCGGCCGCCGAGCAGGTCGCCGCGACCGACGCCGACGTCCAGCTGTTCTGGGGCGAGTCGCTGGACGGCATCGCCGAACGCATCGACCGGCTGAAGTCGTTGTCGGACAAGCTCGGTCGCGAGCACCCGCCGCTGGAGTTCGGCCTGCGGGTGACCACCCTGGTGCGCGACACCTCCGAGCAGGCCTGGCGCGACGCCGAGGCGAAGGTCGCCAAGCTGGCCGGCACGCCGACCATGATGCTGCTGCACGACCCGGCGGGCTCCGAGGGGCAGCGGCGGCTCAACGACCTGGCCGCGCGCGGCGAGGTGATCGATTCCTGCCTGTACACCACGCCGAGCAAGTACGGCGGCGAGGGCGCGGGGACGACCTGGCTGGTCGGCTCGGCCGCCGAGGTCGCCGCCGCGCTGCGCGCCTACGCCGACCTGGGGGTGAGCCATTTCGTGCTGTCGGACACCCCGTACCAGTCGGAGGTGGTCCGGCTCGGCGATCAGCTGTTGCCGCTGCTGCGCCATACCGCCCTGGCGAACTGAGGCCGATCAGAACAGGGCCAGCCCGGCGCCGGCCGCGGCGGCCAGGCACAGCGAGGGCCCGTGCGGCACCGCCGGGCCGGCCCGGCGCACCCGGGCGAGCACCCCGACCAGCGCGGTGAGCAGCGGCGCGGCCAGGGCAGCCAGAAACCACACGCCCACCCCGCCGCAGCCGGTCAGCGCGCCCACTCCGAGCGCCAGCTTGACGTCCCCGGCGCCCATCCCGCCCGGCGCCACCGCATGGACCAGCAGATAGATCGCGGCCAGCGCGGCGGCTCCGGCCAGCGCCGACGGCCCGCGCCCGGCCAGGCCGGCGGCCGCCAGGATCGCGGCGGCCCCGGTCAGGGTCAGTGCGTTGGGCAGCCGGTGTTGCCGGATGTCGTAGCAGCTCAACACCGCCAGCCAGGTCAGCACCGCGCCCGCGGCCGCAATTCGCATGCGCGGCAGCCTAATCCGCGTCGGCCGCCGCGCAAGTCATCGCTTCGCGCGGGGCGGGCAGCCCGGTGAACTGTTCCACCTGGGCGAAGGCCTGGTGCAGCAGCATCTGCATGCCGCTGATCACCCGGCCGCCGGCGGCGCTCACCGCGGCGGCCAGCGGGGTGGGCCAGGGGTCGTAGACGGCGTCGAGCAGCACGCCGACGCGCGCCAAGGTGCCGGCATAGCGTTCGGCCACCTCCGCCGGCAGGGTGCTGACCAGCACCTCGGCCGCGGCCACCTCGTCGGCCAGCCCCGCGCCGTCCAGGGCGCAGAACCGGGTCGGCACGCCCAGCTCGTCGCCGAGGCGCACCAGCCGGGCCGCCTTGTCGGGGTTGCGGGCCACCACGGTGATGCCGGCGACGCCCAGCTGGGCCAGGCCCGCGACGGCCGCCGGCGCGGTGCCGCCCGATCCACAGACCAGCGCCCATCCCGAAGCGGCGCCCAGCGCGCCGGCGACGCCGTCGATGTCGGTGTTGTCGGCCCGCCAGCCCGTCGCGGTGCGCACCAGGGTGTTGGCCGATCCCACCCGCCGCGCCCGCTCGGTGCGCTCGTCGGCGAAGCGCAGCGCGGCGAATTTGCCGGGCATGGTCACCGACACCCCGACCCACTCGGGGCCGAACCCGCCGACCACGCCGGGCAGCTGGTCGGCGTCGCATTCGATGCGCTCGTAGGTCCAGTCGTGCAGGCCCAGCGCGCGGTAGGCGGCCAGGTGCAGCTGCGGGGATTTCGAGTGGGCAATCGGCTTGCCCAGCACGGCCGCCCTGCGGGGCCCGGCGGCTTGACCGGGCGGCGACCCGCTGCGCCCGGCTCCGCCGCGCTTGCGATCGCCGCTAGCGGGGGGTGCTGTCGAGGACACCGTTGTGCTTAGCCAGCTCGATGTTGGCCAGGTGCTGCTGATAGTCCTTGGTGAACAGCGTCGTCCCGGCGGCGTCGATGGTGACGAAGTAGAGCCAGTCCCCCGGCGCGGGGTGCTCGGCGGCGTGCAGCGCGTCGATGCCGGGCGAACAGATCGCGGTGGCCGGCAGGCCCTGCGACACGTAGGTGTTCCACGGCGTCTTCTGGCCCCGGTCGGCGTCGCTGGTGGCCACCTCGCGGCGGTCCAGCGGGTAGTTGACCGTCGAGTCGAATTCCAGCGTGTGGTGGGCGTGCAGCCGGTTGTAGATCACCTGCGCGACCTTGGCGAAGTCCGGGGTGTTGGATTCCTGCTGCACCAGCGACGCCACCACCAGGATGTCGTAGGGCGACAGGCCCATCGCCTGGGCGGTGTCCACCAGCCCGGACTTCAGGTACTCCTCGGCCCCGGCGCTGATCAGCCCGGCCAGGATGCTCTCCGGGGACGCCGACGGGTCGACGTTGAAGGTGCCCGGCGCGATCAGCCCCTCGATCCGGCGGTGGTCCCTGCCCAGCTCGTTGACCGGTTCCAGCGCCCACGGCGGCACCGACAGCGCCGCGGTGGTGCTGTTGGTCGCGGCCGCGCGCAGCTGCTGCACCGGCACGCAGCGCCGGTTGCCGTCCAGGTCCACGCAGGTGGCCTGGGAGATCAGGGTGAAGATGCCGGGGTTGACCTTGTTGGTCTTCATGTCGGTGGTGTCGTCGAGCTGACGGCCCTCCGGGATGACCAACCGGCCCACCCGGCTGTTGGGGTCGGCCAGCCGGGCGACGGCGTCGGAGGCCGGGATCTCGGTGCGCATCCGGTAGAAGCCGGGCTGGATGGAGTCGATCTTGCTGTTGCCGTGCGCGGCGTTGACGAACGCCCGCACCGTCTTGACCACGTGCTGGTTGTGCAGCGTCTCGCCGACCATGGTGGTGGAGTCGCCGGCCTGGATCTGGATCACCAGGTCGCGCT
>Ga0164242_10002737_pt1 | contig 20335 bp, 16 predicted proteins | sample OricomgcompostMG_FD_108783 | JGI IMG/M metagenome (GOLD analysis project Ga0164242, IMG submission 108783) | Miracle-Growth compost microbial communities from Emeryville, California, USA - Original compost - Miracle growth compost (MG) ... | reverse complement strand
CTCCTTCCAGATCTGGTCGTAGCGCGCCGGGTCGTGCACGGGGCGGCGGATCATCCGCATCGCGAAACGGGCCTGCTGCTCCGTCGTCGCGGGCTTGTCGCTCAACTCGACGGCGTAGGCGTTGAAGTCGCGGACCAGCACGCCGAAGATCTCGTCGATCAGCGCGTCGTCGACGCCGGACAGCGTCGCCTCCTCCAGAATCAGCTGGGCGTAGGGCACCGTGGCGAACAACTGCCCGACGGCGAAGGCGAAGTCGATGTCCTTCTGCTGCACCGCATCCGGGGTGGCGCTGGCCAGCATCTCGGCCAGCACGTCGATCTGGGCGCGCAGCAGCGCGACGTTGGGCAGGTGCGCGAAGCCGTCGAACGGTGCCCGCCAGTCGCCGAACCGCACCTTGCCCAGCCCACCCGTCGGCCCCTGCGCGAACAGGAACTCGTCGTCGGCGGCGTCGTCGCGGCGGCCGATCACCGGCAGCTCGCCACTGGGGGCGAACAGGTAGTTGGGCATGAACTTTCCCAACAGCCCGATGTTGATGTGGACGGTGCCCTCCAGTCGGGGCAGCAGGCCGATCTCGCGGGTCATGGCCTCGAAGATGGTGTCCTTCTCCACGCCCTTGGCGGCGATGACGTCCCACAGCGCGGTGATGACCCGCTCGCCCTCGCCGGTGATTTTCGCCTTGGTGAGCGGGCTGTACAGCAGGTAGCGGCGGTCGGTGGCCGAGGCGCTGCGCATGTAGTCGCAGGCCCGGGTGGCGACCAGCCGCATCGCCACCAGCCGGGCGTAGGCGTCGATGAGCAGGCGGCGCACATGGCTGAAGTCGGTGACGACGGTGCCGTACAGGATGCGGTTGGACGCGTGCGTGACGGCCTCGTACATGGCGTGCGTGCACATCCCGACCGCGCCCCAGCCCAGGTTGTATTTGCAGACGTTGACGGTGTTCAGCGCGGCGTGGAAGGCCTCGGGGCCGCGGTGCAGGATGTCGGCCTCGGTCACCGGGTAGTCGCTCAGCGCGAAGTTGCCGACGTAGTTTTGCGAATTCACCACGTTCTTGATCAGCCGGTACCGCTCGTGGCGGGAGTCGGCGGCGAAGAACACGTACTCGGAATCCGTTGCGCCGCCGGCGAATTTGCCGAAGGTGGACACCATCCGGGCCACGTTGGCGTTGCCGATGTAGTACTTCTGACCGGCGGCGGTCCAGCCCCCGCCCGGTGCCGGGGTGAGGTTCATGTCGGTCTGGTAGACGTCCGCGCCGTGCGTCTGCTCGGACAACCCGAACGCGAACACCTCGCCGGCCTCGAGCAACCCGGCCGCCTTGCGCTTGGCCTCGTCGTTGCCGCTCATCCAGATCGGGCCCAGCCCCAGGGCGGTGACCTGGAACGGGTACCAGTAGTTCAGCCCGTAGAAGCCGAGGATCTCGGCGAACCCGCTGATCCGGTAGGTGTCCCAGCGGCAATCGGCCGACCCGTAGCGCGTCGGGGTCAGCAGCGAGGCGAAGATCCGCTCGCGGCCGATGTGCTCCAAAAAGTCGGAGTACCAGACTCTTTCGTGGTCGTCGGACTTCAACCGGGCCTTGCCCCGGGACTCGAAGAAGTCGACCGTCGCGGCCATGATCTCCGCCGAGCGGCGATCCGGGTAGCGGCGTTGCAGGTGGTTGGGATTGAGCAACATGGGCGGGCTCCCGGCGGGTACTGGACGCAGACGAGGGTGACGGTAGCGCACCGGCGCCCCCGCCGGGGAGGGCGAAACAAAACGACCTCTGTTGGTCAGATGCCGGTCGACCTAGCATCAGGGGCGTGTCAGAACTCAATACCGCTCGCGGGCCCATCGACACCGCTGCGCTGGGTGTCACCCTGATGCACGAACACGTGTTCATCATGACCACCGAGATCGCGCAGAACTACCCCGAAGCGTGGGGCGACGAAGAGCAGCGGGTGGCCGACGCCATCGACCGGCTCAACGAGCTCAAGGCGCGCGGCGTGGACACCATCGTCGACCTCACCGTCATCGGCCTGGGCCGCTACATTCCGCGCATCGCCCGGGTCGCGGCGGCGACCGAGCTGAATATCGTTGTGGCAACGGGGCTTTACACCTACAACGATGTGCCCTTCTATTTCCACTACCTGGGCCCGGGCGCGGAGCTGGGCGGCCCGGAGATCATGACCGACATGTTCGTCCGCGACATCGAGCAGGGCATCGCCGACACCGGCATCAAGGCCGGCATCCTCAAGTGCGCCACTGACGCACCCGGCGTCACTCCGGGCGTCGAGCGGGTGCTGCGGGCGGTGGCGCAGGCGCACAAGCGCACCGGGGTGCCGATCTCCACGCACACCCACGCCGGGCTGCGCCGCGGCCTCGACCAGCAGCGGATCTTCGAGGAGGAGGGCGTCGACCTGAGCCGGGTGGTGATCGGGCATTCCGGCGACAGCACCGACGTCGGCTACCTCGAAGAGCTCATCGCCGCCGGCTCGTATCTGGGCATGGACCGGTTCGGCATCGACGCGATCTCGCCGTTCGAGGACCGGGTGAACATCGTCGCGCAGATGTGCGAGCGCGGCCACGCCGACAAGATGGTGCTCTCGCACGACGCCAACTGTTATTTCGACGCACTTCCCGAGGAGTTGGTGCCCCAGGTCATGCCGAACTGGCATTACCTGCACATCCACAACGACGTGATCCCCGCCCTCAAGCAGCGCGGCGTCACCGACGAGCAGCTGCACACCATGCTCGTCGACAACCCCCGGCGCATCTTCGAGCGCCAGGGCCCCTATGGGTGAGCCGGTCCCGCCGATCGGCGGTCCGCGACGAGATCACGGCGCGATTGCGTCGGCCTCAGCGTCGATGAGCTGGCGCGGCGCGGCGGGCTGGTGGCGTTTCTCCCAGCGGCGCAAGGCTTCCCGGCAGGGCGACTCGACCAGGGCGTAGCTGACCGCGGCGATCGCGAAGCCGAAGATCAGCGTCAACACCAACACCGCGGGCATGCGGCCGGTGAACGGGAACGTGCCGAGCACCGGGAACACCATGGCCAGCGCCGCCAGGTGCCAGATGAACAGACCGTAGGACCAGCGCCCCAGCGTCACCATCACGGTCGTCCCCAACACCCGGTGCGGCGTGTCCATCCGGTCCAGCACCAACGGGGCGATCAGCGCGAAGGCCACCAGCGAGCCCATCGCCGTCTTCACCGCGAACTGCGCGGGGGTGCCCGGCACCAGCCCCTCGGGACCGGCCAGCGGCGAGGCCGCAACCAGGTAGGCGGCCACCGCGACGACGGCCAGCAGCACCCGGCCCGTCCGGCTCTGCGCCAACCGCACCGGCCGGCCGATGCCGCCGTGCACCCACTCGGCCAGCAGCATGCCGGCGGCGAACCAGGAGAAGAAGGCCGGCGGCCAGTTCAGCGGGTTGAGGCCCGAACCGGGGTGCACCGGCACCCAGCCCCACGCCCAGCTCAGCGCCCCCAGCGCGGCGATCGCCGGCACCCGCGCGGTCACCGGGAGGCGGCGGGCCAGCAACGCCAGCACCGGCAGCGCCAGGTAGAAGCCGACCTCCACGGACAGGCTCCACATCTGGGTCAGCCCACCGGTCAGCGTGAGCGGCACATAGATCTGGGTCAGGGTCAGGTTGGCCAGCCACACCGTCGGGCTGGGGTGATCGGCGTCGGGCAACAGGGTCAGGATCACCACGACCGCCACCAGGTAGGCGGGCATGATGCGGACCACCCGGGACCGCAGGTAATGGCCGGTGCGGGGGCGCGGCGCCAAATCCCGTGCCGCCGCGGCGTGTCCGCGCCAGAGCAGAAAACCCGACAGCGCGAAGAACACCGCCACCGCAAGGTCGAAGCGGCCGAACAGCCTGCCGTCGACGCCGCTGGAGTGCCCGGTCTGGAACGCGACGTGGGTGACCACCACACCCATGGCCGCGCAGGCGCGCATGCCCTCCACGGCGGGCAGGAAGCTGCGCACCCCGCCCACCCGCTGGTCATCGCTCACCACCACAGTTTGCCTGTGCGCGCGGCCCGGAGAACGGGTACACCCGGGCATCAGGTTGGTAAGCCGCCGCCTTACTTTCTGCTGTTAGGGTCAAACGAGTTTGCCCCGGGCCACCTGCTCGGGTCGGGTCGCGGCACAGACACGCAAGGGATCATGAGGAGGGCACAGCGACGTGAACCGAGCAGTCATGTTGCGGTTCGCCGCATGCGGGATCATCGGACTCGGAGCTGCCCTGCTGATCGCTGCGCTGCTGCTGACGACGTACACCACCAGCCGGATCACCAAGGTCCCGCTGGACGTCGACGCCACGCTGATCAGTGACGGCACCGGGACCGCCCTGGACTCGGCGTCGCTGTCCACCGACCACGTGGTGGTCAACCAGAACGTGCCGCTGGTGTCCCAGCAGCAGATCAGCGTCGAGTCGCCGGCCAACGCCGACGTCGTCACGCTGCAGGTCGGAAGCTCGTTGCGGCGCACCGACAAGCAGAAGGACACCGGGCTGCTGCTGGCGATCGTCGACACCGTCACGCTCAACCGCAAGACCGCCACGGCCGTCTCCGACGACACCCACACCGGCGGCGCGGTGCAGAAGCCGCGCACCATCAACGACGAGAACCCGCCGACCGCGATCCCGCTGCGCCACGACGGGTTGTCCTACCGGTTCCCGTTCCACACCGAGAAGAAGACCTACCCCTATTTCGACCCGATCGCGCAGAAGCCGTTCGACGTCAACTACGACAGCCAAGAGGACGTCAACGGGCTGACCACCTACAAGTTCACCCAGAACGTCGGCTACAACGCCGACGGCAAGCTGGTGGCCCCGGTGGCCTACCCGTCGCTGTACGCCGACCAGGCGACCGACTCCAAGTTCACCGCCCCGGCGTCGATGTGGGGCATCCAGGGCGGCGACCCGAACGAGCAGATCACCATGACCCGCTTCTACGCGGCGCAGCGCACGTTCTGGGTGGACCCGGTGTCGGGCACCATCGTCAAGCAGACCGAGCACGCCCACCACTACTTCGCCCGCGATCCGCTCAAGCCGGAGCTCACGCTGGCCGACTACAAGGTCACCTCCAACGAGGACACGGTCGAGTCCCAGGTCAACGCGGCCCGTGACGAGCGCGACCGGCTGGCGCTGTGGTCGCGGGTGCTGCCGATCACCTTCACCGCGGTCGGGCTGATCGCGCTGGTGGGCGGTGGGCTGCTGGCCTCGTTCAGCCTGCGCAGCGAGAGCGCGCTGACCGACCCCGGCCTGGACCGCGGCGACCAGGACTTCTTCGGCCGCAGCGGGCTGGAAGAGCCGGTGTCCGGCGCCGAAGCCGAGACCGAGAAACTGCCCACCCAACGTCCCGATCTGCGCTCCGAGTCCGGTCCCGACGAGCCCACCGAGGCGGGGCCGACCGAGGCCAAGCCGCCCGACCGGGAATAGCCCGCCGCGTGCGCTGGACCCGGCCCGGGTACGCATTGGTCCTGGCGCTGCTGGTGGTCGGGCCGCTGTTGAGGCCCGGGTATCTGCTGCTGCGGGACGCGGTGTCGACGCCGCGGTCCTATCTGTCCGACACCGCGCTGGGGTTGACGGCCGCGCCGCGCGCGGTTCCGCAGGATTTCGCGGTGGCGCTGGCTTCCCACCTTCTCGACGGCGGGGTCGTGGTGAAGACGCTGCTGCTGCTGGGGCTGTGGCTGGCCGGCTGGGGCGCGGCCCGGCTGGTCGCGCTCGTGCTGCCGGGCGCGGGAATGCCCGGCGAATTCGTGGCAACCACGCTGGCGATCTGGAATCCCTATGTGGCAGAACGGCTTTTGCAAGGCCATTGGAGCCTGCTGGTGGGCTACGGCTGCCTGCCGTGGGTGGCGACGGCCATGCTGGGGTTGCGGACGGGCGGGGCCGGGTTTTTCGGGCTGGCGTTCTTCATCGCGCTGGCCGGGCTGACCCCGACCGGTCTGCTGCTGGCGGCGGCGGTGGCGCTGGCCTGCGTGCCGGTGGCCGGTGCGGGCCGGCGGCGTTGGGTGTGGGCCGCGGCGGCGATCGGCGCCGCGGCGGTGGCGGCGCTGCCCTGGCTGGTCGCCGCGGTCACGGGTGCGGCGTTGCCGTCGCACACGCCGGCCAACCGGCTCGGCGTGGAAGCGTTCGCGCCGCGCGCCGAGCCGGGCCTGGGCACGCTGACCAGCCTGGCCAGCCTGGGCGGCATCTGGAACGCTGACGCCGTACCCGGTTCGCGCACAACGCTTTTCGCGGTGGCCTCGGCCGTGGTGCTGCTGGGCGTGGTGGCCGTCGGCCTGCCGGCGGTGGCCCGCCGTCCGGCGGCGGTGCCGCTGCTGGTGTTGGCGGCGGCCGCGGTGCTGATCCCCGCGGGGCTGGCCACCGGCCCGGGGCTGCGGCTGCTGGGCGCGGTGGTCGACGCCGCGCCGGGTGTCGGGGTGCTGCGCGACGGGCAGAAGTGGGTGGCGCTGGCGGTGCCCGGCTACGCGCTGGCCGGTGCCGGCGCGGTGCTGACGCTGCGGCGCCGGCTTTTCGGGGCCGCCGCCCCGGCGCTGGTGTGCTGCCTGGCGCTGATCCTGGCGCTGCCCGACCTGGTCTGGGGCGTGGGCGGCAGGGTGTCGCCGGTGCGCTACCCGCGCGGCTGGCCGGCCGTCGCGGCGGCGATTAATGCCCGGCCCGACGCGGTCGCGGTGCTGCCGGCCGGCACCATGCGGCTGTTCTCCTGGTCGGGCCCGGCGCCGGTGCTCGACCCGCTGCCCCGCTGGGTGCGCGCCGACGTGCTGAGCACCGGCGACCTGGTGATCTCGGGAACCACCATCGCCGGTGAAGGCGCGCACGCCCGGGCCGTGCAGGAGCTGCTGCTGTCCGGGCCCGATCCGGCGGCGCTGGCCGCCGCCGGGGTGGGCTGGCTGGTGCTGGAGGCCGACAGCGCCGGCGAGGTGGGCGCCGCCGCGCACACCCTGGGCGCGGCGGCGCCGGTGTACCGGGATGACGAGATCGCGCTCTATCGGATCGGCGGGCACACCGCCGGTGTGGCCGCCGATCGCCGGGCGGCGACGCTGATCGCGCATTTGGCCTGGCTGGTGCTGCTGCTCGGCAGCGGGGCCGGTGTCCTACTCGGTGCGTGGTGGCGCCGCGGGGTCAGCCGCGCCCGCTGACCAGGCCGCTGACCGTGCGGCCGGCCTGCACCGCTTCGAGCACGCCGCGCATCGCGTCGGCGCTTTGCGCCCAAGAGAATTCGCCGCTGCGGGTGTGCGCCTTGGCGCCGAGCTGGTCGCGCAGCACCGGGTCGGCGAGCAGCTGCTCGAGCCGGTCCACGAGCTCGGCATGGGTGTCCACCAGTATCCCGGTCACCTCGTCGACGATCGAGTCCGACAGGCCGCCCGAGGAGCGGTAGCCGATGGTCGGCACCCGGTGCTGGGCCGCCTCGACCACCGCCAGACCCCAGCCCTCCTTGCGCGACGGCAGCAGGTGCACCCAAGCCCCTTGCAGCACATGGTGTTTCGTCACGTCGTCGACGTGACCGTGAAACGTCACCGCCGAACCGATGCCGAGGCGGTCGACATGCTCGACCAGCCGCTGCCGCCACCAGCCGTCGCCGACGATGTCCAGATGCAGGCCCGGCACCCGCGGCCGCAGCCGGGCGACGGCCTCCAGCGCGTCCTCGATCTGCTTGTGCGGCACCAGCCGGGACAGCACAACCACCCGCGGCGCGGCGGCGCGAGGCCCGGACAGCGACGGCGCGGGCGCCTCGTCCAGGCCGTTGCGCACCACCGCGATCCGCGTGCCGTCGACGCCGAGGGCCACCAGGTCGCGGGCCGACGGCAGCGACACCGTCACGTACTGGTTGCGCCGGTTCAGCCGCGGCGACAGCGTCGACTCGACGAACCAGCCCAGCCGGCCTAGCACCGGCCCGGCCACCGGCCACTGCTCGCGGTGGCAATGGTGCACCAGCACCACCACCCGGCGCCCGTAGATCAGCCGGGCCAGAAACGGCAGGCCGTTCTGGGTGTCGACGACCACGTCGGGCCGCACCGTGCGCAGCGGCCCCAGCCCCAGCCGGGCGACCGCCATCGCCAGCAACGCCCAGATGTACACGGAGTAGCGGCCGCCGGCCCGGCTGATCCGGACGCCGTCGACGACGTCGCGGCGCGGCGCCCCGGGATAGCGGGCGGTGCGCAACGTGACCGCGATGCCGGCCGCGGCCAGCTGCGCGCCGATGCGCTGCAGATAGGCCTCGCTGCCGCCGCCCTGCGGGTGCCCGGTATCGCGCCAGCACAGCAGCAGCACGGAGCGCAAGGAAGACATCAGTGGTTCAGCCTAGCCGGACGGGCGCCGCGGGCCGCGCCATGCGCGTCGTGCCCGCATAAGCCTGCATAAGGTTGCCCCGTGGCCGTGACCGACATCTTCGCGCGCCGGGCGACGCTGGCCCGCTCGGTGCGGCTGCTGTCGCAGTTCCGCTACGAACGGTCGGAGCCGGCCCGCTTCTACGGCGCGCTGGCGGCCGACACCGCGGCGATGGTGGACGACCTGTGGCGGGCCGGGCACGGCGAATCCGCGGCCGGCCGCACCCTGCTAGACGTCGGCGGCGGGCCGGGGTATTTCGCGGCGGCCTTCGCCGACGCCGGCGTCCGCTATCTGGGCGTCGAGCCCGATCCCGGCGAGATGCACGCGGCCGGCCCCGTCGTCGCCGCCGACACGGGCACGTTCGTGCGCGCCTCGGGCATGGCGCTGCCGTTCGCCGACGACTCGGTGGACATCTGCCTGTCCTCCAACGTCGCCGAACACGTGCCGCGGCCCTGGCAACTCGGCGCCGAGATGCTGCGGGTGACCAGGCCCGGCGGGCTGGCGGTGCTCTCCTACACCGTGTGGCTGGGCCCGTTCGGCGGCCACGAGATGGGCCTGACCCACTACCTCGGCGGGTCCCGCGCCGCCGCGCGCTACGCCCGCAAGCACGGCCATCCGGCCAAAAACAACTACGGGTCGTCGTTGTTCGAGGTGTCGGTGGCCGACGGCCTGGCGTGGGCGGCGTGCACCGGCGCCGAGCTGGCCGCATTTCCCCGCTACCACCCGCGATGGGCGTGGTGGCTGACCTCGGTCCCGGTGCTGCGCGAGTTCCTGGTCAGCAATCTGGTGCTGGTCCTGCAACCCCAATAGTGAAACGTGTTCTCGTTTTGCCTCGGCTTGGGTAGGGTGGCGCCCATGAGCGACATCCAGACTCAGGCCAAGACCGAATACGACAAGCTTTTCATCGGCGGCAAGTGGACCGAACCGTCCACCTCCGAGGTGATCGAGGTGCACTGCCCGGCCACCGGTGAGTACGTCGGCAAGGTGCCGCTGGCCGCGGCGGCCGACGTGGACGCCGCGGTGGCCGCGGCCCGCGCGGCCTTCGACAACGGCCCGTGGCCGACCACCCCGCCCAAGGAGCGCGCGGCCGTGATCGCCAACGCGCTCAAGGTGATGGAGGAGCGCAAGGACCTGTTCACCGGGCTGCTCGCCGCCGAGACCGGCCAGCCGCCGACCAGCGTGGAAACGATGCACTGGATGAGCTCCATCGGGGCGCTGAACTTCTTCGCCGGTCCGGCGGTGGACCAGGTCAAGTGGAAAGAGGTGCGCACCGGGGGCTACGGGCAAAGCATCGTGCACCGCGAGCCGATCGGCGTGGTGGGCGCGATCGTCGCCTGGAACGTGCCGCTGTTCCTGGCCGTCAACAAGCTGGGCCCGGCGCTGCTCGCCGGCTGCACGGTGGTGCTCAAGCCGGCGGCCGAAACACCGCTGAGCGCAAACGCTTTGGCCGAGGCCTTCGCCGAGGCGGGGCTGCCCGAGGGCGTGCTGTCGGTGGTGCCCGGCGGGATCGAGACCGGGCAGGCGCTGACGTCCAACACCGACGTCGACATCTTCTCCTTCACCGGCAGCTCGGCGGTCGGCAGGGAGATCGGCCGTCGCGCCGCCGACATGCTCAAGCCGTGCACCCTGGAGCTGGGCGGGAAATCCGCGGCCATCGTCCTCGACGACGTCGACCTGCCCTCGGCGCTGCCGATGCTGGTCTTCTCCGGGATCATGAACAGCGGGCAGGCCTGCGTGGCCCAGACCCGCATCCTGGCCCCGCGGTCGCGCTACGACGAAATCGTGGATGCGGTAAGCACTTTCGTGCAGTCGCTGCCGGTGGGTCTGCCGTCGGACCCGGCCGCCCAGATCGGTTCGCTGATCAGCGAGAAGCAGCGGGCGCGGGTCGAGGGCTACATCGCCAAGGGCATCGAGGAGGGCGCGCGGCTGGTGTGCGGCGGCGGCCGCCCCGAGGGTCTGGACAGCGGCTTCTTCGTGCAGCCGACGGTGTTCGCCGACGTCGACAACAAGATGACAATCGCCCAGGAGGAGATCTTCGGGCCGGTGCTGTCGATCATCCCCTACGACACCGAAGAGGACGCGATCAAAATCGCCAACGACTCGGTGTACGGCCTGGCCGGCAGCGTGTGGACCGCCGACGTGCAGCGGGGCATCGCGGTGTCGGAGAAGATCCGCACCGGCACGTACGCGATCAACTGGTACGCGTTCGACCCGTGTTGCCCGTTCGGCGGCTACAAGAACTCCGGCATCGGCCGGGAGAACGGGCCCGAGGGTGTCGAGCACTTCACGCAGCAGAAGAGCGTGCTGATGCCGATGGGCTACACGCTCGAGGGCTAGGACTGTCCGCGCCCGCCGAACGTGCACTCAGCGCGAATTTCCTTCCGGTTTTTCGCCGTGCGTGCACGTTCGGCGTTTGGGGGGCTCGGCGCCGGCTTGGCCCGGCGCCTTGGGGGCGGCGCCGGCTCGCCACGATTATGCAATAGAGCATATTTTCCGGCCATTTACCAGGGCGTAAGCGAGCGGGGCGGCCCGCGAGCCGGCGTATTTGTGCGGTATACGTCACATTGCGCCTGAGAAATTGCTTAATTTACGGGCGTCTTATATGGTTCTTAGCATAATCAAGGGCTGCACACAGGCCGGGAGATACCAATCATGTGGATCATTGAGCTCAACGTCGCGGGCTACCAATTCACCCGCGAGATGCCCGACTTGCGGCGCCGCACCTTCCGCTTCAGCCCACGTCATATGCACTGGCCGGCACTGCGGCATTCGCACGCCGCCTGACGCCGGCCCCGGGACTCACTGACAGTGCCGACCACCAAGCAGCAGGCCCCGGCCAAGCGCGGGGGCACCCGGACCAAGATGCTGGCCAGCGCCGCCGAGGTGATGCGCGAGCGCGGCGCCGCCGGCGTGACCATCGATGCGGTGCTGGCCCGCAGCGGCGCACCGCGCGGCTCGGTCTACTACCACTTCCCCGACGGACGCAACCAGATCCTGGCCGAGGCGCTGCGCTATTCGGGTGACTCGATCACCGCCCTCATCGACCAGGCGGCCGGCCGCGGCGGCCGGGCGCTGCTGCGCGAGTTCGTCGAATACTGGGAGCGGCTGCTGACCGAGGGCGGCTTCACCGCCGGCTGTCCGGTCGTGGCCGCGGCGATCGGCTGCTCGGAGGACGAGGGCCCCAAGCTGTCCGCCGAGGCCGGCGCCATCCTGGGCCGCTGGTGCACCGCGCTCACCCGCGCCTTCGTCAACGACGGCTTCGACGACGCCGACGCCGCGTCGCTGGCCGTGATGTCGATCGCCGCGCTGGAGGGCGGCATCGTGCTGTCCCGCTCGACCCGCAACGCCGGCCCGCTACATCAGGTCGGCGAGCAACTCGAATTCCTGATCAAGGCAAGGGAATTCGTCGTCCGCAACAAGATCCCGGGCAAGCAACCCGGCTCGCGGTGACTCAGTCGCTGGCCGGTAGCGGCTTGACCTCTTTGAGCTGCAGCGGCGTCTGGCCGATGCTCAGGCTTCCCGCGCCCGGCTTGGTCACCAGCACCTCGGCGCCGGTCTCGTCGACGTAGCGCTTGCCCATCACCGTGCCGTCGGCGAACGACGGGTCCAACTCACCGGAGCGCTCGGCACCCACCGGGACCATCGGCACCCCGCCGCAGCGCAGGTCGTCGAGGCTGTCCGCACTCCTGACGACGATCACCTGGGTGTCGCACACCTGGCTGGCGAGACGAGTTCCGTTCTTGATCATTGATTTCCGTCCTTGATCGCTTACTGCTGGGCCGGTGCGGCGCGCAATCCGGCTAGGGTCGCGATGATCTCCCGCCGCAACACCTTGCCGGTGGCGGTGGTGGGCAGCTCGTCGCGAAACACTACCTCGTCGGGCGTGCGCGAACCGCGCAAACTCTTGCGGACGAACTCGCGCAATTCCTCGGGATCGGGTTCGACACCGGCCGCCGGCACCACCACTGCGACGATGGCCTGGCCCCACTGCGGGTCCTCGACGCCGACCACCGCGACGTCGCGCACGTGGGGATGCTCGACCAGGACCTCCTCCAGCTCGGCGGGCGCGATGTTCTCCCCGCCGCGGATGATGGTGTCGTCGCTGCGCCCGCCGATGAACAGATAGCCCTCGTCGTCGAGCATGGCGATGTCGCGCGTCGGGAACCAGCCGTCCTCGTCGAGCACCGAGCCGATCCCGGTGTAGCGGCCCGAGACCTGCTCGCCGCGCACGAACAGTTCCCCGGTTTCCCCGGGCGGCAACACATTTCCGGCTTCGTCGCGGATCTGCAGCTCGATGCCGGCCACCGCCTGCCCGACCGATCCGAGCCGCCGCGCGGCCTCGGGGGTGGCTGCCGCCAGCGCCGCGCGGTGGTCGTCGGGGGTCAGCACCGCGATGGTCGAGCTGGTCTCGGTGAGGCCGTAGGCGTTGACGAAGCCGACGTGAGGCAGCAGCTCCAGCGCCCGGCGCACCAGCGGCAGGCCGACCTTGGAGCCGCCGTAGGCCAGGTTGCGCAGCGACGGCAGCTCGATCGGCGCCCCGGTGTCCGGGTCGCCGTTCTCCAGCACCGTGACGATGCGGTCGAGCATGGTGGGCACTACCGTCGCGGTCGTCACGTTCTCGGCGTTGATCAGCCGAACCCATTCCCGCGCATCGAAATTCGGCAGGTACACCATCTTGCGGCCGGCATACAGATTCGACAGCGCGGCGCTGACCCCGGCGATGTGGTACGGCGGGACGCAGATCAGCGCGGCGTCGGTTTCGTCGGCCGCGCCGAATTCGACGGTCCCGGTGATGTAGCTGGTCAGGTTGTTGTGCGAGAGCTCGACGGCCTTGGGCTGCGAGGTGGTGCCCGAGGTGAACAGCACGATCGCGACGGAGTCCGGGTCGGCGAACGCGTCCGCGGCGGGCTCGGCGGCGCGGGCGGCGGCCAGGAAGTCGTCGGAGTCCATGACCCCGCCCGGCGCCTCCCCGACCATGTCGCGGTAGCGGGCGTCGACCACCACCAACGGCTCGGGCAGCCGCTCGATCAGCGCCCGGATGCCCTCGGCGGAGAGCCGGTAGTTGATCGGCGTGAAAGCCACCCCGGCGCGCGCCGCGGTGAAGATCAGCACCGGCAGCAGCACGCCGCCGGTGCCCACGTACACCAGGTGCTTGGCGTTCGAACCGGCCACCACCGCCGCCCCGCCGTCGGCGAGATCGCTGAGCTCTTGGGTGGTCAGCCGCACGTCTTGCGAGACCACCGCCGTGCGCTCGGCGTTGCTCGACGCGGCCATCTCGAGCAGCAGCGAAATGCTCATCCTCGGTCTTCCTGCGGTGTCAGCACGTTACAAAGCCGGCCAAAAGTGTCATGTCCGACTGTAGCTTAGATCACCGCCCGGGACCGATCAGGTGCCCGTCCACTTGGGGGGCCGCTTCTCCGCGAACGCGATGGCGCCTTCCTTGGCGTCGTTGGAGGAGAACACGGGGGCCAGCAGCTTGTTCTGCTCGGCGAACATGGTCTCCGGGCTCCAGCCGCGGGACTCGACGATGATCCGCTTGGTGGCGGCCACCGCCAGCGGCCCGTTCGCCGCGATCTTCTCGGCCAGCGCGATCGCCTCGTCCAGCGCGCTGCCGGGCTCGGCCAGCACGTTGACCATGCCGAGCGCGTGCGCCCGCTCGGCGCTGAGGTTGTCACCGGTCAGCGCCAGCTCCATGGCGATCGCGGACGGGATGCGCTGCGGCAGCCGCAGCAGCCCGCCGCCCCCGGCGACCAGGCCGCGCTTGACCTCCGGAATGCCGAAGGCCGCGTCCTTGGAGGCGACGATCAGGTCGGTGGCCAGCGCCAACTCGGTGCCGCCGGCCAGCGCGTAACCCTCGACCGCCGCGATCAGCGGCTTGGCCGGCGGGCGTTCGGTGAAACCCATGCCGCGGCCCTCGACGATGGGCAGCTCGCCGCGGGCGAAGGCCTTCAGATCCATACCCGCGCAAAAGGAGCCGCCGGCCCCGGTCAGGACGCCGACCGACAGACCGGGCTCGCTATCCAGCCGGTCGACGGCGGCGGCCAGTCCGTTGGCCACCGCGGCGTTGACCGCGTTCTTGGCCTTCGGCCGGTTGATCGTGATGATGAGGATCCGATCCCGTTGTTCGACCAGGACCTCGGGTTCGCCGGCTTCTTCGTTCCCAGTGCTCACGTGCCGCACAGCTCCTTCGGGTATCGGTGGCGCACCAACTGCGACCGTCGGACCGATGGTAACGGTCGGCCGGAACGGCGTTGACGTACCCCGAGATTCCGGTTACCGCCGGAGCTGAACGGCGGTCGGAGCGGACCGGTCAGGCCGGTGCCATCGCCGCCTCGACGACCGTGAGGTCTTCGGAAAACCCTGCGGCCCTTCGTATTTCGATGAAGTCCTGGACCATGGCTTCGGTCACCTCGTGCGGGTCCTTGCAGGTGGCCCCGTCGGTGAGCACCGAGATGTTGAGCTGATCGACGTAGCTCCACACGGTGATGTTGAGGCCGCTGCCGGCGGTCAGCGGACCCACCGAGTAAATCTCGGTGACCAGCGCCCCGCCCACCCGGCCGCGTTCCCGCGGCCCGGGGACGTTGGAGATGTTCAGGTTGAGGATCTTGTTGTGCCCGTCGCGGGCGGACGCCCACTGGAAGAAGGCCCGGGTGGGTGCGGGCGGCATGTACGCCGCCCACCGGCTGACCAACTCGGGGCCCATCAACTGGTGACTTTCCTTGGCGGAGATGGCGTTTTGGTGGCAGGCGGCGACCCGCTCCAGCGGGTCGTCGTGGTCGACGGGCAGTGCCACCAGCATGCCGGTGAAGCGGTTGCCGGAGATCCGCTCCGGGGAGAAGTCGAAGCTCACGGGCACCGACGCCAGCAGCGGCTGGGCCTGTCCGTCGTAGCGCAGCAGCAAGGTGCGCAACGCCCCCGTCGACATCGCCAACACCATGTCGTTGATCGTCGCGCCGAGCCGCTTGCCGGTCTCCTTGACGTCGGCCAGCGCCAGGGTGGCGGTGGCGAACCGGCGCTCCGGGGTGAGCTTGTGGTTCATGAACGTCGGCGGCGGCTCGAACGGCCGGGTCAGTTCCGGGGACAGCTTGCGCGCGCTGCGCCGCACCCGGCCCAAACCCTGGGCGGTGTAGCGGATGGTGTGCGGCAGCCGCCCGACGTGGCGCAGGTGATCGGCGAACGCCGACACCATCAGCTGGCGGGTGGTCGGGGGCGGATCGCAGACATACGGCCCGCCCTCCGGCCCGGGCTGCAGGTCCATGCCGCGGGCCAGCAGATTGGCCGAGGCGACACCGTCGGCGAGGGCGTGATGGATTTTGCCGACCACCGCAATCCTGTTGTTGGCCAAGCCTTCCACGAAATACATCTCCCACAGCGGGCGGCTGCGGTCCAGCGGCGTGCTGGCGATCTGCCCGATGGCCTCATCCAGTTCGCGTCGGCCGCCGGGCGGGGACACCCGCCACGGGCGGATGTGGTAGTCGAGGTCGATCTCGCAGTTCTCCCGCCACATCGGGTGGTGGAAGCTGAACGGGACCTCGACGAGCTGGTAGCAGAACGGATCGAGCTTGTTCAGCCGGCCGGCGATGACTTGCCGGAACGCGGCGACGTCCAGGGAGCGCCGATCGGCGTCCAGTTCGATGACGGCGGCCTTGATGGTGTGCATGTGCACGTTCGGCGCTTCGCTGTACAGCAGTACCGAGTCCCAGCCGCTAAGCCTCTTCACCGCTGCCCCTTACCCATAGAGGGACCATACTCAGCGCAGGCAGCTTAGATGACCTCTTTTGCCCCGATCCGCGTCTTGCTGCGATGAACCTGATCGAGGAACAGCGAGCACACGTGTGCCGCCGCACCGGCCCGCTCGCCGTCGATGAGGTCGTATCCGTGGCCCGCCCCGGGCAACTCCAGGTAGCCCACCGTCGAATGCGACACCGCCCTGAGCCGCTCGACGAAGCTGCGGGCCTGCTCGACCGGGATGACGCTGTCCTTGCTGCCGTGAATCACCAAGAACGGCGGCGCATTTCGGTGCACCCGGGCGATCGGCGAGGCGTCGCGGAACACCTCGGGATGACGGGCGATCGACTTCCTGACCACCACCCGCTCCAGAAAATCGACGAACCGGACCCGCTCCGGCGTCGAGCGGTCCTCCCAGTCGTAGCGGCCGTAGATCCCGACGACCGCGTCCACCGAGGTGTCGGCGCCCTCGGGCAGCATGCCCCGGTACTGCGGGTCGTCGGGAGTCAGCCCGGCCAGCGCGCTCAGGTGGCCGCCGGCCGAACATCCCGCTATCGCAACGAAATTGCGGTCGCCGCCGAACTTGTCGACGTTGGCCCGCGCCCAGGCGATGGCGGTTTTGACGTCGACGATGTGACGCGGCCAGCGGTGGTGCGGGGCCACCCGGTAGTCGATCGCCAGGCACACCCAGCCCTGTTCGGCCAGCCGCGACATGAGCGCCGAGCCCTGGCCCATGGACTTGCCGTGCACCCAGGCGCCGCCGGGCACGAAGATCAGCACCGGCGCGGGCTGCGCGGGCAGGTCCTTGCGCCGCCACACGTCGAGCACCTGGGCCGGGTGGTGGCCATAGTGGACGGCGCGCCGATACAGGTGGCGGTGCCGGCGCACGCCGTCCCAGATCGGCGGGGTGCGCTGGGCCACCGGCCACTGGCTCTCCAGCTCGGCGGCCGATACCAGCCCGCGCAACGCCGCCAGGGAGACCTGCTGCGTGCTCTCCCGGTCCCGGCGCCGCGCGTCGCCGCCACCCGGGGCGAACATGTCCCGGGTGGCCGCCGAGATCACCTCGGGTGCGTGCCGGGCGCCCCACATGCCCATGGCCGTCAGGCCGGCCAGCGGCTCGAGGTGCCTGCCGACCACCGGCAGCGACGCCCCGGCCAGGCTCACGGCCAGCGCATAGTCGGCGGGGCGGGCCCGCAGCAGCCACTTCAGGTAGGGAGTCATGCCCGGCGCCATGGCCGGAACTGTACCCCCGTCCCGGTCCGCGAAACGGGCGATTGCCCACACCCGCGGGCGGGCGCCGCGGGGCTTTGCCCGGCGGGATCGCTGTGCGCGGTATCGACGCTGTTGAAACCGATTCGGCGGTTCGCTGTGCGGAGCGGATTTCGCTGCGCGACACGCTCACGGCGCGGTGCGGCCGGCGATCACCCCGGCGCCGGGAGGGCCGGTTCGCGGATCGCCTCGCCCTATAGCGGTGCCCCGCTGGTGGCCGTCGGTGATACTGATCCGGTGCCGAACAACGATGTTCATCCTGACCTGCAACGATTTGCCCGGTTCGCGCCGCGACGACTGGTCGGCCCGCGAACGCTGCCGCTGATGCGGGTGGCGCTTGCCTGGCGCGGGCGGCTGGGCAAGCCGGTCCGCGACGTCGAGGTGATCACGCTCGGTTCCGGGGTGGGGGTCCGCCTGTTCCGGCCCGCCGGCGCCGCGGAGACGACGCCCGCGCTGCTGTGGATCCACGGCGGCGGCTACGTGCTGGGCACCGCCCAGCAGGACGACCAGCTGTGCAGCCGGTTCAGCCGACGGCTGGGCATCACGGTCGCATCGGTGGACTACCGCCTGGCGCCCGAACATCGGTATCCGGTGCCGCTGGAGGACTGCTATACGGCGCTGACCTGGCTGGCCGGTCTGCCGTCGGTGGACCGCTACCGCATCGCCATCGGCGGGGCCAGCGCCGGCGGCGGCCTGGCCGCGGCGCTGGCGCTGCTGGCCCGCGACCGCGCCGAGGTGAGCCCCGCATTCCAGCTGCTGACCTATCCCATGCTCGACGACCGCAGCTCGGACACCGCGCCCAGCCCGAACTATCGGCTGTGGGACAACCGCAGCAACAGGTTCGGCTGGGCGGCCTACCTCGGCGACGCCGACCCGCACGTCGCGGTGCCCGCCCGGCGGGACGACCTCAGCGGACTGCCGCCGGCCTGGATCGGGGTGGGCACCCATGACCTGTTCCACGACGAGGACCTCGCCTACGCCGAACGGCTGCGGGCAGCCGGGGTGCCCTGCCAGGTGGAGACCATCCCCGGCGCCTTCCACGGCTTCGACCTGATTTTGCCGAAAGTTCAAGTGTCGCAGCGGTTTTTCGACAGCCAGTGCAACAGCCTGCGGGCCGCGCTGACGCCGGCCGGCTGAGGTCACATCGCGAAGTAGACGAGCTCACCGCCGATGATGGTGGCGGCCACCATGCCGGCGTCCAGTTCGGCCAGCGCGGTGTGCGGCGGCTCGTTGAGCACACACAGGTCGCCCGGCTCGCCGGGCTGCACGCTGCGCACCCGGTCCGGCTGGTCGGCCCGGCCCAAAAACATCGTCAAAGCCGTTCGCGCCGAGACACATTCGCGGGCGCCCAGCACGACGCCGCTGGGCGTGGTGCGGTGCACGGCGGCGCGCATCGCCGTCCACGGGTCGCCGTGGCCGAACGGCATGTCGGTGGACAGCGCGACGGGCACCCGCGCGTCGCGCAGCGAAGCGAGGCGCCACAACTGGTCGTGCTCGTCGGCGGGTACCTCGGCCAGGTACTGATCACCGCGCTCGGCGACGAAATTGGGCTGGGTCACCACGGTCACCCCGAGTTCGGCCAGATCGGCCAGGTTGTCGTCGGGCACCACGGCGGCATGTTCGATGCGGTCCCGCGGGTGGGTGCCGGCCGCCCGCAGGGCGGCGATGGCCACCACCAGCTGGGCGGCGGTGACGCAGTGCACGGCGACCGGCTGGCCCGTGTCGTGCTGTCCGGCAACCCATTCCGTGAGGGCGTCGAGGTTGAGGCGGTCGTCGTGCAGGATCTTCTTGCCCGGCGAGAGGAAGCTGGGCCGGGGCCGGAATTCGCCGCGCGCGTAGGCGGCGGCCAGCGCGGCCCGGTCGTCGTCGTCCAGGTCGGGGGTGGCGTCGGTGACTCCGGTGACGCCGGTCGCGGTGATCCGGCGGCTGAGCTCGGCCAGGTCGGTCTCCCGGTGCGCCAGCGCCTGCGACCAGCCGCGGTCGGCGCTGCGCAGCCGCCCGTCCGGGTGTTCGGCCAGCCCGATCCGGCCCAGCGCCTCGGAATTGAGGATCCACAGCGCGCCGCTGCGGTGCTGGATGCGGACCGGGACGTCGCGCACTATGGCATCCAGCGCGGTCCGGTCGAGCGCGCCGGCGACCGAATCGTGATAGCCCACGGCGCGGATCCACCCGTCGGGTCCGGGCGTGGCGTTGGCCAGCAGCCGGGTGAGCTCGGCGCGGGTGCTGACGCCGGGCGGCCCGACGAAGAACGAATCCAGCGCCGAGGCAGCCGAGCGCAGGTGCACGTGGTGGTCGTGCAGCCCGGGCAGCACGGTGCCGCCGCCGGCGTAAAGCACCCCCTCCCCCGCCCTGGCCGCCAGGCCGTCATCCGCGGGCGCCACCTCCTCGATCCGCGCGCCCACCCGGATGTCGGCCGCCGTCCCGTCCAGCAGCGTGGCCCGCTGAATCAGCATGACCGGCAACGCCTTTGGCTGACCAGGTGACGCACGGCGGCGTTGTCGGCGCCCAGCGCGGAGGCCGGCCCCGACGGCGGCGGGGGCGCCGGCGGTGACACCGGCGCATCCGACGTCGGCGGCTCGGTGCCCAGCGCGGCGTAGCCGGCGGCGACACCGGCCATGGACAGCCGGATGAGTTCGCCGCCGCCGCGGCCCAGCGATTCGGCCACCGCCAGGGCCGCATGCAGCCCGGTCAGCGGGTCGGCGATGGCGTCGCCGCAGAACACCGGCCCCGCGGCGCTGGTGCCCACCAGGCCGCCGCCCACCGCGGCGTCATCACCGAAGCCCGGCCGATCGTCGTCAAAAGCGGTTATTTGCAGCCAAATTCGCCCGGGCCGAGGCGCGATGTCGGCCGGTCCGAGCCCGCGACGTCGCAACGCCGCCGGCCGGGAACCCTCGATCACGATGTCGCTGACGGTGAGCAGCTCACGCAATTGGTCGGCGTCGCGGTCGAAATCGATTCCGTAGCAGAGCTTTCCGTGATTCATCCAGTCGAAGAAGGCCCGGTTCCCGGCCCGGGTGCCGTCGGGGCGGCG
>Ga0164242_10002736_pt1 | contig 20340 bp, 20 predicted proteins | sample OricomgcompostMG_FD_108783 | JGI IMG/M metagenome (GOLD analysis project Ga0164242, IMG submission 108783) | Miracle-Growth compost microbial communities from Emeryville, California, USA - Original compost - Miracle growth compost (MG) ... | reverse complement strand
CACCGTCGGCGAGCTGCCCTCCGTCGGCTCCAAGGCCCCGGCCTTCAGCCTGACGGGCGGCGACCTGAGCCCGGTCACCAGTGATCAATTCAGCGGTAAGCCGTTGGTGCTCAACATCTTTCCGTCCATCGACACGCCGGTGTGCGCGACCAGCGTGCGCACCTTCAACGAGCGGGCCGCCGGCGCCGGCGCCACCGTGCTGAACGTGTCCAAGGACCTGCCGTTCGCGCAGGCGCGATTCTGCGGCGCCGAGGGCATCGAGAACGTCAAGACCGCGTCGGCCTTCCGGGACAGCTTCGGCGACGACTACGGGGTCACCATCGCCGACGGGCCGATGGCCGGGCTGCTGGCCCGGGCCATCGTGGTGGTCGGCGCCGACGGCAACGTCGCCTACACCGAGCTGGTGCCCGAGATCGCCCAGGAGCCCAACTACGACGCGGCGCTGGCCGCGGCGGGCTAGCGGCACGGCTACCTAGGCGTCGTCGGCCCAGTCCAGTCGCGCCGAGGTGGCCGCCAGCACCTCGCGGCAGCCTTTCCACATCTGCTTGATGATGTCGGCGGCCGGCGGGAGGTCGCGGATACGCCCGGCCACCTGGCCGGTGTTGGCCACGCTGGCGTCCAGGTCGCCCTCGAAGTAGAGCCGCTGCACGCGTTGCAGCGCCGCAGCGCCCTCGCCGGCGGCGCCCGCGGCCTCCAGCCGCTCCGCGGCGGGCGTGCGAATGACGCGCATCATGCGTTTGCCGTCGAGGGGGAGCAGGACGGTCGCCGTCTCGTCGGCCGCGACGACCGCCTGCTTGAGGTTGACGTGCACCGGCGAGTCCGCGGAGGCGAGCAGCCGGGTGCCCATCTGCACGGCTTCGGCGCCGAGCACGAACGCGGCCGCCATCGATCGGGCGTCGCAGATCCCGCCGGCGGCCACGATGGGGACGTCGACGTGGGCGGCCACCAACGGCAGCAGCACCATGGTGGAGGCGCCGAACCGGTTCTTGAATCCGCCGCCCTCGACGCCCTCGACCACCAGGCCGTCCACCCCGGCGTCGACGGCCTTCTTGGCCGCGGCCAGCGTGCCCACCACGTGGAACACGGTGATGCCCGCGTCGTGCAGCCGACCGGTGAACAGCGCCGGATCCCCGGCCGAGGTGGTGACGAACCGAATGTCATTGGCGACAAGCAAATCCAGCATCGCCGGGTCACGGTTGAACAGCAGCGCGATGTTGGCGCCCACCGCACCGGCGGTCAGCTCGCGCACCCGTCGCAGGTCGGCCCGGCCCTGATCAGACGTGGTCTCGATGATGCCCAGCGCGCCGGCGTTGGAGACCGCGGCCGCCAGCTGGGCGCCGGCGATGTAGGTCATCGGGGCGCCGAGGATCGGGATGTCGATGTGTGCCAGGCGGCAGACCCGGTTGGCAGCGGGGACTGGGGCGTCGGTACTCATCGGTGCCGCGGCTCGATCAGGTCACGGAAGCTGTCCGACCCCTGCACGCGGGCGCCCAGATTCCGCACCCGTTCGGCCAGGGTGCGGTCGGAGGTCACCACGCAGATGCCGGGCGGGTCGGGGTCGGCCGTGACCAGCCGGACGATCTCGTCGTCGGCCGAATTCGCCGCCGCCCGGGGTGCGTGGGCGATGCCGATCACCGACGAGGTGACGACGGCCGCCGGTGGCCGCTCGAAGACCACGGTGACGTCGTCGTCGCGGCCCGACGCCCAGCGGTCCAGACGCTGTACCAATGCGACCATGGCGCCGTCGCGGTCCTTCCACCAACCGTCCGGGCGGCTGCCAATCACATTCATTCCGTCGACTATCCACCGCACAACGCTTACCGTAAGGCTGCTGCTGCCGTCGCACCCAGCGATGAGGCCACGATGGGAAGGGCCACATGACATCGATCGCCGACACCGATGACCGGGTGGTCGCCCTGGCCCGCGGCATGCGGGACCTGGTGCAAGACCAAGCCGCCGAATCGGAGCGGATGCGCACGCTGACCCCGGCGATCGTCGACGCGATGTGGGCGAGCGGGCTGATGTCGGCGTTCAACCCGATCGAGGCCGGCGGGGTGGAGCCGTCGTTCACCGAGATGATCGAGACGTGGATCGAAATGGCTTGGCAGGACGGCTCATTCGGCTGGGTGGGCATCGCCAACCTGCCGTCGTCGTTCGCCGCGGCGGCCTATCTGCCCGACGACGGCTTCGCCGAGGTATTCACCGCGCACGACAACCACGTCACCATGGGCGGCCAGTTCTTCCCCAACGGGCAGGGCGCCGCCGTCGACGGCGGTTACCTGGTGAGCGGGGCGTGGAACTTCGGCTCGGGGATCGGGCACTCCCAGTACGTCGCCGCCGGGTTCCTGCCGATGGACGACGGCGAGATGCGTTGGATCAGTGAGGGTTTCCCGGAGATGCGGGTTGCCGTCATTCCCCGCGAGCAGATCAGCTTCGACGACGGCTGGTACGTGCAGGGCCTCAAGGGCACCGGCTCCTACGACTACAGCGCCCGGGACGTGTTCGTGCCCGCCGCCCGCACCTTCGAGCTGTTCACCCGGGCGCCGTTCCGCGGCGCCTCGCCGGCCACCCGGATGGGGCTGATGCCCGTCACCGCCGCCGGGCACGCGTCGTGGGCGCTGGGGGTGGCCAAGAGCATGCTCGACGACGTGCAGGAGCTGGCGGCGACCAAGTTCCGGATGAGCGACATGGCGTCGCTGGCCAGCCGCCCCACCTTCCAGAAGGGGCTGGCGCATCACCGCGCGGCCTGGCGCGCGGCCCGGCTGTTGGTGCTGGATGCGTTCACGACCGCCGAGGCGGCGGTGGCGGCCGGGCAGGAGCTGACACCGGCGCTGCGCGCCGACATGCGGGTGGCCGCCGTCTACGCCACCGACACGGCCCGCGGCTGTGCCGAGTGGGCGCATCTGGTCGCCGGCACGAGCTCGATCCGCGAGGGCAGCCGGCTGGAGCGGGCCTTCCGCGACATCTACACCGGAACCCAGCACGCCTTCATCAGCGAGAAGGTGGCCATCGACGTCGCGCAGATCTGGCTGGGCATCATCGAGGACCAGCCCGGCTTGTGAGTCCCCGCCTTTCGCCCCTGCGGTGACGTCGTGTCCCGCTACCATCAGCGGATGCGTGGCTCGAAAATCCTGATCACCGGCCCGACCGGTCAAATCGCCACCCCCGTCGCCCGGGCGCTGGCGGCCGACAACGAGGTGTGGGGCATCGCCCGCTTCACCGATGCCGCCGCGCGAGAAAGGCTCGAGCAGGCCGGGATCCGGTGCCAGACGGTGAATCTGGCCGCCGGCGACTTCACCGGTCTGACAAGCGATTTCGATTTCGTCCTCAACCTCGCGGTGGCCAAGAGCGGAAGCTGGGACAAGGACCTGGCGGCCAACGCCGAGTCGGTGGGTGTGCTGATGGCCCACTGCCGCAACGCCAAAGCCTTCCTGCATTGCTCGTCGGCCGCGGTCTACGACCCGCCCGGCGACGAGCCGCGCAGCGAGCGGTCCGCCCTGGGCGACAACCACAAGCCGCTGCTTCCCACCTATTCCATCTCCAAGATCGCCGGGGAGGTGGTCGCCCGGTCGGTGGCGCGCATCGTCGGGCTGCCCACCACGATCGCCCGGCTCAACGTCCCCTACGGCGACAACGGCGGCTGGCCGTTCTACCACATGGAGATGATGCTGAGCGGCATCCCGATCCCGGTGCCACCCGGAGAACCCGCCCGCTACAACCCCATTCACGAGGACGACATCATCGCCACCATCCCCAAGCTGCTCGACGTGGCGTCGGTTCCGGCGACCACCGTCAACTGGTGCGGTGACCAGACCGTCAGCCTGCAGGAGTGGTGCGGCTACCTCGGCTCGCTGGTGGGCAGGGAACCGGTCTTCGAGCCGAGCGAGCGCGCGCTGCGCGGCAACCCGACCACCGTCGACCGGATGCACGAACTCATCGGCGGCACCACGGTCGACTGGCGCGACGGCATGCGCCGGATGGCGGCCAAGTTCCACCCGGAGCTCGTCGGCGTCTGAGCCCGGCCACCCCCGGCGGATGCTTGACCACGCAGCGCGCACAATGCTAAGCAAGTGCTCAGCACCGAGCGCAGCGGGCGCTGGGCGCGACGGCTCGCCAGAGGACTCGCCAGAGGAAAGGGATCAGATGACGGTGCAGGCGGTATTGGACGACATTCGCAAGCGCCCCGGAACGGGTGACGTCATCGCGGTCATCGATCCCGCGACGGAGGAGAAGATCACCGAATTCACCGACTGCGGCGCCGAAGCGGTCGACGAAGCCGCCGCCCGGGCGAAGGCGTCCTTCGAGTCGGGCGTCTGGTCGCAGCTGCCGGGCCGGGAGCGGGCCAAGATCCTGTGGCGGATCGGGGATTTGATCGACGAACACGCCGAGGAGTTCGCCCAGCTGGATTCGCTGAACACCGGTATGCCGTTGCTGCAGGCGCAGCTGCAGATGTCGACGTGTTCGGAGTTCTTCCGCTACTACGCCGGCTGGTGTTCGAAGATCAACGGCACCGCCTACGACGTGAAGACAGACGGCATCGCGACCGACACGTTCGTCAACATGCACGCCTACACGCTCAAGGAGCCCTACAGCGTGGTGGGGCTGATCTTCCCGTGGAACGGCCCGATCTTCAACGCCAGCGCCAAACTCGCGCCGGCGCTGGCCGCCGGATGCAGCCTGCTGGTCAAGCCCGCCGAGGAGACGCCGCTGTCGGCGCTGCTGCTGGACCGGCTGGTGCACGAGGCCGGGGTTCCCGAGGGTGTGGTCAACCTGCTGACCGGCTACGGCCACACCGCGGGCGCGGCGATCACCGCGCATCCCGACGTCGAAAAGGTCGCCTTCACCGGGTCGACCGAGGTCGGCAAGGAGATCGTGCGGGCGTCGGCCGGCAACCTGAAGAAGGTCACGCTCGAGCTCGGCGGCAAGTCGCCGGTGCTGATCTTCGACGACGCCGACCTGGACAAGGCCATCTTGATGGCGTCGCTGGGCATCTTCGTGCACTCCGGGCAGGGCTGCGTGTGCGGGTCGCGGATCTTCGTGCAGCGCGGCGTGTACGACCGCGTGGTCGAGGGCATCGCGATGATGGCCAACACGTTCAAGCTGGGCGCGCCCAGCGAGGAGGGCTGCGTGAGCGGGCCGCTGATCAGCCAGAAGCAGCTGAACCGCGTGATGGGCTTCATCGACGAAGGTAAGAACGACGGCGTCGAGGTGGTCACCGGCGGCTACCGGCTGGACCGCAAGGGTTACTTCGTGCACCCCACGGTGCTCACCAACGTGGACCCCGGCATGCGGCTCTACCAGCAGGAGATCTTCGGTCCGGTGGTCGCCATCCTGCCCTTCGACGACGAGGACGAGGCGGTGGCGATGGCCAACGACACCACCTACGGCCTGGCCGCCACCGCCTGGACGGAGAACCTGGGCCGCGCCCACCGGATCGTCAAGCGGCTGCAGGCGGGCAGCGTCCAGGTGAACTGCCAGTTGGTGTTCGACCACGACGTGCCCTTCGGCGGATACAAGCAGTCCGGCTGGGGCCACGAGTTCGGTAAAGAGGGCCTGGAGATCTACCTGAAGACGAAATCGGTCTGGGCGCAGCTGTAGACCAGTCGCCGCAGCGACGAGAGTTGGTGAACTGCAAGCACATTCGCCAACTCTCGTCGCCGGTTGGTCGGTTACGACCCCTTGGTGTAGCGGCTCAGGAACCCGATTGCCGCAATCCCGGCGACCACGCCGATCACCCCCCACAACACCACCTGGAAGACCATCGCGCCGAACAGCCAGCCGAATGTCATCCCGAGGTAGAGAAGCCAGAACAGCCGAAAGACGCTCCACGCCGCCACGGCGCCGGCGCCGAGCCCGATGTAGAGGCTGCGCTGCCGATCCACGCGGTTGATCTGTTCTTCGATGCTGGCGGGCACGATCTTCATTGCTGGCTTCCTTTCGGTGGGGCGGCGCCGGAGTGGCGCCGTCGTTGCGCCCAGTACAAGCCCGGCCGGCGGCTACCGATCCCAACCACGTCCGGCACGCACTACCCTGCACGGCAGGGGGCTGTCGAAAGGGTTCGCCGGTGAACGTGTCGCGAGTTGCCCTGGTCCCCATCGCCGTCCTGGCCTGGGCGCTGTTCCTGCCGGCGGGATCCGCGGCGGCCGATCCGCCACCCACCCAGGTGATCACCGTCGTGGCGGTCGGGCCGGACGGCCAAGCCATCAACGGCTATCGGGTGGCGGCCGGGCCCGACAGCGTCGGGCACGCATCCGAGTGTTCGCAACCGTCACCGTCGGCGGTCGACGACAACGTCTACTACTGTTCGCCGAGCGCCGCCGGTGCCGGCACCTGCTGGCCGTCCACGCCGGGATCCCTTCTGTGCGTAGACAATCCGTGGGACAGGCAGATGCACCGGGTGACGTTCGACGGGCAGCTGGCACCCGTGCGCGCGCCCGCCGACCCGGACCCGTTCGCGCTGACCCTCGACGACGGCACCCGCTGCCTGCTGCGCAACGGCGGCGCGTGGGGCGGGCGGGCCGACGGGTACGTCGGCGTCTACGGATGCGGCGGCGCCGGTTCGGATCTGGCCGTGCTGTGGCAGCCCAGCCAGGGCCGCGGCTCCTGCATCGACCGCTCGGCACCGGCGTGGACCGTCAAGGTCGGCCGGCTCGGGGCGCCGGACGCCGTGCTGTCGCCGCCGGCGACCCGCACGGTGACCGCCGCCTGGCTTGCCGGCGGCAGGGCCGGTCAGTAGCGCCGCCGCCGTACTGCTATAACGCACGTATGTCAGGCCCAGGGCACACCATCACCCATGTTTCCGACACGGCGCGCTGGACGGCGTTGCACCGGGCCACCGAATCCGCGCGGCCCGACGCGATTTTCTGTGACCCGCTGGCCGAACGTCTCGCCGGTGACCACGGCCGCGCGATCGTCGACCACGTGCCGCGCACGACGCGCAACGGGTGGTGGCTTGTCGCGCGGACCAAGATCATCGACGACGCCATCGCCGAGGCCATCGCCCAGGGCTGCGACCGGGTGCTGAACCTGGCCGCCGGGCTGGACACCCGGCCGTATCGGTTGAACCTGCCGCCCGATCTCACCTGGGTGGAGGCGGACCTGCCGGCGTTGCTCGCCGAGAAGACGCAGGTCCTCGCCGACGAGGTGCCGCGCTGCCGGTTGACCCGAACCGCAGTCGACCTGGCCGACGGGGTCGCCCGGGACGCGTTTTTGAACGAGGCGCTGGACGGTGCGACCAAGGCGCTGGTGCTCACCGAGGGCCTGTTGATGTATCTGGACGACAGCGACGTGTCCGCGCTGTCGGCGGCGCTGCAGCGGCCCGAGGTCCGCTGGTGGATGCTCGACTTCGCCGGACCCGGCCTGAAGAAGATGATGAACAAGAAGATGGCGGGCATGCTGGCCAACGCGCCGTTCAAGTTCGCCCCGGACAACGGGTTGGCCTATTTCGAAAACCTGGGTTGGCGAACGGTCCAGGTGGAGGCGCTGTATTCGGCGGCCCGCCGGCTGCGGCGCTTGCCGCTGGTGATGCGCCCGCTCGGCTGGCTGCCGCAGCCGGATCCGCGCCGTCCGGGTCGCCGGGCGTGGAGCGCGGCCGCGCTGCTGACGCACTGACGGCGCCGGCGGGCATTGCTACCAGACGCGGATCCAGTCGATGAGCATGTCCGCGGGATAGCTGCCCGGGCCGGGGTCGCCGCCGCCGGACCCGGCCACCGCCAGGTTGAACACCGGAAAAACCGTGTAGCCCGGGCCGTTGAACGGCCAATCCGGCAGCGAACTGGCGGGCACGTCGAAGTACGGTTGCGCGCCGTCGACGTAGTCCTTCCAGAACCGGATGCCGGCCTCGTCCCACTGGCATCGCCAGGTGTGCCAGGCGCTGTCCACCGCGATGTTGTGGGTCTTCCACTCGCCGCCGTTGGCTTTGGCATGCACGGTGGTGGCCGAGGGCCAGTTGCCGTTGCCGTACCACTCCATGACGTCGATTTCGCCCTGGTCGTCATTACCCAGCCAGTAAGCCGGCCAGGCGCCGGCGGTCAGGCAGTCCAGTTTGATCCGGGCCTCCCAGGTGTGGCCGACGCCGCCGCGCCACAGACTCTGCACCTTGCCGCTGTAGTAGGTGGGGCCGTCCTTGGCGGCGCGCAGCACCAGGTTGGACTTGCCGTCGAGGAAGACGTTGCGGCGGTCGTCGCGGTACTGCCCGATGTTCTCCGGGCGTTCCCAGTAAGTCGGATCCTTAATCGTCTCGCGGGCTTTGGCCACGGCCCATTTGGACGCGTCCGGCGCCGAGCCGGCCGGACCGTCGAACTCATCCTGGAAGAGGTAGGTCCCGGATTGGCCGCTGGGCGCCGCGGGCGGCGGGGCCGGACTGGCCCCGGCTCTCGGGTTCGGCAGCGCCGCTGCCAGCACTCCGATTCCGGTGGTCACAATCATGCGGCGGCGATCGATCTCCGGCATAAGCAAGGGACCCTAGCAGCCCGCCGGCGCGGATTCGAAACGGCAAATGTGTCGGTGGTCGTCGCTATCGTTCGGTCCGGCCGGCATGGACGGCGGCGGGCAGTGGCACCGGATTGCGCATATGCGAATTCACGGCCAATTCTCATCCTGGCGGATGGTTTGGTCTCAGGATTCGGCGGGCATTCTGGAATCACGATCCGATAACCACTGTCCCGGCTTTTGCGAGTGGTGCTGAGAGGAGTGACGATCGTGGCGAATACATCAGAAGGCACGGTTATTTTCCTTCAGTCCCATCCGCTATGGGCCGCCGCTCAGCGCCGCGAGCGTGAACGCAGTGAAGCGATGCGTCGCCACCCGTCCTACCGCGCCCGGCAGCGCGCCGCGGCCTCGGGCACCGGCAATCCCGTCGTTCCGATGACCCGCAACTTCAAGCTGTATTCCAGCGGTAACACTCCGGCGTGAATTCGAAGCCCTGAACTGTGGGGGCCGGAATTCGGCTTCGCCGATCTGCCAAGCCTCGCGCGCCCCGGAATTGAGACTTGCCACCGCGATTTGCGCGCGACCCGACACCGAATTCCGCACGTGCCCGGATAACCGCGCCGCGACTGCGGGCGCCGCGGCGATCGGCTCGGCAACGCCGGTGCCGTCGATCAGAGCTTGCCGGCCACGAAGTCGGCGGCCTGGTCGGCCATGCCCGCGTCGATGTAGGCGCCGGCGAGATGCTGCGGCCAGTTCTGCTTCCACGTGTTCGGGTCGGCCGGGTTGCAGATCGGGTCGGCGCCGTGGCACAACTCGATGGTCCGGTCGTTGTAGGTCGGGTTGAAGTTGGTGATCGGACCCACCCACTGGCTTCCGTTGCCGAACAACGCGACGGCGGCGATGTGCTGGTCTACGCCGGGCGGCAGCGGGCTGTCGAATCCGAATGCGCCGATGGGTGCCGCGAGCACCACGTCGGTGACCGCCGCGCCGAGCGAGTAGCCCCCCAGCACCAGCCGGGTGTCCGGGCAGCTGTTGACCATGTCCTGAATGTGGCGGCTCATGTCGTTGGCGCCCTGGGCGACCTCAGTGTCGGCCGGGTACTGCACGGCGTAGACGCCGACGGTCCTGTTCACCCTGGACCGCAATGCGCTGATGAACGCATTGCCCAGCACGCCCGGTCCGGGGGACTCGTTGCGGCCGCGGGCAAACACGACCTGCACCGGGGTGCAGTTCGCGGCGGACGCGGGCGCCGCCGCCCCAGGGGTGCCGGGCGGGAGCAGCAGGGCGGCCGCCATGGCAACGGCCGTCATGGCAACAGCGGCGGTCACGACGGCCGGGCGGACGGCACCGGGATCACGGGTCAACGAGGCGCGCACACCGATGATGTTAAGGCGCGGTCGCTTCGCCCGCCGGACAGCCGGTGCGCCGGCCCGCGGTGATCGCTCAGCGCGAACATCGACCACGGTGACGGCGGTGTCGCGCAAGGCGATAGGTTCGGCTGATGAATCACGTCGACGAGCGTTTGTTCGCCCTGGCCGAACAGGTCCAGGGTTTCATGCCCGCCGAGGAGGGACGCGCGCTCTACGACACCGCGCTGCGCTACCTCGACGGCGGCACCGGCGTCGAAATCGGCACGTACTGCGGCAAATCCACGCTGTTCCTCGGCGCCGCGGCCCAACAGACCGGCAGCGTGCTGTACACGGTCGACCACCATCACGGCTCCGAGGAGCACCAGGCCGGCTGGGAATACCACGACGCCTCGTTGGTGGACGAGGTGACCGGCCTGTTCGACACGCTGCCGACGTTTCGTCGCACCCTGGACGCCGCCGGGCTGGACGACCACGTGGTGGCGGTCGTGGGGAAGTCACCGATCGTGGCCCGGGGCTGGCGATCACCGCTGCAGCTGTTGTTCATCGACGGCGGCCACAGCGAGACCGCCGCGAACCAGGACTTCGACGGATGGGCCAAGTGGGTGACGCCCGGCGGTGCGCTGGCCATTCACGACGTCTTCCCCGACCCCAGGGACGGCGGCCGGCCGCCGTATCACATCTATTGCCGGGCAATCGATTCCGGTCAGTTCAGGGAGGTGTCGGCCACCGGGTCGCTGCGCGTGCTGGAGCGGATCGGCGGCCGGGCGGGCGAGCCGGTCGAACAGGACTAAAGCGTCAGCGGCCGCTGGCCACGCATTCACAATCGAAGTCGGTCTGCAGGCCCACCGGCAGCGCGTCGCCGCGGAAGATCCCGGCGCCGGCGGTGGCATCCGACAGGGCGTCCGCCGCCAGGATCATCGCCGCGCCCGTCCACGTGGTGCGCTCCTCGGGCCAGCGTTTTCCGTCCGCGAAAACCAGTCCCGTCCAATATGATCCGTCGCCCTCGCGCAGGTGTTGCATCGCGGCGAACTGGCGATGAGCCTCGGAGCGCCGGCCCAGTGCCTCCAGCGCCATCACCAGCTCGCAGGTTTCGGCGCCGGTCACCCACGGGCGATCGCCCACGCACCGGATGCCCAGGCCGTCGACCACGAAGTCGTCCCAGCGCTGCTTGATCCGGGCGGCCGCCGCCGGACCGCGCACGGCGCTACCGAGAATGGGGTAGTACCAGTCCATCGAGTAGCGGTCCTTCTCGGTGAACGCCTCCGGATGCGCGGTGATCGCGTGACCCAGCCGGCCCAGCGCCAGCTCCCACTCCGGCTGCGGGTCGTCGACCAGGCCGGCCAGCGCCAGCGCACACCGGATGCTGTGGAACACGCTGGAGCACCCGGTCAGCAGAGCCTCCGGCAACAGGCCGGCTTCGCTTCGCGCCCAAGCGATCTCGCCGTAGCCGACCTGCATGTCGATGACGAAGTCGATGGCCTTGCGCACCACCGGCCACATCTCGGCGGCAAACGAGTCGTCACCGGTGACCAGCACGTGATGCCACACCCCGGCGGCGATGTAGGCGCAAAAGTTGCTGTCGCTGTTGGCGTCTTCGATGACGCCCGCGCGGAATTGGATGGGCCAGGAGCCGTCGGGCCGCTGGGTGCGACGGCTCCATTCGAAGGCCGCCCGGGCCGGCTCGAGCAGCCCGGCGGTGGTGAGCGCCATCGCGCACTCCACGTGGTCCCACGGATCGGTGTGGCCGCCGTCGAACCAGGGGATGGCGCCCGACGGTTCCTGCTCGGCCGCGATCGACAGCGCGGTCTGCCGGCATTCCTCGGGTGTGAGCACCCCGGGGACCGCGGGCAGGCTAGACCGATGCAATGGAATATCCCGCGGTCGCTTGGCTTTTCGCGTCCTGTCGTTTGACGAAGTACATCGCCACGCTCTTGCCCACCAGCGGGTTGAGCAGCGACTCGGCCAGCTGGGTGATCTTGGGTCGCCGCATCAGGTCCCAGACCAACAGCTTGTGGTAGGCGGCCACCGCGCGGTGATCGGTGTTGTGTACGCCCACAGCGCATTTCAGCCACCAGAATGGGGAGTGCAGGGCATGGGCGTGATGCGCGTGGGTCAATGTCATTCCCCCGCTGAGGATCTTGGCGCGCAGGTCGCTGGCCCGGTAGATGCGGACGTGGCCGCCTTCGTTGCTGTGGTATTCGTCGGACAGCAGCCAGCAAACCCGCTCCGGCAGCCAGCGGGGCACACTGACCGCCAGCGTGCCGCCGACCTTGAGCACCCTGATCAATTCGGCGATGGCGGCGTCGTCGTGCGGGATGTGCTCGAGGATCTCCGACGCGATGACGCAGTCGAATGTCTGGTCGGGGTAGGGCAGCTTGAGTGCGTCACCGACGACCACCGTGGCCGACGCGCCGGCCGGCGCCTCGCCGCTGTCGGCCATCGCGCGCAGGACGGTGTCGACCGAACGCAATTCGGCCTCGTTCTGGTCGAAGGCGACGACGTCGGCGCCGCGCCGGTAGGCCTCGAACGCGTGCCGGCCCGCGCCGCAGCCCACGTCGATGACCTTGCTCGACGGCCCGATGCCCAGCCGGTCGAAATCGACCGTCAGCATGGCGCCCGGCCCGCTGCGTTGCGCGCGATCGCGCGCTCGTAGACCCGAACGGTCTGCGCCGCCACGGCTTCCCAGCTGAACACGTCGACCGCTCGGGTGCGGCCCGCCCGGCCCAGGCTGCGGCGCTTTTCCGGCGAATCCAGCAGCTCACCCAGGGCGCGGGTGAGGGCGTCGACGTCGGCGGGCGGCACCAGCTCGGCGCAGGCGCCGTCCGTGCCGAGTACTTCCGGCAGTGCGCCGACCCGGCTGGCGACGATCGGGGTGCCGCTGGCCATGGCTTCCACGGCCGGCAGCGAAAACCCTTCGTACAGCGAGGGGATGCAGGCGACCTCCGCGGAAGCGAACAAGGCGGCCAGCTCGGCGTCGGACAGCCCGCTGGTGATGTGCACGATGTCGGAGATCCCGAGCTCGGCGATGAGTTTGTGGGTGGGGCCGTTGGGTTCGACCTTGGCCACCAGCCGCAGCTCGAGGTCCCGCACGGTGCGCAGCCGGGCGACCGCGTGCAGCAGGGTGCGGACGCCCTTGAGCGGCGTGTCGGCGCTGGCGATGGCGATGATCCGGCCGGGCTGGCGCGGGCCCGAACCCGGCTTGAACAGCTCGGTGTTCACCCCGAGCGGCACCACGTGCAGTTGCTCGGGGGAGACCCCGAAATCGGAGATGATGTCGGCCGCCGACGACGACGAGACCGTCAACAGGTCGGGGATGTGGCGGGCGACTTCCTGCTGCATGGCCAAAAACCCATACCAGCGGCGCACCAACGGTTTTCGCCACCATCGTGCAGCGGCCAGATCCAGCACCCGATCCCGGGTGATCGGATGGTGCACGGTGGCCACCACGGGAAGTCCCGAGCCGGCGATGCTGAGCAGGCCGGTGCCCAGGCTCTGGTTGTCGTGCACGACGTCGAAATCGGCTGTGCGCCCGGCAAGTAACCGCGCGGCGCGCAGCGTGAACGTCCGCGGTTCGGGGAAGCCCGCCGTCCAGGTGGTCAGCAGTTCCAAAAGGTCGATGGAGTCCCGGATTTCGCTCGGCCGCGGCACCCGGAACGGGTCGGGTTCGCGATACAGGTCGAGGCTGGGCACCTCGGTGAGCCGGACCCGCGGGTCGAGCAGGTCGGGATACGGCTGCCCGGAGAACACCTCGACGTCATGACCGAGCTCCACCAGGCCGTGGCTGAGATGGCGCACGTAGACGCCCTGTCCGCCGCAATGGGTCTTACTACGGTAGGACAGCAGGGCAATTCGCATACTCAACTCTTCTTTGCTGGAAAATGACCGCGGAATGGCGCCGAATCCATCGCGGTCAACGGACTCCCGAACTCCGCGACAGCAAACTGGACATGTGTCCAGACTATAGTTCGATCACCTAAGCGAGCGCAACGAGTCCGGAATCCGCCGTCCCGCGCGTAGGCGGCCCCCGGGATGTCCGACACGCAAAGATCATGCCACTGGCTCGTGGGCGTCCTCCGTCCGACCGGTCGGTAGGCCGGCGCGCGGCGCGCCCGGCGGCACACCGGCCGCGCCCGGCTGACCGGCGGCGACGACCAGAAACCGCGACCGCGGGTTTGCTACCATCGCGCGGTGCGGGATTCGGCCGGACCGGGTGCACGCGGCGATCGACGACCGCCGTCACGGCGCGAGGTCCTCGGCTACGCCGCCGGATGCGCCCTGGCGCCGGTGCTGCTGAGCCTGGGCACGATGGCCGGCGCGGGCGGTCCGACCGCCCGCGCCGCCGGGTTGAAGCTGATCGACTTTGCCGAGCGCAGAATCGCGCCCGAGGAGATCAAGGCGGCCGGCTACGACGGCGTGGTGAACTACGTATCGCTGTCGCGGCCGGGCGCCGACTTCGAGGCCAAACCGCTGACCCGGGACTACGCCGACGCGCTGCGCGCCGCGGGGCTGCACATCGTCAGCAACTTCCAGTACGGCAAGCCCGGATGGCCGGACCCGTCGGATTTCACCCGCGGCTACGACGGCGGCGTCGCCGATGCGCACACGGCGACGCAGTTGCACGCCGCGGCCGGCGGCCCGGACTCGGCGCCCATCTTCTTCAGCGTCGACGACGACATCGACGCCGACACGTGGAACAACGTTGCGGTGCAATGGTTTCGGGGGATCAACTCGGTGCTGGGCGTCGGCCGCACCGGCATCTACGGGCATGCCCGGGCGTGCGGGTGGGCGATCCGTGACGGCGTCGTCGGGCCGTCCAGCACTCCCGGCCACCGGTGGGCGTGGCAGACCCGGTCGTGGTCGCATGGCGAGCGGGAGCCCGCGGCGGTGCTGTACCAGGCCGTGGTCAACAGCCCGGGCAGCCCGGGCCCGCTGCTGGGCGGCATCAACGTGGACGTCGACGACGTCCTCGCCGCCGACTACGGGCAGTGGGACTTCGCGCGGTGACCTAAATGCACGACACCCCGCGAGCCGGTGACTCGCGGGGTGTCGCCCGGTGTCACTTCAGGTCGAAGCGGTCGTTGTTCATCACCTTGACCCAGGCCGCGACGAAGTCCTCGACGAACTTGCCCTGGTTGTCGTCCTGGGCGTAGACCTCGGCCAGCGCCCGCAGCACCGAGTTCGAGCCGAACACAAGGTCGTTCGCGGTGGCGGTCCACTTGAGCGCGCCGGTGGCCCGGTCGTGTCCCTCGTAGACGTTCTCGGCGGTCTCCGACGCCTTCCACTCGGTGCCCATGTCGAGCAGGTTGACGAAGAAGTCGTTGGTCAACGCGCCCGGCCGGTCGGTGAACACGCCGTGCTTGCTGCCGCCGTGGTTGGCGCCGAGGGCGCGCAGCCCGCCGACCAGCACCGTCATCTCGGGGCCCGTCACACCGAGCAGGTAGGCCCGCTCCAGCAGCAGCTGCTCGAGCGGGGCCTTCTCGCCCGGCCGCGCGAAGTTGCGGAATCCGTCGGCCCGCGGCTCGAGCACCGCGAACGAGTCCACGTCGGTGCTCTCCTGCGAGGCGTCGGTACGCCCGGGCGCGAAGTGCACCGAGATCTCGTAGCCGGCGTCCTTGGCCGCCTTCTCGACCGCGGCCGAGCCGGCCAGCACGATCAGGTCGGCCAGGGAGATCTTCTTACCGCCGGACGCCGACGCGTTGAAGTCCTGCTGGATCTTTTCCAGTACGGGCAGCACCTTGTCCAGCTCCGAGGGCTCGTTGGCCTCCCAGTTGCGCTGCGGCTGCAGGCGCAGCCGTCCGCCGTTCGCGCCACCGCGCTTGTCGGTGTTGCGGTAGCTGCCGGCTGCCGACCACGCGGTCTTGACCAACTGCGGGACCGAGAGCCCGGAGGCGAGCACTTTGTCCTTCAGGGCGGCTACGTCGTTGTCGTCGACCAGCGGGTGGTCGACGGGCGGAACCGGGTCCTGCCACAGCTGCGGTTCGGGGACCCACGGCCCCAGGAACCGCGAGACCGGTCCCATGTCGCGGTGCAGCAGCTTGTACCACGCCTTGGCGAAGGCGTCGGCCAGCTCCTCGGGGTGGTCGAGCCAGCGCCGGGTGATGTCGCGGTAGATCGGGCTCTCGCGCAGCGAGATGTCGGTGACCAGCATCGTGGGCGCGCGGCCCGGCCCGCCGAACGGGTCGGGAATGGTGCCCGCGCCGGCGCCGTCCTTGGCGGTGAACTGCCAGGCCCCGGCGGGGCTCTTGGTCAGCTCCCACTCGTAGCCGTACAGGGTCTCCAGGAAGGTGTTGTCCCACTTGGTCGGGGTGGGCGTCCAGACCACCTCCAGGCCGCTGGTGATGGCGTCCTTGCCCACGCCGGTCCCGTACGAGCTCTTCCAGCCCAGACCCTGTTGTTCGATCGGGGCCGCCTCGGGCTCCGGGCCGACTAGGTCGGCGTCGCCGGCGCCGTGGGTCTTGCCGAAGCTGTGGCCGCCGACGATCAGGGCTGCGGTCTCCTCGTCGTTCATCGCCATCCGGCCGAAGGTCTCACGGATGTCGATGGCCGCGGCGATCGGATCCGGCTTGCCTTCGGGCCCTTCGGGATTCACGTAGATCAGACCCATGGTGGTGGCCCCGTAGGGCTGTGCCAGCTCGCGCTCGCCGGTGCCCGGGTAGCGCTTGTCGGTGCCCAACCATTCGTCCTCTTCACCCCAGAGGATCTCCTCGGGCTCCCAGACGTCCTCGCGGCCGAACGCGAAGCCGAAGGTCTTGAATCCCATCGACTCCAGCGCGCAGTTGCCGGCGAAGATGATCAGGTCCGCCCAGGAGATCTTGTTGCCGTACTTCTTCTTGACCGGCCACAGCAGCCGCCGGGCCTTGTCCAGGCTCACGTTGTCCGGCCAGCTGTTGAGCGGGGCGAACCGCTGCATGCCCTGCCCGCCGCCGCCGCGGCCGTCGTGGATGCGGTAGGTGCCCGCGGCATGCCAGCTCATCCGGATGAACAGGCCACCGTAGTGGCCGTAGTCGGCGGGCCACCAGTCCTGCGAGGTGGTCATCACCGAGATCACGTCGGCCTTGAGCGCCTCGACGTCGAGCTTGGCGAATTCCTCGGCGTAGTCGAAGTCTTCGCCCAGCGGATTGGCTTCGGCGACATGGGGGTGCAGCCTGGACACGTCGATCTGGTTGGGCCACCAGTCCCGGTTGGTCAGGGGGGCATTCGACTTCGGGTGCGGCGAAGGGATTGCTGGGTTTTCGCTTTCGCTTTTGCTGGCCGTCCCGGTGTCTGGTTGGGGTGGGCGGCTGGCGGATGTATCAGATGACACAGCATTCCTTTCGAGGGTGGGTGAATCGGGCTGCGATCAAGAACCTGCCGTCGAGCAATCGGCGCACAGGCCCCAGTAGATGACTTCGGCCTCGTCGAGGACGAAGCCGTCGAGAACGTTGTCGTCGTCCGACGGCGTCAGGCAGGGAGCCTCGCCGACCGCGCAGTCGACGTCGGCGATGGTCCCGCAGGACCGGCAGACGACGTGGTGGTGATTGTCGCCGACCCGCGACTCGTAGCGGGCGACCATGCCCAGCGGTTGGATGCGCCGGACCAGGCCCACGGCGGTCAGCGCGTTGAGCACGTCGTACACGGCTTGGCGGGACACGTCGGGCAGGGCCATTCGCACCGCCGAGAAGATCGTCTCGGTGTCGGCGTGCGGGTTGGCGTCCACGACTTCCAGCACGGCAACCCGGGGCCGGGTCACCCGCAGATCGGCCATCCGCAACCTGTCCGCGTAATCGGCCGTCGATGACACCGCACCAGAATGACGCACTTATTTGGAACGAGTCAAGAGTTTATTGTGAAGTGGAGCACAACAGCGGATGTCCAATGAGCTGCATCACCCACCTCAGGTGGGTTTGAGCGCGGAGCCCCGACGCCACTGATCCCAGCTCAGCGTCCAATCGCCGTTCTGCGCCAGCGTCAGCGGCGGCCCGCCGCTGTTGCGGACCTCGACCACGTCGCCGGGCACCGAGAAGTCGTAGAACCATTTCGCGTTGTCGGCGTTGAGATTCAGGCAGCCGTGCGAGGTGTCCTGGTGGCCCTGCGCCCACACCGTCGCGTCGAGCTCGTGCAGATAGATACCGTCCGAGCTGATCTTGGTTGCGTAGTTGATGGTTTCGCGATACCCGAGCCGGGAATTCTTGGGCAACCCGAACGTCGAGGAGTCCATGACGACCGGGTTGCCCTTGTCGAGCACGGTGTAGACGCCCGGCGGGGTCCACAGCGAAATCGACCGACCGCCGATGTTCTCGGTGCCGCCCATCCCCATGGACGTGGGCATGGTGCGCACCAGGACGCCATTGTCGAACACGCTGACCTGGTGGGTGGCGTCGTCGGCGATCGAGACGTGCGCGTCGCCGATGCGGAATGACACCCGGCTGTCGTCCTGCCCGAACAGGCCGTCGCCCAACGCAATTCCGTAGATCTTCGCCTCGGCAGTGACGGTGGTGCCGGGCGCGTAGTAATGCTCGGGGCGCCAGTGCGCGTTTTGGCCGTCCACCCAGAACCACGAGCCCGTGACCTTCGGATTGGTGGTCACGGTCAGGTGCCGCTCGGCGGCGGCCCGGTCGGCGATCTGCTCGTCGAAGTGCGCGACGATCACCGTCCCGACGCCGTAGCTCGCGCCGTCGCGCAGCGGCGATTCCGACGTGGTGGTGAACGACACCTTGGTCTGGTTCGAGGGCCGCAGCGTGGAGAACGTCGAAACCTGTTTGGTCTCAACACCATCGGTGCCGCGGCTGGTGATCGTCAGCGTGTAGTTGCGGCCGTAGCCCAACGCGACGGTGGGTTTCCACACCAGGTTGTCGGGGGTCATCACGCCCTGCACCGCCGTGCCGCCCTCGTTGACCATTTCGACGCCGGCCAGGGTGCCCGTCTCGGCCTTGACCAGCACCGGCGCGATGGGGTCGACATTCCGCGCGCCGGGGCCCGGGGTGATCCTCACGCGCGCCGGCCCAGTGGTTTTCGGGGCGGCACCGCCGGGGCAACCGCCGTGCGGGCACGGTGCGGCCTCCGCCAGTTGGATAGCGCCGGCCACCGCGACGACGACGAACACCGCGGCCAGGAATCGGCGCGGCCGGCGGACGCCGAGGATGCGGCCGACGAGCCGATCGCTGCTCTTGGACGCCATGACGCTGTTCGAATCCCGCTTCCTCATCACCCGCCGACGATGGTGTGCTCGATGTTGTAGGTCAGGTATCCCGGGACGTACCGTTTTTAAACCGACCGGCATCCGCGGGAGAGCATGGCTTCATGGCCGACGAGGACCTCGACACTCTCTACTGGGCGCCGCCGCAGCAGTTCACCGCCGAGCGCGCCCGGCTGGCCGCGGCGGCCTCGGCGCGTGGCGACGATGCCGGGGCCCAACGGATTTCGGCGGCCCGCAAACCCACCGCGGCGGCCTGGATCGTCAACCGGTTGGCCTTGCGGCACAAGGACGCCCGACAGCGACTGGCCGACCTCGGTGAGGGGTTGCGGGCCGCGCACGCCGCTTTGGACGGGACGCGCATTCGCGAATTGTCCGCCGAGCAGCACCGGCTCATCGACGAACTCACCGGCGCCGCGCTGCGGGCGGCCGACGTGCGCACGCCGTCGGCCGCCGTCCGCGAAGACGTGACCGGCACGCTGCAAGCCGCCGTCGCCGACCCGCAGGTGCGGGCGCGCCTGGGCCGGCTCACCCGGCCCGAGCGGTGGTCGAGCTTCGGTGACTTGGGTGACTTGGCTGACGTGGGTGACGCCCCGAGCCCCGACCGAAAGCCGGCGCGCGCCGCCGCGCAGAATCGGCACGCGCAGCGGCTGCGCGCCGCCGTCGCCGCCGCCGAAGACGCCAAAGCCCGGGCCGACGCAGAGTTGTCCGAGGGCAAGGCCCGACGCGATGCGGCCCGGCAGCGGCGCGACGCGGCGGCCCGGGAACTGCGGGACGCCGAGCGGGAACTGCGCGGCGCCGAGGGCGACTACGACACGGCGGAAAAGGCCAGCCGCGCCGCCGCGGAAACGCTGCAGCAGGCCAGGGCCCGGCTACGACAGGGCTGAGCCCGCGGCGTTTCTTCCGGCCGGGCCGGGGTATCAGCACAGCCGTGACTTCTTTGTGGATGAGCGAGCGCACCGAACGTCCTTGGGCCGCAAGCCAGCTTGACCAGGGGCCGGCGTCCGCCGACGTGATCGTGGTGGGCGCCGGCATCACCGGCCTGATGACGGCGGCGCTGCTGGCCCGCGCGGGCAAGGACGTGCTGGTGCTGGAGGCGCGCACGGTGGGCGCCTGCGCGACCGCCAACACCACCGCGAAAATCAGCCTGCTGCAAGGCAGCCAGCTGTCCAAGGTGCTGCCGCGGCACGGCCGGGAGGTGACGCGCGCGTACGTGGACGGCAACCGCGAGGGCCAGGAATGGCTGTTGGGCCACTGCGAGGCGCACGGCGTGGCGGTACAACGCGAAGACGCCTACACCTACGCCCAGTCCGTCCGGGGCGTGCCGTCGGCGCGCGCCGAGTTCGAGGCCTGTCAGGCGGTCGGGCT
>Ga0164242_10002735_pt1 | contig 20342 bp, 20 predicted proteins | sample OricomgcompostMG_FD_108783 | JGI IMG/M metagenome (GOLD analysis project Ga0164242, IMG submission 108783) | Miracle-Growth compost microbial communities from Emeryville, California, USA - Original compost - Miracle growth compost (MG) ... | reverse complement strand
TCGGCGTTGGCTGCCGCCCGGTAGAGCAGCAGTTGAGCCGCGTCGAGCTTGACCGCCATTTCGGCGAATTTCCACTGCACGCCCTGGAACTCGTTGAGCGTGCGTCCGAACTGGCTGCGCGTGCTCGCGTGCTCGCGTGCGATCGTGTAAGCGAGTCGGCCCAGCGCCAACGCGCGCGCCGAGTTGCCGATCCTCTCGACGTTGAAGCCGCTTATCTGCTTCTTGAAACCGCCGGGCCCGAGCAGGATGTCGCCGGTCGGCACGAGGCAGTCCGCGAACCGCAGTTCGGACCAGTGCTCGCCGCTCATGAAGGTCTCCGGCGCGCCAAGCGTGAACCCCGGCGTGTCCCGCTCCACGAGCACCGAGCCGATCCCGTTCGTTCCCGGGCCGAACCGCACGTAGACCAGGAACAGGGTTGCGTCCGGGCTGTTGGTCGACCACAGCTTCGCGCCGTTGAGCCTCACCTGATCGCCTTCGATCACTGCGGTGGTGCGCAGGTCGGTCGCCGCGGAACCGGCGTCCGCCTCGCTCATGCCCAGCGCGATGAGTCCCTCGCCCGCCAGCAAGGCCGGTAGGTACCGCTGCTTCTGCTCCGCCGAGGCGTACTCGGCCAACGTTCGGATGGCGCCGAAGTTGCCCGCCTGTATGACGTCTGCCGCGGTGGGATCCACCAGCGCCAGCTCCTGGATCACGACGACCGCGTCCATGAGCGTCGCGCCGGCGCCGCCGTCGGCCGCGCTGATCGTCAGGCCGAGCAGACCTTGTTGAGCCAGCTTGCGAGCCACCTCCCACGGATAGTCAGCATCGTGGGCACGTCGCAGGGCTCCCTCGGCCAGTTCCCGACCGGCGAAGGCGCGCACCGACTCTGCGAGCGCCTGCTGCTCGTCGCTGAGGTTGAAATCCACTCTCTCTCCTGACTGGTTCGGCGCGGGACCGGAGCTTTTCGGCGCGGTGCACGTCTCAGCGGGCCGGCCGATATTCCGACGCGTATAGCTGAATGCGGATGTCGCGTGCCGTGCGCAGGTGCTGTTCAGCCAGCGAACGTGCGGCCTGAGCGTCGCGTTCGCGGACGGCGGCGGCGATCCCGGTGTGTTCGGCGCAAGCCTGTCGCCATCTGCCTGGCGAGCTGAGCGTCGTCGCGGGCAACGTCGCGATCTGAGCAGTCAGCCGCTGTTGCAGGTCGCGCAGGCTGGCGTTGTGCGAGGCTGCCGTCAAGGCGTCGTGAAACGCGCGGTTCGCCGCGACCAAGTCTGCCGGCTCGCGCCGTCTGGCGGTTCTCGCGACGCGCAGCGCCCCGTCGAGGCGCAGGAGGTCGTTCTCGGAGCGCCGCTCGGCGGCGTCGGCGGCGATGGCGCCCTCGAGGAAAACCCGCACCTGGTAGATGTCGAGGATCTCGCCGACGCTGCGTTCGGGAACCCGGACGACCATGCCGCGTCGTTCGACCAGCCCGTCGTGCTCAAGCCGTGCCAGGCCTTCCCGCACGGGCGAGCGGCTCACCCCGTATTCGCGGCTCAGCGAGGCTTCGGAGAGCCGCTGGCCAGGGGCGAGCTTGCCGGAGACGAGATCATCGCGCAACGCCTGGTAGAACACCGTCGCCTTGCCAGGCGAGTCGATTCGGGCCAACCGAGCGGCAGGATCGGAATCGCGGTCAGGACGCGGCCGTGCGTTCGCGCCGGTCATCTCGGCCTTCCTCTCGCTGATGAAGGACGATCGGCCGGGTCGCACGGCCGCGTCCGCCCGTCGATGTACGGTTGTCGGCGTCGGTATACAGCAGCACACGATAGCGGGTCCCGGTCTGCGCGAGGCGGCCGGCGCGAAAGCGGGAGACATCGATGATCGAACGACTCGCCGAGCTGGTGAACGGCGACGAGGACCTGGTGCGCCGCGGCAGATGGCTGACCACCTCGATGTTCGTCGCGGTAGGCGAAGAGGACTATCTGGTCCGCATCGAACGCGGGCGGATCGCGACGGTGGCTATCGGCCCGTTCGTGACTCCGAGCTACGACTTCGGCCTGGCCGCGGCGCTTTCGCAGTGGCAACTGCACTGGCGTCCCCTGCCGCCGCCCGGCTCGCATGACCTGTTTGCGTTACTGCGGCGGGGGGTCCTCGCGACCAGCGGAAACCTGCACCCCTTTATGTCGAATCTGCGGTACTTCAAAGAGGTGCTGGCCAAGCCGCGCACGCTGGCGGCGTCGGCGTGAACGACGCATTCGAACCGCAACCGGCGCTCGGTCGGGGACCGGTGTTCGAACCGGTTCTCGGACGCTATCTGCGGACGCAGTTGCTGGGCGCGCCGCACCGGGTCTACATGGAAGAGGCGGGCGAGGGAATACCGCTGCTGTGCCTGCACACCGCGGGCGCGGACACGCGACAGTATCGAGCCTTGCTCAACGACGAGTGGGTCGTGCAGCGTTTTCGCGTCATCGCCTTCGATCTGCCGTGGCACGGCAAATCGTCGCCGCCGACGGGCTGGCACCGCGGCGAGTACCGGCTCTCGCGCGGCGACTACGAGCAGATCACCCTGGAAATGTGTTCGGCGCTGGGGCTGGATCGCCCTGTCGTGATGGGTTGCTCGATCGGCGGACGGCTGGTGCTGGACCTGGCCCTGACGCACTCGCGGAGGTTCCGGGCGTTGATCGGGCTTCAGGCCGGCGCGAGCGTGCCGCCCTATTACGACACGAGTTGGCTGCACCGGCCGGACGTGCACGGCGGCGAGGTGTGCGCTGCGGTGGTGTCCGGTCTGGTGGGACCGCAGTCGCCGGAGGCCGATCGCTGGGAGACCCTCTGGCACTACATGCAGAGCGGTCCCGGGGTGTTCAAGGGCGACCTGTATTTCTACAACTTGGATGAGGCCGGCGACCTGCGCAGCCGCCTCGATGAGGCCGGCCCGTTGGAATGCCCGCTGTACCTGCTGACCGGCGAGTACGACTACTCCTGCTCGCCGGCCGACACGCTCGCTGCCGCGGACCGGCTCCCGGGCGCGCAGGTGAGCATCATGGCGGGGTTGGGGCACTTTCCGATGAGCGAGGATCCGACGCGGTTCGCCTCGCATCTGCGGCCTGTGCTCGAGCAGATCCTCGCGGGCGAGCCGGCTGGGGCCGCTGATGGTGGTTGAGGCCGGCGGATCCGCTTTCGATGTGGGCATGCGCCTGGCGGCCGATCCAGTAGACCCGGCCCGGTTCGACGCCCGCCTGGACGGCGCGTGGACCTTCGGCGGGGTCATTCACGGTGGCTATTTGCTGGCCGTCGCGGCGCACGCGTTGTCGACTCACTTGGCGCCAGAGGCGCCGCACCCGGACCCGTTCTCGATCAGCGCGTACTACCTGGCTCCGGTTCGACCCGGCCCCGTCGCGTTGCGCGTCGAGGCGATACGAGTCGGCCGCTCGGTGTCGACCGGCAGCGTCAGCCTCTTTCAGACCGAAGAGAACGGCCTCGATGTGGAGCGGTTGCGCGCGCTCGCGACCTTCGGCGACCTGACGCGGCTCAGCGACGAGCGACGCGTCGTGGCGCCCCCGCCTCGGCTGCCCACGCCACCGCGGTGCGTTCCGCTGACTTCGTTCGTGGCGGGCACTGAGCTGTTCTCACAGGTCGAGGTGCGCTTGGACCCTGCGGCCGCGGGCTGGCTTTCCGGCAGACCGTCGGGGGAGGCGTTCAGCAGGGGCTGGTTCCGCCTCGTCGACGGCCGCCCGCCGGACCCCCTGCTGTTGTTGCTGGCGTTGGACTGCCTGCCTGCGACCCTATTCGAGGCCGGGGCAAGCGGCTATGCCCCGACTCTGGAGTTGACCGCGCACATCCGGGCCCGGCCGAGGCCGGGTTGGCTCACCATCAGCCAGTCGACGCGCAACTATTCCGGCGGCTACCTGGAAGAGGACGCCGAGATCTGGGACTCGAGCGGGCGCCTGGTCGCGCAGTCACGCCAGCTGGCGCGTGCCCCGCGGGGCTGAGCCGGCCACGATGCGAGGCGGGTTCTAGATCACGGGCGGATCGTCGTCGACAGGGCGTAATCGGCCCTGCACGCGTACCGTGTAATCAGTGGATAGCAGCTCCCACTAGTCACATAAGGGGAGGCAGCGGCTATGACTAGCACGACGATCAACCGCACTCGCACCTTGCGCACACCCCGGACCAGGGGCAGCGTCAGCGGTTTCGGCCTGGTTCTGCTCGGGATTTGGGGCGGCATCATCGCATTTGTAGGCCCGTATTTCGATTACGGGTACGCGCCCGACACCACGTGGACGTGGACGGCGGCGCGTGGCGTGCTCGAGGTGCTGCCGGCGGCGGTCACCTTCGTCGCGGGCCTGATGCTCCTAGGCGCGGCCGATCGGATCACCGGTCTGTTCGCCAGCTGGTGCGCGGTGGTGGCCGGTTCATGGTTCGTCGTCGGCCCGCTACTCGCTCCGATCTGGAAGTCGGACTATCTCGGCGCGCCGCTGGGTGGGACCAGCCGGGTCGCCGTCGAGCAGATCGGCATGTTCTACGGCTTGGGCGCGGCGATCATCCTGTTCGCCGCGTTCGCGCTCGGCCGCTTCAGCGTCGTCGGCGTTCGCGACGTGGCGCACGCCGAGCGGCTGGCGGCTCGTTCTGACGGCCCGACGGCGGTGGATGACACCGTGCCGGCCGCCGATGAGCCGGTGTCTGATCCCGAGCGGGTCGGTCCGGCCCACGAACGCAAGGTCTACCCGGAGCAGGCCACGCGTCCGGCTGGGATGCCGCCCGTGCCGGAGCACGATCCTGCTGAGCCTCGGAGGTACCGCATGCGCGGTTTCGGATGGCACCATGGCGCGCGTAGTCGTTGACGCGCCGGCCTTGTCGGCGCGGCATGTTTCCCGCTGAGAACCTGAGGGACTGGCGCGATCACGATGTGGTCGACGCCAAGGGCGCGAAGATCGGCGAGTTGGAGTCGGTCTATGTGGACACCACAACCGACGAGCCGAGCTTCGCGGCCGTCCGAACCGGGATGCTCGGCCGGCGGCGACTCGTCTTCGTGCCCCTTCAGCAAGCCGTCGTGTCGCCTCGCTACCTCAAGGTGATCTATCCGAAGGGCTTGGTGCGAAGTTCGCCGTCGATAGACACCGACGGCGAACTCTCCGCAAGCGATGAGCCTGCGCTGTTCGAGCACTACGAACTGGCCTATCAGCCGGGCAGCAATGGTGAGAGGCGCTTGGCGCGCCGCTGAACGTTTCAAGGCGGCTCGTGCTGGGAATCGAGCGGCCCTCGCATCGCGCACGTGAGCGATACAGTAAAATCAGTGCGATGTTAGCTACGGCATGGTGGTTCGATCTCGACGGGACGCTCATCGATTCGGTGACCGGCATGTCATTGCGGCCCCACGCCGTCGAATTGTTGGAGAGGCTGCGCGGGCAGGGCATACCCGTCGTGCTGTGGAGCGCGGGCGGCGACGATTACGCGGCGCGGCGGGCAGACCAGACCGGAATCGCGTATCTCTTCGACGCGGTGTACAGCAAGCTGGGCAGGGACGGCGCCGGTCGCTGGCTGCTTCCGCAGACACCCGAGCGTCATCGTCCGGCCGTCTTCGTCGACGATCAGCCGGACGAACTGCCGGCGCTCGGCCGGGCGGTGCGCGTGCCTGCCTATATCGGACCCAACTCGAGGGATCGGGCGCTGCGGTTATTGGCCGACTCACTGACGGCCGATCGCGCCACGGTGGATCACGACAACATGGATGGAGCGGGTAGATGAGCGAGTCGGCGACCGACGAGCAGGCTGCGGAGTTCGAGAAAGCGACCGAGGCGGAGCTGAAGGAGTCCGATGTCGAGAAGGATCGGGCGATCCTGGGTCGGGACTGGCCGGGGCGTGAGAAGGAGTATCTGAGCACGGCGACGCCGGAGGCGATCGCGAATTTCGCCGCCAGTTACGGCGACGACAACCCGCTGTTCAGCGACCCTGACTACGGTCGCACCACCCGCTGGGGCGGTCAGATCGCTCCGCCCATCATGGCCGGGGTGTTGAACAAGCCGCTGCTGGGGCCACGCCCGGGCAAGGACGAGCGCGGCGGCAGCTACCGGGGCATCCACGCGTTCGTCTCGGGCGGCACCTGGGAGTGGTACCGGCCGATCCGGCCGTCCGACACGATCTACAGCTTCGGGGGGCTGGAGTCGGTGGAACTCAAGCAGTCCGAGTTCGCGGGCCGGTCTGTGATCAAGGTCGGCCGCCGTGTGAAGATGAATGCCAACGCCGAGGTCGTCGGGGTCTACCGGTCGCTGACGGTGAACACCGAGCGCAAGGCCGCGCGCAGCCGCGGCAAGTACTCCCAACTCGCCGAGCCGCATTACACCGACGAAGACTTCGCCGAGATCGAGCGGCTGTACGAGGTCGAGACCCGGCAAGGGCGGGCGCCGAACTATTACGAGGACATCCAGGTCGGGCAGGCGCTGCCGCCGATGGTCAAGGGCCCGTTGACCACGACCGACATCATCGTCTTCCACGCCGGCGGCTACGGGTTCGTCCCGTACGGGCTCAAGACGGGCCGGCTGGCGCACGAGAACCGGCAGCGGATCGCTCCGTTCTTCATCAAGAACGCCTACGGGGTGCCCGACGTGGCCCAGCGGGTGCACTGGGACTCTGAATGGGCGCAGGCCATCGGCACCCCGCGGGCCTACGACTACGGGGTGCTGCGCGAGTGCTGGGCGCACCATTACCTGACGAACTGGGCCGGCGACGACGGCTGGGTGCTGTCGCAGCACGACGAGATCCGCAAGTTCAACTACCACGGCGACGTCCAGTACCTCTCAGGCGAGGTCGTCGACAAATACCAGGCCGATGGGCGCAATGTCGTCGAGATCGCGTTCCGGCTGAAGAACCAGCGCGACGAAGAGACCGTCAAGGGGACCGCTTCGATCGCGCTGCCCAGCCGGGAGCAGGGGCCGGTGATCCTGCCGGCCGTTCCGATCGACTTGCAACGGCGAGCGATCGAGATGATGGCCCGTCACGGCGAACTGCTGCGCGAGCTGCCCGGCGCCTGACACTCACCCTCGGGTTGGCCCGGGGCCGACCGCGACGCGCGTCGACCTCGGGTCAACCCGAGTCGTCAGACTCTGGCCGTGGCTTGCGCCGACCGGCGAGCCGCCGGCCGGCTTCGACGAGCAACGAGACCCCGGCCGCGACGCCGAAGGCAAGCCCGAGCGCGGCGAGCGTGTTGTCTTCGAAGGTGCGGCCGCCGATGACGCCGATGCCGAATGAGTACCCGGTCCAGATCACGGCGGCTACGCCGACCCCTAGGCGGAAGCGGCGTCGGTCGTAGCCCGTCAGGCCGGCGGTCAGCGTGACGGCGGTCCGGCCGCCTGGGATGAACCTGGCCACGATCAGCAGCCGGATGCCGTAGCGGTCCAGCATCCGCTCGGCCCAGGCCTGCGTGTTTCGGCCTTTCTCGCCGGACAGCAGGCGGTTGACGATCCGAGTGCCGAAACGGTGGCCGAGCCAGTAGGAGATGTTGTCGCCGCAGAATGCCCCGAGCGCGACCAGGACGACCAGCGGTATGACGCGCGCGTCGAACGAGTTGGACGCGAGCACACCGAGGCCGATCACGACGCTCTCGCTCGGCACGACGGGGAAGAACGCGTCGAGCAGCGGCACGCTGAACGCCACGAGGTAGCCGGTGGGCGAGGCCGGATTGATGTGGCTGAGATCGATCATGGAGTTGCCACAGTAGCCGAGGCGGGCCTCGGTGTGCTGCCTTTGTCAGCCTCGGTATCGCTTGCGGCTCACCAGGAAGCCCGCGATGAAACCGCCGAGAGCCGCGATCGCCAGCGCGATCCACAAGGCGGTCCGGGCAGTGAAGACGATGAACGAGATGTCCGTGCGATCCCGGTTGCAGACGATGAAGACGATGATCAGCACTGCGATGACGATGCCGCCCACCGTGCGATTGCTCAGCCGGCGACGAGCCGATGGGGCGGTGGCAGCGGTATTATCTGATTCGACCATTATCGTGCTCCTTGTCGGAAGTGCCGCAGGACGTATCTCGCGTTGGATGTCAACGTGGCGAGTGTCGCAGGCCGGGCGGCGTCTGAATCGGCAGTACGGCCGTAGGACGATACAGTCCTACGGTGTTCGCTTGCCATCCGATGGCGCGAATGGCGCAGTCGCAGGCCTGGCTCGCCACAGCCCGCTCAGGCGGCTGGGATGAAGGCTCGTCCGTAACAAGGTGGGTACAGGCGTGACGCATCACGATCTCGGGGTCGTTTTCGGGGTGTTCCTCGATGCCGACCGAGGCTCTGCCCTGCCAGTGTGCGGGGTATGGCGATGACAGCGATGCGCAACGGACCCCGGCGGGCCGCATCTGCGATGACACGGTGGGCGGGCAGCCGGCTGCTGTCGATGGCGATGACGCGACGCTCCGGCCTGGCCGGAGTCTCGGTGGTCCCGAAGAAGCTGTCGATGCCGCTGCGTCGCGACGGGCTCGACCCGCTGCCGGCCCTGGGCGAACTACGTGACAGCCAGCCGGTCGCGAAGCTGCGCAGGATGTTCGGAATCAACGTGTGGCTGGTCAGTGGCTACGAACAGGCGCGTGCCGTGCTCGCCGACACCGTCAATTACAGCAACGACATCCGCCCGTTCACCGGCACCGACAGCAGTACGGCCGAGGGCGCCATCGGTGGCCTAGGCTTCACCGATCCTCCCGAGCACACCCGGCTGCGGGCACTGCTCACGCCGGAGTTCACCAAGCGCCGGCTCGCCAGGTTGCAGCCGAGCATCGAGCGGATCGTCGAGGAGCGTCTGGACGCGTTGGCGGCCGGGCCGCCGGTGGTCGACCTGGCCGCCGAGTTCTCGTTCCCCATTCCGTTTCTGGTCATCTGCGAGCTGCTGGGCCTGGAGCCGGCAGACCGCGACCGGTTCCGTGAGCTCGGCGGCGCCCGGTTCGACCTCGCCGACGGTATCAACGGAACGTTCGACGCGATGTCGGAGTCCCGCGAGTTTCTGTTGGAGGTGGTGCGCAAGCAGCGGCTTTCACCCGGCGACGGGCTGCTGGGCGCGCTGCTGGCCAGCAACGGCGATTCTGTCGACGAGGTCCAACTGGCCGGCCTCGCCGACGGTGTGTTCACCGGCGGCTTCGAGACGTCGGCGAGCATGCTGTCGCTGGGAACGTTGACGCTGATGCGCGACCCGGACGGTTTCGCGCTCATCCGCAAGGACGACGAGGCGGTGGACGGCGTCGTCGAGGAACTGCTGCGCTACCTCAGCGTCGTCCAGATCGCCTTCCCACGATTCGCCCGGCGCGACCTGGACCTGCTCGGGCAGCAGATCAAGGCCGGAGACGTGGTCGTGTGCTCGTTGAGCGGCGCGGATCGGGACCCCGTCTTCGGCGTCTCCGCCGACCACTTCGACCCGCGCCGGGCACCGCAGTCGCACCTGGCCTTCGGCCACGGCTTCCACCGCTGCGTCGGCTCGGAACTGGCCCGGATGGAGCTGCGGGCGGCCTTTCGCGGGCTGGCCCGCCGATTCCCCGACATCGCGCTCGCGGTCGATCCGGGCGAGCTGAGGTTCCGGAAGCTCTCGATCGTCTACGGGCTCGACTCGTTGCCGGTGCGGTTGAACGAGCGCGAGCGCTAAGAGAGCAACTGCTCCAGGTCGGGGCGGATCTGCTCCGGCGTCACGGTCGGCTCGTAGCGACGGATGACCTCGCCATCGCGGCCGACCAGAAATTTGGTGAAGTTCCACTTCACCTCGTCGGTGCCGATCGCCTCGGGACGGCTCTTGCTGACGTGTTCGTAGAGGAAGCCGCTGTCCGGCCCGAAATCGCCGGGAGCCTCGGCCCGCAGGTAGTTGTACAGCGGGTCGGCGTCCGGGCCGTTGACGTCGATCTTGCCGAACAACGGAAAGGTCACGTCGTAGTTCGTCGAGCAGAAGTCCTTGATCTCCTCGGCGGTGCCAGGTTCCTGACCGCCGAACTGGTTGCACGGAAAGCCCAGAATCTCAAGGCCGTCGGCCTTGCGGTCCCGGTAGAGGGCCTCAAGCGCCTCGTATTGCGGGGTGAGCCCGCATTTGCTCGCGACGTTGACGACGAGGACGACCTTGCCCGCGTAGTCACTGAGTTTGCGTTGTGTCCCGTCCGGGGCCTGGACGGAGAAGTCGTGAATGCTCATGTCATGCGACATTACGCCGTCGGCGCCTATGCTCGTCGGCATGCGCCCTGACCAGCAACACAGCGATCCTGATGCCGAGGCTCGCCACACCGCTGACGTTCGCCGGCGGATACTCGATCGGATCGTCGGCCGCGACCACGAACTCGACCTGCTGCTTGCGACGGTGGCCAGCGGCCGCGACGTGCTGCTCGAAGGGCCGCCAGGCACCAGCAAGAGCACCCTGCTGCACGCGATCACGGCCGAGTGGGGCATCCCGCTGGTGTTCGTGGAAGGCAACGCCGACCTGACGTCGGCGAAACTGGTCGGCCACCACAACCCTGCCCGGGTGCTGCGTGAGGACTACAACCCCGACAACTTCGTCGACGGGCCATTGCTCGACGCGATGCGCTCGGGCGGTTTTCTCTACATCGAGGAGTTCAACCGCTCGCCCGAGGACACCCTGAACACGCTGCTCACGGCGATGGCCGAGCGCCGCATCACAGTTCCGCGGGTGGGCGCGGTGACGGCACGGCCGACCTTTCGCATCATCGCCTCGATGAATCCGTTCGACAACGTCGGCACCACCAGGCTGTCGACGAGCGTGCACGATCGACTGTGCCGGCTGGCCATCGGCTACCAGGACGCCGACTGCGAACGGCGCATCGTCGCGCTGCGCGCGCCGCTGCCGGCAGCGGCCGCAGCGTCCGCGCAGCGACTGACCGCCGACGCCGTGGAGTTGACGCGCGCTACCCGCGAGCATCCCGACATCCGCCAGGGCAGCAGCGTCCGCGGTGCGATCGACCTGACCGCGATCGCCGGCCAACTGCTTGCGAGCCGCGGCGCCGACAGCGGATGGAGCGAGGACGGATATCGCGACACCGTCTACGACGCCATGGTGGTCGCGCTGTCCGGTCGCGTGCACGTCGATGAGACGGTCGAGGCAAGCCCCGAGGCCGTGCTGCGCCAGATCTGGGAAGACCACTTCATCCTCGCCCCGGCAGCCGCCCAGCCTGGTTGAAGAGAGATCGCCGCGGACTCGCCGTTGACACGGCGCTCCGACCGCCGGTCGGCATCGGCGCGTCCGCTGCGCCGCAAGCCCAAGCAACTCGATGAGGAACCGACGCTGTTCGAGGCGTTGGTCGGCGGCTCAGGTGGTGCGGCGCTGCCGTCGGTCGGCGCGGGCCGCGGCGCGACCGACGGCCCCACGCAGATCCCCGGCGGCGACACCGGCTACACCGACGACGAGGGGCGGCTGCTGTCGGAGGCGCCGGACGACGCCATACCCGATCTCGCCGTGCTGCGGCGTGCTCGCCAGATCGCCGCGCAGCTGTCCGTGCCCCGGCCACGGGCCCAACGTGCCGGGGCGCGCGGCGTAGGCGTGCTCGCCAGCGTGCGCTACCGCGGCGCCTCCGACGACATCGACATCGACGCGACAGTTGCGCGACTGGTCGAGCACCCGGTCCCAGAAGAGGACGACATCGTCGTGCGCGAGCCGGTGCGGACCAAGCGGTCGGTGGTGCTGCTGGTCGACGTCTCGGGCTCGATGCGCGGCGAGCGCGTCCGCACCGCAGCCGCTACCGTGGGCGCGCTGGCCGGCGAGCTCACCCGCGACGAGCTGGCCGTGGTGGCGTTCTGGTCCGATGCCGCGGTGCTGAGCCGACTGGGCCGTCGCGTCGACCCGTTCCAGCTGCTCGAGGCCATGCTGCGCATCCCGGCGCGGGGCCTGACCAACGTCGGATTTCCGTTGCAGGTCGCCGCACGCGAGCTCGCGCGGGCGCCTAGCCGCGACGCGCGGGTGGTGTTGCTGTCGGACTGCGTGCACAACGCCGGCGCCGATCCCCGGCCGCTGGCGGCACGCCTGCCGCGCCTGGACGTCCTGTTCGACACCTCGGGCGAGCAGGACGCGGAGTTGGCGCACGACCTGGCGCGGCTGGGTCGCGGGCGGCTGCGCCGGATTCGCACCTATCGCGATGTGGCGCCGGCGCTCAGCGACTGCCTGGCCCGGTGACATCCCGGCAGCCGGCGCCCGCCCGCTGAGGCTGCCCGCAGCCAGGGTGACCGGGACTCAGCCGAAGAACTCGCTGGCCCGCTCGCCCAGCATGATCGCGGTCGCGCTCGGCCCGCGCGAGGTGACCCGCGGCATGATCGAGGTGTCGACCACTCGCAGGCCGCGCACGCCGCGCACCCGGCAGTATTGGTCGACAACAGCCAGCGGGTCCTCGTCGGGCCCCATCCGGCAGGTGCCGGACAGGTGCACCGACGTCGAGAGGTTCTGCGCCATCCACGCGTCCAGCAGGGTGTTGTCGGCGAGCGCCTCGTCCGGCGGCGAGGCACGCGTGGCGCCGGCCCGCCGGTAGGCCGATGTGCTCAGCAGCTCGGCCGCCAGCCGCACGACGGCCCGCAGCCGCCGCAGGTCCGAGTCCGCGCCCAGGTAGTGATAGCTCAGCGTCGGCTGGATGTCCGGATCGGACGAGACTAGGCGCAGCTCGCCGCGGCTGTCCTCCTGCTGCACCGAGACACCTAGCGCCAGCGCCGCGTCACGGGGCGCCGAACCGGTGACCAGTTGCTCGAACGGCGCGGTGTAGCAGAGGATTTCGGCGCCTGCGGCGCTGCCGGACGACGCGGTGTTGAGCGCGATCTGCAGGAACGAGCCGTCCGCACTGCGAACAGCCATCGCGGGGCTGCGGTAATAGACCGCCAGGCTCGGGTGGTCGGTGAAGTCGTGGCCGACCCCGGGCGCGTCCGCCACGACCTCGATCTGCTGGGCTCGCAGTTGCTCGTGCGGCCCGATGCCAGACAGCATCAGCAGCTGCGCAGATTTCACCGCGCCCGCGCAGAGCACGACCTCGTTCGCGTGCACGAGCTGTCGCAGTCCGCCACGTTCCACTTCCACGCCGATGGCCCGCCGGCCGGCGAACAGCACCCGGCGCACCGTGCTGTCGCCGCAGACGCGCAGGTTCGGCCGATGCAGGTTCGGCAACAGGTAGGCCATCGCGGCGTTGACCCGAACCCCGTCGCGGATATTGAGCGGAATCCGTCCGACGCCCGCGCGTCCGGGCGCGTTCTTGTCCGGCTCGTCGGCGAAACCGAGTTCACGGCAGGCGTCGTAGAAGGCCTGGCTGGCCGGGTGCAGTTGATCGCACGGGGTGCGCCGGACCGGCACCGGCCCGGCGCCACCGTGCCACTCGTCGTCGAAGTCGCTGTCGGACTCCAGCCGGATGAAGAACGGCAGCACCTTCTCGAAGGACCATTCGGTGTTGCCGGCAGCCGCCCACGCGTCGAAGTCGGTCGGACGTCCGCGCACGAAGTACGAGGCGTTTAGGGCGCTGGAGCCGCCGATGACGCGGCCCCGCGGCACCGGATACCGACGTTGCGGGATGAGCTCGCCGACGAAAGACCAGTTGTAGGCGTTGTCCGGCGCCGTGCCGGCGAGAGAATAGGCGTCGGCGAGTTCGGCGGGAAAGTCGGCTAGCCGGTCGAACGCGGGGCCGGCCTCGAGCAGCAGCACGGAACGGTCGGCGTTCTCGCTCAGGCGGGCCGCGAGCGCGCAGCCGGCTGAGCCCGCTCCGACCACCAGGACGTCGACGTCGATGAGGCTGCCACCTTCGCGTGTTCACCTCCTGAGCAACACGGTCACTCGGATGGTGCGGCTGTTCCAGGGCTTTCCCAGGTGTTGGGTCCGCCATCGGATGCTATAGCTAGAGCCGCGAACATCGATCACGTGTCGCACGACGTTGCAAGGGCCGGGGAGGGCGATGTGGGCGAACGGATGAAGGCCTACCGGATCATGACCGAGCGGGGACCCGGGCAGTGGTCCGAAGCGGAGGTGCCGCACGCCGGCCCGGGCGAGGTGGTGCTGCAGACAGCGGCCGCTGGCCTGTGCCGCACCGATCTGGAACTCATGGACCACGGCGCGCAGTACTCGCACTGGATCGGGCCGTTCACCGTGGGGCACGAGACCGCCGGCCACGTCGTCGAGGTCGGCGAGCAGGTGTCGAGCTTGGCGGTCGGCGACGCGGTGTTGGTGCACTCCAACAGCAGTTGCGGCCGCTGCCGCAACTGCATCGCCGGCCGCGACGCGTTCTGCCTGTCCCGACCGCCGAACTACGGCTACGCCGACAACGGCGGCCTGGCGCCGTTCATGAAGGCTCGGCAGCGCGACGTGCTGCCGCTGGGCGGCCTCGACCCGCGGCTGGCCGCGCCGCTGGCCGACGCGGGCGCCACCGCCTACGGCGCGCTGCTCGACGTGCGTCCTCACCTTCGCGACGACGGCTACGTCGCGGTGATCGGCGTCGGCGGGGTCGGCAGCATCGCTGTGCAGTTGCTGCGGCTGCTGACCGGCTCGCAGATCATCGCCATCGACCGGGCCGAGCGCTTGGAATCGGCGCTCGCAGCCGGCGCGCACCATGGCGTGGTGTCCTCCGAGGCCACGTCGGCCGAGATCAAAGACCTCACCCGCGGACGGGGCGTGGACGCGACGATCGACATCGTGGGCGCGGACGACACGCTGCGCTGCGCGGCGGCGATCACCGCTGTGCTCGGCGCCATCTCGGTCGTGGGCCTGTCCGGCGGCACGTTCGCGTACCGGTTCCTGTCCCAGCGGGTCGGCGTCCGGCTGTTCACCTCGACGACGTGCTCGCTGGGGGAGCTGGCACGCCTGATCGCCGTCACCGAGCGCGGGGGCTTGTCGATCCGCCATCAGACACTGGCTTTCGACGATGTCGAGCACGGCTACGACGCCCTTCGCCAAGGCCGCATCGACGGCCGCGCCGTCATCGACTTCTCGCTGTCGGGCAGCACTGGCTGACATGATCGGCTCATCGCCGTCCGACGACACGACGACTACCAGGCCACCGCCGGTGGCGCCGGAGAGCACCGCCAGGTAAGCCGACACCCCGACAGAGAAGAGGTCGCGCCGTGCGCTTCACCGCCGAGATCACCCTTGCCGAACGTTGCCGGCCGTCGGAGCTGGGCGGACCGGTGATCGCCGAATTGGCCCGGGCCGCCGAGGAATCCGGATTCGACGCGATCTCGTTCAACGACCATCCGATACCGTCGCGCAAATGGCTCGGCGCGGGCGGGCACGACGCGCATGACCCGGTGGCGGTGCACGCCTACTGCGCGGCGGTCACCGAGCGGATCCGGGTGATCCCGTACCTCGTCGTCCTGCCGTATCGGGACCCCGCGTTGCTCGCGAAGGCGTTCGCCTCGTTGGACGTGCTGTCGGGCGGTCGGACCGTGGCCGCGCTGGGCGCCGGCTACCTGGGGTCGGAGTTCGGCGCCGTCGGCGTGCCCTTCGAGGAACGAAATGCCCGCTTCGACGAGGGGCTCGACGTCATGCGCGCGATCTGGCGTGCCACCGACGGCCTCGCGTACGAGGGCGAGTTCAGCCGGCTGCACGACCAGGTCTCGACACCGCCGCCGATACGGCACGACATCCCGGTCTGGATCGGCGGCAACGGCGCGATCGCTCGCGAGCGCGTGGCACGGGCCGGCGACGGCTGGGCGCCGCTGGTCGGGGTGACGGACGTGATGTCGAAGACGGTCCGGACGGCGCCGCTGCCCGACCTGGCCGCCTTCGGCGCGGCGATGGCCGACCTGCGCTCTCGTTGTGACGCCGCCGGACGGGACTGGGCGGCCATCGAGGTTCAGGCCGGGGGAGGGCCATGCGCTCACGGCGGGGCAGACACGGCTGCGCATCGGGACTGGATCACCGCGCTGGGCGAGCTCGGCGCGACCCAGCATGTCGTGGACTTCCAGATCGGCGGGTCGCGTGACGGTCTGGCAGAGCTGCGGCGCTTCGGCGAACAGATCGTGTCACGACTGTCCTAAGCATCATGTCTTAAATACTGAGACGAGTGTCCCAAGGGTCAGGAATCTCTGCTACGGTCGGCGTCATGGAACGGACCCCAGGCGCGGCGGCCGGACCGCGGCAGGCCACCTACACGCACGGCCATCACGAGTCCGTGCTCCGCTCGCATCGTTGGCGTACGGCCGAGAACTCGGCGGCCTACCTGCTGCCGCGATTACGCCGCGGGATGGCGGTGCTCGACGTGGGCTGCGGACCGGGCACGATCACCGTCGACCTCGCGCGGTTGGTGGATCCCGGGCAGGTGACGGCGGTCGAACGCGTTCCGGACGCGCTGGAACTGGCGCGGGCCGAGGCGCAGCGGCAGGATCAGCGCAATATCGCTTTCGCGGTGAGCGACGCGCAGGCGCTCGACTTCGGTGACGACAGCTTCGACGTGGTGCATGCTCACCAGGTGTTGCAGCACCTCGGCGACCCGGTTCAGGCCCTGCGCGAGATGCGCCGGGTGTGCAAGCCGGACGGGGTGGTCGCGGCCCGCGACAGCGATTACGCCGCATTCACGTGGTATCCAGCCAACCCGCTGCTGGACGAGTGGCTGGCTCGCTACCGCGCCGCCGCCCACCGCAACGGCGGCGAGCCCGACGCCGGACGCCGGATGCTCTCGTGGGCGCGCCAGGCCGGTTTCGGCGCCGTGACGTCGACGTCGAGCACCTGGTGTTTCAGCACGCCGGAGGACCGGCAGTGGTGGGGCGGCATGTGGGCCGACCGCATCCTCGGCTCGGACCTGACGGCGCAGCTGCTCGACAGCGGCGAGGCCACCCAGTCCGACCTGGACCGGATCGCCGGCGCCTGGCGGGACTGGGCGGCCGACGAGGACGGCTGGTTCTCCATCCTGCACGGCGAGATCATCTGTACGCCCTAGTCGCGGCAGCCGCCCTAGTCGCCCCAGTCGCGCTGTCGGGCCCGACGTGACTCGGGACACGCCCTGTGAAGCCAGGCACGTGGTTATGCCTACCCAGTGTGCCCACGCTATGCTTGCTGGGTGATTCGTACGCGATGCAGCGGGCTTGTCGGGGCAATGATCCCCATGCTCTGCCAGTGTCGCGCCATGGCCTGAGCGCCGGACGAGTCGCACTCACGTCCACCCGGCTTTTCGCGTTGTGCCCGCTTGCAAGCGTGGCGGCGCCAGCCGAGGTATAGCGGCCCGGACCCCGCCGTAGGCGAATCCCCAGCCATCCATTTTTCGCGTCGTACGAACGCATTCGTTCGGAGGAAAACGTGACCGCCACGCTGCCAACCCGCACCCGGCGTTCTGGTGCCGACAAGCCACCACCGGACTGGGATCTGGTTTACAAGCGCAATTACATCGAGCGGCTCAAGCGCGACCGGCCGCCGCTGCACGTCCGCGAGGAATTCGGCGATCTCATCGAACGGGGCTATGAGGACATCCCGGAAGAAGACGTCGTCCGCCTCTACTGGTGGGGTCTGGCCCACGACAAGCCGAAGGTCGGCACCTTCATGGTGCGGGTCAAGGTCGCCGGGGGCCTGGTGAACGCCGACCAGTTGCACGCGCTGGCCCGCATCTCGCGTGACTACGGTCGTGACGAGGCCGAACTCACCACCCGCCAGGGAATCCAGCTGCACTGGGTCGAGATGGCCAAGCTGCCCGAGGTGCTCGCGGCGATCGAGGCCGCCGGGCTCACCACGTCAGGCGCCGAGGGCGACACCGTCCGCAACATCACGGGCTGCCCGGTCGCAGGCCTCACCGCCGACGAGGCGTTCGACGTCACGCCGGTGATCAGCGAGGTCGCCGGCCACTTCTACGGCAACGCCGATTTCTCGAACCTGCCGCGCAAGCACAAGTACACGATCTCGGCCTGCACGTCGCAGTGCAACGCGCCCGAGATCTCCGACGTGGCGCTGATCGCGGTCGAGCAGGACGGCCGCGAGGGCTTCGCGTTGCGCATCGGCGGCGGCATGACCAACACGCCGCGCATCTCGCGTGACATGGGCGTGTTCATCCCGCGCGAAGAGACGGTCGAGACCCTCGAGGCCATCACCAACGCCTGGCAGCGCGACCTGCGCTACCGGATCTCGCGGGCCAAGGCGCGCATCAAGTTCATGATGGACGACTACGGGCCCGAAGGCATGCGGACCAAGATCGAAGAGGCGCTGGGCCGGCCGCTGCTCGACGGTGAGCTGCCAGAGCCGAAGGTCGACGCCGACCACCTCGGCGTGCACCCGCAGCGCCAAGAGGGCTTGGTCTACCTCGGGGTTCCGGTGTCGTCCGGAAAGATCACCGGCACGGCGCTGGAGCGGCTCGCCGCACTGCTCGACGGTTTCGGCGGCGACTTGCGGTTCACCCGTCAGCAGAACTTCATCCTCGGCAACGTCCCCGTCGAGCGCGTCGACGAGGTCAAGACCGTGCTCGGCGAACTCGGCTTCGACATCGACCGCGGTCGCGCCTTCGGACGGTCGCTGGCCTGCACCAGCCACCGCTTCTGCAACTACTCCGTCGCCGAGACCAAGGGCAAGCTCGAAGAGATGCTGGACGAGCTGACCGAGCATTACGGCGCCACCGAGATCGGCGACCTGGCCATCCACATGGACGGCTGCCCGCACGCTTGCGCCCAGCACTGGGTCGGTGAGGTCGGGCTGCAGGGCACGACGACCCGCGTCGAAGGCTCGGACGAGCGGGTCGAGGCCTACGACTTGACGGTCGGCGGCGGCCTGGGCACTCGGACGGCGATCGGGCGCCGGCTGCTGCGCCGGGTGCCGACGGGTGAGATCAACGGCGTCATGGACCGGTTGGTCGGATCATGGCTGGCCGAGCGCAATGCCAAGGGCGATCCGTCCTTCACACTCGGCGACTTCTGCAACGCGCACTCCGACGAGGAGCTCATCGCCATCGCGAACAACGCGGCTGTGGCAAGCGTTGCGCCGGACACCAGCGTGGCGGTCCGGGTGCCGGGTCCGCTGCTGAAGGTCGTGGGCGGCGAGGACCGCGTGGACGTGCAGGCTGCCACGGTCGGTGAGGCGCTGGCCGCCGTCGCCGCGCGCTACCCGGAATTCGGGTCGACGGTGCTACCCGACGGCGAGGTCGCAGGCGCGTTCCTGGTCGCGGTCGGCGACGACGACATCCGAACCCTCGACGGGCTGCAGACGCCGGTTCAGCCGGACGTCGACATCATCATCGTCATGGCGATGTCGGGCGGTTAGGCAACCGACCGCTCTTGATCCGCCATCGCATCAGACAAGATAAGAAGGTAAAGACGTGACACAGCTTGACTTGGCTCCCGTTCGCACCGATGGCCGCGTGATCTTCGACGATCTGGAGATCGGCGAGATCGCGCTGGACCTGGACGACCAGGAGCCCGAGGACGTCATCGAGTGGGGACTCGAGACATTCGGCGACCGCGTCGCGATCGTCACCGCGCTACAAGAGGACGGCATGGCGGTGCTCGACATGGCCGTCAAGATCAAGCCCGACGTCCGGGTCATCACGGTCGACACCGGTCGGCTGCCGCAAGAGACGTATGAGTTCATCGACGAGGTGCGCAAGCACTACCCGCAGACCCAGTGGGACGTGCTCTTCCCAGACAGCTCCGAGGTCGAGGCGATGGTGCAGCGGCGTGGGGTGAACCTGTTCAAGAACTCCGTCGAGGAGCGGATGCTCTGCTGCCAGATCCGCAAGGTCCGGCCGTTGGTCACGGCGCTGCAGGGCCTCGACGCCTGGTTCACCGGTCTGCGCCGGGACCAGTGGGCTTCCCGTGCCGCGATCAAGAAGGTCGAACTCGACCACGACCACGAGGGCATCGTGAAGATCAACGCGCTGGCCGACTGGGAAGGCGACGAGGTCAAGGCCTACATCGAAGACAACGGCGTCCCGGTCCACCCGCTGTACGCCAAGGGCTACACGAGCTTCGGCTGCGCGCCCTGCACCCGGCCGATCCAGCCCGGCGAGAACGACCGCGCCGGCCGCTGGTGGTGGGAGACAGGCGCTCCCAAGGAGTGCGGCATCCACTGCCCGATCGAGACCGGAAGCTTCGAGCACGAGGCGGAGGCGATCTTCGCCGAAGCCGAGCGCAAGTCCTCCCACGCGTGAGCGATTCCGGATTCAGGCTCTCCGAAGACGAGGCGGTCGCCGTTGCTGAAACGGTGACCGCCTTCGTCTCGGCGTTGCCACCGGGACGCGAAGGTCCCTATCTCGAACTGGCCGACAGCGCGGCGTCCGGCGAGATACCGGCCGACCAGCTGCCGATGCTGGAAAGGGTCTGCGCGCTGGCGCTGGAGACCGGCAAGGCGCGCCAACTCGGCAAGGCCGAGACCGAGCGGCTGGTGACGGCGGTGTTCCGGCGCACGCCCACCGGCAAGGCCATGGCCGAACAGACCGCCGACGTCAACAAGATGCTCGCGCAGTTCGCCGGCCGGACGTTGAAGTCGGCGCGGAT
>Ga0164242_10002734_pt1 | contig 20343 bp, 21 predicted proteins | sample OricomgcompostMG_FD_108783 | JGI IMG/M metagenome (GOLD analysis project Ga0164242, IMG submission 108783) | Miracle-Growth compost microbial communities from Emeryville, California, USA - Original compost - Miracle growth compost (MG) ... | reverse complement strand
CCCCCGTTCTTCGTGCCGGACCTGTGACGCCCCGGGCCCCGTGACCCGCTCCCCGCACCCCCGGCCATCTCGACCACGACCACAGCCTGCCAGGGTCGTGGTCGAGATGGCCGCGTCCCTTGTCCGTCCCTTTCAGCCCCCCCGCGGCCCCCCGGCGCCCGCTTCAGCCGGCCTCGGCCCCGAGGAATCGATCGCCTAAGCGCCGGGCTCGGCGTCCAGGTCGCCGATCACCGCCGCCGGGAACTCGACCGCGAGGCGCACGCGGGAGTCGACCCCGAGCTTGCCGAGGATGCGGTGCACGTGGCCCTTCACGGTGCCCACGCTGAGGTGCAGCTGCGCCGCGATTTCCTCGTTGCGGGCGCCGGCGGCGACCAGCCCCGCCACTTCCCGCTCACGCGACGTCAGCCGGCGGAGCGCCTCGGCACGGTACTCGTCGCCACCTTCCTTGGCCGCCGCGCCCGAGTTGCGCAGCGAGGTCGCCAGCAACGGCAGGGCGATCTGGATGAATTTCCGCTCCCGACTGCCGAACGACTCGTCGCCGATCGGGCGGGCGAAGGCCATCACCCCGATCGGCACGCCGCTCTCGGCGCGGACGAAGAAGCCGAGCGCCGATCCGAGCCCCTGTGGGGCCATGATCTGGTCGCGGATCCAGGCGGCCGCGGACACGTCGATCGCGGACAGGTCCTGATCGGTGACCACCAGCTGCGTCGTCAGGTTCTCGATCGCCAGGAAGGGGCCGATCGCGGCGAACCGCTCGAACCAGCTGTCGGCCACCGTTTCCGCGTCGACGCCGATGATCGGGTCGATCTTGTAGATCGAGAGGCTGTCACGGTGGATGTTGGTATCGCTCTCCAGCGTCGCGAACCAGCCCAGCGAGGCGGGCAGCATCTTCGTCATGAAGTCCAGGGCGGTGGCGATCACCTGGACGTACGGACTGTCGGCGAGGAGGGCGAACCGGTAGTCGATTGGGCCGTCCTGCGTCATCGAGATAGATAGATACAAGAGACGCCGTGTTTATCGCCGTCTGCCCGAGGGCGACTAGAACGAACGTCGGGTTCTCGCCGGACCGATCGGCTCGTGGACGGCGGTCCCTATGACGGCGGGAAGAGCCGGCGGTAATCGGCGGCCGTCGAGAGCGGCCCGCGTTGGCGGTGCAGGTCGTCGAGGGCCTTTGCCCGCCGGGCCGGGTCGGTGGTCACGGCGGTGAGCTGGGGCTTCAGCTCGGCCAGGGTCGGGAAGGTGAGGGAGCGGTCGGGGAGCTTGGCGTGCGGGGCAAGGGCGAGGACGAGCAGGTCGAGGTGGTAGGCCGCCTTGACGACGTCGAGGACCTGGGCGCCGGCGTTGATGTCGAGGTAGATCGACGCCCGCTCCAGCTCCTCGCCGATCCGCTTGTGACTCACCCGGGGGATCAGCGTCAGGTTGTCGTACCGGCGCCCCAGGTCGTGCAGCTTCTCGCTCATCAAGGTCAGCGCGGCGACCGAGAAGGTGACCTCCGGGAAGGCCTCGAGCAGCTCGGGGAGGGCGGGGATCTCGTCGGTGTTGGTGAGGGTGAAGGCGCGCCGCGGGTCGTATCCGTGCTTTTCGGCGAACTGGCCGAGGTGGGAGAGGTAGGTGAGGTCGAGGGCGGTGTCGGGGTGGCCGGCCGCGACCTTGCCCAGCAGCCGCTCGTCGCAGAAGACGATGCGCTCCAGGGCCCGGGGCCGCTCCAACTCCGTCGCCATGTTGCCCGGCGCCTCGCCCGGCATCGGCTCCTGCCAGAACAGGGTCGTCCGCGGCTCGGCCGCGCGCGCCCGCATCACGAACAGCGGGTGCGAGAGCGAGTTGATCAGGACGCGGTCGTCGGCGAGCCCCTGGTCGTCGAGGAAGTGGGAGACGAAATCGGTCAGCGTGGGGAAGGTGAGGAGGCTCCCCGGCGCGCGCATCGTCACCGCCCGGGAGACGTGGCCGACCTCGATCTCACACTCGCGCGGCCCGCGGTAGACGGTCTGGTAGGCGACGCCGTCGCCGTGGTAGGTCGTCGCGTAGCGGTTGCCGTAACGGTCGTAGCGATCGGTGTGGGTGAGGGTCCGGTCCGGCAGCAGCCAGTCGACGCTCTCCACCTGCCGGAACGAGTTCGGCTCGTAGTTGATCCTGCCGATCGGGTGGCCGTCGCGGAGGATCTCGCCGAAGACCTCGCGGCCCTGGCGGATCTCGCACCACGGCGGCACCGGCACCTGGTCGAAGAAGAGGGGATCGCCATCGGCCTCGATCCCGGTGTAGGTGGTGAACGGGCAGAGCGCGCCCTCCGGCAGCTCGCCGTCGTACTGGATGACCAGCGGCGTGAAGGGGATGCCCGCGGTCGTCAGCGACCGCATCAGCTCCTTCGTCGCGTCGTCGAAGGCGTTGAAGATCGCTAGCACCCGTCCTCCTCCCCCTCGCGGAGCAGGCCTTCCCACAGCTCCCGCACGCGCGCGGGCGTGTACGCCTCGGCCTTGCGCAGGCTCGCGGCGCGCATCTCCTCGAGGGAGCCCGAGGTAAGCACGCCGACGATGGCGTCGGCGAGCGCCTCGACGTCGTCGCCGTCGACCGCGTAGGGCACCAGGCGGCCGTTGACGCCCGGCTCGATCATCTCCCGGTTGCCGTAGTCGACGTCGAAGCCGACGATCGGCAGGCCCGCGGCGAGCGCCTCGAGCACGGTCAGCCCGAAGCCCTCCGAGGTGGACGCCGACGCGTAGAGCGCGTAGGAGCCCAGCACCCCGTCCAGGCTCTTGTGCCCCATGAGGTGGACGTGGTCCGCGGCTCCGGCCTCCTCGATCGCGGCGAGCACCCGACCGCGGTCCCCCTCACCGTAGATGTCGAGGCGCAGCCCCGGCAGCTCCTGGCGCGCCGCGGCGACCGCGCGGACCAGGACGTCGAGGTGCTTCTCTTCCGCCAGGCGGCCCGCGACGACGATCGCGAGCGGGTCGTACTCCGCCCGCGCGGCGGCCCCGGCGGCGAACCCGGCGGGGATGCGCACCACGTCGAAGTCACCGTCTGGGGACGCCGCCGCGAGCTGACCCTCCAGCACCTCCTGCTGCCGCGCGGTCGAGACGATCGCGCCGTCGATCAGCTCCGGCCGGGTGAACACGTTCTCGTAGTGGTTGTTCCAGAGCAGGACGCCGTCCTCGACCTGCTTCAGGTCGAAGTGCTCGGCGTGGACGATCGAGTACAGCCGGCGGTCGCCGATCACCGGGTAGATCGCGTCGATCACGTCCAGCGCCCGGTCGACGATCACCACGTCGTCGGGCCGGCCGAACAGCTGCGCGAAGACGAACTGGAAGAACCGCGACCGGCCCTCGATCAGGAGGTTGCCACGGAACGAGTCGAGTCGCCTGCGACCGTGGCTGATTGCCCGCTCGTAGAGCGGCGAGGCCGGAGTGATCGACGTCCGCGCGATCTCACCGTCACGGTAGAACTGCTCCGCCGCGACGCGGCCGTCGGGGGCGTAGAAGGCGCGCCGCGCCAGCCGGTTGCCGTGGAAGTGCTCGACGTTGTTCAGGGCCTCGTCGTAGTGCTCGACCCGCACGACCTGGTCGCCCGCCCAGGTCTCGACCCGGTCGACCAACCCCTCCCCGACCGTCCTGATCCGGTGACGCACGCGCGAGCCCGTGAGGGCGACGTCGACGTGGTCGGGGAAGGTCTGGGGAGCGTCGTGCGGCTGCCCGATCGTCGCGACGAACTCGTCCACGCCGACCGTGCACGGCAGCGTCCCCCGTCCCGTCACCAGGTTGTAGATCCAGAGCACCTGCTCGCGGGCGAAGCCGAGCCGGTCGGTGAAGACGCTCAGGTTGGTCGGCATGTAGTCGGTGAAGACGTAGTAGTCGTCCACCCACTCGATCTCGGCGAACACCTCGCGGCGGTACTTCTGCGCGTACTCCACCCCGCTCGACGCCAGGCCGATCGCCTTGTTGATGTTGTAGACGCGCACCGGGCCCGGCCCACTCAGGCGAACTGGATGACGAGGCCGCCGTCGGCGCCGCGCTCGATCCGGCTCAGGCACAGCAGCCGCACGACGTCGCGGTTGATCCGCTTCTTCATCTCCTCGAAGGCGAAGTAGGCCTCCCGGCGGTACTCGTACTCGACTTTGTGCTGCGCCATGTTCCGGTCCTGGACGACGGTCTTCAGCTGCTCGAGGAAGTCGACCTGCTCGATCCAGGCGACGTCGATCGCCTTGAGGAAGACGATGTTCTGGAACCGGGTGTAGACCTCGGCGTCGGCGAGGGTGTCGACCTTCTCCTGGATCGCGCGGGAGAAGGTCGTCGAGAGGAGCTCCCGCACGCGCTCGGAGTCGCCCGGGTCGAGGGCCTCGAAGCCGTCAGGGAGGTGGTAGCTCAGGTTGTCGAAGATGTAGCGCATCACGTCGCCGGGCGTCTCCCATGCCTCGGCCGCGGCGGCGTCGGCGAGCACCTCGGCGGCGATCCCCTCGAGGTCCCCCCTGGCGAGCGGCTCACCGCTGATGATCTCGCTTCGCATCTCGTAGACCAGGTCACGCTGCCGCGCCATCGCGATGTCGAAGTCTTTGGAGAGCTTGCGGGCGCCGCCGGCGCTGTCCTCGTTCGCCCGCTGGGCGCGGTCGAGCAGGCGCCGCATCGTGCGCGGCCCGCGGCGCCGCTTGTGCAGGTCCTCCTGTTTGACCGAGCCCCATTTGACGAAGAGGTCGTCTTCCATCGAGGCGAAGAAGCGGCTCGATCCCGGCTCGCCCTGGCGCCCGGCGCGGCCCCGCACCTGTGCCTCGACCCGCTGGTTGGGCAGCTTCTCGGCCCCGATGATGACCAGCCCGCCGAGCTCCTTGGCCTCGTCGGTGACCTTGATGTCGGTGCCGCGCCCGGCGATCAGGGTGGCAACCGTGATCGCGCCCTTGCGCCCCGCCTCGCGCACCATCGCCGCCTCTTTGGCCTCGCTCAGGGCGGTGAGGAGGTTGTGCTCGATGCCCCGGTCGAGCAGGTGGCGGGAGAACTTCTCCGAGCTCTCCACCGAGCCCGTGGTGAGCAGGATCGGCCGCCCCGTCCGCCGCACCTCCTCGACGTAGTCCATGACCAGCCGTTCCTTCTCGGCGATCGTCGGCACGACGATGTCGGGTTCGTCGCGGCGGATCACCGGCCGGTAGGTGGGGATCTCGACGACCTTGGTCCCGTAGGTCTTCAGCAGCTCCTTCTCCGAGCCCTTCGCGGTCCCGGTCATGCCGCCCATGGTGTCGAACATCAGGAACAGGTTCTGGTAGGTGACCGAGGCCATCGCCCGGTTCTCGGTGGTGATCTCGAGGCTCTCCCTGCCCTCGATCGCCTGGTGCAGGCCGCCCTGCAGCTTGTTGCCCTCGAGTAGCCGGCCGGTCACCGAGCTGAGCAGGATCAGGTTGCCGCCCATCACCATGTAGTCCCGCATCGGCTGGAAGCGCGTCCGCGCCCGCAAGGCCAGGTTGACGTGACGGTTGAGTTGGAAGTACTCCGGGTCGTACAGGTTCGGGACGTTGAAGAACCTGCTGCCGGCGGCGATCCCCGCCTCGGTCAGGTTGACGATCCCCTCGGCCTCGTCGTACTCGTACTCGATGCCCTCGCGCAGCGTCGCGACGAACGCGTCGGCCAGCGGGTAGAGGTTCGACTGCACCCGCGGCGAGCCGGAGATGACCAGCGGCATCTGCGCCATGTCGAGGAGGATCGCGTCGGCCTCGTCGATCAACACATAGTTGAACGGGCGCAGGTATTTCTCCTCGCTCGTCCCGGCGAGGTTCTCGAGCAGGTAGTCGAAGCCCACCTTGTCGCTGGTCGAGTAGATGACGTCGGCGGCGTAGATCTCCTTCTTCTCGGCGGCGGAGAAGTCGGGGGCGCCCGCCTCGGGGACGCCGATCGCGAGCCGCAGGCCCATCAGCTCGAACACCGGCCGGAACTCCTCGGCGTCGCGCCGGGCGAGGTAGCCGTTGACGGTGACGAGGATCGCGCCGCGGCCGTCGAGCGCGTTCAGGTAGAGGGGGAGCGTCGCGGTCAGGCTCTTGCCCTCCCCCGTCTTCATCGCCGCGATGTGGCCGCGGTGCATGACGATCGCGGCGAGGACCTGGTTCTCGTAGGGGAACTTGCCCACCACCCGCAGGGCCGCCTCCCTGATCGCCGCGAACGCCTCGGGCAGCAGGTGGTCGAGCTGCTCACCGGCCGCGAGGCGCTCGCGGAACTCGCGGGTCTTGTCGCGCAGCTCCGCGTCGGAGAGCGCGCGCATCGCGTCCTGGTGGGAGCCGACCCGCGCGACCAGCCGCCGGGTCCGCGCATCGCCCTCAGCCATCCCCCACCACCTCCAGCAGGGTCAGCGAAGTGAAATCGAGCGCGTCGCAGCCGCCGTTCACCAGCCGGATCGTGTAGTGGTGAGAGTCCGGCGGGTACTCGAACTCGTACTCCGGCGGGTACAGCACCTCGGTTCGCACCAGCTCGTTGAAGCGGTCGAAGAACGCCACCTCGACGATCACGGTGTCGGCCGGGATCGAGGCGAGCCGGGGGACGAGGCGGTACGTCCTGCCGTCGTGGAGCAGCGGCAGCACCGGGGTGCCGCGCTCCGACTGGTAGTCGGTGTAGGAGTACCACTCCTGGATCGTCGTGCCGGCCGGCATCAGGCGGTTGACGAGGCGCGCCGCCCCCGACGGCTCGACCGTCAGCGCCGACCCATAGAGGGAGGCGCCGCCGTTGGGACCGCCCCAGCCGACGGTCTGGATCTCGTTAACCGCCACCGCGCGCCTCCCGATACTCGTCGATGACCCGCCGGTACTGGTTGCTGAACCAGGTGACGATCGAGGTGCTGTCGTCGTTGTGGCGGCCCTGGTAGCCGCGGGCGATCACCGTGGTCGGCTTGCCGGTCTGCGAGCCGAGGAGCGTGTAGTACGCCTCGTCGTCGTAGTCGTCCTGCTCCATGTAGGACATCAGGATCTTCGTCTCCCCGAACCCCGGCTCGGCGTTCCAGCGGGCGATCAGATCCTGGGTGAAGCCGTCGACGGTGCCCTCCCCGCCGCGTCCCTCCCGGCTCCAGAAGTTGACGATGTCGAGGATCGTGAAGAAGTCGTCGGGGCGCACCAGCCGGGCGCGCTCGGCGACGTGGCCGAGGTCGACGATCGGCTTGCCGGCGATGATCGCGTGGGCGTCGAAGCGCGAACCGTAGTAGAGGGCGCCGAAGGAGCCCATCGAGAGGCCGGAGAAGATCACGTCCCGCTCGCCGAAACCGAGCGAGTCGATCCGGTCGTGGATCGCCTCGACCAGACGGCTCTCGAGCTCCTCGCTGCCGAGGTAGAAGCGGCCGCCCTCGAGGCGCGGGTCGGTGACCAGCAGGAACGGGTGCCCCAGCCCCTCCATCATGAAGTAGCCCTCGAAGCCCTCGGCCGGTCGGTAGCCGGCGAAGTAGATGCTGAGCGGCGGCGAGAGGTCGCCGGGGTGGAAGTAGGTGAAGAGCTCCTCGCGGCCGCCGTCGACGATCCGCTCGCCGCCGGGGAGGAAGTGCCCGGCTCCCAGCCGCGAGTGACGGTAGTGGAGCGGGCCGACCTTGACCTGCCCGGCGCCCTTGGCGAAGACGGAGCAGGAGAGGTAGCCGCTGGTCGGGTGGGAGAAGACGATCGGCTCCGCCATCTCGGCCTCCGAGTAGCGCTTCTGGAAGGCGATCACGTCCGGCGTGCCGCTCTGGATCAGCTGCAGGCTCAGCTCGATCTCGCAGCCGGGGTCCTTCACGTACTCGGGCCAGAGCTCCAGGGCTCGGTCGCTCTGGTAGTCGATGTTCTCCTTCCACATCACCAGCTGGCGGAAGTCGTCGCCGCTTTCGACCTCCGCCGCGAGGTGAGAGTTCCCCTCGAACCGCGAGGCCCGGGTGTGGAAGGGCGAGACCACGGCCTTGCGGACCTCCAGCTTCTGGCCGAAGGGTTTGGCGAAGTACTTGCGGGGAAGCTCGTCGATCACGCGCCGGCGGTCGCCGAGGTCCGCGAAGACCGCCGCCTTGCGGGCGAGGAGCTCCGCGTAGGTGGCCTCGAACCCGTCCTCTAGGTCGCGCGCGACGAGCAGCCTGTAGGGGGTGATCAGGGAGTCGACGGCGGTCAGCCGGTCGAGGTCGCAGGGCGCGTCGAGGATCGTCACGTCGATGGGGCCGATCAGGTCGGCGTCGAACCCGGTGGGGCCGGCGGCGTCGACGAAGGACCACTCGACGCCCTCGGGCGGCGGACACGACCGCGACCAGTCCTCAAGCCCGATCTGCAGGACTCGCATAGGCCACCCCCTCCTTGATCAGGTCCCAGCGGCCGAGCACTTCGCGCGGGCTGAAGAGGTCCTCGAGCACGCTGCACTGGACCAGTGCCTGGTTCCAGTGCTCGAGGCCGGCGAGGAAGTGGTCGAGCGCCGTCGCCAGCTCGGCGTCGTCGCCGATCACGTAGCCGTTGATCGGGTGCGTGCAGAGCTCCTGCTCGTAGCGGTTGATCTGCGGCACGCCCGCGTTGACGGCCTCGACCGCGAGGCGGCGGTTCACCGGCCGGCCGAGGTCGATCAGCACCCGGGAGCGGCCCATCGTCCGGATCAGGTCGGCCTCGCGGTCGACGAAGGTCAGCTGGATCTTCTCCTCCGGCCCCTCGCTGGCGCCGAGGTCGACGCTCAGGCCGGCGGTCTCGTCTTCCTCCAGGAAGGCGAGGTCGAGGTGCTGGTAGCCGTCGATCACCCGCTGGATCGCCCCCAGGTAGTCGAGGTCCTGCGAGCGCAGGGTGCAGACGAGGAGCCGGGTGTGCTCGTCGCCGACCAGCTGCCCGGCCATGATCGCGATCACGTAGTCGAGCTCCTCGGTGGTGATGTCGTCGACGAAGAGGGAGACGTAGACCTCGGACTCGTTGGCGCTGGCGCCGAAGGTCGGGCGTCGCTCCAGCGGGTAGATCGAGAGGGTCGGCAGGAGCGCCCACTCCTCCGCCTCCTCGGCCGCTTCGCCGTCGGCCGGCCGGCCGACGTCCGAGAAGACGGCGCCGGCGCGGCGGAGCAGCTCGGCGGGCGCCTCCGACGGCCGCCCCGCGGAGCGGGAGAGGACCAGGGTCTCGTCGCCGAGCGCCGCGGCAACGAGGTCGTTGTGCTGCTCGGAGAGCGCCAGGACCACGGTGTCGCGCTCGCCTCGGCGCCGCCCCAGGTAGGCACCGAGGAACTCGCCCATCAGCGCCTCCCAGCTCTCGTAGGACTGGTGGCGGAAGCGCTCCTCGTCGTTCTGGACGACGTCGATCCGCCCCGAGGGGACGTCCTCGCTGACGATCACGTCACCGTCGCGCGAGAGGTAGTACTGGGTCAGCGGGTTGCCGTCCTCGTCGTGCATGAGGACGCTGGAGAGGAAGCCGCGGTCGTCGAAGATCCGCTCCAGCGTCGGCATCCCGTCGCCGTAGTAGCGGACCGACTGCAGCGTCCCTTCGCGGGCCAGGTAGACGCGCGCGTAGACGGCGTCGCCCTGCATGACGGTGACGATGAACGGGTTGTAGTGGAAGCTGACGTCCTCGGGCCACTCGAGCCCGAGAAAGTCGATCGGCCGGGTGTAGCCGTCCTCGAGCCCCTGGATCTGGTCGAAGAACGACCAGTACGGCACGTCGAAGATGTCCTTGCCGTGGAGGAAGCGACGCAGGCTCGGCGCGTAGTTCAACACCACCAGCCCGGCGGGCTCGTCCCCGTGCTGGAACACCCTGACCTGGGTGACGGTGTCGTCTGATTCGACCCCCGCGGTGCTGCGGAACCAGACGCTGTCGGTGGAGTACCAGGGACGGCTCGGGTTGTACCAGCTGGGGACGAAGTGGATCATCGCGCCGTCCCGCCCGCGGCGACCCCGCCCGCGCCGGGTCGGAAGGTGAAGGAGTATTTGGTGCCGATCATCGTGTCGGCGATCTCCTCCCAGAGCAGCCACAGCAGGCCGACGACGATCATCAGCGTCCCCGGCGCCAGCAGCAGGTACTGCAGCTCCGGGTAGGAGCCGATGAAGTACAGCGGCAGGCCGGTGAAGACGACGAGGAACAACCCGCTCGCCGCCGAGAGGCGCACGACGCGGTCGCGGACGTAGCGCCTGGTCGGGCGGCCGGGCGGGACGTGATCGAAGTACTCGCCGCCCTTCTGCATCCGTTCGGCGACTTCTTTGGGGCCGACCGTGAACAGGCCGAAGAAGATCGTCAGCCCGAAGAGCAGCACGAGGTAGAAGATGAACCCGAGCGGCCTGGCGAGCACCCATTCGGAGACGAACCAGTTCAGGCCCCCGGAGGTACCCGGCACGATCGCCCTGATCGCGGTCGCCACGTATTGAGGCACGATCAGCAGCGTCAGCGCGTACATGATCGGCGAGGCGCCCGCCGGGTTGACTTTGATCGGCAGGTACGACATCCCCGTGTAGCCGTTGTCGATCGAGACCTTGTTGACGTGCAGACGGATCTCCTTGTTGCCGACCAGCACCCCGAGGATCGCCACGCAGATGCAGGCGAAGAGCACCAGCCAGAAGATCCGCAGGTAGTGCGAGTTGCTGGTCGCGATCGAGAGCACGTGCAGGTTCCCCGCCGCGGTGATCAGGATCTGGTACAGGATGAACATGGTGATGCCACCGAGGCCCATGTCTTCGTTCTTCTGCGCCAGCCAGGCGACCAGCACGGCGCCCGCGCTGAGGTAGGCGACGATGACTATTTCGGCGTTGAGGCTGTCGGAGAACGGGCCCGAGGAGAGTGACCCGACCTCGTAGTGCGACATCAGGCTGATCGCCTGGGCCAGCGCGAGGATCACCATCAGGACGTTGCGCGCCCGTTTCACCGTTTCTTCGGGGATTTTCCTGTCCCGGGCGATCTTGCCGATGAAGAGGAAGCGCCAGAGGATCGCCGCCGCCATCCACGGCCCGAGGCCCAGCGAGAAGAGGGACGCGGAGAAGAAGTTGCCGCCCGAGGCGATGTTGGCGGCGTGCAGCAGCCCGGAGTTGGAGCCCCCGTTGCCGCCGCCCGTTTCGTGCAGGAAGGGGACGGGGATGTTGCGGCCGGCGATGAAGCAGACGAAGAACACCGCCGTCCACAGCACCTTGATCCTCAGCGGCGCGAACTTGCCGTCAAGAAGGTGCGCCACGCCCCATCCCTCCCCGGCCCGATCCCCGCCCGCTCATTTCCGGTTACCGAAGATGTTCAGCGACGAGAGCAGCGACCCGAACCGCGATTGGCTCCCCTCCCCCGGCACCGTGGACTCACTTCCCAACCGGCTTTCCGCCTGCGACATGCTCTGGATCACCGAGTCGCTGACCGAAGACTCCGAATCGCTCGCCGACAGCGTCCCGCTGACCGACTCATAGATCGACGTGCTCTGCGAAGCGCTGGCGGACTCACTCGCCGAGATCGACTCGCTCACCGACACTGACTCCGAAACCGATTCGCTGACCGAAGCCGACTCACTCGCGGCGACCGACGCAGCGGCAGGGGCCGATTCCGAGCCCACGACGCTCGCCGCCGCGGACCCATTTCCGGAGACCGAAGCAGCCTCCGATCCGCCAGCCGACTCCGACGCCGGCTCGCCGGCAGAGGCCGACTCACCCACGGAGGTCGATGCGCTCGCGACAACCGACAGCGAAGCCGATTCGCTCCCCGAAGCCGATTCGCTCCCGACAACCGACTGATCAACCGACCCCGATTCACCACTCGAGCCCGCTTCACTGACCGACGCCGACTCCGATTCGCTCGCCGACGTCGACTCACTCGCAGACGTCGATTCGCTGGCCGACGCCGACTCGCTTGCCGAGGTCGACTCTGACACGCTGGCCGACTCACTCGCCGAGGCGGACTCTGAGCCCGATTCGCTCGTGGAGGTGGACTCGCTCGTGGAGGTCGACTCGCTCGCTGAGGCGGATTCCGACTCGCTGGTCGACTGTGACGCCGACTGGCTCGCGGACGTGGATTCGCTGGCGGACGTGGACTCCGAAGAGCTGGTCGACTCAGAAGCCGATTCGCTGGTGGAGGTCGAATCGCTGGCGGACGCGGACTCTGAGGTCGATTCGCTCGTGGAAGTGGACTCGCTTGCGGAGGTGGACTGACTCGCCGAGGTTGACTCGCTGGTGGAAATCGAGTCCGAGGTCGATTCGCTCGTGGACGTCGACTCCGATGCCGATTCACTCACGCTGGTCGACTCCGAGGACGATTGGCTTGCGGAGGTCGACTCGCTCGCTGAAGTCGACTCGCTCGCCGAGACCGACTCTGAGGAACTGGTCGACTCGGAGGCTGATTCGCTGGCCGAGGTCGATTCGCTGGCAGAGGTCGACTCGGAAGACGACTCGCTGGCCGAGGCCGAATCCGAGGCGCTCGTGGACTCCGATGCTGACGTGGACTCACTCGCGGAGGTCGAATTGCTGGCGGACGTCGACTCGGAGGTGCTGGTCGACTCCGATGCGGACTCACTCGCCGAATCCGATTCGCTGGCGGACGTGGACTCACTGGCGGAGATGGACTCCGAGGCAGATTCACTCGTTGAGGTCGACTCCGAAGCGCTGGTCGACTCGCTCGTTGAGGTCGACTCCGAGGCCGATTGACTTGCAGAGGTTGACTCGCTGGCGGACGTGGACTCTGAGGCGGACTCGCTGGCGGACGTGGACTCGCTCGCCGAGGTCGATTCCGAGGCCGACTCGCTGGCGGAGACCGACTCCGATGCCGATTCGCTCGTTGAGGTCGACTCGGAGGAACTGGTCGACTCACTCGTCGAGGTCGACTCGGACGCGGACTCGCTGGCGCTGGCGCTGGCGGAGACCGAGGTCGACTCGGAGGCTGATTCGCTGGCGGAAGTCGACTCGCTGGTGGACGCGGACTCCGAGGCGCTCGACGACTCGGAGTCCGATTCGCTGGTGGAGGTCGAGGCGGACTCGCTGATCGATTCACTTGAAGAAGTCGACTCCGAGGCGGACTCGCTACCGGAGGTCGATTCGCTGGCTGACGTGGACTCGCTCGCGGAGGCGGATTCCGAGTCGCTGGTCGACTGCGACGCCGACTGGCTCGCCGACGTCGATTCGCTGCCGGAGCTGGACTCCGACGCGCTGGTCGACTCGGAAGCCGATTCGCTCGCGGAAGTCGAGGCGGACGAGGACTCGCTCGTGGAGGTGGACTCGCTTGCTGAGGCCGACTCGCTTGCCGACTGGGACGCTGACTCGCTGGTCGAGGCGGAGGCGCTACCGGAGCCGGACTCGCTGGTCGATTCGCTCGACGAGTTCGACTCGGTGGTGGAGATGGACTCGGAGCCGGAGTCGCTCATCGAGCCGGGGAGGGTCGTGGCGGCTCCTCCGGCGGGCGTCGGCTGTTCGATCACGGCGAAGTTCGAGCCGAGGTTGTAGATGGAGAAGCCGGAGGTGGCCTGGACGACGATCATCACGCTTGACCCGTCGCCGGTGGTGGCGGTCAGGTACCCGGCGTACTGGACCCCGTTGATGGTCATCGGGTGGGCGACGAAATGGGTGTACGCCACACCGTTGAGGGTGAAGTGGGTCTGTTGCAGGACGGCGTCGAAGTTGTCGCTCGTCACGTTGCCGTCGGAGGTGGTGACCGCCGTGTTCGCGGTGATCGTCACCCCGCCGTAGGTCTCCGACCAGGTGCCGTTCCAGGACGCGGTCCCCGCGCCGCTCGAGCCGAGGCTGCCGTCGGCCCCCGCGCCACCCGCGCCGACGCCCGACTGCGAACCGGTGTAGGAATCCGAAACCGAGGTCGACCTGACGAACGCGGCATGGCTCCCAGCCCGTGACGAGGACGCGGAGCTCGAGGTCGAGCCGCTGGTCGAGGCGGGCGCGGCAGACTCCGAGCCGGCGGGCGCCGCGCTCTCCGATTCCGGGGCCGGGGCCGACTGGCTGGTCGACGCCGGCGCGGCGGACTCGCTGGTCGCCTCCGACGCCGCGGCCGACTCGCTGGTGGACCCGGGCGCGGCGGACTCACTGGCCGCCGGGGGCGCGGCCGACTCGCTCGCCGAGGCCGGCGCCGTCGACTCCGATTCGGGAGCCGGCGCGGCCGACTCCGAGGTCGAGGCAGGCGCCGTGCTCTCCGATTCGGGAGCCGGCGCCGCCGATTCGCTCGCGCTCTCCGACGCCGCCTCCGTCCCCGGGGTGAGGGCCGCGCTCCCTTCCGTCGCCAGGGTGCTCAGGCTCTCCTGGGTGACGTCGTATGAGACGGGCGTGTCGGACATGTCTTACGGTCAGCCCGGCGGCGCCTGGCCCAGTCGTCGCACCATGCGCCAATGGTTCGTGTCGTCCAGCCGCTCGAACTCGATCTTGTCGAGCAGTGCCTCGGCGATCGGCAGCCCGCGCCCACCCTCGGCGTCCTCGCCGGGCATTTCCTTCCCCTGCGCGGGAGTGAACATCTGACCCGTGTCGTCGAGCTCGGCCTCGATCTCGTCACCGCGCACGCGGATGGTGAACTTCCACCGCACGTCGCCCTCGGGCCGCCCCCACTCGACCACGTTGTTGGCGATCTCGATGATCGCCGTCTCGAACAACATCACGTCCATCGGGTCGAGCTCCGCGTGCTCGCCGGCGGCCCGCGCCAGGAGGGCGTGGACGGCGTCCAGCTGGTCGGGTACGGCAAAGCCCTCCAACACGTACTCCTTGTCCTCCCGCGGCGTCCCGTCACCAGCCATCCGCCGCCTCCTCCACGGTCGCGTACGGAGCCAGGATCCGGTCGAGGTTCGTCAGTTTGAGCACCGCCCGAACCTGGTCGCCCGCGGCCGCGATCCGCAGGTCACCGCCCTGCTGCCGCGCCGCCTTCAGCCCGCCGATCAGCGCGCCGAGCCCCGAGGAGTCGATGAAGTCGACCGCGTGCAGGTCGACGACGAGGTGGTCTTTCCCCGCCGCCACAAGGTCGTCGATCCGCGCCTTGATCGGCGGCGCCGCGACCAGGTTGAATTTGCCCTCGGGCGCGAGCACCACGTGGGTGCCCTCGTCCGTCTCCTCGAAGTCCATCGGTGGGTGCTCTCCTTTCTTCGGGTCAGCCCGTCGCGGTCGGGGTGTCCTCGGACGTGGCGCCGGGGCGGGCGTCCGCGACCCGCTTGACGACCACCGCCGTGACGTCGTCGGTTGCTTCATGGGAGACGGCGAAGGTGACGATGCGGTCGACGATCTGCCGGCAGCTCAGCCCTGGCTCGAGGATGGAGTGCAGTTTCGCCTCCACCTGCTCGAAGGAGTCGTCGAGCACGTCGAAGACGCCGTCGGAGACGACCACCAGCAGCTCGTCCTCCGCCAGCACGTCCGACGCCCGGGTCCAGGTGTCCTCGATCGGCGTTCCCAGCGGCAGGTAGTCCTGGGCCAGCCGCCGGTAGCCGCGCTCCGAGGCGATGATCGCCAGCCCGTGGCCGGCGTCGACGTATTCGAGCGCGCCGCCGGCCGGATCCAGCCGGCCCACCCAGAGGGTGGAGAAGCGGCCGTTGGCTTCGAGGTCGTGACGGGTGGTCGTCGAGGCCCGCGCGACGGCGTCGCCGACGTCGGTGTAGCGCGAGTGGCCGCGCAGCACGGCGCGCACCTCGGAGGCGATCAGGGCGGCGGCCAGCCCCTTCCCCATCACGTCGCCGAGCACCACCTGGAGCAGCTTCCCCCCGCCCTCGGGGTCGTCGACGAGGAACCAGTCGAAGTAGTCGCCGCCGGCCTCGCGGGCGGGCTGGACGCGGCCGGCGATCTCGACCCCCTCGATGTCGGGCGCCGAGGTCGGCAGCATCAGCTGCTGCACCTGCCCGGCGAGGTCCATCTCCTCCTGGACCGAGAGCTCGTGCTCGAGCAGCGCCCCGAGGTCGGCGAGCATTTCCCGCTGCTGGCGGCCGAGCGCCCGCGGCACGAGGTCGAGGATGCAGAGGGCGCCGACGTTCTGGCCACTCTGGCCGCGCACCGGGACCCCGGCGTAGAAGCGCGCCCGCGGCGGCCCCGTCACCGCCGGGATCTTCGCGAAGCGGTCGTCCTCGCGCAGGTCGGGGACCTCGAAGATCTCGTCGTGCTGGACCGTGACCCGGCAGACCGAGTCCTCGACCGGCGTCTCCCCCTGCGGGAAGCCGATCGAGGCGACGGTCCACTGCGAGTCGGTGCCGATCAGGTTCAGCGCCGCGATCGGCGCGCCGAAGATCGCCTGCGCCAGCCGGACGACCCGGTCGTAGCGCTCGGCCGGGACGCTGTGGGCGATCGCCTCCGCCTCCTGGCGCGCGGTGCTCGGCGGCATGGCCACGGACGGACTCACTCCTCCGGACCGTCGAGGATGGGCTCGATGCTGAGGACCGACCGCCGCGCCGCCGACCATCCCATCCCCAGCGAGGTTTCGCGGTTGGTGATCAACACCAACACCGCCTCCGGATGGTTCGGCAACACCATCATGAAGTGGATGGTGTGGCGCGTCGTCATCTGCATCTCTTCGATCAGGCGTTCGCTCGGCCGCCCCCGCTTGGCCGAGATCAGGTCCTCGACGTGGCGCACCGTCTGACCGCGGAACATCTCCACCGCCGCGGCGGCCACCGCTTCGAGGTACTCCTGAGTGAAGTACGGAACGTTGTGCGCCACACCGAGCAGCGCGCCGGAGCGCAGGTCCGCGACCGCACACCCCAGCGCGCCGTCGACCTCAAGCACGACCGATTTCATCACCTCGTCGAGCCTGCTCACGTACGTCACCGTACCACCGGTCAGCCGACCCGCCGGCGGGGCGATCCCACGCCTAGCCGAATGCCCGACATATCAGCACCGCCCACTCTCCATCCGCCAGAGATCGAGCAGCCTCGGCCTGCCGAAGAGGTGCCCTTGGCCGAGGTCGACGCCGCGGTCGGCGAGGAACTCCGCCGCCTCGGTGGTTTCCACCCCCTCGGCGACCGTCCGCAGGCCGAAGTTGCGGGCGACGGCGATGATCGTCTCGACCACCCGGCGCTTGCCCTCGTCGCCGGGCAGGCCGCCGACGAAGCGGCGGTCGATCTTCAGCTCGCTGGCCGGGAAGCGATCGAGGTAGGTGAAGCAGCCGAAGCCGGTGCCGAAGTCGTCGAGGGAGACGCCGCAGCCGAGCTCCTTCAGCCGGCGGGCGAAGAGGACGGCCTTCTCGAGGTCGGCGGCAGTCGCGGTCTCGGTGATCTCGAAGGTGATCTCGCCGGGGTCCAGCGCCCCTTCGGCGAGCCGCTGGTCGATCACGGCGAAGAGCGCCGTGCCGGCGAGGCTGCGGATCGAGATGTTGATCGAGATCGGGAAGCGCTCGGCGAAGCCGAGGCCGGCGCGCGTGACCCAGAGGTCGATCTCGCGGATCTGGCCGCTGCGCTCCGCCCGCTCGACGAACTCCGAGGGGAGGGCGAGCCGGCCGTCGACGCGCATCCGCAGCAGCAGCTCGTGATGGCGGACGTCGCCGGTGCGCAGGTCGACGACCGGCTGGGCGGCGAGCGCGAAGCCGCCCCGCTCGACCAGGCTGGCGTCGATCCGGGCCCGCCACAGCTCTTCCTCGGCCTCGGCCCGGCGCCGTTCGTCGAGCGCCTCACGGTCGGTGACGTCACGGGCGATCATCACCGAGCCGATCGGCGTCTCGAAGGCATCGCGCACGGGCAGCATCCGGACGAAGACCCGCACCTCGCTGCGGTCCTTGCGCAGCCGGCGCGTCTCCAGCTCGACGCTCTCCCCCCGCATCATCGCCGCCAGCCAGGAGCGCGGCTCGTGCATCAGGTCACCGGGGACGATCAACGACGACAGCCGCTGCCCCATGGCTTCCTCGGCGTCGAACCCGTACAGCTCCTCGGCCGCCGGGTTCCAGGCCCGCACGAGCCCGTCGGGAGAGAGGATCGCCATCGCGTCCTCGGAGGAGTCGAGGATCGTGCGCAGGTGGCGTCGCTCGGCGTCGTCGCGTTGATCGGGCTCGAGGCCGCGCAGGGAGACGACGAGGTTCGGCGGCTCGGTGTCGGTGCGGACGACGCGGGCGATCACGCGGATCTCGGACCCGTCACGGTGCCGCAGCGAGGTCGGGTAGGGCTGCCCGAGCCGGGGCTCGCCGACGCCCCGCTTCAGCCGTTCGAAGCGCGCCACCAGTTCGGCCCGGCGCTCGGGCCAGCTGAGGATGTCGGTCGCCGACTGGCCGAGCACCTCCGGGCGGCGGAAGCCGAGCAGGAGCTCCGCCGCGTCGTTCCACTCGATGATCCGCGCCTTCTCGTCGACCGCGACGGTGGCGTCGCGGACCGGCGGCGGCAGGAGGCTCCGGCCCGGGGGCCCGCGATTGTCGAGATGGCCCATCCGGCCGGGGTACCCGCGATGGGGGAAAAAATTCGGCCGTTCAACCAGACATTCGTTTATCGGCCTCGGCCGCGCCCGGGGGCCGAAAAAAGGGCCCGGCGGCGCGCATCCACGCGCCGCCGGGCCCCTGGAGGACGACCGGCCATCGCCCGTCCTCGCTCACGGCCGGATCAGTGGCCGCCGTGCCCCTTGGACCGGCTGCGCCGATCGTCGCGGCCGCCGCCATGTCCGCGGCCCTCGTGACCGCCGCCATGACCCGACGGATCGCCGTGACGATGGTTCTTCCTGTGCTTGGGGTGGTGATGGTGGACGGGCCACGGGTGACCGCCGGAGCCGCCGCCGTTGCCGGGGCCGCCGCCGTTACCGCCATCGCCCCCACCGTTGCCGGGGCCGCCACCGTTACCACCGCCTCCGCCGGTGCTGCTCGGCGGCCAGGGGAACTGATAGGCGCGGTAGGTGTTCACGCCCGCCGGGAACTCGGCGTTCCACAGCAGGTCGCCCGACTGATCGAACTCCGAGAAGTAGGGCAGGTTGCCCCAGCCGACCAGCAGGTTGCCGTCCGCCGTGGTCTGGGCGTTGCCCTGTGAGGAAGCGACCTGTCCGTCGGGCTGGTTCCAGGTCTGCACCAACGTCGCCGTCCCGTCCCAGGGGTCGATCTTGATCCGGTCGACGCGGCTGGTGTTGAGGTTCTGCACCGCTTCGATGCCGGTGTTCGCCTTGCCCGCGGACTCGTCGTCGAAGACGGTGTATTCGTCGTTGCCGAGCGGCTCGGGGTCGTGCTGCCAGGCGAACAGGTTGCCCGCGTTGTTGAGGCTCTGCCCCGGCGCCGCGAGCTGGGTGAAGGTGCTCGCCTTGCCGCCCACCTGCCAGTTGATCTCACCGGTCTGGCGGTTGACGTCGTAGAACGTCCAGGTGTCACGGGCGTCGACCAGGAGACCGCCGTCGCCGTCGGGCTTGATCGCGTTGAGGTGGAACCAGTCCCAGTCTTCGGTCGGCGAGGCCGGCAGCGGCTGCTCGGACTGGCTGAACGGGACGTGGTCCTCGGGGTTCCATTCGAACAGGACCTTGCCGGTCGCGATGTCGATTTCCTGGACCACCTCGTTGAGGACCTTCTGGTCGGCCGGGCCGCCGATCGAGCTGAGGTCGGCCGTCGTTTCGTAGTAGGCCGGGATCAGCGCGGTGCCCCAGGGGGTGATCTCGAACTCGTGGACGTCGGCGCTCTGGCCGTTCCCCGCCTGGACCTCGCCGATCTGCTGGTACTGGGCGTTGTAGATGTAGTCGACACCGACGCCGTGGCCGCCCGCGCCGACGCCCTGCCAGAAGGTCAGCACCGGCTGGCCCTGGTAGGTCTGGACGCGGAAGTCGGCCGCCTCTTCGCCGGCCGGCACCTGGTGGAACCAGACGACGTTGCCGTTCTGGTCGAGGATCTCGGCGCCGTTGGCGTACGTTTCGGCGTCGCCGAACGGGGAGACGAAGAAGTCGCCGTCGCCGACCTTGCCGTGGACGAGGATCCTGACCGGCGGCGGTGCCGTCGGCGTCGTCGCCGCGGCGGTGCCCGCCAACGACGCGCCGGCCGCGAGCGCCGCGACCGAGCCGGCCGCGAACGCCGCGACCAACCGCCGCAGCCGCCGCGCCGGCGACTTCAACTTGGAGTGCTTGGACATGGGGATCTGCTTGTTCCTTTCGGGTGTCCGGTTCGGGGAGCGCATGCGCAGGCCGGGACTGCGAGCGGGCCGAATATACCGATACCCGATAAACCTGATCAACTTTATGGTGATAGGTTTCCCCTTCAGCCCGCCAGTCGTCCTGGCCGGCGCCCGGGGTTGCGAGGGACGGACAAGGGACGCGGCCGTCTCGGCCACGGCCCTGGCAGGCTGTGGCCGTGGCCGAGACGGCCGGGGGTGCGGGGAGAGGTCACAGGGACGTGAGGTTCGTGAGGGTTCCGCGCGGGACGTCACGCCTCCGTGCGCTTCCGTCGCAGGGACCCGGACGACCGGTCAGTTGAGCCGGTCATGGGCGGCTCAGGTCGACAGTCGTCCCGACGCTCGCACGGACCTGTGACGAAGGTGCCGGACCTGCGACGGGACATGGGAGTTCGTGACGGACCCTCGGCGCCTTCCCGTAATCGCTCGCACGTCCCGGGCGTCT
>Ga0164242_10002733_pt1 | contig 20345 bp, 21 predicted proteins | sample OricomgcompostMG_FD_108783 | JGI IMG/M metagenome (GOLD analysis project Ga0164242, IMG submission 108783) | Miracle-Growth compost microbial communities from Emeryville, California, USA - Original compost - Miracle growth compost (MG) ... | reverse complement strand
TGCGTTGGCCTAGAGTCTTGGGCGGGGGGATAAGGTCGGCAGAGGCAACGACGACTTCGACCTGGGGTTTGTTAATAGCATATCCTTGACATATGGGTGTTTAGGAGGAACCAACCTTCACAGGCCTGTTGTCAATAAGGAGACCATTGAGGCTCGTAAAGGCCTTGCTTGCGCCGTCTGCGTGGTGGAAGGTGACATGTGCAATGCCGCGGCTGACACCACTCGGGCTGTACGAGAGCTCAACCCTCTTGACCTGGCCGACTGACTTCTGGAAGTATTCCTATTGGTGGGGGAAAATCGAGGTTAGCATCGTGTGAGACTTCGAATATAGTGCACTCGGCGACGACCCGAACCGACATCGACATCGACAATCCACGGAGGGTAATTTGGTGGTCGAAACCCAACGATCCGGTAAAACCAAGGAGCAGTGAGCAGAGCAGCGAGCATAGGAGCAACATCAGTATCACCTGTGACTGGCAGGAGACTTGTACCACCTCGTTCCCCAAGCGGCACCCATTGACCTCCCCCAGAGTATACACATGCCCCGTACCCAACGGGACGTGATGGAGTTGGGAACCAACAACCCAAACCCATACTATTCCCTCATAAGTAGGGCGCCGACGACACCATCTTTCAGGGTGGGGACTTGGGGCCAATGAAACATATCCGCAAATTCGTCCATGCATCGTCCTAATCCCTCGTGCGGCTCTCGCCCAAATGCGATGGGGTTGGATATTGATACGTGATCAAAAAGGCGGCACGCTGCTGCTCACTGCTATGCTCGCCAAAATTGCAGGTTCGTCAATCTGGTGACCAGCCAGATGAGAAATTTACTGCACTTCCGGGTAGGGATGGTTTGTCACAGACCTCCACCGGCCCGTTATGCCGTCTGCGTGCCAATATCAAGACATGGGTGCTTGCCAGGCGACCTCTATGCTGATTTGTTGCTGCGCGCGACTGCTGGTGGGTCCGGCCTCGCTGCGTCGATGCTACACTTGCAACGCTTCGCATCTAGGGAGGAGGCCGGGGTCTGGACATCCCTTTACCGGGGAAACTGATAAAGCCCAATCGTCCACTGAGGGCAACGTCGAAGAAGGTTCACCATGGGGAGAGACGTCGAATAAATTCCGAAGGCTGGAGAGGCCTCATCGGTAACATACCTTGATCTGGCCTTCGGAAACATCCTTGGGCTAATAAGCTGTTAGCACTGACACTGGCACGTGGGGTCTTATAGTAGGATATGGGACACGACTTACCAGGTTGCTGACCATGATCTTGCTTTCACCAATCACGCCGGCGCCCTTGGCATTTCCGGGCTTTCCGGCATTGCGCGCAGGCCTTGTGCTCTTCTGGATGCCGCCCGCAGGGGCGGGTGCAGGTCGGCCGTTGGCAGTGCGGCGAGTAGAGCGGCGGCGGGGCCCAGCAGCCTTGCGCTGGTTGGAGAGGATCTCGTCCAGGGACTGGTTAAGCTTGCCAGACATGTTTTCGGATGGGTCGTTGATGATGACTTGTGGAAGGTGGCGTGAAAGTTTGATGGGTGGGATTATGCGATAAATTCGATAGAATCGAATAGTAACCGAGGCAGTTGGTGACGAGGGATGGGTTGACTTGGATGGTCAGAGTGGTCTTGTTGAGCGGCTGCTGACGAGAGGACTCGCGAAACTTGCGCGGTGGCCGAAATAAGAGCGCGCGAAGAAGTAGAATGCAGCGATCTTGATGGAAATCGTTGCAGGGTAAATGGGCTGACGAAGTTGGCTGCAGCCGGGAGTCGCGAAGTGAAGAATTTGCGGGTGTTCTTGGGCAGAAGTTGGTGGTTGTGTGAGTGAGGTCGAGGGAAAAGTGGGTGGGACGTGACGGCTTTTGTTGTTCGCGAGGGAAGGAGGGAGGCGGGAGACGGGAGAAAGGAGGGAAAGTGGCGCTGGGCAGTGAGGAATGGGTGAAAGTACCCATGTACCTCTGAACTTTCCCTCGTCCAAAGGAGTCAGGCTGTGGCGCTAGCGCGGCGAAGCCTGGAGGCAAATCACGGACCCACCTCGCTAAGCCGTTTTGAGAATGAGTCATTCAGCCTCGCTAGCCACGTTGACGCCAGCTTTGACATGGGTATGCCAGGTGTTGTTCGCGAAAATGGAGCGCAGCAAGGCTGCTAGCCTCTCTTCTACAGTAGGATCTCTCTTCTTGGCTTTGTAGAGCTGGGCAGCATGGAATCGAGGTCCTCGGGCCGACCTCTGGTAGCTACCTATCCACCAGCACATGTAGTTTGCTTCGCGCATAATACCAAGCGCTAAGCACCTGCATGGAAAATGATTGTATGTGCATCTGCGATTGCTTCCAAACACGCGCAAAACTTAGACGATGGCCATCATGCCCAAACGACGTTAAATAGGATAACTGCCCGATCATTTCAAGCGTACAAAACTGAATCAAGAGGTTTGTTTCCTTATTGGCCCCTCCCCCCGCACAGTTGGCCGTATGCGAGTGATCCATCCCCAAGTGCTCCGGAATATGGGGGGCAAAATGTGAATCAAGCTTCGATTTCTCATCCCCCATTGCCAAGACTTTCCGCTAGGTATCCTCTGGTCGATCGAGAGCTTCGCGGGTTCGCGTCGTGGGCCCAAATAGGCATTGGATATCGCACGGTCAAACGTCCCTTACGCCAGACCCTGGGGCAATCAGTCAACGTGTCATTGGAAGGCCATCATCACGTTCAGCTTCACATATCCCGCCTAACCATAACCAACCACGGAATCCCCTATTTCGTTGCTCCGCCCTGCTTCCCTGCTGGTGTTGACTGAGTTCCTGCCTTTGCTGCCACCTTGGCCCTCGTGATCTCGTCGTCCGTGGCGTTGACTTCAAGGAACTGGAAGAGAACAATGAGGATCATTGCTGCGGAGCCAAGGAAGATGGCCAGGCGGTAGAGATCATCGTCGGAAATCATCTTGTTCGACAAGGCGGCGCTGCCGGTAGATTCGCTTGTCGAGCGAGCTGTCGATGCGCCTGTGGCTTCTCTCGCCGAAGTATTAGCTGCTTGTGGCCAATGCCGAGCTGGTTTCTAGGGTAATCAGCGGCTTACCTGTTCCTACTGCGCGATCGTAAGGCCTGATCTCCGACAGGGGCGCTCGGAATTGGAAACTGGAATTGAAAATGGCCGGAATTGAGCTTCGAAGTGATGTTGGTATTTAAGAGGTGTATTTCCAAGAGAGGCCACCTTCACTGTCCTTGGCTCAACATCCTTGTCACCGGCCCACCAACTCCACCGCCAGTCAGGTTTGCCAGCTGTAATGGTCCGTGCACCAGGGCGGCGAGATTTCAACTTTCTCATGAGAAGTGCCAATGATTTCAAGTTTGAAGCCCCTCTCCCCCACTTTGTCCACTGACATATTTTGGCCGACACGAAAGGGCCACCCTTCTGCCTACCGTCCCAGGAGCATCATATACTATACGCACCGCCGGAGATCACCTGCAATCATGCCTCCCAAGAAGAACGAGAAGCAGCCGGCGGCTGGGGGGAGCAGCAAGAAGGCCTCGGTCGAGGACCGAACCTTCGGCATGAAAAATAAAAAGGGCGCGGTCGCACAGAAGCAGATCGCCCAGCTGGCCTCGTCCATGAAGTCTGGTGGGACTGCAGAACAGAAAAGGAAAGAGGCCGAGAAGGCAGCGAAAGAGCGCGAGAAGAAGGCTGCCGAGGCAGCCAAGCGCGAAGCCGACCTGCTCATGAACAAGCCCGCCCAGATCCAGAAGGTGCCGTTCGGCGTCGATCCCAAGACCGTCGTCTGCATATTCCACAAGAAGGGCAACTGCGAGAAAGGGAGGAAATGCAAGTTCTCGCACGACCTAGACATGGAGCGGAAGACGGAGAAGAGAAGTCTGTACACCGACACTCGGGAGGACGAGGAGGAGAAGAAGGTACAAGAGACTTCTGCAGACTGGGACGAGGCCAAGTTACGGACCGTTGTCATGTCAAAGAAGGGCAACCAACGGACGTCGACGGACAAGGTCTGCAAGTTTTTTATCGGAGCGATCGAGGATGGCAAGTACGGGTGGTTCTGGACTTGTCCGAATGGTGGAGATAAATGCATGTATAAGCATGCCCTTCCCCCTGGGTAAGTCAACCGTAAAACTCTTTGCTATGTGTTCGACCTCGCTAACCACCGCAGATTCGTCCTAAAAACCAAGGAGCAGAGGGCGGCCGAGAAGGCTCTCATGGACAAATCTCCACTGAAGACCCTCACTCTGGAAGATTTCTTAGAGTCCGAAAGGCACAAGCTCACGGGTACCCTGACCCCAGTCACCCCCGAGACCTTCGCCAAGTGGAAGAAAGAGCGTATGGATAAGAAGGCTGCCGAGGAGCAGGCACGGAAGGCCAAGGAGGCCACTGGTCGCGCTCTGTTCGAGAGCGGCAACTGGAGAGCGCCCGGCGACGAGTCGGAAGAGGAAGAGGAGGAGGAGGATGACGCCTGGAACCTCGAAAAGCTGCGGCAAGAGACGGAAAGATTGCGACAGAATAAAGAAGAGCAACGCCTCATCGGCGCTCCTGACGGGCCTGTCTCCAACGGCGACGCCAACGGCGACGGCAGCGGCGACCCTGAGCCAGAGCCCGACACATAAAGCATAACTAAAGCGTTTGATGCTTCAAGCCCAATAGAAGAGTCAAGACTCGGGCGTCAGGGCTAGCCCGGGAATCTCATTGGAGAGGCCTAGGGCTTGGTCCCATGCCGTCGTCCTCCACTGGGACCTCGAGGCGCCCCGCGGAGCGCGACCTGGGATTTGGCGTCCCGCTGTGACCCCACAGGGAAGACGCTCGATCCAAAAGAGTTAAACTTGACCTGTATTTAGGTGCTGAGACACTAGTTACTCGTAACTTGGTTGGCATTTATCGGAGAAACCCCCGCCCTTGGACGTCACTCAAGACCATGAGCGTCAGCCTGGTGGAACTGCGTCTTCTCCCTGCTTTTATCTAGAAGGGGGTTTTGGTAGATTTGCATATAAACTGCTGGAGGCTTGGGGAAACAAGCTCGGGGAAACCAACAAAAAGGAGGCAGGCAAGCTTAAAAGTGATCATTTTCAGGAGCGATTCCATTCCCATTACCGATCCTACCCGTACTAGGGCCGGGTGAATAATGAGCTTTGCTACAAAAAACTAGCAAAAGGAGCATGCCCCCCGGGTCCAGAGATACCCATTTAGACCGAAAGCTAAGTCTCCTCAAGTCCCTTCAAGCAAAGTCTTCAAAGCCTGTACCGTTACCTCGACAACCTCAGAGCGACGGCTCTTCTTTGCGCATTCCGTCAGGATCTCCACACCGTTAGCATCCCTAACCTTCGCCCGCGCCAGCTTCCCTGTCTCCCCGTCGGCGGCGACTAGATTGTAGACGACAAATGCGCCGCGGTGCCGCAGGTCCTCCTTGTCCTCAGCGCAAAGTCCCAGCACAACTTCCACGCCCCGTTCGCGCGCCAAGATGCCCCTGACAACACCATCGTAGCCCGTCAGGGAAGCCAGTGCACCCCCCGCCCCGCTGCGCGTGCCTTCGTCTTCGGCATCGGCAAGTGCGAGGAGGATGTGGAGCCGGTTCTTGGCTTGGGGATTGGTGGTGTCCGCATACAAAGCGACGGCTTCAGCTGTCTGGACCAAATTACACACGAGCTCAACGGCAGCCTTGGACACGAGAGCATTAGGGCTCAGGAGCTGCTCTTCGATGGCATCCCAAGCAGTGCGGATGATGGCCTGCCGCGTATCGTCGTCCGTCGAGGCAAGGTTAGTTAGGGCCATTAGTCCTTCGAAGGTCGGAAGCAAATCGCGAATCTCCGCTGCCGGGTCTGGTGCGAGGATGGAGGTAAGAGGCCGGATAGCAGCGCTCTGCGGGGTGGGCCTTGTACCCCCAAAGACGAGGGTCGGGTCGGTGGATATCAGGATGCGGGCAAGTGCTTGGGCGGCTATCCTACGAGGCTGTGACTCTGCAGGAGGGAGAGCCGTCCACGCGGCGATGAGGAGACGGACGGCTCCATGTTGAGCAAGGCGGCCGCGGATACTGGTTGTCACAGATAGAGAGTAGATAATCGAAATAATGAGAGATAGAGACGCAACGGACCCGTTTTTGCTGTGAGAGACGAGGACTGGGGTGACACCCGCTTCAAAGACCCGCTTGCAACGCTCTGTGACGTGGTCGTCGTCGTTGAGAGGCTCGGGTTGCAATTTCCCGGCAGCGTTGGCATAAGCCCTGAGTTGGGACATCTTCTTCTCCTCTTCAGACTGGGCGGGTTGGTAGCGTGTGAGGTTCACAAGTATGCTGAGCGCGCCGTATGTTACAGGCGACTTGGGTGGTGCGTTTTCGAGTGTTTTGACGAGATTCTTGAGAAACTCGCCATTCTTTGACAAATCCTCCTTAACTTTGGCCTGGATCGACGCATACGCCAATCCCTCAATGGAGCTTTGTGTACCCTGCTCCGGATTCTTAAGCAACATGTTGGTAAGCATTTTGGTTAAATCCAGGATGTCAGTAGTAGCTGGTTGTATTCTCGGTTCGGCGGCCGCATTAGGAGCCGGCAACGGTTTTACTGCCTTCAACCCTGGGGTCAGTCAGACATCATTAGCATGACCAAGGGAGGAGGGACGCGGGAATGCTGGGAGGTAGGAGGATCACTCACCCCAAGCTTGGCCAAGACCACAACAGCGAGGTTTTGCACCTGCTCCGAGTGTCTCCGCATTGAAACAGAGCCTTCCGCAGCGGACACGTCTAGGTTGGCAGTGTACATGTCCCTCACGGCGTCCTCCGGATCTTGGTCGACTATCTCCTCCAACCACTCGGTGCAGTACTTCTGCACGGCTTCGCGGCACGCCGTATTCATGCAGGCTGCGTTAAGCATCTCCAGACATGCCGTCTCAACCTTGCGGCTCTTCCACTTTCGTCGCATCAGGGGTCCGAGACTTCCGAGGAAACCTTCGCTTAGGAATAACTCCGATGTCAGGTCCGGGACGACAGGGAAGATTGCGGCTGCTACACAGAAAGCCACGATGTAGTCGTCGTAAGTGCCTCTTTGGATCCGCTGGTGGAAGAATTCGTGTAGTTTCTTGCTCCCATCGTCCCCGGCGGCTTTGAGGTAGGCGGACGTGGTAAGGGTGGCGTGGCCGCGAACAACCTCGGGTTGTCTCATATCGAGGTAACACACGATAGTGTCGACGCAGTCGCCGTCAATAACACTGCAGATCGACGGCTCGCCCTTCTTACATGCCTCAACATCATCATTCAGTAACCGCGTAAGCCGGTCTAGGTCCCTGACAGTCTCGTCGTCCTCTTTCCCGCCTTCCATTAGTTGCGCGAAGAGTAGAAGAGTCTGGTCTTCCCTCCCCAGAGTCTCAGGGAGGGGTGGGGTGGCAGCCGCCAATTGAGCCATGACGCTCTTGAGTGTTGTTGCTTGGGTTCGCTTTTGTGAATGAGGGGTTGATAAGGAGCTCCGAGGAGAAAAGAGAGTGTGGGATGGTGAGCTCTTGTAGAAATGGCAATCGTAACTTAGTCCCGTCCTTGGCTTCGGGGTGACAGAAGAGCAAGGTCTTTTAATTCAAGGCGGTACCATATCGAGGAACTCCCAAGATGAGGCCAGTTCCGAGTTAGCTTTTTCTTATCTTGAGATTTATCTGTGAGGGGAGAATCGCTGACGTGACCAATTTACGAAGCTCCTCAGGCACATATAGTTGCCCCACTATAGCTTCCGAGTTCCTGGTTGGCTAGACCCGCTTCTAGAAATACAACGTCATACTTTTCACCGTTTCACGAAGTCTACTATCTGTATACATATCTACCTACCTACCTAGGTAGTTGCACAGCACTGCCGGCTTGTTGTACGTGGGAAAATCGAGAAGCCATGGTCTAGGTAGCCCGGGAGGCCTACCCCAGAGACGACCTACCCTGTAGGCGACCTGGCAGGAGCCAGTGCGTCGATAATCCAGGAACGGGCAAGAGACCAGGCACCCCTCTCCGTCATCTAGTCCGTTTTGGCAGCATCATTCGAGGTATCACGAAACTGATTCAGAGTACGAGGTTGCAAGCCCACGGTTCTTGCCTTCCAACTCGTCGCCGCCAGCCGTGAGGCAGCATCGATGATGGTTGCTTTCCCATCATGAATAACAAAGTTGTGTTTGTTGATGTCGCCATCCTTGATTCGCAACTGGGGTAGTCTTGATAGTGTCAGGTGGCCGATGCGAAGTCTTCGGGTGTGGCATGACGGGAGTTGGCAATATGGGCTATGAGTAATCCGATAGCTCTTCTCATCAGTAAGGTGATCGAGAAATGCATCCGCTCGTACACTGCCGTCTCTTTTTCCAACCGGGGTATCTCCTATGACAATCGCACGAACTTTGCGATGATAACTACACTGAAGCAAGGACATGCTTGAAGCAGACTTAAAACTTGACCAAGTACCTACTTTCCAATCAAGCCGTGGGTGTGAGTAAGGCATAGAGTAGGTGGTACCCTTTCGTCTCGATATTTATCTCTTAGTGGAAGTACTGTACGGAGTGAATACATAGTAGAAAGGTTAATTTACGGAGCACGCCGTAAACGCGCCCCACTCCAGCTTTTGATTCCAGGTTCTTCAATTCGTAGTGGGGTATCTTTGAGTGACGTCTCACGTGGATTGGCGTTGGCTCCAATTCTCAACATTGGGGAATTTTGACGACGCGCCTTTGAAACTTCCTTCAGACCAAACTACGGCTGGATCCGCTTCAACCCACTCCCCCATTATCGGAAGACTCAAATTCGTGGCGACTAGCATAGTTGAGCATTAGCCCATGTTGATGGTTGCCTTCCGTCAGGTGGTGCGGGTTCGCCTTTCATCCCTTCGCTCGGGATCTCGAGTGCAAGGACAGGCTGGAGTTGGACCTTGACTCGCTGCAAGCTTTGCTTTCACATCTTCTAATACTCCCAAGGGTATCCGGGCCAAGTACGCACGATGAATGTCCAGGATGCGGTCGATGCCTCAGAGCATTACGAGGTCTACGCCACCGAGGAGATCCCGTCCCTCTGCACCATCATTATCGACACCAACCCCCGAGCTTGGGCTGCTCTTGCTCAGGTGTTACCCATATCGAAGGCTATTGCAAGCATCCTCGTTTTCGTCAACTCCCACCTAGCATTTAACAATGCCAACCAAGTCGCCATCATAGCCTCGCACAGCAACAGGGCTGTCTGGCTGTATCCATCACCACCCAAGGCCCAACCACCAGCCTCGGACGATGTGGATATGGCCGATGCCGATGGCAGCAATCCTGGGAAGGGCGGCATCCCAACCCCAACTTCCTCATCCGCTTCTCAATCCGCCAACAAATACCCCCAATTCGCCGCCATCGAGAACTCCCTTCTCACCTCCCTCCGATCCATCGTCGACGGCACCACGGTCACCGACCTCACCCCAACGACTACCCTAATCTCCGGGGCTCTAACCTTAGCCCTCGCTCACATAAATAAGACCGCACTCTCTCTTTCCGCGGCCAAGACGGCCGCAACCCCCTCCACGAGCGCCCAACCCACAATTACCGGCGGCGGCGGCGGTGGTCTATCTGGCCTCCACGCCCGCATCCTCATCCTGTCCGTATCCGATAGCGCCCCAGCGCAGTACATCCCGACCATGAACGCCGTGTTCGCGGCCGCGCACGCGCGAATCGCCATCGATACCCTTGCGCTGCGCGGCACTGCGACCTTCCTCCACCAGGCGAGCTTCATCACGCGTGGCACCTTCATCCGTGCCGAGAACCCGCAGGGCCTGCTGACCTACCTCATGTTCGGCTTCTGCAGTGGTAGCGCCGCCAAGGCGACCCCAAACTCGGCGCCGCGGCAAGGCGGCAAAGTCAAAGGCGGCGGAGACGCGGATGGCGAGGGCGAGGAAGGGGCCGGCGGGAAGAAGCGGGCCGGTCGGCTAGGCCCGAACGCCAGCGTAGCGGACCTGCTAGTCGCACCGAGCGCAGACCTGGTAGACTTCCGCGCGGCGTGCTTCTGCCACCGCAGGGTTGTCGACACGGGGTTCGTGTGCAGCATCTGCCTCAGCATCTTCTGCGAGGTTCCCGAGGGCGCCGAGTGCCTCACCTGCGGCACCAAGCTGGCGCTCGGCAGCTACGGCGCCCAGCCGGCCGTTGCGCCGAGAGCGAGGCGCAGGAAGAAGAGAAGGCTGGGCGCGAACGGCGAGGTCAGGGAGGAAACAGGGAGCGCAGGGGCGACGCCTATGAGGTGAGGACGCTCCCCTTGACGAGCTAGTGTGATTGGGAAACCTAGCACTTAATTACTGGGCATTTCCATCTGTCTCTGTGTACAGTTGGGCGACGTTGTAGGCATTGGCAAACGTTTCCGGGTATAAGGCGTTTCGATGCCTAGCAGTAGAACCAGTAGAACTTAAGGCGAATACCCCCAGGTCTGTTACAAAACAACTTGCGATGATACGAGTTTATGTGCATTTCTTTAGGTATATGTATTGGCTATCAGGGTACGTAGGTACCTCGCGAGTGTAGGGGTAGGTATCTTGTCTAGGTGGTGTTCTAGGGTATCAGGGGGCGTGGTTCCTCATTTCACGATTCCTAGTCTCCCTCCTCGCAGTATGCAGCCATCTTGTCGTGTTGTCTACTCTCAGGGAGGCAACCAGCTCTCTCGCCAAGGCTCGACGGACGGACCAATATTCCTTGCTTGGGGTATTCCACGATGTACCGACTCTTAAATCCTTGCCCATCATCCTCGCTTCAGTTAATATGCACCTTTCGACCTCCCCGGATCACGCCCCCTGCCTTGCCCGCTCGCGACATTGTGCAAAGAGGTTGAGGTTCCGTGGAAGCCATCGAGGCTAGAGCAAATGATTCGGTGTTATGAGCAAAGTAGAAGTAGTATCCGGCGTGGGTCTGTTTGACGGCCATGACCCCGATTGCTCCAGGCGTGGGTTGGCTCCTGACGCCCGGGTGGCCCATAAAGTCCACTGTGACGAACGATTCGATAACGGCGTCGTCGTCGTACTCTGCGATATTATGGCCACCTTGGCCTCGGCGGCTGGAGTGATAAAGTCTCTCTGCGCATTTGTGCGAGGCAAACGACGTAGCCATATGTTCGCCCGTGCCGCTGGTAACTGCAGCAACGGAAACGCCATCTTCATCGTCAGGATCAAGGGGGATGACGGCTGTTCCGATGCCCACCAATGCCGCTGGACCGACTCGGCCTTCGTGCTTCATGCCGATGCCCCCGGAAGAAGAACCTGCGGCGATGTGTCCCATGAGGTCAATGGCAATGGCACCGACGGTGTCATCGACCATATCAACGTCCTGTTCCTCATCTCGAGTTTCCCTAAATCTCGCCGAATCATTTCTCCAAGGACGATCTTCGTTCGGATTAGGGTACTCATGGATAAGCCCCTTTGTCTCCGGGTAACCATCACCGCCGTCCGGTGTGTAATCCCCTATCGTCGAACTGCCATGTGCAATGGGTCCGTCAGGTGAAAGTTCGTCGGTTTGCAGGTGCATTCGAGGATGAGGGCTCGGTCGGGCAGAAGGGTTTGGCGACAAACAGCCAAGTGGACTACGGGCTTGGGGCTCCGTTCCTGGTGAAGATGCATCGCTATGTTGGATATCACCATCTGCTCCTAGCGCAGTGTTGATCTTTGCCTCAGCATCTACCAGATCCCGATACCATTGCTCAAAACGGTACTTGGCATTTCTGGAAACCAGTAACTCATTCATGACACTAGGCATGCCATGCTCTTCGGCGAATTTCCTTGCCCCTATTCCCACTAGAATGTTCGGCGACACTCGACAGAGTGACAAAGGTTTGATGCTTGCCTCCCGAATCAAATTGGCAAGTGAGATAGGGTTCCCGATACCTTTCGACATATTGTTAGCGGTCACGTTGGCCCCATCTCGAGATTGAGTGGTTTCCTCACCCGGAACGGCACCACAGGCACCACTTCGTCCTAGGTGATCAACGATGGTTGCGTCACCCTCGACAACACCATTGATGTTGAGATTGCTTCCGAAGCCTGCATTTGTTATCTCCTTGTCTTCAAGATACTTGATGGCGATCTCGACGGCGAGGGTAGAGTCGGCACCGTTTTGCAGGAATCGCATTGCCACGCGCGCAGCCCTATTCTGGTAAGACACTAAGCATTCGTACGCGGGACGGTGGACCTACTCGCTGCAAGCCTCCAGATGATGCCTCTCATTCCTAGTGCTGTGATATCCTGCACCAGCGTGGATGAAAATTGCAGCAACGGGTGGGCTGTTCCTCGAGTGGAATGGGGGCTGCGTATTAGTTGCCATGACGGATACGTGCTTGCCCCTCGGAGGACCTAGCGGCCGTTCCTGAGATGCGGATATGACTGCTAAAGTCGCATGCGTGGCATGGAACGGCTCAAGTCTGGAGAAGGTATGTTTGGTTTGGAAAGGAGTCACCTCGGTGAACAAGGAGGCGATATCAGGCCTAGTATAAAACCGCGGTATGCCTGAGGAGAGGCCCTTGAACCGGGGTCCGGTGTAGACCCGATCCACCGCATATAGGGGTGGCCGAAATACAAGAGTACTGGGCCGTCCTCAATGGATCCGAGAGGCCGTTGCCCGGGCCCTTTGGCAGAGGAGGCTCCGCCGGTGTTTTCGCCCGCAAGTAAAGGAGACTAAAGGAGCCGAGGATACGGTGGTATTTGCGAAAAAATAATTGGAAACAATGCAAAATAATTATGCACGAGCGTGCTTGGGAAATTGCGGTTCCCCAATCGAGGATGCTCAAGTCGATATCGCAACGAGGTGGGAGGGTGAGGGAGGTCGCTCCGTCGGCAGGAGAACCGAAGGGCTTGATAATATTGAGCTCCTGATACCGGAGAGAAAGTTAGGGGCCGGGAGCGGGGAATTCAGGGCCTGTTTATTCCGGTCCTCGAGGTACGTAGACTCAAGAGAGAAGGTCGAACGAAGGTCGAGAGGACGACAACGCGATACTTCCTTCCCATCTTCTCTCGCCGCCTTCCTTCATACCGACGGTTGTGAGAAGGCAGATGCTATTCCTAGCCCGGCTTGGCTTCAGAGCAACTAATCTACCAGTAAAGCATCGGCGACACTCGAGTAACGTATATGGCGACGCTCCCCCGTGTCCGAGTATAAAACTTCTATAATCCCGGAGACGCAGATAAGCTGTCAGGAGAACGACAAAGTTGGGTCAAACGCAGGAGGGATTATTCGTACAGTTCGGGGGCTTCCCATACAGTGCTGTAGGTACCTACCCCTGTCCGATCCAGTCCCACACATCCCCACCCTGAGAGCCTCCTCCTATTGGCCACAATCAGGCACCAGCCATTCGAGGCAATTGGCGGGGCTCCTTGACGCACAGCCGCAAGTTGAGCTTGGGAGAGGCACGTAATATTCGCTTGCCAACGTCCATCCTCCGGATCTCCCATCTGTCACTTTGCTTCCTGCCCTCGCCCAAGCTCTTCAACACCCGACGAATAACTTTGCGCCATACGTTATTGGAGCGGCGCGCCGCCTCGGCTTTGCAACTATGGCCAACCAAACCCCCGCCGTTGTCATGGACAAGTATGCTGCTCCTGTTATCGCCCTCTGGAACCCCGCACTGCCGGCTTGTCCAGCATCTCCAGGCGGCCAGGTTTTGATGCATTGCTAACCCTCCTCCTCTTAGCGGCACGGGTTTCTCTAAGTTAGGTACGGTCCTCGCAGAGTACCCTACGCCGCACCTCTATCCAGGCGCTAACCGATGACAACCCCTCTTACGCAGGCTTCGCGGGCAATGATTCTCCCTCCTTCGTCTTCCCGACGGCGATTGCGACAAAAAGCCCGGCCGGAGGTGCTGGCGGTTCCGGATCGGGGCGGCCTGCTGTCGCGAACAAGCCGTCCTTCCTCACCGGTGGTGCTGGTCCGGGAGGCCACCTGTCCATGAAACGAGGGACCGAGGATCTTGACTTCTTCATTGGCGACGAAGCCCTAGCTGCTACCGCAGGGCCTGGTACGTGGGGAACTGGCCTTCTCGATAAGGAAACCTACTAAATTACCCCAGGCTATGGACTACACTATCCAATTCGGCATGGGCAAATAGAGAACTGGGTTCGTAAATATGAAGCTGCGAGCACTGGCAGGAGGCAATGCTGACCTGACTTCGCTCATCCAGGATCATATGGAGAGATTTTGGTCGAACTCCATCTTCAAATATCTACGAGTCGAACCCGAGGATCATTACTTCCTTCTTACCGAGCCGGTATGCAAACCTATTTTATTCAGCGGTGGGGGTCGCTCATGCTAACAACCGGGGCATCCAGCCATTGAACCCCCCCGAGAACAGAGAGAATACAGCAGAGATCTTCTTCGAATCGTTCAACTGCGCCGGGCTTTACATTGCAGTGCAGGCAGTGCTAGCACTTGCAGCGTCGTGGACGTCGTCCAAGGTGCACGACCGGTCCCTTACGGGTACTGTTATCGACTCTGGTGACGGTGTCACCCACGTCATCCCGGTAGCGGAAGGCTATGTAATCGGCTCGTCCATTAAATCGATCCCCATCGCCGGTCGCGATATCACCTATTTCGTGCAGTCTCTCCTCCGAGACCGAGGCGAGGCCGATTCGTCCCTCAAGACCGCTCAGGAAATCAAGGAGGAATACTGCTACGTCTGCCCAGACATCGTGAAGGAGTTTGCCCGTTTCGACCGAGACCGCTCGCGCTTCGCCAAGCACGTTGTGTCTCATCCCGGTGGCCGTCAAGTTAGCGTCGACGTGGGCTACGAGCGGTTCCTCGCCCCGGAGATCTTCTTCAACCCAGAGATCTACTCATCCGACTTTCTGACGCCACTGCCCACCGTCGTGGATGGCGTGATCCAGTCGTCGCCCATCGACGTTCGCCGAGGGCTCTACAAGAACATTGTGCTCTCTGGCGGAAGCACGCTGTATAAGGACTTTGGCCGGAGGTTACAACGCGACATCAAGCAGCTGGTTGACGCAAGAATTCGCGCGAGCGAGGTCAAGAGCGGTGGCGCAAGGAGCGGCGGCCTCGAGGTCCAAGTCATTACGCACAAGAGGCAACGGCACGGCCCCTGGTTCGGAGGCAGTTTGTTAGGCCAGACCCCCGAGTTCCGGTCTTACTGCCACACAAAGGCAGAAGTAAGTTTTCACTCACCCCCAATTGAACCGTTTGCGCACGTGGCTGACTAGTTCGATGTAGTACCAAGAGTATGGGCCAGGTATCGTTCGAAGATTTGCGCTGCTTGGCGGCCCTGGCGGATCATAGGCGTGCTGTAACGCGGAGTAAGCTGGAGGATTGTAGTAGATATGCTTTTACGAATTATGGGGAAGAAAAAGGTGGCATCGATGTATGCCGACGGAGGAAGCAAATTTCAAGATAACACCCATGCCAAGCCTGCAAACATAATGTGATTAGAGAATGTGAGATGCATTCGCCTCTGTCTCCCACCACAAGCTAGCGCCTTTGCCGGCCTTAGTTGGCGGGGATGAGAGGCCGTTGCGGAGGGTCTCGCCGACGCGAGCTAGTTTGTACGGGATACCGAGTCGGAAACTACCTCGGACTAGCCACGCGGTCGCCCGGAGCTCTCAGCTAGATGTCATCTTTCCGTTCGCGCGGGTTAAGTGGTTGACGTCACGATCCCCAATGGTGGTCAGTTACCCCTCTGAATGTGGCGCGATGCCCCTCTTACTGCCTCCCCCACACCCGACATTTCTTTCAACCTTCCTCTGCACCGAAAAGCTCAACTATCCGGACGAATGGGAGTTAGGACTCTTCCCATTCAAGTTGGCGGGCTAGGCCTTTCAGGGCAGGCAAGAGGGTCTTGGGAAGGAGGCGTTAGGGGAGAGGGATTGGAGATTCGTAAACTTAGTGGACATGTCTAGGTACCTACCTATGTCTACCTAAGCCTTGGTAATGATCGTACGTTTCTTGACCAAGCGGAAGTACCGTGCAACAACTTTACAAACCCAGTGGATCTCTTTCTTATCTAGTGAATGCTTAACAGCTACCTAGGAAACAAGGCAGGTATATATATGGTGACGGAGCTCCTCCCTCTTACCTCCTCCTTAGTTCCTGGCTTATGACCTCATCTACTGAATTTACATTCTATATACATAATCCTAAACTCCAAGAAAGAAAAATCTCTATCTTTCAAAAGACGAAACATTTAGAAAAGCCCCAAGACCTAACTCAAAATGGCACCCCCTGAGATTCCATCCGAACAGTGGGCGCAGGTTGTCGAGCAGTCCGGGTGTAAGTCACCTCGCATACCATATCCAAGAAACCCAAGCCTCTAACAAGCCGTGCTCTCCTTTCCGTAGCTGTCGTTTACAAGAAAATCCCGGTACAGAAGAACCCCGGGCCTGACGAGGTGCTTGTAAATGTCAAGTTCTCGGGAGTCTGCCACACAGACCTCCATGCCATGAAAGGTGACTATTACGATACTTCCTCTTCGACTATAGAAAGCCACTAATATACCTAAACCTATAGGCGATTGGCCTTTGGAGGCCAAGCTTCCCCTGGTTGGCGGCCACGAGGGCGCCGGTGTAGTCGTTGCGCGTGGTGAGCTCGTCAAGGACGTCGAGATAGGGGAGCAAGTAGGAATCAAGTGGCTGAATGGCAGCTGTCTCGCCTGCAGCTTCTGCCAGCAGGCCGACGAGCCCCTGTGCTCGAAGGCACTCCTCTCAGGCTACACCGTCGACGGCACATTCCAGCAGTACGCCATCGCCAAGGCCGCCCACGTCGCTCACATCCCACCTTCGTGCCGCCTCGACGAGATTGCGCCCGTTCTCTGCGCGGGCATAACGGTCTACAAGGGCCTGAAGGAGTCCGGGGCCCGACCCGGCGAGTTCGTGGCCATCGTAGGTGCTGGGGGCGGCCTCGGGACCATGGCGTTGCAGTTCGCCAAGGCGATGGGCCTCCGGACGATCGCCATCGACGGCGGCGAGGAGAAGGGCAAGACGGCCAAGAGCCTCGGGGCGAGTGCTTACGTCGACTTCCAGAGTAGCAAGGACCTCGTCGCGGATGTCAAGGCTGCGACGCCGGACGGCCTCGGCCCCCACGCCGTCGTATTGCTTGCTGTTTCGGAGACGCCGTTCCATCAGGCTACAGGATACGTGCGGAGCCGGGGATGCATCGTCTGCATCGGACTGCCAGCGAACGCGTACCTACGCGCTCCGGTCTTTGACACCGTCATCCGAATGATTACCATCAAGGGTAGCTACGTCGGGAACAGGAAGGACACTGCAGAAGCACTCGACTTCTTCGCCCGCGGTCTTATCCGCGTACCTATTAAGACGGCAGGCCTCAGTCAGCTCCAGGACATCTACCAGATGATGACCGAAGGTAAAATCGTCGGCCGGTATGTGGTGGATACTAGCAAGTAAAAGCTCGAGTTTGGTTTTGGAAACGCCAGGTGACTAGCAGACGAAGGGGGTCTTTTGGATTTTGGGAGTGAAGGTTGGAGCGAGAGACTTCTGTAGAAAGGTATCATATATACTTGGGAGCGAAGCGTTAACAGTCTCTTCTGAAATTCGAGATTTGAAGACTGTGCATGAGAGCAGCCGATGATGCTCTTCGCCAAAAGGTTTTACCGGACTAGATGTGGCGCTATCAATACATTTTAAAACTACCATCTATCCGACCCGTTGCTCCTGTACTGTCCCTTAATCCCACTCGCTTCTTTTATATTTGTTGAAGTGCGATACTGCGAATGTGAGATAACCTGCACATTTAAAAACCATGATCTTGATCCAGGCGAGAAACCGAGTCTTCGTTAGGCAGCTTATCCCTCTACCCTGTTCAAGATGGCAACGCCTTCGACATGTCCAGTCTGAGGGAAAAAGTCAAAGCCCCTCAAACTCTCAATCTCATACCTCGTACCCTTCTTCTGCTCTTTCACCTCTTCCGCACCGGCATCCTCCTCCCCATCCCCGGCGGCGCTGACTTCCCCCCTAACTAGTACGCCGACGTCCCTCGCCTGCGTGTGCACGTTGCAGCTGACATAGACGACGCGCCGAGGTGCGAATGCGAGCAGCTGACGCAAGAAGCTCGCATCGCAGCCCTTGCGCGGCGGGTCGAGGACGACGACGGTCTCGTCCGGGTCGTACTCGCCGACGCTACGAAACAGCTCGGGCGCGTCGGCGGCGATGAAGCGGCACTGGGACCCGTCGAGGCCGTTGAGCGCTGCGTTGCGGCGCGCGAAGGTGATGGACCCGTCGGCGACGTCGATGCCGGTGCTGCCGCCCGTGAAGAGGGACGAGAGGGTTATGGTGAAGAGACCGGATCCTGAGTAGGCGTCGATGAGGTACTTGATGGGTTTGGGCTGCGTGGCGGTGCTTGCTGTTGCATTGGTGGGGGTTGGGGGAAGGATGTTTTGCCGGATGTAGTCGGTGAAGGGAGGAAGAATAGAGTTATTATTCTGGAAGAAGGCACCAGCCGGGTTTGTGAAGACGAAGTCGTCGATGTATTCAGTTGACGTGGCGTTGTTGTCCGTTATGCACGTCTTGTAGTCTGTGTAGCCGTCGGTTTCGACCTTGATAGCTTCGGCAGGGATGTCGTCCGTGACTGGCGCCGTATTGTTGTCCTGAGACGAACATTTCGGTACGCGTTTGGTACTTTCCCTCAATAATATGGTCGCTCCCCGCTGATATTTGCCGTACTCGACAGCCATACGCTCCCGTTCCATCTTCAGACCCTTTCTCACTGCATCGGTGCCGATGGGACAATCCTCGATATCCAGCACCTTCTTGAAACCCTTGGGGGTAAAGCCGATAGGAGGTAGATGGTCCAGCGGTTTCCTTGGGCCGCGACGAGGCATGCCTGGGGGTCCGTCAAAATGTGGTGTGAGTTTGGTGCGGTAGCCGTACTGAAGGGGGCTACCGATAGTGTCCTGGATTGCAGGGACTAGCTCCGGAGGTAACTGCGAGAAGTTCTTGAAGGCCTTCTCCACAATCCTCCTCTTGAGTTTCAGTTGCTCGGGATAGTCTAGCATTTGGAACTGGCAGCCTGAACATTTTGCGAAATACTGGCATCGAATCCGGCTATCGTCCCGAAGCGGAGACGGCTTGGTGACAGAGATGAAGTCTGCAACAGAATACTCCTGCTGTTCCAGATGCCGGTATACCTTCACCTTGATGGTATCGCCTGGCACCGAGAAAGGAACCACATAGATTCGGTCAGAGCCTTGCTGGCGGGCGAGACCATCCCCCGTCGAGGAGAGCTCGACAACCTCGACGTCAATCTTAGTACCAGGCTGAGGAAGCGCCTGTGCATCGGACTCCTCGTGAGACCCCGTCCCCTCGGAATCTGAAATTTTCTGAGCAGCCAGTAATGTCTGGATATCAGTGAGGAGGACTTCCTCTGCCGATCCCTCTTGGATGGGTTTTTGCCTCTTTTTCCTAAACTTCTTAGACTTTCCGCCACCGCCGTCACGAGCGGCCCTCTTTCCATTCGTGTTTCTTGGAGATATCAGGTCCGGCATAGCCTGGACCGGCGCCGGCGCCGGCGATGTGGCCATGTTGCGACTGAGGCCAACCAAGGGCCGCGTTGCTAGGTGTGGCTGCCGGTAGATTGTAGATGAGATGAGACTTATCCAGATTCTGGTAGCCACCGGTCGCATCGACTCTCTGGTATTTCAAGTCGCTCCTACAACTTGGAATTAATTATGGCCCATGTGAGCCGTTTTGATATATCATGAATAACAATAAGAAAAAGGATTTATAAATGGTTGGCCATGAAGTAAGTAGTTGTCCAACCATCACTGACCTAAGAGAATTTTCGGCAAATGGGGAAACACGACAGCGCTGATTGGCTGTGCGGCTCTTACAAATCCCGGGGTCGTGGACGCTCGACAGGGCAGGTGGTGGGTGGTCATCGGACTCATCCCGGTGCCCCCCTGCAAAAGATGTGCAATGTTGCTTATCATTCACACAGTAGCTCCTCAAGCTCCTTTAACCAGATTAGGCACGCCCCCGACTGCCGTTTACATAGATGTGACCCGGAATGCCCTCCTCCTCCTCTTCTCCATGTCCATACCATAATTAATCACCTATTCGACTCGGGAAAGACCAGTTTGGGTTGACAAAACCATCACGATGCGTGAGTAACGAAACATGTTGTTCCCTTTTTTTGGTTATACAGCACACTAAATGACTAAACACAGGACACTCACCGTGGCTGCGATGTCTCATTGCACCCTTTGCCGTAGTTGGGTTTGTCGCCCGGAGTAGCGGTTACCCGCTTCAAGGCGTTTTGCGTTCAAATCCCAAAGGATCAAGAGGAGCAGTAGCCAGCGAAAGCCTGACATGTTCTCAGATCGGCGTCGACCTTATGGAACAGGGAGTGAGTGTCCATGGCGTTGAGCGGACGTTGTGGTTTA
>Ga0164242_10002732_pt1 | contig 20345 bp, 16 predicted proteins | sample OricomgcompostMG_FD_108783 | JGI IMG/M metagenome (GOLD analysis project Ga0164242, IMG submission 108783) | Miracle-Growth compost microbial communities from Emeryville, California, USA - Original compost - Miracle growth compost (MG) ... | reverse complement strand
TTTTTCATGCCAACGCACAGAGTGGTTTAGATTATTTTGATTTTATAGATTAAGCGGAAGGAAAATTGCAAATTAAAACAATCTGTAATTTGCAATCCACAATTAAATTATAAAAATAATCTATGGTAAAGAAGAATGGATGCTACGAGATAACATTTTCGTCGCTTTACTTTTTTCTAGATAAAAAAGTAAACAAAAAATCAAGAAAAAATATCCTCCTGCGCACAAGCCTGCTCTCGCCACGATTTTTTCATGCCAACGCACAGAGTAGTTTAGATTATCTTAATTCGTGTGAAATATTACAAATTGCTGAAAGCAGATTGCAAATTAAAACAATCTGCAATCTGTAATTTGCAATCCGCAATCCGCAATCAAAGAAAACAATCTGTAATTTGCAATCAGCAATTAAATAAACTTAAATAATGGAAAAACAAAACCGAATAAATGTAACCTATTATTTAATCTTCTCCGTCAGAAGAATTAGTCATTAGATTCTCGTATTTCTCTTTCAACTGTTTTGCAGCGGCAATTTCAGTAGTTTTAGAAACATCTAAACTTTTGATGTATGCGTCAATAGATGAAGTAATTGAATCGATGAATCCCGGTAACACAATGCGTGCGTAAATTCCACCATTTTTAGATTCATTTTCATACAAAGCATACGCTTTAGTTTGAATATCGATACTGCTTCTTTTCACAAGACTTGTTAATCCAGACAACATACCAATTTTATTCAAACCACCAATCGTTTTTTCAGTAAGTGTTTTTTCAAAGAATGGGTAATTAGCTTCTGAACCAAATCTTCCGTACAACACAGCGATTTTAGAAAGCATCTCTTGAGAATCTTCATTTTCCAACGATTTTGCCTTGTTCATTGCCATAGTACTATCGAATCTAGCTAAACCAAACAATGCTTCGCTTTCTACTAAATAAGATGAATCAGATTCTAAAACATGAATAGCAAGTTCTTTCATGCCTGTTTCGTCCGAGAAATTATTCAATAAGAATGTTAATGCACTTGAACGAACTTTAGAAATTGGATCTGAATTGACCATTTCTTTTAATTTCGCTACTAACTGCTCTTTATTCGTTCTTTTGATACGATTTGCTTGTTTAATTGCCATCAATCGAATATCGTAAAACTTGTCATTCATTGCGTCTAAAACAAGTTGTTTTCCTAATGTTTTTGATTTAACGCCATTTTCAAAACCATCTTTTCTATCCATGTATTTTCCACCATGGTAGAATTGGTAAGCTCCTTCTTCTGGAGTTATTGAATTATCCCATTTAGCAAGAATTACATGGTCAGCATCTACGATAACTGCGCTCAATGAATCTTTTATTGGGAAATTAAATGTTTGGGTTTTTTCATTTAAAACAACTGAATAATCGTTGCGAACATCTTTATCAAATACAGAAATCTTCATTGGAAGTCTATACAAAGGTGTGTTTTTTAGATTTTGATTTTGCTCAATTGTAACAGCAACTTGTCCGTTAGCAACTTCTTTGCTTACTTTCAAAATAGGGTGTCCTTTTGCTAAGAACCATTGATTAAAGAACCAATTCAAATCTTCACCGGTTACTTTCTCAAATGCTAAACGCAATTGATCAATTTCACCCGTACCAAATTTGTTTTCCGTTAAATAAACATGTAATGAAGTAAAGAATGCGCTGTCACCCACTACATTTCTCAACATATTTAAAATACGTCCACCTTTATTGTACGAATGTCCATCAAACATATCTTCTTGAGAATTATAATCATACCAAATCATGTTATGTGTTCCTTGGTATTCCGCAGTTTGGAAGTAACCGTCTGCTTCTAACATTGCTTTATATTCTGCTTCATCTTGTCCTTCTTTATACTCATCCCATAAATATTGAGAGTAGTTTGCAAACGACTCGTTTAAAGGTAAATTAGACCAAGATTCTGCCGTTACTAAATCTCCAAACCAGTGGTGAAATAATTCATGAGCAATTGTAGAACGATCATTTCCATCGATCAATTCGCGTTTGCTTTTATACACAAAATCTCCAAAAACTACTGCTCCAACATTTTCCATTGCCCCAGAAACATAGTCACGCACAACTATTTGACTGAATTTAGCCCAAGGATATTCAACTCCTAATAATTGACTGAAATATTGAATCATTTCTGGGGTTTGCCCGAAAATATCTTTCGCATATTTCTCCCATTCCGGTTCAACATAATAGTTTACTTCAATTTTAGTTCCGTCTTTTTTGGTATATGAATCTTTTACGATTTTAAATTCACCAACTGCCATCATTGTTAAATAAGGTGCAAATGGCAATTCTGTTTTCCAATAATCCGTTCTTGTTCCGTCTGTATTTTTAGTAGATTTTAAAAGTAATCCGTTTGAAAGTGTTGCATATTTATCTTCAACAGTCATAGAAATTTCTTGCGTCATTTTCTGATTTGGCGAATCTATAGTAGGGAACCAAACTGAGTTTCCTTCTGTTTCACCTTGTGTCCAGATTTGTGGCATTTTACTTTTATCTTCTCCTGTTGGATTGATAAAATACAACCCTTTATCTTCCATAATCGCAGCACTTCCACCTGATTTTTTTTCATTTGGTTTTGCTGTGTACTTGATTTTTACCGTTACTTGATCATTTTTCGTGTATGATTTTCCTAAGTAAATAGTCAAATAATCATTTTTGTAATTGAATTTTAATGGTTTATTATCATTGCTTTCAACACTTGCAATATCCATTGATTTTGCGTCTAAGACTAAAGAATCTTGTGTATAGAAATGTGGTTTTAAAGTAACCCAAGCAGTTCCGTACATGTATGATTTTACCCAATCAAATTTCACGTCTAATTTTGTATGTACTAAATCAAAGTAACGTGTTTCAGAAGCTCTGTAAACTGGTCGTGTTGCCACCTCATCTGTATCTACTTCTTCTGTAGTAGTTGTTGGAGTGGTTTCATTCGATGTTTTGTTGTCATCTTTAGTAGCATTTTTAGAAACGCCACAAGAAAACAAGATTGAAGCTAATACAAGCCCGTATACAAAATTCTTTTTCATCTTTATTTACTTTAGATTTAAATATCGTATCTTTCAAACAAACTTTTTAATGAATAAAAAAAGATTTCATCTGAAAGAATATGGCAAAAGTGCTAAAAAACAATTAACCTTGCAATAAATAATTTTTAACGGCAATTTTTATAGATTGAGTTCAAATTCTGATTTTAAATGGCAGATCATTCGTGGGAAATAGAAGGTAAAGAGGTTTTAAGTAAATCCAATGCAATAATTAATTGGGAAAATGACCAATTTTTTTCGTTCGATTTATTTGGAAAACGTTATCATGGAGAAATCATGTCTTCAGATACAGAAACGGGAAAATTAACGTTGAAAATTAATCACCGTATTTTTGAAGTGAAACGCAATCGCCCGATTGATGAAATTATTAAGCAATTAGGTTTGGATAAAATCGCTGAAAAAAAATTAACGGTTTTAAAATCTCCAATGCCTGGAAAAGTATTGGCAATTCAAGTAGAAGTTGGACAAGCAGTAGAAAAAGGAAATTCTCTTCTTACGCTTGAAGCAATGAAAATGGAAAATGTCATTAAAGCAGAAGGTGTTGGAATCGTAAAAAAAATCTGTACTTCTATTGATAAAACAGTAGAAAAAGACGCTATTCTAATTGAATTTGAATAACATCGAGTCGCAAAAGAAAAATAATAACCTGGGTAAAACGTACAAACTTTGCTCACAAATATTAATCGACAAAGTCTACAAAGAAGGAAGCGAGATTAAAAATTTTCCTTTTGTGCTAAAATATCAATCTACCACTTTACCAAAAGGTGCTGCTGCATTTCAAATCGTTTTTGTAGTTCCAAAAAAAAGATTCAGGCTTGCCACAACACGCAACCCGATTAGACGTTATATGCGAGAAGCTATTCGAATGAATAAACACGAATTAGAATCCATTTTAATCAATAATAATCAACAACTTGCTTTGTTCTTATTGTATTTGGGTAAATCTGAAATTAACTTTATTCAATTCGAACAAAAAATTAATGTACTTTTAAAGCACTTAGTTAAAGAAATTAAACATGAAAATTAAACAGTTATTCCGTATTAGCTTTGTCATACTAGCTCTTTCTACGAGCTTTTCAACCAAAACATTTGCTCAAAGTAATGGATTTGAGGTGGTGAAAAACCTAGAGTTAATCAATATGATTTACCAAGATTTGGACATGTATTACGTGGATGAACCAGCTGTTGGGAAATTAATGAAAGTAGGAATTGATGCAATGCTTCAAGAATTAGATCCTTACACAAATTTCTACGCAGAATCTAATATTGAAGATTATCGATTAATGACAACAGGACAATACGGAGGAATCGGAGCAGTTATTCGTAAAATTGACGATCACGTAGTAATTAGTGAGCCTTATGAAGATAATCCAGCAATAAAAGCAGGAGTAAAAGCAGGCGATATTATTCTTTCTATTGATGGAATTGATATGACGAAAAAATCATCTGATGAAGTAAGTACGGCATTAAGAGGTCCAAAAGGTTCAACAATTACAGTAAAATTGGATAGACCAGGCGTTGGAGAAAAAACAGTAAAAATAACACGTGACGAAATAAAAATTCTGGATGTTCCTTATGCTGGAATTGTTTCGGAAGGAGTTGGGTACATCAAACTAAATTCATTTACACAAACTGCTTATAGCGAAGTAAAAAAAGCATACGACGATCTCAAAAGCCAAGGAATGAAGAAATTGGTATTCGACTTACGTGGAAATGGCGGTGGATTATTGATCGAAGCAGTTAAAATCGTCAATATGTTTGTTCCAAAAGGACAAACGGTCGTAAGCACAAAAGGTCGTATAAAAGAAGAAAATAGAGTGTACACAACACTTTCAAATCCTGAAGATACAGAAATTCCAGTTGCGGTTTTAGTGGATGAAAATTCAGCTTCTGCAAGTGAAATTGTTTCAGGTTCTTTACAAGATTTAGACAGAGCAGTAATCGTTGGAAATACAACTTATGGAAAAGGTTTGGTTCAACGCACAATGGATTTGAAATACGGATCTAAAATAAAATTAACCATTGCAAAATATTACACACCTTCTGGAAGATGTATTCAAAAACTAGATTATGCAAGTCGCAAAGATGGTCAACGACCAACTGAATTTGCTGATTCATTGATTTCTATCTTCCATACTGCAAATGGTCGTGTAGTAAAAGACGCACGTGGAATTGAACCAGATATTACTATTCCACTCGAAATGTATAGTCGTTTAACAGCAATGTTGGTGATTGAAAATGTTATTTTTGATTTCAGTACGCAATATGCAGCGAAACATGCTACGATAGATTCTGCGCAAAACTTCACGATTTCAGATGAGTTATATACTGAATTTAAAAAATTCGCTGAATCGTACGATTTTACCTATACAACAGCAAGTGAAGAAATGCTCAAAAAAGTAGAAGAAACAGCAGAAGAAGAAGGCTATTTTGATAAAGAAAGTCCAGAATACAAAGCTTTGCTTGCATTGGTTATTCCTTCAAAAGATCGTGATTTAGAAAAATTCAAACCTGAAATTGAAGAAATGCTGGCAAACGAAATAGTTTCACGCTATTACTACCAACGAGGAAGAGCATTGCAAAGTTTTAATTACGACAAAGCGCTTAAAAAAGCAATTGAAACGCTCAACAACGAAACAGAGCTTGAGCATATTTTAACCGGGAAATAGTTAGATGCTCGACCGATATTTTCATCAACCTATTCACCAATATATCTATTGGATAGGAGCTTTTGGAATTGCTGTGGGACTTTCAACAAGTTTGATTGTGCTAAGCTTGGCAACGATGCTTTTATCTGCCAATTTTCTATTGGAAGGAGCTTATAAAGAAAAGATTCAACGCTTATTTTCTAATAAACTAGGCATATTATTACTCATTTTCTTTTTATTTCATGTCTTCGGAGTGCTGTGGAGTTCAAATACAGCTTACGGTTGGCACGATATAAAAGTAAAGCTTCCTTTGCTGAGTATTCCAGTTGTTCTATTGGGAATGAAACCATTTTCTAAAAAGATAAATGATGGAATTTTATTGAGTTTCGTTATTGCTGTAGTCATTACATCTTTTACAAACTGGCTGGTTTTTGCACTAAAAGGATTTCCGGGAACACTAGACACACGTGAACTTTCTTTATTTGGCTCACATATTCGTTTTGCTTTGCTCGTTGCTTTTGCGCTGGGTTGCTGTATATATTACCTTATCTATTTTCAAAAATATCGTTGGATTGCAGTTGTGTTTTCACTTTGGTTTATTTATTACACGATATTCGCTGAAGTTCTATCCGGTTATCTCTGTATTATAGGAGTTTTTCTTTTCACAGCATTTTGGGCAATTTCACTTCTTAAAAAAAGAATCTATTTCATTATTTTCTCTTCTGGATTACTACTTCTTATCGGAACATTTCTATTTTTCTTTTTACAAAGTGAACAAGTAGAACATATTGATTCGAAGCATTTACCTGCAAAAACTTTATCGGGAAATGAATATTCACATCATCCCGAACTACCATATACAGAAAATGGTCATTATGTTTTTGTTTTTCTTTGCCATAAAGAGTTAAGACAAGAATGGGAAAAAGTTTCTAAAATTCCGTACGACTCAACAGATGAAAAAGGACAGCCAATTTATGGAACTTTATCGCGTTACATGACGTCAAAAGGATTGCATAAAGATTCTGTGGGATTTTCTAAGCTTTCGCTACAAGATATCATAAATGTAGAAGATGGTATTGCTTCTATAACCTATTTAAAAAGTGGTTTATTCTCTCGTTTTAAAAAGATACGATGGGAATTGCAAAAGAATAATAATCCGAACGGACATTCTATTCTTCAACGTTTAGAATATTGGAAAACCGCATGGAAAATTATTCAAGAAAACAGTATAATTGGCGTCGGAACAGGAGATGTAGACGATAGTTTCCAAGCGAAATATACAGCAGAAAATTCTGTTTTAACACCTGAAAATAGGCTTCGAGCACATCAGCAACTTCTAACCATTTGGGTGAGTTTTGGAATTATTGGATTATTCCTTTTTGTAGCGATACATGTTGTTTTCGCAAGAGAGCAATCTAGAGATAAAAGCCTAATCGGATTTCTATTCTTAGTGATAATACTAATTTCTTATTTATCAGAAGACACCTTGGAAACACAAGTTGGCATTACATTTTTTAGTTTTTTCATCGCATTCTTCGCTATGAAAAAAGAGCTAAAACAACCCGAAAACTAAAACAATTAGTTTCCTAAAGTACAAGCAACAGCTGTTCTTGGAAGAGATGTGTTTTTAAGTGCATCATATCCTCCAGCTACGTCAATGAGTTTAGTAAAGCCTTTTTGCATCAATAGTGAGATTGCAATAACACTTCTATAACCTCCAGCACAGTGAATATAATATTCTTTATTTTTATCCAATTCACATGATTTATTCATAAAATCAAGTGGAGAGAATGTTACATCGTTTAAATGCTCAGAATCATATTCACCTGGTTTTCTAACATCTACTAAGTTGATGGAATCTATTTTGCTTTCTACTTCTTGAGCAGAAACTGAAGTAATTGTAGCTACTTTTTTCCCAGCAGATTTCCATGCTTCCACTCCACCTTTCATGTAACCGATACAATGATCGTAACCAACTCTCGCAAGTCGTGTAACGGCCTCTTCTTCTTGTCCTTCAGGAACAACTAAAACTATTTCACGATGAATATCTTCGATAAGCGTTCCAACCCACATGGCAAAAGTTCCATTTAATCCAATATACAAACTCGAAGGAATAAATCCTTTGATAAATTCTAAATGATTTCTAACATCTAACACTAAAGCTCCATCAGCAATTGCTTTTTCAACTTCATTTGCATTCAATGCTTTTGTACCTTTTTTCAATACATCATCAAAAGAGTTCATTCCTGTTTTATTCAACATTGCATTTTTAGGGAAATATTGAGGTGGAGGAAGAATACCCGTTGTAAGTTCTTTCACAAACTCTTCTTTAGTCATATCCGCACGAAGCGCATAATTCGCTTTTTTCTGATTACCTAAAGTATCAATCGTATCTGAACTCATATTTTTTCCACAAGATGAACCTGCTCCATGTCCTGGATAAACAGTAACATCATCTGGCAAAGTCATAATTTTATTTCGAAGTGAATCGAATAACATTCCTGCAAGCATTTCTTGCGTTAAGTTTCCTTTAATAGCAAGATCCGGTCTACCTACATCACCTAAAAGCAATGTGTCACCCGTAAAAATGGCTGTTTCTTTTCCATTTTCATCCAATAATAAATAAGTGGATGATTCTAATGTATGTCCAGGTGTATGTAAAACACGAATTTTTAGTTTTCCAATAGAAAATTCTTCGTTATCTTTTGCATTGTGAATGTCATAATCAGTTTCAGCCATTGGACCATACACAATAGTTGCACCTGTTTTTTTAGCTAAATCGACATGTCCAGAAACGAAATCTGCATGAAAATGTGTTTCAAAAACATATTTGATTTTAACGCCATTCTTTTTTGCTAATTCGATATAAGGAGCGGATTCTCTAAGCGGGTCAATAATTGCTGCTTCTCCATCACTTTCTATATAATATGCAGCTTCTGCTAAGCATTTTGTATAAAGTTGTTGTACTGCCATAATTTGATTATTATTTCCGTGCAAAGGTACGAAATTAGTAGATGAGAAAAAAGTTAGTATTTTATTTATTCTTTTCTTTTCAGTACTACAAAATCTTCTGATTGAATTAATGTTGAATAATGCATATCGATTTGAATTTTTTGTTCCCTTGAGGCATCAGAATAATCACGCGAAAATAGATAATCGGGTTTCAAATTTTCAAATTGAAGATTAGAAGAATTATTTGTAATGTCAAACATCATTCCCTTATCTTTCCATTGAACAGGAAAATAAGATTGAATCGCTTCATAATTATTCAGTATAATAATATTCCCATTTTTAGCTAATCTACAGACATAATGCCCTTTCATCCAATGTTCAAAATTTTTGGAATTAAAATTGATTTCTAACAAGGTAGAATTTGGAACAATCAACTCTTGTGCTTTTAGCATGAAGCTATCTTGCTTTGCATGGTCTTTTATAGATTGAAACCTTGCAATATTTACTTTCAATTGAATAACTAACAAAGAAATAACAAGTAACCATTTTGGAAAAGGCACAGAAGAGAAAATCAGCAAACAAACAATAGATAAGATTAATAAGAAACACAAACGACTTGTTAGAAATCCAGCATTACTTGTTGAATCAGGTAAAACAAGAATCAGTAAAAGTAGAATGATGAATAAAAGCTTAAAAAAAAGCGCTTTCATAGAATCTTTTCTGCCTTTAAAACCAAACCAAACATACGCAGCCAAACCAATAAGTAGAATCCATTCATAAAATCCATTGAACAAATATTCGCCATAAGCATACGATCTTAATAAATAGACATCATTAAACATGGCACCAATTTCTGAAAGACTTAAATACTGAACATCAGCGTACGATTGATTCGTATTATAAATTAACGCCAGTACAAGAACTGGAATTGCAGGAATGAAATAGAGTAAAGATTCTTTGAAAAATACTTTAACTGATTTATGTTCAACAACAGATTTTAAGATCAACCAGATAAATACACTTATAAACCCTAATCCAAAAATTACAAAATGAGAGAAGTAAAGTCCTGTCCACAATACAAATAAAACAATTGAACTTTTTATATTCCAATCGTTTCTTTCTTTTAGCATGAAAGCAAGTAAAAATAATAGCAGAATGCAAGCAAGTAAAAAATTATAAAACCCGAAGGATAAAAAAACAGAAAAACCTAAGGGAAAAAATAGTAAAACAAGCCATTTTCTTTCAGGAAAAAGTGAAACAAGCTTTAATCCAGCAAAAGGGAAAGCTAAAATAAGAAATGCAACAAAGATCTTTTCTGCTAGAAAACCAGGAAACACAAGTAGTAAAATTTGTAAAATCCAATGTCCAAGACTGTTGGGTGGTGGGAAACTATTCCATTCTAGAAAATGAGAAGTAAATGAATTTCCTTTCCATAATTCATTCATCAATTGTGCATTATATAGATGAGAAGGTCCATCTAAACTCACAAAAAAATGAGAAGCAAATAATGGAATGAGTGAAATAAAACAGAACAAAAAGAAAACTATCACGAAAGTAGAATCACGAAATAACTGTTTCATCTGTATGATTTAATTAAGTTGAGCCATTTTCTCTTCAAACGAACGTTTTTGTTGAGTTCTCAACGCTTCGAAATCATCTGGAAGTGTTCTTTTCCATCGTTTATGCGACCACATCCAAAATTCAGGAGTTTTCTGAATAGTTTTTTCTAATAGGTGCGTATGCTTTTCAGTAATTTCACCATAACTACACAAATGTGGATTTTCTGTAATCAATTTTAATTCGATGGAATAATATCCGCGTGTAACCTTTGATGTTTCAAAATATACAACTGCCATGTTGTATTGAAAAGCCAGCATTTCTGCGCCAAACAAAACAGGTGTTTTTTGATTCAAAAAATCCATCCAATAACTTTTATGTGTGTTTGGAGGAGACTGATCGGATAAAGTTAAAATAGCTAATTTTTCTTCTTTCCATTGTTCCAGTTTTTTACGAACGTTTGAAGCGTGAATAATTCGCATACCAAATCGCGCACGTTTTGTATTGATTTTTTTATCCCAAAATTTACTTGTCATTGGTTGTCCAATTCCAACAGCTTGATGAGGGAACAAAAAATTCTGTGCAGTAATAAGCCATTCCCAGTTATTATAATGTCCACTAACCAATAAAACACTCAATTCTTTATCGAATAAGTCTTTTATCAATTCAGGATTTTTTACGAGCATTCGTTTTCTCAACTGCTTTTCAGAAATACTTAAATTTTTAATTCCTTCACCTAAGATATCTGTAAAATGACGATAAAATTTTCGAGAAATTTGTTTTATTTCAGCTGGTGATTTATCTGGAAATGAGCGAGTTAAATTACCTATAATTACTTTCTTTCTATAGGCAAAAACATAACACAAGAAAAAACACATTACATCTGTCATACCATAAATTACTCGAAGTGGAAGTCGAGATAATGGATAAACGCAGCAATAATAGGCGATTTTAGCTAACACGTAATAGTTGTTTTTTAATTAGGTTGTTTTGATTTAAAATAGTAAGAATATCCAAAACCAACCGTAAATATCTGTGATATTTTATTGAATTGATTTTTATCATATCCTGTTATTTCATTCAGTTGAAGTTCATCAGCGCTAAATTTCATACCTTGAAATGTATATCCTAGCGATAAACAAAATCCAGAATTTTCATCGACCATTAAATAAAGTCCAATAGTAGGTTGAATATAGGGCGATATAAAGGTATGCGGCTTTCCTAAATTTGCCATTTCGTAGCTATTTTTACTGATGACATAATCATAGCCACCTCTAATTCCAACATCTATAGCAAATTTGTTCGTGATAAATTTTTCGTAGCCTATTTTCACAAAACCACCTATAAAACTCATTCCACCTTTAACTTTTCCTGGAAGGCGAAATTCATTCACCGTAAAATATTTAACGCTCGCACCTCCACCAAAAGAAAGTCCAAAATTGGTAGTATATTGATAATAGGGTACAACTTGAACTAATCCTTGCATAATAGACTTGAAAGGTTTGTTTGCAAAAGCATTCGGCAGACCTAAATCTACTTTGAAAGAATGAGTTGGGTGAAAGATTGTCTGAGAAAATCCTTGACTTGAAAATAAAAATAAAAAAATGATACTCCAACGCATATTATCCGTTTTCAACGAAAATACAAAAAAATTAGAGTACTGTTCTATTAAAACAATTAAAATTCAATTAAGTTCAAGAAAATCAATAAGAAAGTGAGAGAAGATATTCTACGTCATTTCCCTTTCCTGGGATAAAATCAGGCAATTTATCCAAACCTGCTTTCAACTGTTCTTTAATCTCTTTTGGAGGAGTACCGATAATTTCAGTCTCTTTTACTTTTCCTCTAGCATTGACAAGAATACGAACATAACAACTTCTATTTTTTGTTGTAGCGGCAGCTATTGGAATTGAAACAGGATGAATAATTCCTCTAAAATAATCTTGAATTGCATCATCTCCACCAGGAAATGAGGGTAAATCTTCTGCAGCATACGTTTTCTCAGATTTCTTTACCGTTCCTCTTCCAAGCGGATCGTACTGAGAAGAAGATTTCGTTTTTACTTTTGCATCATTTGGATTTGTTTTTTGTAAAATCTGCACATATTGTAGATTTAACATAATAGAAGTTGGAGAAGATTTTTCTGCCTTTTGGACTTGTTTTGTAGGCGTAGAAACAGTTTTTTCACTCTCGTTTTTCAAAGGAGAAATAGCTTTTGTCTTTTCTGCAGTTTTAGGATTCGCTTCTTTAATTGTAAACTCTTCTTTAGAAGTTATTTTTTCTTGTTTTAGCTCATTTTTAGCAACAACTAGATTTGAAACTTCTTTTTCTTTAGGATCATTCTTTTCAATAGGAGTAGCAACAGATGTATTTTCATGTTGAACTGTTGGCTGAGAAAGTTGAGTAGAAGGAGTTGTTTTTGAAATTAATTTTGAAGGATTTGTATTGTTTTTTAGGAATAACCATCCAATAATTGCAATAACAGCGATTGAGCTTGTCCATCCAATAAATTTCCACCAAAAAGTTGATTTTGCAATAAGATAAGAAGCTAATTTTCCTCTTAAGCTATTCGTTAATGCAATCACTTCAGATGCATTTACATCATCAACTATTAGCAATGCTTCAGCAACCATAGGGTTGGTTTGAATCAACTGCTGGATTTCTTGCACACGTTTTTTGTGCAGAGTCCCTCGTTTGAACTGCATGAGTTCATCCATCGAGGGCAATATGCTATAAGTTAGTGTATGTGTTGACATTGCGTTTTTCTAATTCAATTTTTAATTTTCTTTTTCCATTTTGGATATGACTTTTCACAGTATTCAAATCCATATTTAGTTCGTCTGCAATTTCCTTATACGATTTTTGTTCTGTATAAAATAAGTGCACACATCTTTCTTGTTCTGGTTTTAATGATTTCATAGCATCTTCAAGAATAACTTGTGTATCTACAAAATCCTTTTCTTCTTTAATTGTTTCTTGCCAAACTTTCGCCGAATAATCTTCTAAATCACTCGTTCTAGTTTTTTCCCGTTGTCTTTTCACTTTTAAACAATGATGACGAACAACAGAATTTAGCCATCCTCCGAAATTATTTACCGAAGTCTTTTTTAAGTCTAGGGCAACTTGTTCGAATAAATCCATAAAACTATCTTCAGCATCTTGTTTGTTTTTTAGATAATTCAAACAAATCATAGAGATAATATGTGCGTAACGATCAAATAAAGTCGCTACACAAGACACATCTTCTGATTTTTGATAGGCTAGTATCAATTCCTCATCCGACCACGTTTTGTATTTGTTGAGTAATCTAAAAAACAATTTTCATTAAATAATGTTCCAATTTAACTGAATTCATTGACATAGGGAAAAAATAAAAAAAATTCCACACTTTTTTTTATGGAATTTTCAAAAGTATTACCCTATGAGATATAAACACAAACTAAAAAACCAACAATTATGAAAAGCAAGGGATTAAAACTATGTGCATTTTTTGGATTAGGAATGCTTATTATGACATCATGTACTAGTGGAGGTCATTTATGTGATGCTTATGGATCTATTGACACCACACCAGCAAATTATGCTCCTACAGAAAAAGTCAATGATAACAACAATCAATTTCTTTTCCATTCATTAACAACCACAGAAGCTAATACCTTAAACCAAAATAGCTAGTCATTTATACTTTATTAAATGACGAATCAAAAATCATCTAAATCAATTTGATAGAAATCATTTATACAATTTTTTTTTCAACAGGTCTAGGACCAACAACAACACAACAACAACAAAAAGAGGAGCCCCCAAAAGCTCCTTTTTTTTATACCGTTATTTTTCTACACAAAAAAACCGATGAGAATTTCTCATCGGTTTGATTTATATCCTATTTGAGAATTACATGCATTTGCTAACAAATTGTTCAGCAGAAAGTATTTCAGCTCCAAAAATAACCTCATCAATTTCGTTTGCAACGAAGAAACGATTTAATATTTGAATAGATTCTTTTGATTTATCTACAAATGTAATGATTGCTTTTCCTGTTTCAGAATCGTATTTTACAGTAAAATACTTTGTGTAATATTCTGCTGATGAAGCCAATCTTTCAGCATCAATGTGAATATCAAAAAACAAAGTAATTGAACCCGCTTTTACGCTTTTTTGAAGTTCTGTCTGTTCTTTAATTACGCTTTTTACTTGATTAATTTCTTGTCCAAAAGAAACAGAAGCAAATAAAACAGTAAATAAAGTAAGTGTCGTTAAAATTTTCATATTTTTCTAATATTAATTTGTAGCTATAAATTTATAACAAAATTTCAAAAATCAAGCCAAATTGAAGTTAAAAATCTAAGTTTGTTCATTCAGAGAAGATTTATGCTAGCAGGAAATATAGATAAAAAGAGATTAGAAGCTGGTTGTGATGAGGCTGGAAGAGGTTGTTTAGCAGGACCTGTTGTCGCTGCAGCAGTTATTTTACCTCCGAATTTCAAACACGCATTATTAAACGATTCAAAAATACTTTCTGAAAATAACCGTCTTGAACTAAGAGAAATAATACTCGAAAAAGCTTTAGCTTGGACAGTTAGCTTTGTTGACAATGTTGAAATTGACAAAATTAATATACTCAATGCAAGTTTTGAAGCCATGCACAGAAGTGTATTAAATTTAACCATTAAACCTGAATTTTTATTAATTGATGGAAATAGATTTAACACATTAAAAGGTTACCCACACGAATGTTTCATTAAAGGAGACGGAAGATTTATGTCTATCGCCGCTGCATCTATTTTAGCAAAAACTTTTCGGGATGATTATATGCAAACAATTCATGAAGAATTTCCACAATACGGTTGGAATAAGAATAAAGGTTATCCAACAAAACTACACAGATCAGCAATAAAAAAACTGGGCGAAAATCGTTTTCACCGTCTTTCATTTCAACTATTATCCGTAGAACAATTAAAAATGGATTTATAAGCTACAATTCATTCAACAATGGATTGTGTAAAGCTCTTTATACTTCCACTTATTCACTTCATTATTCATTTTAACTTTGGAAGTTAAGATCTAATGAAATGAGAAAAAATATTGTTTTCGGGAGTTTATTATCTATTGCTATAGTTTGGATAATCTATGCATTATTTATTTTTCATTATAATTCATCCAATGTTCTAAAACCAGAAGTGTTTTTTTCTAACACAGACACTATTACAGTTGTAAATAAGCCCATTGAATTTAACCAAAAAGTAGAAAATTCATCTGTTTCTTTCAACAAAACAAAACTAGATAGTCTATTAGATTTCATGATAGCAAATCCTTATTGGACAAAGTTATATTATACGAAATCAAGTGATTCAACGATCAATAAACTCATTCTAGAAGGTAATCAGACAATCGATTACAAAAAACTGAAAGTTGTTTTTCAATTATTTCAATTAGACACAACTCAAATTTCAATGAGTAATCAATTTACTAGTTCAGGAATTACGGTTTTATGTAGCCATCAGTTTATTGCATTCTCTATTACTCCATTTGAGTTATATGAAAAATCAAATGACAATATGAATTTCAATAATTGTGATGATCAAGCAAGTTATAATGTAGTATCCAAACTTGAACGAAAAGATGTTTATCAAAATGGAAAAGAATCTAAGACATACATCACACAAACAATTAACAATGCATACATTCCAGTAGAAGATATAAATTTCTATTCTGTAATGCCCAGTCAAACTAGTTCCTTTTTATTTATAGAAAAAAATCTACTCTTATCTACTTTTCCTAAATGGCAAGGAAATCCTTTACTTCAAGCTGTAGATTTTGGAGTGATGGAAACTAAATTTGAAGGTAAAAAAGTAGTCTACTTTGAAATAAATGGCGATTACACACCAGATGAATTAAAAGATCTTTATTCAAATGAAGATATTGACAAAAACGCATCCATTTTCCCCATTAAGCATCCAATTCCCTCTATGCAAAATCCTTATGCAACTTGTATAGAAAACATTTTAGTATTATGTGGCGATAGACAAACACTCGAAAATGTACGTATCAATTATCAAATTGGAAAATTATTTAATACGAGTTCATTTTATACAGATTTAGTAAAAAGCAAACCTAAAAAAGTAAGTGTACGCTGGTGGGGAAATTATGATTTAAGTCCATTTGGATTAAATTCTTCAAAAGAAGGAGCGTTGATTTATCAAAAAAATTCAAATCAACGTATTATTGCACTTGAACAATCTGATGAAAACAAGAAAATCGAAATCGACAATCCTTCTGGAAATCGTCTTTTGTGGACAACATCTGTAGGAAATGCCTCTACAATTACTACAACAAATGGCGTTATTGCAGTTTGGGATAAAGCTTCCAACACAATTACACTTGTAAATGTTGATGGAAAATTACTTCGTAAAATAAATTTATCGCGTTCATTTTTAACACTCAATGCGCTTACCAATGGTTTTACACTAATAGGAAAAACAAATATGTTGTGGATTCCTACAAATGCCGATGAAAAAACCGTTGAGTATGATTTCAAAGAACAATTACAAAATATTGCAGCAGATTATTCGTGGAGAGGTCGTCAACAACTTGGATTTTTAACCGAAACTCAACTTATTTGCTTTGATCTTGCGGATGCAAAAAAGACTGCCTATTCATTTCCTCAAGATGAGAGCAATCCCAATAATTTCTATGCCTTTAATTTAAACGGAGATTTAGCATTTTCGATTACCAACTCTTCAGAAACTACTATTTTCAATACGAAAACGAAAGAACTATCACACAATAAAAAAGTAGGAAAAATTATTGCACTAGAAAAATTTAACTTACAATTAGTTTATCTCCTCAAAAATGAAAATGGATATAATATTCAAAAAAATGATGAAGAAAAAATTCATCTTTCCATTCCAAGCGACTATGTGTTCTTTGGTACCCAAAACACAGCCAATTTAACGTGTTTTATTTTTAGAAAAAACAATGAATTTAGCATCTACGATATTAATAAAGGAAGTTTAAGTCATTTCACATCGCCAATTAATTCTGTTGAAAAAGTAGCTGTTGTATCTACTTCTAACTCAAAAAATTTCATCTTTTTCCTTGATGGTGTTCAAAATAATATATATTTACAGGAAGAAAATCAATTAACTAACAAGTCAGACCACATAGAAGGTAGTCATTTTGTGTACTCTAAAACCAACTCACAATTGATTACTTACCTAGATGGCAACTTGATTTGTTATGAATTTACTAAATAATTAAACTATGAAGAAACATTACTTAAAACTACTTTTCTTGCTTTGTTTTACTTCTTTTGGCGTTAAGGCACAACAATATCTAGGAGTAATTACGAGTAATTATGCAGGTATTATGGGAGCAGATTTACAACCAGCTTCTATTGTTGATAGCAGAATTAAAGTTGATATCAACTTAGGAAGCGTTAATTTTGGAGCATGGCAAAATGCGAAGTATTTTAATGCTGACAATATGCCTAAATGGTGGGTAAAATCTTTTAAAACGGATACTGCTTGGACAAAACCAGATTCTACATTCTATAAAAACAATTTTTTCGATGTAAAAAACCCAAAAGGAAAAGCACGTGGGATTAATACTTCGCTTCAAATTGATGTATTAAATTTCATGTTTCATGTTAATCCAAGAATTGCCATTGGGTTTTCTGCAAAATTTAGAACGAATGTAAGCGTCGATAATTTAACTCCTCAATTTATTGCATTAGCAGAAAGTGGTTTAAACGATCAAAATTTATGGAATATAGATTTAAAAGATAAATTTTTAACGATGAACTCTATGTCTTGGGCAGAATATGGAATTAATTATGCACAAGTAGCTTACGATAAGGAAGAACATTTTATCAAAGTAGGTGGTCGATTAAAATTACTACAAGGAATAGCAGCTTCTTATATGCAATCAGATAACTTCAGTTACCGATTAGACAATGCGGATACTGCAGCAGTCTTAAACGGAAATTTCAGCTACGGATATTCACAAAATTTTGATCAATATACCTCTGGAGGAATCAATAGTTTTAGCGATGTTTTCAAACTTAATTCAAAATTAGGAGTTGGGGCAGATTTAGGAATCGTTTACGAATGGCGTCCAAAATGGAAAGATTACAAATATGACATGGATGGACAAACCAATCTTTGGAGAAGAGATAAAGAGAAATACACTTTACGTATCGGTGCTTCTGTTCTTGATATTGGTGGTATGAAATTCGAAAAAGGTGGAAAATCAAAAAACTTTACACTAGATGAACAACACTATAATCTTAGAAGTTTTGATAAAGTAACTGATTTAAAATCTTTAGATTCTGTAATTACTGCAGATTTTAACGGAGCGCCAGATAAAGGAACATTTTTTATGAATCTTCCTACAACTGCAAGTCTTCAAATCGATTATCATATCTGGAATGACTTTTATGTAAATTTCACTGGAGTTTTCAATATAATTAATAAGAAAAATCCACATAAAGTAACTAATCCAACACAATTCTCATTAACACCTAGTTATGATTTCAAATGGTTTGGAGTTTACGTTCCTTTATCATACAATCAATATTCTGGATTTAAAGCAGGTTTAGCTGCTCGTCTTGGACCAATAACAGTTGGATTTACTGACTGGAATTCTATTCTTGCTAGTGGAAAAGTGCGTGGAACAGAATTTTACTTTGGATTAAGATTGCCAATTCTTTACACACGCCCTCAAGATAGAGATGGCGATAAAGTATCTGACAAAAAAGATGAGTGTGTGGATTTACCAGGTGTTTGGATGTTTAAAGGTTGTCCTGATACGGATCATGACAGTATTCCAGATACAAAAGATGATTGTCCACTCGATTCTGGTCTAGTTAAATTTAATGGTTGCCCTGATAGAGATGGTGACGGCATTATTGACAAAGACGATTATTGTCCAGATGACTTTGGTGATGCAATCTACCATGGTTGTCCTGATAGAGACGGAGATAGTATTATCGATAGAGACGATAAATGTCCAGATGACAAAGGTCTAGCTAAATTTAATGGCTGTCCTGACACAGATAGAGATGGAATCGCAGACCCTGATGATGCATGTCCAACAGTTGCAGGTCCAATTGAAAACAATGGTTGTCCTGATACAGATATGGATGGAATCTTAGACTTCTTAGATGATTGTCCAACAATTGCAGGTCCAAAAGATAACAACGGTTGTCCTTGGCCAGATACAGATGGAGATGGATTATTGGATAAAGATGATAAGTGTCCATATATTGCTGGTCCAGTTAGAAACAACGGTTGTCCTTATGATGACACAGATAATGATGGCGTAATTGACGCTGAAGATCAATGTCCACAAACTCCAGGAACTGTAGCTAATCATGGTTGTCCAGAAATAGAAAAAGAAGTTCAAGAAGTATTAAAAACTGCTTTTGATAATCTTGAGTTCTTTACTGGAAAAGCAGTTATCAAAGAAGAGTCTAAGCCTTCATTAGATAAATTAGCTGAAGTGCTTCTGAAAAAACCAGAATGGAAACTTCAAATTGCTGGACATACTGACAACGTTGGTGCCGCACAAGCAAACTTGATTCTTTCTAAAAAACGTGCTGAAGCAGTTCGCGACTTCATGATTGAAAAAGGAATTGATGCTTCTCGTTTAAGTGTTCTATTCTTCGGAGAAACTCAGCCTATTGAGTCGAATGACACAGAAGAAGGAAGACAGAAAAACAGACGTGTTGAAATGACGATAGTTTTTAACTAGTCTAAAATAATAATTAGCCAAAAAGGTGCTTCTGAATTCAGAAGCACCTTTTTTTATGGGTTAAAATATTTTTATTTAGCTTTCTTTTCTCCATGCCAATCATAGAAAATATTGCAAAAAGAAGAAAAAGCACTGCTTTTGATAGCCTTAGTACAAGAAGTATTAAAAAGTATAGATCAGTTTTATTTCTTGTTCTTTCTTTTGTATCGCCAAAATAAAGAATCAAAGAAAGGGCTCTTGGGTATCGCTGTTTGTAATTCGATGCGCTCCACTCCTGAAAACTGATAGCTTCAATGATTTCCTCGTATCCACTCGGAACTATTTCTGCTATTCACAGTTTTCAGTTCGCTCTACTTATCTCATTTCA
>Ga0164242_10002731_pt1 | contig 20352 bp, 17 predicted proteins | sample OricomgcompostMG_FD_108783 | JGI IMG/M metagenome (GOLD analysis project Ga0164242, IMG submission 108783) | Miracle-Growth compost microbial communities from Emeryville, California, USA - Original compost - Miracle growth compost (MG) ... | reverse complement strand
GGTTGACTCGGGTTCGAGCAGACCCCGGTCGAGGTGTTGCACGTCCCCGCGGCGTGGCACGCGTCGCTCGCGGTGCAGGACTTCGGGTTCGAGCCCACGCACGTGCCGCTCTGGCAGGTGTCGGTCTGGGTGCAGGCATTGCCATCGTCGCAGCCGGCGCCATCGGCCCGATCCGTCCAAGCCGTGGTGGAGCTTCCTGGCTGGCAGCTCTGACAGGCGTTGCCCGGGTTCACCGTGCCCGAGCCGTAGTTCGTGCCGCCGATGATGCAGATGCCCTGGCACACGCCGCCCGAGCAGGTGAGCCCGTTTCCGCACGAAGTGCCGTCGCCGAGCGCCGCGTGGGTGCAGTTCCCGGCCTCGTCGCACACATCGTTCGTGCACGGGTCGGAGTCGGACGTGCACGCCACGCCGCTGGCCTCATGCACGATGGTGCAGCCGCCCGCGCCGTCGCAGGTCGAGCTCGCCTGGCAGTCCGCGGCGGTGCAGGTGTATGCCGTCCCGACGCAAATGCCTCCCGAGCAAGCGTCGTTCCGGGTACAGGGATCCTGGTCATCGCACAGCGTCGCATCGGGGGCGCTGGTGCAGTCCTGGGTGGTGAGAACGCAGCCGCCGTCGGCGATGCAGGATTCGCCTGCGCCGCAGCTCACGCCGACGCACGCCGGGGTCACGCAGCGCGTCCCCACGCAGACCTGGTTCGGCCCGCATGCCGGGCTGCACGATGCACCCGAGGTCCCGCTCGATCCGGTCCCGCCGCTGCTCGTCGTCCCCGAGTTGCCGCCGGTGCTGCCCGAAGATGTGCCGGTGGCTCCGGTCGGGGTCGCGTTCGGGCAGCGCCGCGGATCCACGCCGGCCCCCACGCAGATCCCTCGTCGACAGCCCTCCCCGCTCGCGCACTCTGCGTCGGCCCTGCACGTGTGGCTGCAATCCAGCGTCGCCGGAGTTCCACAGCCGGCGGAGAAGACGATCAGGGCGATGCATCCAGCGAGGCGCTTGTCCATGTCAGTTCCCGCAGAGGACGTTGTTGGGGATGCACTGATCCGTCGGATCCCCGGGACAGCAGTGATTGGTGCCGCCGCAATAGGAGCCGCAGGTTCCGTTCATGCAAACCCGGCAGGCCCCACAGTCGGTCCCGTTCGGCGCGTTCGAGCCGGCCACGCAACTTCCCGAACCGTCGCAGTGGTCGCCGGTGGTGCACAAGCCGCCAGCGGATCCGCAGCTCGTCGCGCTCGAGAGGTTCGACCACGCGCTCGTCGATGTCGCGGGGGTGCAGACCTGGCACGGGTTGGTCTGACTGACCGTGCCGGACGCGTAGAACGTCCCTGCGATGTAGCAGCCGCTCGAGCAGACCGCGCCGCTGCAGACCTTCCCCGAGCCGCAGCCGGTCCCGTCGGCGAGGTTGCCGTGCTTGCAGGTCCCTACCCCGTTGCACTGGTCCGAGGTGCACGGGTTTCCGTCGTCGGCGCACGTCGTGCCGCTGGGCTCGTAGCTCGCGCTGCAGCCGCCGTTACCGTTGCAGGTCGAAGCCGACTCGCACACGCCGGGCGAACAGGCGTAGCTCGTCCCGCCGCACACGCCGCTGGTGCACACGTCCGGGCTGGTGCAGGCGTTGCCGTCATTGCACGCGTGGCCATCGGGCTGACTCGGGTTCGAGCAGACGCCGGTCGAGGCGTTGCACGTTCCGGCCACGTGGCACTGATCGCTCGCGGTGCAGGCCTTCGGGTTCGCGCCCACGCACTGGCCGCTCTGACAGGTGTCGGTCTGGGTGCACGCGTTGCCGTCGTTGCAGGCGGTGCCGTCGTCGCGGGCCGTCCAGGCGCTGGTGGAGATGCCGGGCTGGCAGCTCTGGCACGCATTGCCCGGATTCACCGTGCCCGAGTCGTAGCTCGTGCCGCCGATGATGCAGATGCCTCGGCACACACCGCCCGAGCAGGTCAGCCCATTCCCGCACGAGGTGCCATCGCCAAGCGCCACGTGGGTGCAGTTGCCCGCCGCGTCGCACACGTCGCTCGTGCACGGGTTCGAGTCGGAAGAGCACGCGAAACCGCTGGCCTGGTGCACGATGCTGCAGCCGCCCGCGCCATCGCAGGTCGAGCTCGCCTGGCAGTCCGACGCGGTGCAGGCGTACGCCGTCCCGACGCACGTGCCGCCCGCGCAGACATCGTTCCGGGTGCAGGGATCCTGGTCATCGCACGGCGTCGCATCCGCAGCGCCGGTGCAGTCCTGCGCGGTGGGAACGCAGCCGCCGTCGGCGATGCACGACTCGCCGGCGCCGCAGCTCACGCCGACGCAGGCCGGGAGCAGGCAGCGCGTCCCCACGCAGACCTGGGTCGGTCCGCATTCCGGGCTGCACGAGGCACCTGACGTCCCGTTCGAACCGCTGCCGCCGCTGCTCGCCCCGGCCGAGCTTCCCGCACTCGAGCCCGCGGTGGTCCCCGAGCCGGAGGAGACCGCGCCGGAGCTCGATGCGCTGCTCGAGCTGCTCCCGGTGGCGCCGGTCACCGGAATGGAGTTCGGACACCGCTTGGGATCGATCCCCTCACCGACGCAGATGCCGAGCTTGCAGCTCTCGCCGCCCGCGCACTCGGTGTCCGCATGGCAGCTGCGCCGGCAGTCCAGCGTCGCGGCGGCGCCGCACCCGCTCAGCACGACCAGGAGCGCGATACATCGAAGGGTACGCATGCCCATGTTCACTCCGGAGCCTGGCCCATCGTACCTGTGGCCTGGCCGGAACGATGCCTCGGGCGCTGGCCTCAAGCGGAAAGCCGCGCCAGCCGCTCGACCGCGGCCTGCAGGGTCTCGAGCTTCTTGCAGAACGCGAAGCGCACGTAGGTCTTGCCCTCGTTGCTCCGCTCGTAGAACACGCTCGGCGGAATGGCGGCGACGCCGACGCGCTCGATGAGCTCCTTGCAGAAGGCGATGTCGTCGAAGTGGCCGAGCACGCGGATGTCGGCGCAGATGAAGTAGCTGCCCGCGGGCAGGCGCACGTCCAGGCCGGCGCGGCTGAGCCCTTCGGCCAGCAGGTCGCGGCGGGCGCGGTAGTCGGCGAGGAGCTGCGCGTAGAACTCCGGCGGCGACTCGACGGCCGCGATGGCCCCATGCTGCAGCGGCGTGGCCACCGCGAAGGTGACGAACTGGTGCGCGGCGCGAATGGCCTGGGTGAGGACCGGCGGCGCCAGCGACCAGCCCACCTTCCAGCCGGTGAGCGAGTAGGTCTTGCCCAGGCTGGAGATGGTGATGGTGCGCTCGCGCATTCCCGGCAAGCTGGCCATCGGCAGGTGCGCGCCCTCGAAGACGAGGTGCTCGTAGACCTCGTCGGTGATGCAGACCACGTCGTGCTCGATGCAGAGCGCGGCGATGAGCTCGAGCTCCTCGCGGGCGAACACCTTGCCGGTGGGGTTGTGCGGCGTGTTCACCACGATGGCGCGGGTGCGCGGACTGAACGCGCGGCGGAGCTCGTCGGCGTCGAAGCGCCAGTCGGGCGTGTGCAGCGTGACCGCGCGCGGGCTGGCGCCGGCCATGCAGACGCTGGCGCGGTACGAGTCGTAGTACGGCTCGAAGAGGATGACCTCATCGCCCACGTCGCACAGGCCCTGGAGCGCGGCGAAGATCGCCTCGGTCGCGCCCGCGGTGACCGTGACCTCCGCGCCTGGCTGGTAGCGCAGCCCGTGGAGCCGCTCGTACTTGTCGGCGAGCGCGGTCTGCAGCTTGGGCAGCCCGCCCATCGGCGCGTACTGGCTGGCGCCCGAGCGGATGGCAGAAATCGCCGCCTCCTTCACGTGCTCGGGCCCGTCGAAGTCGGGGAAGCCCTGGGCCAGGTTGATTGCGCCGTGTTCCACGGCCAGCCGGCTCATCTCGGTGAAGATGGTGGTCCCGAAGCCGGCCAGCTTGCGGGTGAGCGCGCGGCCCTGCGGCGCCCGTGGTCCGGCCAGCGGCTCCTTCTTCGGCGGCCGGTCCAAAGGCGTCACCGCGGGCGCGGCGGCGAACGCGCTCGGCGACTTGAGCGGCTCGAGGGTTGAGGCCTGGAGCACGCGGGTGGCGTGGTGGCCCACCTCGATCATGCCGATGAGCTCGCCGGCATCGACCGGATCGCCGAAGGGCTTATCGATGCGGACCAGCACGCCCGAGGCGGGCGCAGGGAGCTCGATCGAGCCACCCTGCCCTTCGAGGATCACCAGGGTCTCGTTGGCGACCACCAGATCGCCCACGCCCTTGTTCCACCGGGCGATGCGCGCGCTCGAGAGCGACGCGGCCGGCACTTCCACCGGGGTGAGCTTGGGTTCGTGGCTCATCCGCGGACTATGCCCGAGCGCCGCGCGAATGGATCACTTGGCCCAGGGACTGCCGAGGATCGGCGGGCGCTGGTTGGTCTTGCTCGTGCGCTGCAGCTCGACCTCGGAAATCAGCGCCGCCGGCGCCACGGTCGAGACCGGAACGAAGCCCGACTCCGCGCCGCAGTAGCCGTTGAAGACGCCGGGCGAATCACCGAGCGCGGCGATCTTGTCGATGACCGTCAGCGGCGTGCCCACCAACTCCACGCCGCGGACCAGCTCTTCTTTTCCGGTCTTCACGTCCACCCGGTAAACCAGCCGCGGGTGCGCCCGGAACGCCTGGTAGCCGGAGCCGGATGTGTTGGTGTCGCCGCCGGTCATGTCGCGGATGATGAGCCCATACGGCTTGCCCTGCTTCTTCGCGGTCGCGATGAGCTTGGCCTTCAGCGCCGCCCAGCCGAGCTGGTGGTCGCGCTCGCCGGTCACGACGAGATTCGCCATCCGCGCAGCCGGTGCGCGGCCCACGCTCGCGCGGCCATGGCCATTCGAGTGCGCGAAGCCCTTCACCATGTGCCGCGAGAGCAGGAACGACTCGAGCACGCCGTGATCGACCAGCTCCACGCGCGAAGCGGGGATGCCCTGGGCGTCGAAGCGATAGAAGCCGTTGAGCGGCGTCTTCACCGCCGAGGCGAGCGTGGGATCGTCGGCGACGCTGATGAAGCCCGGCAGGATCGCGCGGCCGACCTGGCCCTTGAAGGTGCGGCCCTCGTGGTCGTCGTCCTGGCGGTCGCCCTCGAGCCGGTGGCCCACCGCCTCGTGAAAGAGCACGCCGGTGGCCTCGGGCGCGAGCAGCGCCGGCCCGGTGTACGGATCGACGACCGGCGCGCTGCGCAGCGCGATGAGCTCCTCGACCACCTCGCCGACCAGCTTGGAGAGCGCGGCCTCATCGGGGAGTCCGTCCTCGGTCGGCGCGTAGACGTCGCGGCCGTCCTCGAGGAGCTGGCCGTCCGGCGCGCGCGCCACCGCGTCGATGTGCACGCCGTAGATGGTCTCGGTGGTCTCGATGCGCGTGCCCTCGCTCGAGACCAGGTAGCGAACCTCGTGGTCGGCATCGATCTTGATGTCCGAGTCGAAGATCTCCGGGTGCGCTTCGAAGCGGGCCGAGAGCTTCTTCGCGGTCGCGCTCCAGCGCGCACGGTCCCAGTTGAAAGGCGCCACCGGGTCGAGGTGCTGCTGCGGCGCCTCTTTCGAGAACGAGGGCGCCTGCTCGCCCTTCTCCTCCACGCTGTAGACCTGCTGCGCGCGCTTCTTGAGGTAGGTCGAGAGCGCGCGCTTGTAGCGATCGTCGGTGAGCAGCCAGAGCGCGTTGCGCAGCGCCGCGGGGTCGCCATCGATCGGGCCCTCGTGGCGGACCTCGTAACCGGGATCGGGCGCGGTCATGTCGAAGTCGATCATGGGATCGACGCCGGAGTTATCGAACGCGTAGCTGCCCACGCGCACGTCGACGTAGATGCGGCGCTCCTGGCGGGCTTCGTCGGCGAAGAGCGCGCCGTAGTGCGCATCGACCGCGCGGGTGTCGTGGTCGGCGACCGAGTAGCCGATGAAGTACGGCGCGTCATGGCCGGCGAGCTTCAGGCTCTTCATCGAGCGGGTGAGTTCGGCCTGCATCGCATCGAGCGTGACCGCGACCGGCCCCGAGCCCTTCGCGCCGAGCGACTGCGAGCCCTCGTGCGGCGGCGCGGCCGCGAGCAGTGCGGCGGCGAGCAGGACCTGGATCGGCATGGCGCGTCTCGAGAGAGTTGTGGTGTGGGAGCCGCTTCCCAGCGGCGAGCCGCGGAGACTATCCACTTAGACTGGCCCCATGAACTGTCCCTGCGGCAGCGGCCAGGCGCTCGAGAGCTGCTGCGGCCGCTTTCACCGAGGCGAACCGCCGCCCACGGCCGAGGCGCTGATGCGCGCGCGCTACGCCGCATACGCGCTCGGGGAAATCGATTTCCTGGTGCGCACCGCTGTCGACGCCGACCGCGAAGGCATCGCCGCCTGGCAGAAGCGCGCCACGTTCGTGGGCCTGCGCGTCGAGCAGGTCGAGGCCGGCACCGAGCGCGACGAAGCGGGCTTCGTCACCTTCGCCGCGCGCTTTCTGGAAGACGGCCGCTGCGCCGAGCTGCGCGAGCGCTCGCGTTTCGCCAAGGTCGCCGGCCGCTGGCGCTACGAATCCGGCGAGTCGCGAATCGTCCCGGTCGCCCTGAACCGGAACGACCCGTGCCCGTGCCATAGCGGCCTCAAGGCGAAGAAGTGCCACCTCGGCTGAGCCGCAACGCCAGCCGTTCGCGAATCGCGCCCCACTCGCTCGCGAGGATCGAGTAGCTCGCGGTGTCCCGGACCCCGCCGTCGTACGAGGGCATGTGGGCCCGGAGGATCCCGTCGAGCCTGCCGCCGACGCGCTCGATGTTGGCGCGCGAGCGAGCGTTGCGCGCGTCGGTGCGGATGTTCACGCGCCGCACCCGCCAGACCTCGAAGGCGTGCGTCAGCATCAAGAGCTTGGCCTCGGTGTTCACGTGGGTGCGCTGGGCGCTGGCAGCGAGCCAGGTCCAGCCGATCTCCAGCGCATCGGGCCCCAAAGGCACCGGAGCGACCGGCGTGCCGGGCCAGCTCCAGCGCTCGAGATTGCCGAAGCGTGTGCTCCCGACCACCCGCGCCTGAACGAGGTCGACGGTAGCGAACGGGACCGCCTCACCGCGCCCGGCGGCGGCCAGTGCGCGGACGACGTAGTCCAGCGCCGACGGCTCGTCGGCGGGCACACCGGTGAGCCGGTACGTCTCGCGCGACTCGCCGGCGGCCTGGAGCAGGCCGGGCACGTGCTCGCGCGAGAGCGGCTCGAGCCGGACGCCGGGGCCTGTGAGGGTGAGCGGGAAGAGCGCCTGCATCGCCCCAAGCTACCCGCCCACCGCCACGCGCGAGAAGCTCAGGCCTTCACGATCTTCTCGCGGCCGGCCTTCACCTTCTTGGTCGCGTTCCGGGTATCGACCACCAGCTTGGACTTGGCGACCACCTGCTCGTAGTCGATGCACGAGTGGTCGGTGGCGATGACCACCACGTCGGCTGCGGCGAGCGCCTCATCGAGCGGAACGCTCTGCATGTCGAGGTTGTGCTCGCGCATCGGCGGCACCTTGGGCACGTACGGGTCGTGGTAGCTGACCTGGGCGCCCTCCTTCTGGAGAAGCTCGATGACCCGCACGCTCGGCGACTCGCGCATGTCATCCACGTCCTTCTTGTAGGCGATGCCCATCACCAGCACCTTGGCGCCATTGAGCGCGCGCTGGTGCTGGTTGAGCGCATGCATCGTGCGCTGGACCACGTAGTGCGGCATGTGGATGTTGATGTCGCCAGCGAGCTCGATGAACTTGGTCTGGAACTCGAACTCGCGCGCCTTCCAGGTCAAATAAAACGGGTCGATGGGGATGCAGTGTCCGCCCAGGCCCGGGCCTGGGTAGAAGGGCATGAACCCGAACGGCTTGGTGGCCGCCGCGTCGATGACCTCCCAGACGTCGAGGTCCATGCGGTCGCAGAGCATCTTCAGCTCGTTCACCAGCGCGATGTTCACGCAGCGGAAGATGTTCTCGAGCAGCTTGGCCATCTCCGCGACCTGGGTGCTCGAGACCGGCACCACCTTCTGCAGCGCGGAGCCGTAGAGCGCGCAGGCCAGCTCCGAGCACGCCGGGGTGTGGCCGCCGACGATCTTGGGGATGGTCTTGGTGTCGAACTTCGGGTTGCCCGGGTCCTCGCGCTCGGGGCTGAAGGCGAGGTGGAAGTCGACGCCCGCGCGGAGCCCGCCGCGCTCGAGGATGGGCAAGAAGATCTCCTCGGTGGTGCCCGGGTAGGTGGTGCTCTCGAGGATGTAGAGCTGATCGCGCCGCACGTGCGGCGCCAGCGCCTCGGCGGTGGCCACGATGAACTGCATGTCCGGCTCGTGCTGGGCGGTGAGCGGCGTGGGCACGCAGACGATCACGCAGTCCATCTCGTGCGCCTTCGAGAAGTCGGCGGTGGCCACCAGCTTCTTGGCCGAGGTCAGCTTGCGCAGCGGCGCGCTCTCGATGTGCTTGATGTAGCTCTCACCCGCCTCGAGCTTCTCGATCTTCTTCGAGTCCACGTCGAAGCCGGTGACGTGGAAGCCGGCATCCGCGAACGCCATGCCCAAAGGCAGCCCCACGTACCCCAACCCCACAACCCCAACCTTCGCCTGGCGCGCGCGAATGCGCTCCAGAAGCGGCCCTGTCATGACGCGCATGGTGTCTCCTCCTCATCCCTCCGTTGCCGGGGGGGAACCGGTGTGAAAAAGCAGTGCCGTGGCGAGCCGGACCGGAAGCTCGGCCGTCAGCGTGATCTCGATGGAGCGCGCCGGGACGCGTTCGTCGTAGCCCGGCGAGTAGGCGCCGTCGCAGAGCGCGAGCTCGGCGCCGCGGGCGATGGCCAGCACCGCGCGCGGCGAATCCGCCGGCCCAATCTCCACCGCGCGCTCGAGGTTCCAGGCCGCAGTGATGGGAAGGCGCGCGAGCTCGGCCTGCTCGCCTTCGCCGAGCGGGCGGATGCGGGCGTGCAGGTCCGGCAGGTGAAACCGCGAGGCGAGCTGGTGCAGCCCCGGGCCGCAGAGGTCGTCGACGATGAGCGCGGCGCCGTCGGCGAGCAGCACCTCCCGGCGGTGGAGGACCGGCGCGTAGCCCTGGTGGCTGGCGCTCGCGCGATCGAAGTCCTCGCCGCGGTGGAGCTCGCAGAGCTTGGCGCGCGCGCGGTCGGGCAAGGCGAAGGGCCGTCCGGGCGGAATGGGAGACTGCTCGGCGCCGTCGACCTGAACCGTGGCGTGCATCGCCGTGCCGCGGAACCGGTCGCGCCCCGCGGGATCGCCCAGGTAGGTCCAGGTGCCGCAATCCACGATGACCGGCTTGCCCGCGAGGTAGAGCTCGATGCTCAGCGCGTCGTTGTGGCCGTGGCCGCCCACGCCGCGCTGGCCGGTCGAACCCGCGCGGAGTGAGAGGCTGGCCTGCCCGCGGCGAAGCACGGCGAGCCCGAAGTCGCAGAGCGAGACCGAGCCCGCGCCGCCGGTCGGCGCCAGCACCTCGAACGCCTCGAAGCCTACGCGGCCGAGCAGCCACGCCGCCTCATCAGGGAACGCCGAGGTCGGCGACTTGGCGCGCGCATCGTGAAACAGCGCGGCGCAGAGCGGCGCGAGGTAGCCCAGCTCCAGCGGCCGCCGGTCGGTGAAGGCGAAGGCGCGGCCGGAGTCGTGGTCGCCGACCTGGGGCGCAAGGCCACCCGCGTGGAGCATGTGGCGACTCGCGAGCCCCATCCGCGCGAGCACCGGCGAAAGCGTCGCCGCGAGACCGTCGCCCATCGCCCGCGCCGCGAGCAAGGCCAGGATGCCGAGCTCGAGCAGCAGCCGGTGGTAGCCGGTCGAGCCTTCGAAGCCCATCCCGTCGGCGAGCACCTGCTTCGGAAACTCGCGCGCCAGCCCCTCGACCGCGTTCGCGCGCCAGGTTCGCGCGCCGGGCAGCTCGGGAAAGAGCGCCGCCACGTTCAACAGCCCCACCCAGCCGGCGATGAGGTGGTTGTTGGGCACCGCGCCGGAATCTTCGAGGTGCGCGTGGGCAAAGGCGGCGTGCTCGGTCAGCGCCCGCAGCGTGCGCAGCAGGAACCGACCGCCGAGTGCGGGGTTGCCGCGGAACATCGCCAGCGCGAGCGCGAGGTTCATCGCCCGGAGCGAGACCTCCATCGCCGAGGCGGAGTGGATGCCCTCGCCGGCGAGCGCCTCCACCAAAAGCGAATCGGTGAGCTGCACGAACTTCTCGCCGAACTCCGACGCGCGCTCGGGGCAGAGCCAGGCCCCCTGGGCGAGCGCGATGGCCCAGTCGGCGCGCGCCAGCGCCCAGACGCGCTTCGGATCGCCCGAGCCGGGAGCCGGCAAGCCGGGCCGCTGGAGCGAGCCGGCGAAGAGCCAGCCGGTGTGCGGATCGCGCCGCCAGACGCGGGGATCTTCCAGCGAGACCTCGCGCCCGAACACCTCGCAGCGACCCGAGAGGATCTTCTCGGCCCGGGCCAGCGCGCGCTCGCGAAGACCCGGCACGCGGTCCGCGAGCCCGCGAAGCTCCATCGCCCGGGAAGGAAGAGACCAGTGAGCCCGGAGCCGCGGCTCGGCGAGGATCGGCGCGAGCGCATCGGGATTCGCCGCACCGAACGCCGCGAGGAGCTGGACGTCGGTCGGCGTGGAGCGCAGCCGGTCGAGGCGCGACCGCGCGCCCCGCACCGCCCGACGCGCGACCGCATTGGCCAGCGCGCCGGGCGGCACGTGCTTCATCAGATACGCGACCTGCTCCCACCCCATCCCCGCCCCCACCCAACCCTGCGGGAGCATCACAGCAATCGGCGTGCCGCAACGAAGGTGCTGCGGAGCGCGAGCGCGGAGTGTTCCGCTCTGCGCGGAAGGTGGAGGAGTTACGGCTCGCAGCCGGCGGACGCGCTGTCGGAATTTCAGTCCTCCGCTCGCATCCTCGCGGAACCAGCGGACGACCAAGGGCCCCCTTCCCCAGGCGAACCTCGCGCGAGCGCCACGCCCCCTTCCCCGTCAGGCGGGGAAGGGGCGCAGGTTCGCGTTGCCGCGCGGTCGATGACCTTGACACCAGGGGCGACCGCAGGCGATCTCACGCCCCATGGCCGACCCCAAGCAACTCGCGCAGACCCTTCAGGGTGAGCCGCGCTTCCCAGCGCTCGCCGCGCTCTGCGACGAGTTCACCTCCGCAGAGCGCCTCGCCGCCATCCGCGCCCTGGGCAAGTCCGAGCTCGCCAAGCTCTACGACCTCGCCGCCGGCCAACCCCAGGTCGCGCTCGATTACCTCGTCCCCGCCGATGCCCGCGACGGCCAGGTGCCCTGGAACGGCAAGAACTCGCTGCCGATGTTCAGCCACTTCTGCAAGGTCTTCGCCCGCAGCGATTCGCCCGAGGCGCTCTGGGGCCGCAACGCCGGCTCCATGGAGTGGCTCATCGGGCCGGGCTACTACACCTGCACCCTGCGGCCCGGGCATCCCGGCGAGTTCCTCATCGATTACACCCGCGAGCCGCCGCGCGCCCCCGCCGGCTGGCCTCCGATCAAGAAGAACTCCGCGGGCTTCAGCCTGCTCGTCTTCAACAACATGCACGACATGCTTCGGCCGGTGGGCAGGAACGTGGCCATCGGCGCCGCGTACAACGCCACCACCGGCAGCTTCAAGAACCAGTACTTCGCGCTGGCCCGCGGCGAGACCATCCAGCTCTAGCCTCGCGGAACCCAGCTGGGAGTAGAGCCCATGAGCAACCCCGCCGCCGCACCCCAAGCGCGCTACCAGACCTACGCCGAGTTCTGGCCGTTCTACTTGAACGAGCACGCCAAGACCCTCACCCGCGCCCTGCACTACGTGGGCACCAGCCTCGTCTTCGGCTGCATCGGCGTGGCCATCGCCACCGCGCAACCGCGCGCGCTCATCGCCGCGCCGTTCTGCGGCTACGGGTTCGCCTGGGTCGCGCACTTCTTCGTGGAGAAGAACCGTCCGGCCACCTTCAAGTACCCGCTCTGGAGCCTGGCGAGCGACTTCCGCATGTACTTCCTCGCGCTCGCCGGGAAGCTCGGCGCGCACCTCCGCGCCGCCAGCGCCAGCCGCTGAGCCGACAGGCGGGCGCGCGCTCGCTGCCTGCTCCGTCGACATCCCATCACCAAGGTTTCCGAGGAGGCTCTCCATGCGCTTCTTCGCGCCGCTCTTGCTCGCGCTCTCGCTCGCCCTGCCTGCGTACGCTCAGGAGGATGCGACCGAGACCCAGGCCACCCCGACAGACCAGACCGCCGAGAAGCTCGCCGGACTTCAATCGCAGGTCGATGCCCTCGCCCAGCTCCCCGCGGACGAGGCGCAGGCCCGGCGTGACCGTGCCAACGCCTTCACGGAAGTCGTCGGCCAGCTCGCGGATATCCAGAGCGCGCTCGCGTACGGCCAGTCAGACGTCACCGCGTCGATCGAGGACGTGCAGGACCAGTTGAGCGAGCTCGCCGGAGCCGGCGACCTGGGCGAGACGCCGGAGGAGACCCGGTGGATCCGCGCCAGCGTGACCGCCATGGACCGCGCGCTCGACGACGTCGGGCGCGAGGATCTCTTCTCCGCGCGAAACCAGCTCACCCGCGCCGCGCTGCACCTCGCGCAGGCGCGCGCCATCGCGCTGGGCGGCTGAGGAAGGATCTACAGGTCGAGGCCGCCGCTGCCGATCCGCTCGAGAAAGCCCGGCACCATCCGCGGGATCTCGTGCTCGACCCCGCAGAAGTAGCAGCGCACCGGCCCCTGCCAGCCGGGCGAGATGCGGATCTGCTCGCGGCAGCAGACCAGCGGAAACGCCTGGAGCACCTCGGCCGACCGCAGCGCCTGCTCGGCGAACGGCTCGGGCGGAACCGCGAGGTAGGTCACGTTGGGGTTGTCGGCGAGGGTCTGGCGGGGCTGCATCAGCTGGACGTAGCGCACCTCGCGCAGCCAGTGGTCCGCGCGCTTCTCCACCGCCGCCCGCTGCTGCGCAGTGAGCCAGGCGTCCTCGGGCGCGGTGTGGCCGCAGTACGGACAGAACCGCTCCGGCGGCAGCTCGCCGAGCTCGCAGTCGTTGGCGTGCGCCAGCCGCCGCGCCATCGCCCGCTGGACCGTGCTCGCATCGAGCTCGCCGGCGCGTACCTCGAAGGTCCGGTGGCACTCCGCGCACTCCCGCCGCACCAGCCCGGAGCCCTCCGCCGGCAGCGCGAACGACTCCTCATCGCTTCCCATGCACATCTCCAATCAACGGTAGGCGCGGCGACGCCGACCCATCATCCCCGCGGCGGCGACCACCAGGCTCACCAGCGCAAAGACGAGGAGCAGGTAGACCCAGGCTCCCAGCTCGGCCCCGGAGGCCATGGCGAGCACCCAGAGGGCGAAAAGCAACGCAGTAACCGTCCAGGCCATGGCTCCTCCGCACGGGTCTCGCCCGGCGCTGCAAAGGGTAGGCAGTTTGTCGCCGGGCGGAAGCGGCACGTGGCGCGGCGCGGATGGGGAAACTTTTTCCCAGCTGCTCCACGCCGGCTGCTCCTCGAGCGTCCAAGCATGCGAAGCGCCGTGCGCGCGCTCGGTGGCACACCCGCTGCTTCACGCCTCCGCCAAACCGCGGGGGCGTGATGGTGAGGAGCGGAACGGCGCAGGAAACGATCTTGCGCGAGGGCGCGGACATCCTTCCCAAGGCCCGGCTGCCCTGGGGCGAGGGGCTGGAAGGGGAGCGTACCCGAGCGGGGCGCGCGGGGTCGGAGTCGTGGTTCTGGAAGGCGCTGGCGGCGGTGCTCACCGCGGCGCTGGCCGCGATGGTGCTCCACCTCCAGGTCAGCGCCGGCGAGGGCGATGCGGCCCACTCCAACCCGGAGCTCGCCAGCCTCGAGGCCCGGGTGGCGGCGCTCGAGGGGCGCTCGCAGCACGGCGTCGGCGCGCTGGCCGAGCAGGTGCGGCTCTCGTCGCGGCTGGCGACGGTGGAGTCGAAGCTGAACGCCATGGATGAGACCGCCGACTGGGACGAGGCGGTGCGGCTGGGCATCGCCTCGGCGCTGGCGAAGAAGGCGGCGGGCTACACCCCCGGACAGGTCGCGCACCTCGCCGCGACCATCGTGCGCGAGTCGCACGCAGCGGGGATCGATCCGCAGCTCGCGGCGGCGGTCATCTGGGTGGAGAGCGGGTTCGATCCCTACGCGGTCTCGCCGGTGGGCGCAGCCGGGCTGATGCAGCTCATGCCCAGGACCGCGCTGGAGCTCACCCGCGATGAGCCGGTCCCGGTCCGGGGCGGCCACATCTTCGACATCGATCGCAACGTGCACCTCGGCTGCCAGTACCTGGCCACGCTCATCCACCAGTTCTCCTCCGTCGACCGCGCGCTGGTGGCCTACAACATGGGGCCGCGGGGCGCGCGGAAGGCGCTCGCGGGCAAGCGGCGGCGGGCGCTGCTCGCCGGTTACCCCAAGCTGGTGGAGCACGCGCGGCAGCGGATCATCGACGCCGCGAACCGGCCCGAGGAAGGCACGCCGGTTGCTGCGGTCGCCCAGACCGACGCCGCCGGGCGTTGAGATCCCGAAACCCGGGGCGGCAAGCGTTCGCGGTGCGACGCGGCGGAAGGAAGTGGGTAGCGAGGGGCGCGCGCGTTTGCGAAAAGGGCGCATCCCGCTTGCGAGCGGGCGCCCGCATGCGCAGCTTCAGCCCGCTCCGCCACGACCCTTCAACCCGCACCCTTCGCCCCCCGCCCCGGAGTTGCCCATGGCCGAATTCTCGATGAAGCGTGAAACGCGACGCGGCGCCGTTCGCTACCGCCTCGAAGGCATCTTCACCGGCCGCGCGGCGTTCGAGCTGCGCGAGGCGCTGGAGCGCGAGTCGGGGACGGTGGAGCTCGACTTCTCGCGGGTGCGGCAGTTCTTCGACTTCGGGCTGGCGGCCTTCGCCACCGAGCTCTCCGCGCCGGGCATGGCCGGCGTGAAGGTGGAGCTGGTGGGGCTCTCGCTGCACCACCGGCGGCTCTTGCAGTACTTCGGGCTCGACCTCGAGCGCGGGCGCCAGGTCCCGATGAACGACGAGCTCGGCGCCGATCCGCTCCCCAAGGTGCGCTCGCTGGCACCGGCATAGCCTTCTGGAGGCGGCCGGCGGCCCCACTGGCCAGCCGGCCGAAGCCCGCTACACTGGCCGCCCATGGTGGCCGAGTCCCGTCCCAAGTCCGTCGCCGCTGCGCCCAGTCCTGCCGCGGCCCAGTCCCTGATCCAGAAGATCGAGCGCAACGTCGCCCGCGCGGTGCAGGGCAACGCCGGGGCGGTCCGGCTGGCGCTGGTGGCGCTCTGCGCCCGCGGACACCTCCTGCTCGAGGGCGTGCCCGGCGTGGGCAAGACCTCGCTGGCCCAGGCGCTGGCCAGGTCGGTGGAGCTCTCGTTCGCGCGAATCCAGTTCACCAGCGACCTGCTGCCCGCCGACATCGTGGGCGCCACGGTCTTCGATCCGCGGGCGGTGAGCTTCTCCTTCCGGCCCGGGCCGGTCTTCGCCCAGGTGGTGCTGGCCGACGAGCTCAACCGCGCGCCGCCGCGGGTGCAGAGCGCGCTGCTCGAGGCCATGTCGGAGGGCCAGGTCTCCATCGACGGCGGGGCGCGGCCGCTGCCCGACCCGTTCTTCGTCATCGCCACCCAGAACCCCCGCGAGCACGCCGGCACCTTCCCGCTGCCGGATGCGCAGCTCGACCGGTTCCTGCTTCGGCTCACGCTCAGCTACCCGGACCGGCAGAGCGAGCGGGGCATCCTGCTGGAGCGGCGCGCGCTCGAGCCGCACCGGCTGCTGGAGCCGGTGGCCGAGGCGGCCGACGTCGCCGCGCTGCAGGCTGCCGCGGCGGCGGTGCACGTCGAGCCCGCGCTGGCTGACTACGTGGTCGCGCTGGCCGAGCGCAGCCGGGCGCCGGGCTTCGCCCACGCCGGGCTCTCCACCCGCGGCGCGCTGGCGCTGCTCCAGGCGGCGAAGGCGTTCGCGCTGGCCGAAGGGCGCGGGCACCTGTTGCCCGACGACGTGAAGGCGGTGGCCGCGCCGTGCCTTGGCCATCGGCTGGCGCCACCGGGGAGCGATGGTTTCGAAGTCGATCGCGCCGCCGCCGACCGGCTGGTGGCCCAGGTCCTGGCCGACGTGCCGGTGCCGGTCTGAGCCCGCGCGCGCGATGAGCCTTCTCGATCGCATCCTCACCGTGCGCTCGCGGGTCGGTCCGCCGCGCCAGCTCAAGGTGACCCGCGAGGGCGTGTTCTACGGGCTGTTCACCCTCGGCGTCGGCGCCGCGGCGGTGAACACCGGCAACAACCTCCTCTACCTGGTGCTCGGGCTGCAGCTCTTCACCATCATCATCAGCGGCGTGCTCTCGGAGTGGGCGCTCACCGGGCTCGAGCTCGCCTCGCTCGGCGCCCGCGACGGCCGAGCCGGCGACGAGACCTCCTGGCTGCTCTGCCTGCGCAAGCGCGCCGGCCGCATCCCCAGCTACTCGCTCGAGCTCTTCGCGCCCGATGGGCCGGCCCAGGGCGCGCGCGCAGGGATCCTCCGGCTCGCGCCCGGCGCGGAGCAGACCGTCGAGCTTCGGTTCACGCCGTCCCGCCGCGGCCGGTTCGTCGCCCGGCGGCTGGTGCTCTCCACCCGGTTTCCCTTCGGGCTCTTCGAGAAGTCGCGCGAGCTGCACGTGGCGCAGGAGATCTTCGTCTATCCGCGCCGTGGGCCGACCATGCCGCCCGAGGACTTTCCCCGGGTGCAGGAGGGCGCGCGCCCGACCCTGCGCGCCGGCCGCGGCCCGGAGCTGCTCGCGCTTCGCGCCTGGGTGCCGGGCGATGGCCTGGGCCAGATGCACTGGCGCAAGAGCGCCCAGGCAGGAAGCTGGGTGGTGGCCACCCGCGAGCACGAGCAGGCGCCCACCGTGGAGCTTCGCGTCGACCTCCGCGCCCAGCCCGATCCCACCGACCTGGCGCGGCTCGAGGCGCTCCTGGAGCGCGCGGCCGGCGCCAGCGAGCACGCGCTCGATCGCGGGCTTTGCGTGAAGCTCCACCTCGGCGAAGCACGGGTCGACGGCCAGGCGGACAAGGCCGGCCGAAGGCGCGTGCTCCGCGCGCTGGCCGCGGCCGAGCCGGAGCTGGGTTCAAGAAGCGGCCGCAGCTCTCCTTGTCGCTGGCCCGGCGGCTGGCCTCGCACGCCGCGGCGCTCGCGGCGTTCGGCGCCATGGCCAGCGGCGGCGAGATGCCGGCGGTGGCGAGCGTGGTCTTCCTCGGCTGCGTGGCGCTCTCGCTGGCCAAGCGCGACCGGACCTTTGCCGGGCTGGGCATCTGGCTCACCGTGGCCATGGCCGGCGCCGGCGTGGTGCTGCTCTTGCTCGTCGCCCAGGACGTGATGGACCTGGTGCTCGCCGCCAGCCTGTTCGCCGCGGCGGTCTGCCTGCACCGACTGCTCGGCCGGCGCGGCCCGCAGGACGACCCGCTGCTCCTGCTCACGACCTTGATGATGCTCGCCGCCGGCGCGGCGCTCTCCGGCGACGCGGCCTACGGACTGTGCTTCGCCTTCTACGGCACCGCGATCACCGCCGCGCTCACCTTCAGCCACCTCGAGCGTTCGGCCCAGGCAGCCGGGCTCTCGGGCAACGCCCGCGATGCGCTGCTCAGCCGCAACCTGCTCGCCGCGCTCTTCGGGCTCTCGGTGGCGGCGCTGCTCGGATCGGCGGCGGTGTTCGTGTTCTTCCCGCGGCTGAACGCGCAGTGGATCGGCCGCCACCACGGCGCGGGCCGGTCGCCGCAGATGGGCTTTGCCGAGCAGGTGCAGCTCGGCGGCGTCGGGACGCTGCGGAGCGATCCGCGGCCGGCGCTGCGGGTCCGCTTCCCGGAGCTCGATGCCGCGGCGCTCGCCAAGCTCGAGGAGGGTGAGGAGCACCGGCTCAACCTGCTCTGGCGCGGCCAGGCGCTCGACACCTTCGATGGCCACACCTGGAGCGCAGCCGAGCGCTCTCGCCGCCACGGCCGTCCCATCGCGCCGTACCCGCCGCACCGGTTCGGGCTGCACGCCGACGTCGAGGTGCTGCCCATCACCGCAACCCAGGCGGCCTTCAGCCCGGGAACCGCCGTGGCCGCGCGGCTCGTCCACGATGATCCGTCGCTTCGCGCCCGGAGCTTCATGCTTCTGCAGCGCGCCTCGGGCGATCTGGCCGTCGTGCCCGCGCCGAGCGATGTGTACGAGTACGAGGTCTGGACCGCGGCCGTCGATGCGACCGCGCTCCGCGGCCACGGGCGCAGCTACCCGGGCTGGGTCGAAGCGCGCGATCTGCAGCTCCCAGACAAGCTCGACCCGCGGGTGGGCGCGCTGGCCAAAAGCTGGGTGGGCACCGCCACCGATCCCGCGGACCAGGCCAAGGCGATCGCCAAGCACCTGCGCGAGGACTTCCGCTACACCACGACGCTCCCCGGCGAGGTCGCCGATCCGCTGGCCCACTTCCTCTTCGAGCGCAAAGAAGGCCACTGCGAGTACTTCTCCACCGCGATGGTGCTGATGCTCCGCACCCTCGGGGTTGCCGCGCGCGAGGTGACCGGCTTCTCCGGCGGCGTGCCCGCGCCCGGCGCGGATTACTTCATCGTCCGCGCCGGCGACGCCCACAGCTGGGCGGAGGTGTACCTGCCGGACGTGGGCTTCGTGGCCTTCGACCCCACGCCGCCCTCGGCCCGCGACGACGGGCCCGCCGGCCTGGCCGCGCTCTGGGCCAGCATCTCGGACACCGCCTCGGAGTGGTGGCGCCGGCAGATCCTCGACTACGACCTGCGCTCCCAGCTCGACGCGCTCCGCGCGGTGGGGAAGGTCCTGGCCGCGGCGAACGCGCGGTTCTCCCGAAGCCCCGACCGCGCCGGCGGACCGGACCCGAGAAAGCTGGCGCTGATTGTCCTCGTGCTGCTGCTGGTCGGGAGCGTGGGTTACCGGCTGCGGCGCTGGAAGCGCGCCGCGCGGGCGACCGGCGAGGAGGCCACCCGGGCCTATGAGCGGGTTCTGGCGGCGCTGGCCAGGCGTGGGGTCACGCGCGCGCCCAACGAGACCGCGCGCGAGCTGGCCTCGCGGCTGGAGCGTGCCGCGCGTCCGGAGGCGAAGCCCGTGGGCGAGCTGGCGGCGCTGTACGAGCAGGCGCGCTTCGGCGGGCAGCCGTGGCGGGACGCCGAGCGGACGCGGTTCGAGCAATTGCTATCGAACCTGCGCCAGCTCGCTGGGTAGGAGGGGCTTCACAAGCCCCGCCCCTCCCCGATACCGCCCTCGGGTTACTGGCAGTAACCGGCGTGCTGGAAGCCCTGGAACCCGGTGCAGCTCTGGCCGGTGGGGCAGGCGTCGGGGGTGCCGGCCTCTGCCTGGCTGTCGCAGAGCTGGGTGCACTGCCCGCGTCCGCTCTGGTCGCTGAGGCAATAGGTGCCCTGGGGACAGGCGCTCGGGGCGTTGGTGCAGTCGCCGCCGATGGCAAGCGGCTGGGCCATCGCCGCATCGCAATAGCCGCGCGGCTGGCCGGTCACCGGATCGCCGATGATCCACTCGCACTTCGCCTTCGGGCCGCCGCAGAAGGTGTTGCAGCCGGAGGCGGCCTCGTCGGTGGTCCAGGGATCGCACGGCGTGCCGCAGCCGCCCACCTGGTAGGTCGAGACGAGGTTCAGGCCCTGCGCCGAGATGCAGGTGCCGCCGCCCGCGGCGCAGTGGGGCACAGAGGTGTCGTCGGAGGTCGCCGGCGCGGCATCACAGAGCGCCTGGCAGACGCCGCCGAGGCAGGTCGCATCCGTGCCGCAGAGCAGGTCGGGCTCGGCGCCGGACGCGCCCGTGGCGCAGGCCTGGCCGACGGTCGCCCCGGTTCCTGGCCGTACCGCCTGGCAGAAGCCGAAGACGTCGGAGACATCGCCCCAGTACTGGGGCTCGCAGCGGCTGTCGGGGTGCCCAGCGCAAGGCTTGTAGAAGACCGATGGGTCGCCGGAGATCCCGGAACCCGCGAGCGGATCGTTGCTCGGGTCGGAGGCGTAGGGGTCGTAGCAGAGCACCGGGACGCAGCCGCGGGTTGCGCCGGTGCCCTCACAGACCATCGAGATCTGCGGCGGGTTGCTGTTCGCCTGGTCGATGGCGACGCTGAACTCGCAGTCCGCGTCGGTGCTGCACGGCGGCACGCAGAGGTTGCCGAACCCATTCGAGCCGCCGCAGACCAGGCCGTTCTCCCCGGCGCCGGCCTGGCAGTCTTCATTCGAGTTGCATGTGCTGAAGGTCTGCGCCGCGACCGGAGCGCAGATGTGCTCGGTGGGATCGCAGACCAGGCTATTGCCAGCACTGTGGCAGTAGTCGGCGTTCGGATTGCACGGGTCGCCGGCGTAGCAGGGGGTGGTGTGCTGATCGACAGGACCGTTGCCGATGCACTGCACCGGTCCGCCGGGCCGCTCGTTGGGGAAGCTGCACACGCCCGGCGTCGCAGGAACCGCATTGATACCGCCGCCGCTCGAGCCCGAATCGCTGCCGCTGCCGCT
>Ga0164242_10002730_pt1 | contig 20358 bp, 24 predicted proteins | sample OricomgcompostMG_FD_108783 | JGI IMG/M metagenome (GOLD analysis project Ga0164242, IMG submission 108783) | Miracle-Growth compost microbial communities from Emeryville, California, USA - Original compost - Miracle growth compost (MG) ... | reverse complement strand
GATCGTGCGGGCGGCGATCGCGCCGAGCGGGTGGACGCGCGGCCGGCCGGGCAAGGTCGACGTAATGATCGGCAGCCCGTCCGCGATCAACTTCGACGGCCCGCATCCGAGCATCCGCGACATCTGGAAGCTCGAAGAGGCACTCGCCAACGTCGAGCACGACTATGACCTGGTGCTGATCGACTGTGCGCCGTCGCTGAATGCACTGACCCGCACGGCGTGGGCGGCGAGCGACCGGGTCACGGTCGTCACCGAGCCTGGGCTGTTCTCCGTCGCCGCTGCCGACCGCGCGCTGCGCGCCATCGAGGAGATCCGGCGAGGCCTCTCCCCCCGGCTGCAGCCGCTCGGCATCATCGTGAACCGTGCGCGGGTGCAGTCATTGGAGCACCAGTTCCGCATCAAAGAGCTGCGCGACATGTTCGGTCCGCTCGTGCTCAGCCCGCAACTGCCCGAGCGCACGAGCCTGCAGCAGGCGCAGGGCGCTGCAAAGCCGCTGCACGTCTGGCCGGGTGAGTCAGCACAGGAGATGGCGCACAACTTCGACGTGCTGTTGGAACGCGTGCTGCGCACCGCCCGCATCGGCGAGTACGCAGAGTTGGCTTAGGGCAATCGCGTCAGCGATTGCGCCAACTCTGCCGAGCGAGCTGTGCTCGCGAGGACTCGCTGAGGGCCGGTCGCTACTCGACGAGCAGAAGCTGCGTCAGGAGATCTTGCGCGCCGCGCGGCGGGCGGCGAGCTCGTCCTGCGCGGCGAACGCCTGCGGATCGACGGTCTGGATGTCCAACTCGACCAGACTCGTCTCGACCTCACGCAGCACCTTGCCGACGGCGATGCCGAACACGCCCTGACCGCGGCTGACGAGGTCGATCACCTCGTCGTTCGACGTGCACAGGTACACGCTCGCCCCGTCGCTCATCAGCGTCGTCTGAGCCAGATCGTTCACGCCGGACTCGCGCAACTGGTTAACGGCGGTGCGGATCTGCTGCAGCGAGATGCCGGTATCCAGCAACCGCTTCACCAGCTTGAGCACGAGGATGTCGCGGAAGCCGTACAGCCGTTGCGAGCCGGAACCGGCGGCTCCGCGCACGGTCGGTTCGACGAGCCCGGTGCGTGCCCAGTAATCCAGCTGGCGATAGCTGATCCCGGCGGCGCGGGCCGCCGTCGCACCGCGATACCCCGCGGTCGCATCCATCTGGGGCAACCCGTCGGTGAACAGCAGCCCCAGGTCGTAGCGAGAGCCATCGTTCCGACTGAGTTCACTCATTCGATTGCCTCTCACCCCAGGTTCCGCGCCCGGAAACGAGCGCACCATCCACGGTACTCACGCGCGCCGCGGGCAGCAATGACATTCGCAATTTCGCCGCGGCGTGTCGTCGGATCACGATTTCAGCCGGGTCAGCGCCGCCCGGATCAGGCTTCCTCGGACGACTTCGAGTTGCGCCGCCAGATCGCGGGCGAGCTCGGCCGTCTGCGCACGTGAGGCGGTGTCGCCGCGGCGCGCGATCAGGGCGCTCTCGACAAGTCCGACCTCGCGTTCGGCGGCCGCGCGCATCCCGCGCAGGTGCCGCGGCTCGATGCCGCAGCGCTGTAATTCCACGAGTGCACGCAGCACCGCGAGCTGTTCCTCGCCATAGACATCCGCCGGCACGATCGCGGAAGCGGAGATCGCATCCTGCAGCAGTGTCTGGGTCGCACCGGCCTCTCGAACCAGTTCATCGCGGCCCAAGCGGCGGCCCGTCGAGAGCATGTTGGGCAGGGTCGGAGCACCGGGGATCAAGGGCGCGCGTCCGGCATCCAGATCGGCGAGGTAGGTACGGATGACCTTGAGCGGCAGGTACTGGTCGCGCTGCACTGTCAGGATCACCCGGACGCGTTCGACGTCTTCCGCGCAGAATTTTCGATACCCGGATGCCGTTCGGGCCGGCGAGACGAGTCCCTGTTCCTCGAGGAAGCGCAGTTTGGACGGCGTGAGGTCAGGAAACTCCGGGGTGAGGCGTGACAACACCTGACCAATGCTCAGCAGCGCCGCCCCGCCGGCGCGTGCTTCGGCCCCCTCCCGAGCCACTACGCGCTCGCCGAAGCGCCCCGGTCAGCACGCGAGGCGTAGAAGGTCAGGCGGAACTTGCCCACCTGCACCTCAGCGCCGTCGGACAGCATCGCACTCTCAATGCGTACGCCGTCGAAATACGTTCCGTTCAGTGAGCCGAGATCCTTGACCTCGAAACCCGTGCCGTGCCGCACGAATTCGGCATGTCGACGCGAGACGGTCACGTCGTCGAGGAAGATGTCCGCGTCCGGATGCCGTCCGGCCGACGTGACGTCGGCATCCAGCAGAAAGCGAGCGCCGGAGTTCGGGCCGCGTCGCACGACGAGCAACGCCGAGCCGGACGGCAACGCGTCGATCGCTCCCTGCTCGTCGGCCGTCACACCGGCGGTGTCGGCGTTCATCGCTGCGGCGAACTCCTCGCCGAAGCGCGCCGTCGTGTCTTCATTTCCCCTGGACGGCTCGCGCAGGGGGTTGTTCTCGTCGTTCTGGTCAGCCACGGTCAACCTCCTCGCCCCCCAGCGTATCCGATGCGCCGGAGCCCGCGCTGCGCGAAATCCGTACGACACGAGCGGTTTCGCGCACGTAGACGATGCCCGCCCACCAGTACAGGAACGCGCCCCAGATCGCGAGCGCCCAGCCGACCGGCTGAGCGAACGGCTGCAGCACCGTGAACGCCTCGCCGAGCATCAGCACCGGCAGCGCGACGAAGAGCGCGAACGTCGCCACCTTGCCCAGATGGTGCACCGGAAGCGGTCCATAACCGTGCGACGCCAGCACGATGCCCAGCACGAGCAGCATGAGGTCACGACCGACGATCACCGCCACCAGCCACCAGGGCAGCAGGTCGCGCCAGGCGAGTCCGATCAGCGCGGCGAAGATGTACAGACGATCGGCCGCCGGGTCGAGGAGCTGCCCAAGGCGCGACACCTGGTTCAGGCGCCTGGCGAGGTATCCGTCCAGAAAATCGGTCACGCTCGAGACCACGAGCACAACCAGCGCGGCGGCATCCTGACGGATAATCACCAGCACCAGGAACACGGGCACCAGTGCCAGCCGAAAGAAGCTCAGCACGTTCGGAATCGTCAGCACACGAGAGCTGACCGGTGTTGATTCCACGATCACCGATCCTATCGGGCGCCGGCCCGTGCCGGAGGCGCGGAATGGCATCCGGGTCGGCATAGACTGCCTCGCGTGGATCCCGTGATCGTGACCGTCTCGATACTGGTCGCCGTCTGTATCGTCACCTGGGTGCTCTCGCTGGTCACCGGCGAGCATTCGTGGGTGGACCGCATCTGGTCGGTCGTACCCGTCGCCTATGTGTGGGTGTACGCGGCGGCGGCTGGGATGTCGGATGCCCGGCTGGTGTTGCTGGCCTGTCTTGTCACCCTGTGGGGCGCGCGCCTGACGTTCAACTTCGCGCGCAAGGGCGGGTACCGGCCGGGCGGGGAGGACTATCGGTGGGCGCTGCTTCGCTCCCGGATGAGCCGGCCCGCGTTCGCGCTGTTCAATCTATTCTTCATCGTGATCTACCAGAATGTGCTGCTCTGGTTGATCACGCTGCCCGCGTGGACCGCGTACCGCAATCCGGTTGCGCTGAACGCGCTGGATGTGATCGCCGCCGTCGTGTTCGTCGGCCTGCTCGTTGGCGAGACCGTCGCTGACCAGCAGCAGTGGAACTTCCACCACCGCAAGGCCGCGGCGCAGGCGGCCGGCCGCACCGTCGACCCTCCGTTCCTCACCCGCGGGCTGTTCCGGTTCAGCCGGCATCCGAACTTCTTCTTCGAGCAGGCGCAGTGGTGGGTCGTGTTCTTCTTCGGCGCGATCGCCGCCGGCTCCGTGCTGCAGTGGACCGTCGTTGGAGCAGTGCTGCTGACCGTGTTGTTCATCGGCTCGACCGTGTTCACCGAATCGATCTCGGCCTCCAAGTACCCGCAGTACGCGGGCTACCAGGCGAGAACGTCGCCGATCGTGCCATGGCTGCCGCGCAGAGCGGCTCAGCTCCCCGCCGAGCGCGGGAACGCATCCCGCATGTGATCGGAGTCGAGAAAGTCGGCCACGCCGATCAGGATCAGGCTGAACACGATCTGCTCGGTCACCATCCACAACGGGTACAGGTTCGGGATCGCGGCGAGCACGAGCGTGACGACCGGGAAGATCTTGCTGAACAGCCGCAGCCGTGAGTACCCCCAGTACCAGCCCAGGCTCGCTCGCCAGGTGAAGTAGAACAGGGTCGCCGTCATGCCGAGCACGATCACCGTGCGCATCCACACCGACCACGGCACGTCCTGGCCGGCCGCGTAGAGCGCGATCGCCACCGCGACCGCGGCGAGACCGATCACGAGCTCGACGACGAGCAGCCATGTGATCGCGCGGAACGCGCGCCGAGTGCGCGGATGCGTCAGCTTGTCCTGCTCGACTCGCCGGGTCGACGCCCGACCGCCGGCCAGCGCGTCCAGCCTGCGAAAGGCGGGTTCGAAGCGGTCCAGTCGTGCCATCACCGATGACACTAGCGTGCCTGAGCCGACGGATTCCTGCGAGGGATACTCTGGATGCATGTCGTGCATCAGGTTCAATACGCCCGCCCAGCGCGAGGCGATGCGCAACGCCGCACCGAGTCAGCTCAGTGCGGAGGAAGCCGCCGCGCTGCATCCGTCGCCGCCGGTGACCGAGTCCAAGATCAAGCGGCTGCGGCTGCTCGCGCAGAGCCCGAACCCGAAGATCCGGGAGGCCGTGGCGAGCAGCTACAACACCCCGGTCGACCTGTTCGAGAGGCTTGCGACCGATCCCGACGAAGGCGTGCGCTCGTGCGTGGCACGCAACGAGGCGACGCCGTGCGACATTCTGCGCACGCTCGCCACCGACTCATCGGAAGCCGTCAGGGGCTGGGTCGCCGTGAACTACTTCGTTCCCGAGGATGCCATGCAGCGGCTCGCCGCTGACCCCAGTAAGACGGTGCAGCGTCTCGTGCAGTGGAAGGCATCCCTGCAGACGGCGTAGCCGGCCAAACAGGGTGGCCGGTCAGCCGGCGTATCCGCCCAGACGGCTCAGCCCGCGCTCAGTCGCGCCCGAAGAGCTCGATCAGCGCGCCGGGTGACGCGAGACGCGCCCCGGCCGCGGCAACGCGTTCGCGCAGTTCACGGTCCGCGGTGACGACGGTCACCGGGCCGTGCTCACGCGCCACCTCGTCGACGATCGTCGCGTCACCATCGCGCGGCGCGCGCACGATACGGACGTCCTCCGGCTCGAGAGACATCCGGCGCGCCTGCCCCTCCACGACGATCGTCACCTCCGGCCACCAACTGTCGTGCTGCTCGCCCAGCAGCGCGGCCGGGATGCCGCGGTCGCGCGCGGCAGCCAGCGAACGGACGAGCCGATCGGTCGCGCCTGCGCGGTCTCGCCACCAGCCGTCCGGCCGGGACCCGACCACGTTCGCCGCGTCCACGATCAGGCGCGGGCGGGTACCGAGATCGGCGCGCAGTGACGGCCACCGTTCGGCGAAACCGGGGTGAAGCGGCAGCGCCGCAACGTCGTCGAACGGCACCCAGCGCAATTCGAGGCTCTCCGCGTCGCCGACGACGGGCAGGAAAAGCTCGGCGACATCGGCAACGACCGTCGTGTACGTCCACCAGCCCAGATCGAGGACCGACGCGAATCGCAGCCGCAGTGCCGCTTCGGGAACGCCGGCCTCCTCGCCCGCCTCGCGGATCGCTCCGGCTGCGGCGGTCTCGTCCTCATGCCGGGCGCCGCCAGGCAGACCCCAGGTGCCGCCGAAATGGCTCCATTCGACTCGGTGCTGCAGCAGGACGCCGGTCGGCCGATGAACCACGAGTAGCCCGGCCGCCCCGAACGTGCCCCAGAATCGTCGACCGTCCGGGCCGCTGACCCAGGCGTCGCCGCTGCCGTGCACGCGCCGGGCAAGCGGCTCCCGGCCGGGTTTGGCCGACAGGCCATCCGATTCCGTCACCGTTCCAGCATGTCACCAACCGGCGCGCGGCGTCGCCCGTCGCACGCGTTCGGTCGCGCCGCCGCACGCAACCCCTCGACAGCGCGCGTCGCACGCGCTTAGCGTGCGACCATGACCTCTTCGACCATCCCCCGCCGGCGGATCCCCGATGAGACCGCCGGTCTTTTGCGCGACGGTTACCTGTTCGGCATCCGCCGATTCGACCGAATGCACACCGATGCGTTCCAGACCCGGCTCGCGTTGCGCTCGGTCGTCGTGATGCGCGGCCGGGATGCCGCGCGGTTCTTCTCCGAGGGCGGAAGATTCACCCGCGCCGCGGCGATGCCCGCATCGGCCACCCACCTGCTGCAGGATGCCGGCAGCGTGCAACAGCTTGAAGGCGAAGCGCACGCCGCGCGCAAGCACGAGTTCATCGAGCTGCTCGGAGTCAGCGCCCGGACGGCTCTCGTCGAGACATTCGCACGCGAGTGGGAGCGGGCCTTCGCCCGGCCGCGCATGGACGGCCGACCCGTGGTGCTGCAGCGCCTGTTCTCCGACGTTCTGGCGCGCAGCGCCGCAACCTGGTGCGGCATTCCCGATGTGGACTCCGTCGCTGCACAGGACGGCCGGCGCTTCGCCGAGATGATCGAGGGCGCCGGACGTGTCGGCCCGCCGAACTGGGCCGCCCGCACCCGACGTCACGGCGTCGAGCGTCGTGCCGCCGAGCTCGTCGACGAGGTCAGGACCGGCCGGCGCCCGGCTGACGATGCGTCTGCGCTGGCGCGCATCTCGGCACTTCGCGATTCAAACGGTGCCGAGCTGCCGCGCGAGGTCGCTGCCGTCGAATTGCTCAACCTCATCCGCCCGATCGTCGCGGTCGGCCGGTTCCTGGTCTTCGCGGCGCTGGCCCTCCGGCGTCGACCGGACTGGGCGGAGCGGTTCCGCGACGGCCAGGGCGACTCGACCGAGCTCAGGGCCTTCGTCGACGAGGTCCGCCGCTTCTACCCGTTCTTCCCGATGATCGCCGGTCGCGCAAGCACCGGCCTGGCTTGGCACGGCCACCGGTTTGTGCCGGGTGACACCGTCGCCCTCGACCTGTACGCGACCGACCACGACGAGCGGCTCTGGCCAGACGCGGAACGCTTTCTGCCGGAGCGATTCCAGAACGATCCAGCCGGCCGGAACAGTCTCGTGGCTCAGGGCGGCGGCGACTACGCCGAGGGGCACCGCTGTCCGGGCGAGCCGGCGACCGTGGAACTCATGGCCGAAGGCATCCGCCGCCTCGTCGGACTGCGCTATCGCCTTCCCGATCAGGACCTGCGCGTGAGCCTGCGGCGGATGCCGGCAGGCCCGGCCAGCGGGCTCGTCATCGAACTGAAGCGCTGAGCGCGCCCGGCTGAGCGCTCGGCACGCGGTCGGGGCGCGCCGCGCAGTCAGATCGCGTTGCGACGTCTCATCAGCCCGACGGCCGCCGCGGCGGCACCGAGCGCCGCCGCTGCGCTGCCCACGAGTCCGATGACGCGTCGCCGGCGCGACAGCATCGCTTGCACGCTCGTGCCGGCCGCGCGGTCATCGAAAACTCCATGGGCCCCGTAGTCGTCTCCGATGTCGACGGGATGCCAGAGGTTCGTCGGCTGATCCCCATCGCGCCGCTGTCCGGTCTGCTGGGCCGCGTATCCGGTGCGCGCGAGATAGCGGTCGAGGATGCCCGGCACGATCGCATTGCCGATCATCGATTTCACGGTGCTGCGCCCCACCCAGTACTCCCGGCGGCGAGCGTGGCCCGCTGCGAACACGATGGCACGAGCGGCAACTTCCGGTTGGTAGATCGGCGGCACCGGCTGCGCCTGTTTCGGCAGCCGCGACAATAGCCACGAGAACTGGGGCGTGTTCAGCGCGGGCAACTGCACCATCGTGGTGCGCACGCCGCTGTGTTCGTGCATGAGTTCCGAACGCAGCGACTCGGAGAAGCCCTGAATGGCGTGCTTCGCACCGCAATACGCGGTCTGCAGCGGGATGCCGCGGTATGCCAGCGCCGATCCGACGTGCACGATCGAACCGCGATCGCGTTCCCGCATCCGCTTGAGCACCGCCATCGTGGCGTAGACGTATCCGAGATAGCTCACCTCGGTCGCTCGGCGGTACTCGTACGGAGTGATCTGAGAGAACGGTGCGAACACTGCTGAGAACGCACAGTTCACCCAGACGTCGATGGGGCCGAGCGTGCGCTCGATCATCGCCACCGCATCATCGAAGAGCTCGGGCTGCGCCACATCGATCTCGATCGGCAGGGCGCGGCCCCCGGCCGCCTTCACCTGCTCGGCTGCCCCTGCAAGTCCCCCTGCGCCGCGCGCGAGCAGCGCGACCGAACAGCCGCGCCGGGCGAATTCGACGGCCGTCGCCCGCCCAACGCCCCCACTGGCACCCGTCACGACGATCACGCGCGAATCACTGTGCATCGCTTTCATCTGCTCAACGGTAGGCGATGCCCATTCGGCCCTGCAGGGCCTTGACAGCTCTTGTCGAGAGGGTGTGTCAACCGGTCGGCGCGAGTTGCTGCAGGAACTCCTCCGCCTCGGATTCCGGCATCACCAGCATCCCGCGAGCGCCGTGCGAGGACAGGCTCATCGCTTCGAGCCACGTGCGGTTCAACTCGGGCGGCCGTGAGCCAGAGAAGCGGAACTGCAGCGGGATGAAGGGAGCCACCCAGATGCTCACCCGACCGGACCCGTCCTCGGGCCGCACGACCCAGTTCACCAGGAAACTCTCCTGCAGGCGCAGCTTCGCCACGATCGCGACCTTGAGGTGGGACAGCGTTCTGTCCTCGATCTCGTATTCGGCGCCCGGCCCGTAAATCAAGTAACCCATGTGCTCATCCTTGCACCCCGGATGGGGTTCTGGTGCCACTCTGCGAAAAGAGCCACGGGTTCTCTTCCGCAGCAACGACGACCGGAGGCCGATGCGCCCCCGGTCGTCGATGCAGCACGCGTCAGAGAATCGGGCGCCCTCCGGTGACGGCCACCCGCGCTCCCGAGACGTAGCTCGCCTCATCCGAGGCGAGCAGCACATACACCGGCGCCAATTCGGCGGGCTGGCCGGGCCGGGACAGCGGGGTGTTCTCTCCGAACCGCTCCACATGCTCGGACGGCATGGTCGACGGGATGAGTGGCGTCCACACCGGACCCGGCGCGACGCTGTTCGCACGGATGCCGCGCTCACCGAGCAGTTGCGCCAGCGAGGCCGTCATGTTGGCGATCGCCGCCTTGGTCGCCGCGTACGGCATCAGCGTCGGAGACGGTGCGTCGGAGTTCACCGACGATGTTCCGATGATCGAGGCGCCCGCCTTCATGTGCGGCAGTGCCGCCTTGACAAGGTGGAAATACGCGGAGAGGTTCACCGCGATCGTCTTGTCCCATTCCGCATCGTCGATATCCTCGACGCGCGAATACGTGCGCTGCATCGCCGCGTTGCTGACGAGCACGTCGATGCGGCCGAAGGCTTCAGCGGTCGACTCGATGATGTTCCTGCACTGCTGCGGTTCGGCGATGTCGCCGGGGAAGACGAGACAGCGCCGCCCCGCCTCCTCGACCCAGTGCCGGGTGTCCGCGGCGTCATCGTCCTCATCCAGGTAGCTGAAGGCGATGTCCGCGCCTTCCCGCGCGAACGCGATGGCGACGGCCTTGCCGATGCCGCTGTCGGCCCCGGTGATCACCGCGACCTTGTCGGTCAGCTTGCCCGAGCCGCGGTACGACTGCTCACCGTGGTCGGCCCTCGGCTGCATCTCCCGTTCTTCTCCGGGCGGCTGTTGTTGCTGTGCTGGCTGCGTCATGGCTCTCCTCGCGCTCAGGCCGCGCTCGGCGTTGTGTGCGCTGCGGCCTCGGCCGCATTCTTCAACTCTTCGCTCGTGTGCTGCTCTTGCTGCAGATTCTCCGAGAGCAGGTCGACGACCTCCTTCAGGCCGAGCGAGTCGGCCGTGGCGATCAGCGTCTGGTACGCGGAGATCTCGAAGTGCTCGGTGCCGAGGGCAGCCGAGAGCGCCACGTCGTCGTGCAACGTGTCATCGCTCTTGCTCAGCAGCGACTCGCCCTCTTTCGCCAGGCCTTTCGTCGTCGGAGACGCCTCGTTGCTCGGCTCCAATCCGAGGATGGAGAACACCTTCTCCAGATTCTGGATCTGATGGCGCGTCTCATCGGCGTGATGCGAGAAGAGGTGCTTCACCTTCTCCGAGCGTGCCGCGTGCTCGAGGGTTCCCAGCATGTCGAGGGAATCGTGCTCCATCGTCATCGCCATGCCGAGGCGGTACGCGAAGAGGTCGTTGGGCTTGTCGAAGTGTTCGAACATGGTTGGTCCCTTTCCGTTGATTCGTGAATGTGTTCCGGTCTAACCCGATCCATCAGATGCCGTCACGGGCTTGACAGCATGTTCAGCGCGTGTGTTGCACGCACCTTCGGCGTTAGTGCCCGGCTGCCGTCGCGAGCAACCCCTGTCTCTTCGTTCGCCGTGCGGGTTAGCGTTTCGGCATGGCAGACATGGAAGCCGGCGCTCGGGCTACACCGGACGACCACGCGGAGACGAACACCGGTGAGCCGGCCATACCGTCGTGGGCCAGGGATGGCCTGTTCTACGGCATCGACGTCTCACGATTCCGCGACAGCGACGGCGACGGGATCGGCGATATCCGCGGCCTGATCGGCTCGCTCGACTACCTGCACGAACTCGGCGTCACCTGTCTCTGGTTGCTGCCGCTCGCGCGCAGCGAGCGACGCGACAACGGCTACGACGTGATGGACTACGTCTCCATCGACCCGCAATTCGGCACCGTGGAAGACTTCCGCGACCTGACCAGGCAGGCCCATGACCGCGGAATGTACGTGATGACCGACCTGGTCGTGCACCATACCTCCAACCGGCATCCCTGATTCATCGCCGCAGAAAGCGACCGGAACTCCCGATACGCGGACTACTACGTCTGGTCGGCCGACAAGCCGCCAGACGACGAGAAGCTCAGCGTCTTCCCGCACGAGGAGGACGGCATCTGGGACTACTCCGAGCGCGCCGACGCGTACTATCGCCACCTCTTCTACGCGTTCGAACCCGACCTGCGGTTGGCCAACGACGAGGTCTGGGACGACGTCAAGCGCGTGGTGGATTTCTGGGTCGCGCTGGGTGCGGACGGTTTCCGCGTGGATGCCGCGACGCTCATGTTCAACGGGATGGACGACGGACCATCGTTCGAGGAGCGTTTCGACGACCTGCGCGCCTACCTGCGCCGCCGCGCACCGCACGTGGCGCTGCTGGCCGAAGCCGATGTGACCGGCGACAAGATCGCCCGCTACTTCGACGGCGACCGGTTCGATCTACTGTACGGATTTCTCGCCAACAACGCGTTCTACCTCTCGCTCGTGCGCGAGTGCGCGACCCCGTTGCTCACGGCCGTCGACGGACTGCGCACCGCCGTCGGCCGTGGGCGCTTCCTGAACTTCGTCAGGAACCTCGACGAACTCGACCTCGGGCAGCTGACCGACGAGGAGCGGAACGAGGTTCTTCACGCGCTCGCCCCCGACGAGTTCATGCAGATCTACGGCCGGGGAATCCGCCGCGGGTGGGCACCGATGATGCACAGCCAGGCGCAGTTGCGGATGTCGATGAGCCTGCTGTTCGCACTGCCCGGCGTACCGCTGCTGATGTACGGGCAGGAGATCGGGATGGGCGACGATCTGTCACTTGACGGGCGCGCCACCGTTCGACTGCCGATGCAGTGGAACGACGGCCCGGCCGGCGGATTCAGCGAAAACAGCGAGAGCACGATCGCCGCACTCGCCCGGCACGGCGGCGCACGCGGCTATCGCAGGGTCAACGTCGAGGCGCAGCGCGACGATCCGGAGAGCCTGCTGGCGTTGACGCGTGACCTCGCGACCCTGCGCCGCAAGCATCCGAGCATCGGCACGCACGAGTGGGAACGCATCGAGGGCGAGTCGGAAGCCGTGGCCATCCTCCGCTTCGGGGATGTCGTCGCAGCGCACAACCTGTCCGACTCGCCACGTCCGATCGCCGGGTTCTCCGACGCGAAGACGCTGCTCGGCGACCCCATCGACGCCGGCGAGCTGCCCGGCTATGGCTTCGGCTGGGCATTGCAGCACTGAGCGCATTCGTCAAGGCGTTGCATCCGCCGGCCCGTCGCCCCCACGCTGGGAACGTGGGTCGGGGCCCTCGCTCCCTCCCGCGCGGACGAAGGGCAGGAGACGAGAGTGAAGCGACGCAGGCACCCGAAGCGTGAGGTGGCGCACGGCATCGACAGAATGGTTCGCAACGTGGAGACCGGCCGCTTCGAGCGCAGCCTCTCCGCGCTGACGGCAGCGGGATCGCTTGTGACGGCTGCGGAGATCTACTTCGAGCATGATCGTGCCAGCTTCGGCAACGGGTGGATGTGGGTGCCGGTCGCACTCGGACCGGTCGGGGCGGCGGCGGGGGTCTCCGGCGTCTTCAACAAGCGTCTTGCCAAGACCGCGCTGCCGCTGGTGTCGGCGATCGTGGTCGCCAACGGACTGCAGGGCACGTATCTGCACGCACGGGGCATCGCACAGAAACCCGGCGGCTGGGCGAACACGCGGTACAACATGGAGATGGGCCCACCGCTGCTCGCGCCGCTGCTGGTGACCCTGGTCGGCGGGATGGGCCTGCTCGCTGCGCTGCTGAGGCGCGAGAAGTGAGCGAGGCACCGCTGCCCGCTGGCGAAGAGGGCCACCGGTTCCCTGGACTCGACGTGCTGTCGCAACGCGACCACTGGGATGACGCAACCGCGCGGCTGATCGCGGCGCGGGTCTCCGACGGGCCGGAACCCCGATTCTTCGCCGAAGGCGAGTTCGACACGGCAAGCGCGCTGATCAGCCAGCTCGTCGATCAGGAGGAGGGCTTCAGCGCTGGGCTGTGCCGCACCGTCGACGCCCGACTGGCCGACACCCAAACCGACGGCTGGCACTACGACGACATGCCACGCGACGGCGAGGTGTGGCACAGGGGCCTGGCCGGGCTGGATGACGACGCCCGGTCACGCTTCGGGCGTGCGTTCCGCGAGCTCGCCCGCGACGAGCGGGACGCGGTGCTCACCGGCATCCGAGAGCGCGGCGACGGCGACTGGCACGGTTTGAGGGCCGGTCGGCTCTGGGATCTCTGGATGCGATACGCGTGCACGGCCTGCTACGCGCACCCGAGCGTGTGGAACGAGATCGGATTCTCCGGGCCCGCGTATCCGCGCGGCTACAAGAACGCCGGGATCAATGCGCGAGAGCCGTTCGAGGTCGCGGACGCACGCCCGCGGCACGATCCGATCCGTCAGGACGCACCGTGACCTCGGTACGCGACCGCAATGAGTCGGCATGGCTGTTGCCGACGGACAGCGCACGCACCAATCACCGGTTGCGCGCCGACATGCGCACGTTCAGAGATGACGACGAGGTCGACCTCGTGGTCGTCGGATGCGGAGCGGGTGGCGGCACGCTGATCCAGCGGATGGCCCGGGCCGGCTGGCGCGTTGTCGGGCTCGACGCCGGGCCGTTCTGGGATCCGGAGTCCGACTGGGTCAGCGACGAGGCGGGCTCGCACGACCTCTATTGGACGGATCCGCGCGTCATCGCCGGTGACGACCCGGTGCCGCTCGGGTCGAACAACTCCGGACGCGGCGTCGGCGGCTCGATGGTGCATTTCGCCGGGTACGCTCCGCGCTTCCACCCCAGCGATTTCCACACCCAGTCCCAGGACGGCGTCGGCGCCGACTGGCCGCTGGGTTACCGGGACATCGCGGGCTACTACCGGGCGATCGAAGAGGAACTGCCCGTCGCGGGCGAACACTGGCCGTGGGGCGAGGAGCACGACTACCCGCATCGGCCGCATCCCGTCGGCGGCAACGGTGAGATCTTCCAACGGGGCGCGCTCGCACTCGGGATCGACGCCAGGGTTGGCCCGGTCGCGATCGCAAATGGACGATTCGGCAACCGTGCACACTGCATCTACCGCGGGTTCTGCCTGCAGGGCTGCAAGGTCAACGCCAAGGCCTCTCCGCTGATCACCCACATCCCCGACGCGCTCGCGCACGGAGCCGAGATCCGCGCCAACAGCATGGTCTGCTCGATCGGATTCGATGAGCGCACCGGACGAGCGACGGGCGTGCACTACATCTCGGACGGGGTGCAGCACTTCCAAGCGGCGAGGATGGTCGCTGTCGCCGGATACTCGATCGAGACGCCCCGGCTGCTGCTGAACTCTCGTTCGCGCCGTTTCCCGAACGGGATGTGCAACGATCTCGACCTCGTCGGACGGTTCGAGATGGTGCAGGGCGCGCCGCAGACCGCTGCGCGATTCGACGACGAGATCAGGTTTTACAAGTCTCCGCCGCCGGAGGTGAGCAGCGAGGAGTTCTATGAGACGGACCCGACGAAACCGTACCGGCGCGGTTTCTCGATCCAAACCGTCTCGCCGCTGCCGATCACCTGGGCAGAGCACGTCGCCGCTCAGGGCCACTGGGGGCACGAGCTGCGGGAGCGCATGACGGACTACGTGCACTGGGCCTGCCTGGGCGCACTGTGCGAGTTCCTGCCGCGCGCGGACAACCGGGTGACACTCTCGGACGAGAAGGACGTGAACGGTCTGCCGATCGCGCGCTTCTCCTATTCTCAGTGCGACAACGATCGGATGCTCGTGGACGCCGCGCGGACGAAGATGGAGGAGATCCTGCAGGCCGCCGGAGGTTCGGACGTCATCACGATCAAGCGATACGCGCACCTCGTCGGCGGTGCGAGGATGGCCTCGAGCGAGGCAGACGGTGTCGTCGACGCCGACTGCCGCAGCTTCGCCGTGCCCAACCTGCTGATCACCGACGGCAGCGTGCTTCCCACACAGGGCAGTGCGAACCCGGCGCTGACCATCATGGCGCTGGCGGCGCGCACGGCCGATCGGCTGCTTTCCCACCCGGAAGCGACGCCGGCGTGAGAGGCGACCAACGGCTCAGTCAAGCCGCCTCGTCACTTCAGGGGAAGGGGATGGACGCCGATGACGAGCGCACGCTATCGTTCCCGCATGTCAGCATCGTCGATCGTTTCGCAATCGTATGGCCAGCGCATCCCGTCGGCGCCGGAGCCGTGGCGAAGCGGCCGACCGCGACGACGCCGAGGGCAAGGATGAGAACATGGGTTACCTGATCTACGGGCCTGGCGCCGAGTATGAGATCGATGACCGAACGCTTTCTCATCTGAAGATCGCCGTCGTGGCGAAGCTGCGCCTGCAGGAGAGTTTTCTGATCAATTGGGCCGTGCCGTCCGATCTCGGCTCGGGACGGGTCAGCCTGTGGATCTCGCCATATATCCCGATCCGGTTTCGCTTTGCCCGTTCGCAGCCGCCCGAGTTGAATCGGGTCTGGCTGGAAGCGATGGCTGTCTCCTCGCACGGTCAACGCGGACTCGTCGTGATGCCGGAGGCCGAAGCAGAAGGCTTTCTTCGGAGGGCCGCGGTCCACGAGGCGGTCTGACCGTCGATGATCGCGGCCGCCGTGCACGACCGCGGCGGCATGGTCGGCCGGCGTGACGAAAGCGGGTGACTGATGCGATTGCGGCGAAGCGATCCGGCGACGGCCGGTATTCGGCGTGTGCCGGGGGCCCGGGGCGAGCAGGATTACGTCGACGCCCACGGTCGACCGGTGGTCGATGAGGCGACGCTCGACCGGATCGCGGCGCTGGCCATCCCGCCGGCGTGGCAGGACGTCTGGATCTGCCCGGACCCGAAGGGACACATCCAGGCCGCCGGCACGGACGACGCCGGACGCCGACAGTATCTGTACCATCCGGTGTGGCGGGCTCAGCGCGACGCGGAGAAGTTCGAGCGCGTGCTGCTCCTCGCCGCCGAACTGCCCGCGGCCAGACGTGCGGCCGGCCGAGACCTCGCCGGTGCCGGGCTGACGCGCCGACGCGCGCTCGGCGCCGCGTTCCGGCTGATCGACGACTCGGCGCTGCGGATCGGAGGCGAAGCGTACCTCCGCTCGGCTCGCACGCGCGGTCTGACGACACTGCTCTGCCGGCATCTGAGCGTCGAGGGCGCGAGCATCGCACTCAGCTTTCCCGGCAAGGGCGGCAAGCAGTGGGAATCCACGATCGAGGACGCCGCACTCGCCGCCTACCTGGCTGCTGTTCTCGAGCGGCGCGGTGAGCGCGCCAGGGCGCTCGGCTGGCACGAGGGACGCTGGCACAGCCTCGATGCAGCAAGCGTCAACGACTACCTTCGCCGCCGCACGGGACTGACGACCAGTGCGAAGGACTTCCGCACGCTGCGCGGCACGCTGGTCGCGGCCGAGGCTCTTGCGCTGGCCGGCACGGAGCCGACGGAACGAGCACGGATCAAGACGATCGCCGAGGCGGTCAGACAAGCGGCCGACGTGCTCGGCAACACACCGGCGGTTGCCCGCGCGAGTTACGTCGATCCGCGGGTCTTCGACGCATATCGTCAGGGCAGAACGCTTGATGTGCGACCGCGAACCTCACGTGAGCGTGCGCTGATCGCCCTGCTCGGTTGAGCGGGCACTGCTACTCCTCCTTCTGCTTCTTCGCAAGGCACTTGTCGCTTCTGCCGGCGTGGTGTTCGGTTGTACGCATCCCACGTTGAGATTCGGAGGCCACCATGCACGCTTGTCGCACTCGCCTTGTGGACGCCGAACGCCGAACCGATGCATCCGGCCGGTCGAGCCGGATCACCGCACTGTTCGAGGCCGCCCACGCCGGACAGCCGGCGGAGCGCGATGCCGCCAGACGCGAACTCGTGGTCAGCTACCTCGGAATGGCGGATGCCGTCGCCGGCCGATACCGGTCGCGAACGCAGGACTGGGGAGACATGCGACAGGTGGCGTACATCGGCCTGATCAAAGCGGTCGACCGGTACAACCCGGACCGCGGCGACGACTTCGCCTCGTTCGCGGTGCCGACGATCAGCGGCGAACTCAAACGGCATCTGCGCGACAACGGCTGGGTCGTGCGACCGCCGCGTGCGCTGCAGGAACTGCACGGCAGCGTTGTGCGGGAGATCCCGCGCATCGCCCAGGCCCTCGGCCACGACCCGACGAACGACGAGGTCGCTGCCGCGCTCGGGCAGAGCCGCAGCAGGGTGAACGAGGCGATCACGTGCAATCGGGGAATGAGCCCGGTGTCCCTGGATGCCCCGCTGCACGCCGACAACGAGGGAACAACGCTTTCCGATACCCTGCGCTCGGCCGACGAGGAACTCGACCGGGCCGAGCTCGTGCAGGTCTTGCGCGGCGCCTGCCGTGCGCTGACCCCGCGCGAGCGACGGATCGTCTTCCTGCGCTTCTACCGCGATCAGACACAGTCCGAGATCGCGTCCGAACTCGGCGTCACACAGATGCAGGTGTCACGACTGCTCACCAAGATTCTCGGCCGGTTGCGCGATTCGCTCGCAACCGACGTCGCAGAAGCCGTCTGAGCAGACTCCGTCATCCGTCGAGCTCCCGCACGGCTTCCAGTACCTGTGCGACGCCGACGGCCAGGAGCGCCGGATCGGGGTCGGCGGAAAACGCATCGCCGCGACGCAACCGGGCATCGGTCAGCACGCGGTGCGGCCCGGGCGGCGGCCCCCACTCCTCTGGCGGCGCCGGCCCGAACAGCACCACCGATGGTGTTGCGTACGCCGACGCGAGATGTGCGGCCCCGGTGTCGGCAGAGACGACCAGACGCGCGGACGCGACGACCGCCGCGAGCTGCGCCAGGTCGGTGTGCCCGGCCAACACGGCATCGCCCGGCAGGTCGGCGAGGCGAGCGATCCGCTCGGCCCGCTCGCGTTCGGCCACGCCGCCGGTCAGCACGACGCGATGCCCGCGCAGACCCAGCTCACGCGCAACGTCGGCGAACCGGTCGGCCGGCCAGCGGCGCGACCCGTAGAACGCCCCGACATGCAGCACGGTCGCGGACGCCACCGGCGGCGGTGCCGCCGGACGTCCGATCGCCACCTCGTTCTCGTCCGCCGGAACGCCGAACGCACGCACCAGGCGCACCCACCGCGCTCGCTCGTGGATGCCGTCGAGCCAGCGCGGCTCGCCCTGGTCGCGATCGGGCCACTCGCCCGACTCGTCCGAACCGGCATGCTGGAACCGCAGACGGGCATCCAGCTGCGCGATCAGCGCCCTGGACTCCCGGCCGTTGCCGTGCATGTTCACCGCGATGTCGGTGATGCCCGGTTCGAGTCGGATCGGGTCGTCCAGCCCCGGTGTCGGCACCAGCGCGTCGATCCCACCCACGAGCCGCACGATCGGGTCCAGCCACCCCGGTGCTCCGAGCACGAGGCGATGATCGGGATACGCGCGCCGCAGGCCGTGCAGCGCGGGGACGGCGACCAGCAGATCGCCGAGCTTGAGGGCGCGCAGAACGAACAGGACCGGCTTGCGCCGGGCATCCGCCGTCTGCTCCATCGTGCCCAGTCTGCCGCACATGCCGACGCGGCCGGTCGCACGCGAGGCACTACGGAGCCCTGCTTCCCGCTGCTTCCTGGCAGAAGCAGAAGAACCGCTCGCCGACGGGTTTGCTCCGCAGGCGGGCCGGGAAGTGGTCCGATATGAACGATCGCCCTCAAACGCGTCATCCGCGCGCCGTGCTGTTCGATCGCGACGGCACGTTGATCGTCGACGTGCCGTACAACCGCGATCCGGACCGCGTGATGCCGATGCCGACGGTGCGGGCAAGCGTGCGGGCGCTGCGCACGGCCCGCATTCCGATCGGTGTCGTGAGCAATCAGTCCGGGATCGCCCGCGGGCTGCTCAGCGCTGACGATGTCGCCAGGGTGAACAGGCGAGTCGAATCGGTCGTCGGGCGATTCGATGTCTGGCAGGTGTGCCCGCACTCCCCCGAGGATGCGTGCACCTGCCGCAAACCCAAGCCGGGCATGATCGTCGCGGCGGCAGACCGCCTGGGCGTTCGGCCGAGCGAGATCGCGGTGATCGGCGACATCGGCTCCGACGTCGCGGCGGCGCACGCGGCAGGCGCGCGGGCGGTGCTGGTGCCGACCGAGCACACCAGGGCGGAGGAAGTGGCCTCAGCGCCGCTGGTCGCCGCCGACGTCGCGAGCGCGCTCGCGCTGCTGTTCGCCGGGGTCCGATCGTGACGGGGAAGCGGGTACTCGTCGCGCGCCTGGACAGCATGGGCGACGTGCTGGTCTGTGGACCGGCCGTGCGGGCGATCGCCGCGCAGGCCGAGGTGGTATTCCTCGCCTCCTCGGTCGGCGCTCCGGCCGCACGGATGCTGCCCGGCGTCGCCGACGTGATGGTCTGGGACAGTCCGTGGATCTCGGAGGCGGCTCCCCCGGTGAGCGCGACGGGAGTCAAACGGCTGGTCCGAGCGCTGCGCCGAGGGCGGTTCGACGAGGCCGTCATCTTCACCTCGTTCCACCAGTCGCCGCTGCCGCTCGCGTTGCTCGCGCGGCTCGCCGGCATCGCACGGGTATCGGGCGCGTCGGTCGACCACCCTGGGTCATTGCTGGACGTGCGGGTGCGTCCAGGTGAGACGTTGGACGAGGACATCCCGGAGCCGGAACGCGCGCTGGCGATCGCCGAGGCTGCCGGATACCGACCTGCCGTCGAGGACGACGGAGGCCTGGCGGTCACGGGAGTGCGGCCGCCTCCGCGCGGTCTCGACGAGCCGTACGTCGTCGTTCATCCCGGAGCATCGGCGCCCGCCCGCACCTGGCCGGCCGAGCGCTTCGCCGACGTCGTGCGCGGCCTCGCCGCCGCCGGCCTGCGCGTCGCGGTCACCGGCAGCGCGAACGAGCGTGGCCTCACGGCGTCCGTCGCCTCAAGCGCCGGAGTCGATCTCGGGGGCCGGCTTGACCTGGCCCAGCTGGCCGGCGTGATCGGCGCAGCGCGCGCGCTCGTTGCCGGGAACACCGGTCCGGCACACCTCGCGGCGGCGGTCAGGACGCCCGTCGTCAGCCTCTTCTCCCCCGTCGTCCCCGCAGTGCGATGGGCGCCGTACGGCGTGCCCGTAGCCCTGCTCGGCGACCAGTCCGCGCCATGCGCGGGAACGCGGGCGACGCACTGCCCGATTCCGTCCCACCCGTGCCTGAGCGGCGTATCGGCCGGCCGGGTCGTGGATGCCTGCCTGCGGTTGGCGAACTGGCCGGGACGCGCGATCGGCGCGTCGCAGATGACAGCACGCGCGACGACCTCGCCCGAGACCGGCGGCGGGATGTCGGCATGAGGATCCTGGCATGGCATGTGCACGGCGGCTGGATGGATGCCTTCGTCCGCGGCGACAACGACTACCTGCTGCCGGTGAACGATGCGCACGACGCGTGGGGCCTCGGGCGGGCCGGGCGACCGTGGCCG
>Ga0164242_10002729_pt1 | contig 20359 bp, 19 predicted proteins | sample OricomgcompostMG_FD_108783 | JGI IMG/M metagenome (GOLD analysis project Ga0164242, IMG submission 108783) | Miracle-Growth compost microbial communities from Emeryville, California, USA - Original compost - Miracle growth compost (MG) ... | reverse complement strand
GCGCGTGTGCGCGGGCATCTTGTGCAGCACCCAGCGCGCGGACGTGATGAGCCCGTCGCAGCCTTCCTTCTGCACGCCCGGCAGGCCGGCGAGGAACTTGTCGGTCACGTCCTTGCCGAGCCCTTCCTTGCGAAAGCGCCGCCCGTCGATATCGAGCGACTGCGTGCGCAGCAGCTTCTCGCCCGGCGCGTGCTCGCCGTCGAACCACTTCAGTTCGAAACGCGCGACGTCAATGTCGTGAATCTTGCCGAGGTTGTGGTCGAGCCGCGTGACTTCGAGCCAGTTGCCGTCCGGATCGACCATCCGCCACCACGCGAGATTGTCGAGCGCGGTGCCCCACAGCACCGCCTTCTTGCCGCCCGCGTTCATCGCGACGTTGCCGCCGATGCACGATGCGTCGAGCGAGGTCGGGTCGACCGCGAACACGTAGCCGGCCTTCTCGGCCGCCTCGGTCACGCGGCGCGTGACGACGCCGGCGCCCGAATGGATCGTCGGCACCTGGCGCGCGACGCCGGGCAGGTCGGTCAGTTCGACCGGGCCGAGGTGTTCGAGCTTCTCGGTGTTGATGACCGCGGAAAACGGCGTGAGCGGCACCGCGCCGCCGGTGTAGCCGGTGCCGCCGCCGCGCGGAATGACGGTGAGCCCGAGTTCGAAGCACGCCTTCACGAGGCCGGCGATTTCCGCTTCGGTGTCCGGCGTCAGCACGACGAACGGATATTCGACGCGCCAGTCGGTTGCGTCGGTCACGTGCGACACGCGCGCGAGGCCGTCGAAGCGGATGTTGTCCTTCTGCGTGCGGCGGCCGAGTTCCCTCGTCGCGCGGCGGCGCAGGTCGGCCATGCGCTCGAACTCGGCCGCGAAGCTGTCGACCGCGCGGCGCGCGGCGATCACCAGCGCCTCGACGCGCGCCGCGCGATCGGCGGCGCCGTCGTCGCCGCGCGCGACGAGGTCGGCGCGGCGGCGCTTCTCGATTTCGGCGAGCCGGTGGTTCAGCGCTTCGATCAGCAGCGCGCGGCGCTTCGGATTGTCGAGCAGATCGTCCTGCAGATACGGATTGCGGCGCACCACCCAGATGTCGCCGAGCACTTCGTACAGCATCCGCGCCGAGCGGCCGGTGCGGCGCTCCGAGCGCAGTTCGGCGAGCACCGCCCACGCGTCCTCGCCGAGCAGGCGGATCACGATTTCGCGATCGGAAAACGACGTGTAGTTGTAGGGAATCTCGCGCAGGCGCGGTTCGACGTCGGCGGCCACGGTGGCGGCCGCGCCGTGAGGATCGAATACTTGAGGTGCGTTCATGGTTGGACGACTCTTTGGGTCAGTGCAGCGCGCTGTTTTCGTTCGAGGCAAGCGTCGGCTATCGCTGACGGGCGCGCGTGGGGCGCAGTGCTGAATCCGGGTCCGCTCGCCGCATCCGGCGCGGACCGCTGCTCAGGTAGAGGGAAGCGCAGGCGGCGGCACCGTTCGCGCCGACGGCCTCCCGTCGCTCAGATGCCGCGGCACGATCGTGCGTGGCGGACGTGCCGCTGCGCCGCGGGACGGCTCTCGCGTCGCGCCGGTATCGAGCCCGGCATCAGGTGGGCGGTCCGAGGCTGCCTGTGCATCATCCGATCCTTGTTCCAAAAGCGGATTTTACCTTAGGATCGGCACCGGCGCTGACGGTAAGCCGGCGCCGCAAAGGGGCTTTGGACGCCCGCGCTGCGACGCGCGAGCCGCGCGCGCACGGCCCCCGCGCCGCGCCGCCGGCAGCGCCTGCGCCGGCCGCCGCGGCCGGCGCACGGGCCGTTGGCGCTATCATTGTCGTTTTCCCGTCTCGCCCGCGCATCGCGCCTTCCCCGCATGGCCTCCCACGACGACTACCTGAAGAAGATCCTCACCGCCCGCGTCTACGACGTCGCCCGCGAGACCGAACTCGAACCCGCGCGCAACCTGTCGGCGCGCCTCGCCAACCCGGTGTTCCTGAAGCGCGAGGACAACCAGCCGGTGTTCTCGTTCAAGCTGCGCGGCGCGTACAACAAGATGGCGCATCTGCCGGCCGAGGCGCTCGCGCGCGGCGTGATCACCGCGTCGGCGGGCAATCACGCGCAGGGCGTCGCACTGTCGGCGGCGAAGCTCGGCGTGAAGGCGGTGATCTGCGTGCCGGTGACGACGCCGCAGGTGAAGGTCGACGCGGTGCGCGCGCACGGCGGTCCGACGGTCGAGGTCGTGCAGGCCGGCGAGTCGTACAGCGACGCATATGCGCACGCGCTGAAGCTCCAGCAGGAACGCCATCTGACGCTCGTGCATCCGTTCGACGATCCAGAAGTGATCGCCGGCCAGGGCACCGTCGCGATGGAAATCCTCAGCCAGCATCAGGCCCCGATACACGCGATCTTCGTGCCGATCGGCGGCGGCGGGCTCGCGGCCGGCGTCGCCGCGTACGTGAAGGCGGTGCGCCCGGAAATTCGCGTGATCGGCGTGCAGACCGACGATTCGTGCGCGATGGCGCGGTCGATCGCGGCCGGCCATCGCGTCGAACTGGCCGAAGTCGGGCTGTTTTCGGACGGCACGGCGGTCAAGCTCGTCGGCGAGGAGACCTTCCGCCTGTGCCGCGACTATCTGGACGAGGTGCTGACCGTCGACACCGACGCGCTGTGCGCGGCGATCAAGGACGTGTTCCAGGACACGCGCAGTGTGCTGGAGCCGGCCGGCGCGCTGGCCGTCGCGGGCGCGAAGCGCTACGTGGAGCGCGAGGGCATCCGCCAGCAGACGCTGGTCGCGATCACGTCCGGCGCGAACATGAACTTCGACCGGATGCGCTTCGTCGCCGAGCGCGCGGAGGTCGGCGAGGCGCGCGAGGCGGTGTTCGCGGTGACGATCCCGGAGGAACGCGGCAGCTTCAGGCGCTTTTGCGAACTGGTCGGCACGCGCAGCGTCACCGAATTCAACTACCGGATCGCGGACGCCGAACGCGCGCACATCTTCGTCGGCGTGCAAACCGTCAATCGCGGCGAATCGGAGCAGATCGCGCACACGTTCGAGATGCACGGCTTCCCGACCGCCGACCTGACCGGCGACGAACTGTCGAAGCAGCATGTCCGCTACATGGTCGGCGGACGCTCGCCGCTCGCGCACGACGAGCGTCTGTTCCGCTTCGAGTTTCCGGAGCGGCCCGGCGCGCTGATGCGCTTTCTGTCGTCGATGGCGCCGAACTGGAACATCAGCCTGTTCCATTACCGCAACCAGGGCGCCGACTACAGTTCGATCCTGGTCGGCATCCAGGTGCCGGCCGCCGAGGACGCCGAATTCCGCCGCTTCCTCGCGACGCTCGGCTATCCGCACTGGGAAGAGACGATCAACCCGGCATACCGGCTGTTCCTCGGCTGACGCGCCGCCGCCATGCCGCCCGTCTCGCTTTCCGACAAGCTGGTCGTCGCGATCTCGTCGCGCGCGCTGTTCGACTTCGAGGAGGAGAACCGCGTATTCGAGACCGGCGACCTCGCCGCGTACGAAGCGTTGCAGCGCGAACGGCTGAACGTGCCGGCCCGGCCGGGCGTCGCGTTCGGCCTGATCCGCAAGCTGCTCGCGCTGAACGACGACGCGCACCGCGTCGAGGTCGTGATCCTGTCGCGCAGCGATCCGATCAGCGGGCTGCGCGCGTTCAGTTCGTGCCGCGAGCATCGGCTCGACATCCAGCGCGGCGTGTTCACGCGCGGACGGCCGCCATACGGTTATCTGAAGCCGCTCAATGCGTCGCTGTTCCTGTCCGCGAATCAGGACGACGTGCGCGGCGCGCTCGATGCCGGCTTCCCGGCCGCACGCGTGCTGCCGGAATCGGCGACAATGGCGGGACGTCACGCGCACGAAATCCGGATCGCGTTCGACGGCGATGCGGTGCTTTTTTCCGACGAAGCCGAACGCATCTTCCAGTGCGACGGACTCGAATCGTTCGTCAGCCACGAGCGCGACAACCGCGAACTGCCGCTCGCGCCGGGGCCGCTGAGGCCGCTGCTCGACGCGCTGCACGGACTGCAGAAGCTCGCGGACCGCAACGCGCAGATGCGCATACGCACCGCGCTCGTCACCGCCCGCTCCGCGCCGGCGCATGAACGCGCGATCCGCACGCTGATGGCCTGGAACATCGAGATCGACGAAGCGATGTTCCTCGGCGGACTCGACAAGGGACCGTTCCTGCGCGAGTTCGAACCGGATTTTTTCTTCGACGACCAGATCCGCCACTGCGAATCGGCGAGCGCGGTCACGGCGACCGGGCACGTCGCGAGCGGCGTCGCGAATTCGACGTCAAGCGCAACACCCAGCACAGCCCCTTACCCGGCAGCACACGCCTCATGACCCCGGAACACTCCCCGCTCGGCAAGCCTGCCGCCTATTCGGAACACTACGACGCGTCGCTGCTGTTCCCGATCGCGCGCGCCGGCGCACGCGAATCGCTCGGCATCGGCGCGCAACCGCCGTTCTTCGGCGTCGATATCTGGAACGCGTACGAACTGTCGTGGCTCAACGCGCGCGGCAAACCGCAGATCGCGATCGCGACGTTCTTCATCCCCGCGGATTCGCCGAACATCGTCGAATCGAAGTCGTTCAAGCTGTATCTGGGCTCGTTCGCGCAAACCGCGTTCGACTCGGCGGATGCGGTGCGCGATACGTTGAAGCGCGACGTGTCGGCCGCGTGCGGCGCGTCGGTGTCGGTGCGGCTCGAGCAGCCGGCGACGTTCGGCAAGCTGCCGTTCGAGGAATTCGACGGCCTGTCGCTCGACCGGCTCGACCTCGATACCGACATCTATCATCCGGATCCGTCGCTGTTGAAGGCGACGTTCGACGAAGCGCCGGTCGAGGAAACGCTGTACTCGAACCTGCTGAAGTCGAACTGCCCGGTGACCGGCCAGCCCGACTGGGGCAGCGTGCAGATTCATTACGTGGGGCCGCAGATCGATCACGCAGGACTGCTGCGCTACGTCATCTCGTACCGCAATCACACCGGTTTTCACGAGCAGTGCGCGGAGCGGATCTTCGTCGACATCCTGCGCGCGTGCCGGCCGGTCAAGCTCGCGGTGTACGCGCGCTACACGCGGCGCGGCGGGCTCGACATCAACCCGTTCCGCACCAGCTACAACCTGCCGATGCCGGACAACGCGCGGCTCGCGCGGCAGTGACCGCGCGGTCGCGGCGCTATTGCGGCAGTTCCGCCGACCCCATCCGCCTCATGATGATCGCCGTGCGACGCGCGAGATAGCCCGACGTGCGGTGCTCGTCGAAATAGCGCGGCCGCGGCAGCATCACCGCGAGCCGCGCCGACTGCGCGGCGGACAGCCTCGCGGCCGAAGTCCGGTAGTAGTAGCGCGCGGCGGCCTCCGCGCCGTACACGCCGTTGCCCCACTCGACCGAATTCAGATAGATCTCGAAGATGCGCTCCTTGTCGAGCAGCGTCTCCAGCATCCACGTGATGATCAGTTCCTGCCCCTTGCGGATGTAGCTCTGCTGGCGCGACAGGAACAGGTTGCGCGCCAGTTGCTGCGAGATCGTCGAGCCGCCGCGCACGATGTGACCGCGCGCACGGTTGCTTTCCCACGCCTGCAGGATCGCATCGGTCTCGTAGCCGGGATTGTTCACGAAGTCCGCGTCTTCGGATGCGATGATCGCGCGCTTCAGGTTGCGCGAAATCTGGTCGTACGGCACCCAGGTCCGCTGGATCGTCACGTCGGCGCGTTCGCTCGCGAGCCGGGCCGCATCCGAGCGCATGAACGCGGTCGAGGCCGGATCGACGAAGTTCCAGACGCCGATCTGCGCGAAGTAGAAAAGCTGCGTCGCCAGCCACGCGAACGCGAATACCGACCCCACGTAGACGATCCAGCGGCCGAGGCCGGGAGTACGGTCGGGGGGCGTCGCGGCTGGCATCGTCATGGCTCGCTGTCCTCGCGGATCGGGGCGTAGATCGTGGTCGAAACACGCGCGGCGCAGCCATCGGCAACGCCGCCGCGTGTGCGTGTGCGGGGCCGGCGCCCGGGCCGGCACGCTTATTTTTGCGTCAACTGCGCGCGCAGCGCCGCGAGCACCGGCGCGCTGTCCGGCCGCACGCCGCGCCACACGTAGAACGATTCGGCCGCCTGCTCGACCAGCATCCCGAGGCCGTCGGCCGCGCGCGCGCCGAGCGAACGCGCGTGGCGCATGAACACGGTCGGCTCTGCGCCGTACATCATGTCGTACGCGAGCGTGTTCGCGCCGAACGCGCGGTCGTCGCACGCCGGCAGCGCCGCATCGAGACTGCCGGCCGTCGCATTGACGATCACGTCGTACGGCTGCGCGCCGATCGCCGCCGGGCCGCCGCCCGTCAACGTACAGCCGGCGTCGCGCGCGGCGTCGGCGAACTGCGCGACGAGCGCGTCGGCCTTCGCGGCGGTGCGGTTCGCGATCGTCAACGCGCGCGGACCGCGTTCGAGCAGCGGCAGCACCACGCCGCGCGCCGCGCCGCCCGCGCCGAGCAACAGCACCCGCGCGCCCGCGAGCGGCACGCCGAGATTCGCGTCGATGTCGCGCACGAGCCCGAAGCCGTCGGTGTTGTCGCCGAAGATGCCGTCCGCGTCGAAGCGCAGCGTGTTCACCGCGCCCGCCGCCGCCGCGCGCGGCGAAAGCCGGTCCGCAAGCGCGTGCGCGTCGAGCTTGAACGGCACGGTCACGTTCATGCCGCAGCCGCCCTGTGCGATGAATTCGCGCACCGCGGCCACGAAGCCGTCGACCGGCGCGAGCACGCGGTCGTACGCGACGCGTTCGCCGGTCTGCTGCGCGAACTGCGTGTGAATCGCCGGCGACTTGCTGTGCGCGATCGGATTGCCGATCACCGCGTAGCGATCGACGGCGCCGCCGTCGTGCGCGTTCGTTGCGCTCATTGACGCGATCCTTGCGCGCGATCGGCGGCCGGTGCTTCGGCCGCGGCGCCGTCGGCCGCGGTTTCGTCGCGGTCGGCCGGCGGTGCGGTGGTCGGCTCGTCCGCTTTACCGTCCGACTGGCCGTCCGACCGGCCGTCCGCTTCCGCGACCGCTTCGGCTTCGGTCTCTGCCGACCCGTCCATCGTCTCGATCAGTTCTTCTTCGTCGCCCGCGTCCGCGTCGCCCGCCACGGTCGGCGCGTCGAGGACGCGCAGCATCCGCACCGACGCCTCGATCGTCAGTTCGTCGACCGACATCAGTTCGAGCAGCACCCGCGTACCGCGCGCGTGCACGCCGAGCCCCGGCACGTGCATCAGCAGCGGCACCTCCTCGAAGCGCACGAGGTCGTCCTTCACGACGCTCGCCGCGAATTCGCGGCGGTTCTCCTGCTGCAGCCAGCGCAGGCACCAGAAATATTCCATCCGCCGCTGATGATCGGCGTACGCGGTGTAGGTCTCGTCGAAGCCCTGCACGACTGCGAACAGATCGGCGTCCTTCGGCTTGAACGGCGCGACGAGCTTCGCGGCGACGCCATGCTGCACGCACGCCAGCAATTGCCACTGATTCACGAGGTCCACGTAGCGGCGCAGCGGCGACGTGCTCCACGCATACTGCGCGACGCCGAGGCCCTCGTGCGGCGCGGCCGTCGTCTGCATGCGCGTGCGCTTCGGGCCGCCCGGCGCGCCGAACGCGCGCTGCGACCGGTAGATGCCCGGCACGCCGTGATCGTTCAGCAGCGCGCCCCACGTCGAGTTCGCGAGAATCGCCAGTTCCGCGACGATCAGATCGAGCGGCGAGCCGCGCCGGCGCGGCGTGATCGACACGTGCTCGCCTTCGACATAGAAGTTGTAGTCGGTGTTGCGCTGCACCTCGCGGCGCAGCCCGTAGCCGGCGCGCGCCTGCTGGCGCTTCTCGAACAGCGCCTGCGCGAACGGCCACAACACCGCGATGTCGTCCTTGTGCGGATAGTCGCCAGTGCCCGCGGCGAGCGTCTCCTCGGTGACGACCTCGTCGAGCGTGTTGTGCCGTAGGTTGCTCTTCACGAACACGCGCTCCGCGCGCGTCTCGGTCGCGACGATCTCCAGCGTCTCGCGATTGACGATGTTGTACAGCGACAGCGCCGGCCGCATCCCGCCTTCCTTCAGCGTGAACGCGTCGACGAAGTCGTCGGGCAGCATCGTGATCTTGTCGCCCGGCATGTACACCGTCGACAAACGCGCGCGGGCGACCGTGTCCGCGGTGTCGCCGCGCGCGATGCCGAGCGCCGGCGCCGCGATGTGGATGCCGATCCGCACGCGGCCGTCCGACAGATGCTCGACCGAGAACGCATCGTCGATTTCGGTCGTCGTCACGTCGTCGATCGAGAATGCCGCGACGTTCGCGTCGGCGTCCGGCAGATCGTCCGGCAGCGCGCCGACCTCGACCGGCGGAAAACCGGTGCCGTGCGGGAAGAACTCGGCGAGAAAGCGCGCCTCGTGCAGCGCGCGCGGCGACGCGATGCCGCCGCATTCGAGCATCAGCCGCGCGGTCGAGATGCCGCGCGCGGCCGCCGCCGCTTCGAGCGCCTTGTATTCGATCGAATTCTTGTCCGGCCGCGTCAGCAGCGCGAGCGCCTTGCCTTCGAACGCGGCAGGCAGCTTGCCGGCCTTCAGTTCGTCCTCGTAGCCGGCCTGCACGACCGCCTGCTGGCGCTTGCGTTCGAGCGACGCGAGCGCCATCTTCAGCTGTTCCTCCGGCGCGCGCTGATACTGGCCGCGGCCCTTGCGCCGGAAGTACACCGGCGAGCCGTGCAGGCGCAGCACCAGCGCCGCGCGTTCGACGGGGCCATAGCCGGCGCCGAAATACTCGTCGGCGAGCGACGTGAACGCGAACTCGTCCGGCGGCGCGCATTCCCACAGGAAGTCGAGGTCGATTTCCTGCGCGGCGGCGTCGGCCTGCTCCATCAGTTCGCCGGCGCCCGGCTTGTCGAACTCGATCAGCACGTCCTTCGCGCGGACCTTCGCGCGGCGTCCGCCCGGCAATTCCACCTGAAACGCGTCGCCCTGGCGCGACAGCACGCTGCCGGCCTTGAAACTGCCCGATTCCTCAAAAAAGACGTTCACTCAATACTCTCGTTCAGACTGGCAACGACCGCCGCCCGCTTGCGGCGACGGTCCTGTATACATATAGAGGCCGGCTCGCCCCGGTGTTACCGCGCATCACCGCGCGTCGCAAAACGCGATCACGTCGTCGACGTAGTCGGCGAATTCGCTGATCCCGTGGTCGCTGCCTTCGATCAGCCGCGTGCGCACGCCTGAAAAGCGCGCGAGCATGTCGCGATAGTCCAGCACCTCGTCGCCGGTCGCGGCAAACAGATAATAGCGTTCGGGTTGCGTCACCGACGCGACGTTCAGCGCGCGCAATTCGTCCAGATGGCGCGGCTCGACGACGATGCTGCCGCCGCCGTGCCACAGCGGCTGCTCGCCGAGGTAGCGTTGCAGATCGCGGTCCGGCGCGACCGCCGGGTTCAGCAGCACCGCGCGCCAGCCGTGCTTTTCCGCAAGATGGGTCGCGTAGTAGCCGCCGAGCGAACTGCCGATCACCGTCACGCGTTCGCCGGCCCGCGCAACGCTTCGTACTTCGCGCTCCGCGAGCGCGACCGCTTCGGCCGGCGACACCGGCAGCGTCGGGCAGCACCATTCGCGCGCGCGCCCGAGTGCCGACAGACGCGCCGCGAGCAGCCGCGCCTTGAACGACTGCGGCGACGAGCGAAACCCGTGCAGATAGAGAATCACGCGGCGCCCCGCGCCGACAACGCGTCGAGCAGCTTCTGATGCACGCCGCCGAAGCCGCCGTTGCTCATCACGAGCACGTGGTCGCCGGGCCGCGCGCTCGCGACCACCGCCTTCACGAGCGTATCGATGTCGTGAAACGCGCGCGCGTTATCGCCGAGCGGTTCGAGCGCCGCCGCGAGGTCCCAGCCGAGCGCGTCGCGACCATGCTGCGCGCCGTAGCCGAACACGAGGTCCGCATCCGCGAGGCTCGCCGGCAGTTGCGCTTTCATCACGCCGAGCTTCATCGTGTTCGAGCGCGGTTCCAGCACCGCGAGGATCCGCGTGTTCGCGCGGCCGACGCGCGTGCGCAGCCCCGCGATCGTCGTCGCGATCGCGGTCGGATGGTGCGCGAAGTCGTCGTAGACGGTCACGCCGTCGACGCTGCCGCGCACTTCCATGCGCCGCTTCACGTTGCGAAAGGTCGACAGCGACTGCGCGGACTGCGCGGGCGGCACGCCGACGTGGCGCGCGGCGGCGATCGCCGCGAGCGCGTTCAGCCGGTTGTGCTCGCCCTGCACCTGCCAGTCGACGACGCCGACGCGCCGGCTGTCGTGGTAAACCGCGAAGCGCTCGTCGACCGGTTCGCCGTCTTCGGCCGGCAGCGCCTGCCAGCCGCCGTCGACGCCGAAGCGTTCGACTTCGCTCCAGCAGCCGCGCGCGAGCACGCGTTCGAGCGCGTCCGCGCGCCCGTTCGTCACGATGCGACCGACACCCGGAATCGTGCGGACGAGGTGATGGAACTGCGTTTCGATCGAGGCGAGATCCGGAAAGATATCGGCGTGATCGAATTCGAGGTTGTTCAGGATCGCGGTGCGCGGCCGGTAGTGGACGAACTTCGAGCGCTTGTCGAAGAACGCGGTGTCGTACTCGTCCGCTTCGATCACGAAGAAGCTCGAATCGGTGAGCCGCGCGGACACGCCGAAATTCAGCGGCACGCCGCCGATCAGAAAGCCGGGATGCAGCCCCGCGTCCTCCAGCAGCCACGCGAGCATCGAGGTCGTCGTCGTCTTGCCGTGCGTGCCGGCGACCGCCAGCACCCACTTGCCGGCGAGCACGTGCTCGCCGAGCCACTGCGGGCCGGACGCGTACGGCAGACCGCGGTCGAGGATCGCCTCCATCAGCGGATTGCCGCGCGTGACGACGTTGCCGATCACGAACAGGTCGGGTTTCAGGTCGAGCTGGCTCGCGTCATAGCCTTCTATCAGCCGGATCCCCTGCGCTTCGAGTTGCGTGCTCATCGGCGGATAGACGCCCGCGTCGCAGCCGGTCACCGTGTGCCCGGCGCTGCGCGCGAGCACCGCGAGACCGCCCATGAACGTGCCGCAAATGCCGAGGATGTGGATGTGCATAAGCCTGTCGCGCCGCGCGGACGTTCCTGCAGCCGCGCGGTGAATTCGGTTAGGAAGGGAAACGCGGGGACGGCGGGCCGTCCGCCTTGGGCAAAGACCGTCATTGTACCCGACGCTCCGACGGAGTTCGGACTGCGCCCGCCCGTGCCCGGGCCCGTCCGGGCACGCCCGGCCTACCGTCCGACGCGCACCGCACCGGGGGAATCCCTGGGCCGGCATGGGTTCTCTAGTATGATGGGCGGATGGTTCGCAGATCACATTTCGATCCGCAGCGCGTGCGCGAGGAAATCGCCATCGCCGCCGCGCGGATGATTGCCGAGGATGGACTCGATTACTCGACGGCCAAGCGCAAGGCTGCGCGGCAGGTCGTCGGAGACGCCCGCATCGAGGGCGCCTGGTTGCCGGACAACGACCTGATCGAGGAAGAGATCCGCGAATATCAGGCGCTTTTCCAGGGAGAAAGCCAGCCGGCGGTACTGCGGCGGCTGCGCGAGATCGCGCTCGACTGGATGCAGCGGCTCGAAACCTTCAACCCGTACGTGACCGGCGCGGTGCTGAACGGCACCGCCGGCGAGCATTCCGACATCCATCTGCAGATTTTCTGCGACAACCCGAAGGACGTCGCGATCTACCTGCTGAACGCGAACGTGCAGTACGACGTGTCGGAAACGCGCCGTTTCGCGCTACGCGGCGCGGCATCGCGCGACTGGGTCGAAACGCTGAGCTTCCTGTGGAAGGCGTCGCGCGACGACGAACCGGTCGGCATCCACGTCGCGCTGTACGATACCGACGACCTGCGCGGCGCGGTCCGCGCCGATGCGCGCGGACGGCTGCCGCGCGCGAACCTGCAGGCGCTGAGGGCGCTGCTCGACGAAGACGGCACGACGGCCGCTTCGTCGCCGACCAACTGAACCACGACAGACCACGACAGCAATGAACACACAGCGGATTCTGGCCACCGCAGCGGCGGCGGCGCTTGCAACCGGCGGCACCGCCGCCTTCCTCGGCGCGCTCGCGCTGCAAAGCACGCCGGCGATCGCCGCGGCCGCACCGTCGGTGCAGCCGAACGCGGTCGGCCAGTTGTGGTCGGCGGCCGTCACGAACACCGACGGCAAGCCGCAATCGCTTGCCGCGTACAAAGGCCACCCGGTCGTCGTCAACTTCTGGGCGTCGTGGTGCGGCCCGTGCGTGGCCGAGATGCCGGAACTATCTGCGCTGTCGCGGGAGTACGCGAAGAAAGGCATCCAGTTCGTCGGCGTCGGCGTCGATTCGGCGGCGAACGTGAAGGCGTTCCTGCAAAAGGTGAAAGTCCAGTACCCGGTGTACATCGCCGGCTTCGGCGGCGCCGACCTCGCGCGCGCGTTCGGCAACAACGCCGGCGGACTGCCGTTCACCGTCGTGATCGACGCGAAGGGCACGGTTCGGGCGACCAGACTCGGGCAGATCAAGCCGGACGAACTGCGCCAGACCCTCGACGCGCTCTGAGCCGGCCGCCCATTTAACCGCAGATTACGCGCTATACTGCGCCATTTGCGCGGATTTCGCCGGCTTTTCGCCGGAGATCGCGCACGCGCCGCTGCGCCGCACCCGTTCGGTGTTCGCCGTCGAGGCGGGAAAACTAGACAAAATTCTCTAATCGGCGCTAAAGTTCGCGCAATTCCACGGAAAACCTGGACCATGACGCGACTGCTGGTTCTGCACGGCCCCAATCTCAACCTTCTCGGCACCCGGGAACCCGAGGTCTATGGGCGTGTGACGCTGCCGCAGATCGATCAGGCATTGGCTGACCGGGCGGCGGACGCGGGCGTCGAACTGGCGACTTTCCAGAGCAATCACGAGGGCGCGCTCGTCGACCGCATCCAGGCCGCGCGCACCGAAAAGACCGATTTCATCGTGATCAATCCGGCCGCGTACACGCACACGAGCGTCGCGATCCGGGACGCGCTGGCGGGCGTCGGCATTCCGTTCGTCGAGATACACCTGTCGAACGTGCATCGCCGCGAACCCTTCCGGCACCACTCGTATTTTTCCGACCAGGCCGAAGGCGTGATCTGCGGCCTCGGCTGGAAAGGCTATCTGTACGCGCTGGAATATGCGCTCGACCGGCTCGCGGCCGGCCGCTGACGCGCGCCGGAAGGCGATCCGCGACTGACAGACAACATCCATCCAGTGCCGGCGCAACCCGTCGCCGGCACTCCACGCATTGAAGGGGGCTGCACAATGGATCTACGTAAGCTGAAGACTCTGATCGATCTCGTCTCGGAGTCGGGCATCTCGGAACTCGAAGTCACCGAGGGCGAAGGCAAGGTGCGTATCGTGAAGAACGCGCCGCCGGTTTACGTACAGTCGCCCGCCGCGCAATACGCGACGCCGGCCGCGCCGGTCGCCGCCGGCGCGCCGGAAGCCGCCGCCGCGGTGCCGGCGCCCGCCGCGCCACAGGGCCACGTGGTGACGTCGCCGATGGTCGGCACGTTCTACCGCGCGCCGTCGCCGGGCGCCGATCCGTTCGTGCAGGTCGGCGATACGGTGAAGGAAGGCCAGACGCTGTGCATCATCGAAGCGATGAAGCTGTTGAACGAGATCGAGTCGGACGTCGCCGGCGTCGTCAAGGAAATCCTCGTCGACAACGGGCAGGCGGTCGAATACGGCCAGCCGCTCTTCGTCGTCGCCTGACGAATATCCACCATGTTTGAAAAAATCCTCATCGCCAACCGTGGCGAAATCGCGCTTCGCATCCAGCGCGCGTGCCGCGAACTGGGCGTCAAGACCGTCGTCGTCTACTCGGAAGCGGACAAGGAAGCGAAGTACGTGAAGCTCGCCGACGAAGCGGTCTGCATCGGGCCGGCGCCGTCGAATCTTTCCTACCTGAACATGCCCGCGCTGATCAGCGCGGCCGAGGTCACCGACGCCGAAGCGATCCACCCCGGCTACGGCTTTCTGTCCGAGAACGCGGACTTCGCGGAACGCGTCGAGCAGTCCGGCTTCGTGTTCATCGGCCCGCGTCCGGAAACGATCCGGATGATGGGCGACAAGGTCACCGCGAAGCAGACCATGATCAAGACCGGCGTGCCGTGCGTGCCGGGCTCGGAAGGCGCGCTGCCCGACGATCCGAAGGAGATCGTGAAGATCGCGCGCACGATCGGCTACCCGGTCATCATCAAGGCGGCCGGCGGCGGCGGCGGACGCGGGATGCGCGTCGTGCACACCGAGGCGGCGCTCGTGAACGCGGTGAACATGACCCGCGAGGAAGCCGGCCGCGCGTTCGGCAACCCGCAGGTGTACATGGAGAAGTACCTCGAAAATCCGCGTCACATCGAGATCCAGATCCTCGCGGACTCGTTCAGGAACGCGCTGTGGCTCGGCGAGCGCGACTGCTCGATGCAGCGCCGTCACCAGAAGGTGATCGAGGAAGCGCCGGCGCCGGGCATCGCGCGGCGTCTGCTCGACCGCATCGGCGACCGCTGCGCGGACGCGTGCAAGAAGATGGGCTACCTCGGCGCGGGCACGTTCGAATTCCTGTACGAGAACGGCGAGTTCTACTTCATCGAGATGAACACGCGCGTGCAGGTCGAACACCCGGTCACCGAACTGATCACCGGCATCGACATCGTGCAGGAACAGATCCGCATCGCGGCCGGCGAAAAGCTGACGTTCCGCCAGCGCGACATCCAGTTGAAGGGCCACGCGATCGAGTGCCGGATCAACGCGGAAGACCCGTTCAAGTTCACGCCGTCGCCGGGCCGGCTGACGTCGTGGCACATGCCGGGCGGCCCCGGCATCCGCGTCGATTCGCATGCGTACAACGGCTACTTCGTGCCGCCGAACTATGACTCGATGATCGGCAAGCTGATCGCGTACGGCGCGACCCGCGACCAGGCGATCCGCCGGATGCGCATCGCGCTGTCGGAGATGGTCGTCGAAGGCATCCAGACGAACATTCCGCTGCATCGCGAACTGATGCTCGACGCGAAGTTCGTCGAGGGCGGCACGAGCATCCACTATCTGGAGGCGCGTCTCGCCGCACGCCAGCAGGTCACCGAAGAAGCGTAATTCATGAGCTATCGCGAACTGATCGTCGAGCTTACGCACGAGCGCGCGGAGGAACTGTCCGACGCGCTGCTCGAACTCGGCGCGCTGTCGGTGTCCGTCGAGGACGCCGACGCCGATACGCCCGACGAACAGCCGCTCTTCGGCGAGCCCGGTCTCACGCCGGAGCGCACCGCGTGGCGGCACTCTCGCGTGGTCGCGCTGCTCGGCGAAGACCAGGAACCGGCGGTGCTGCTCGCCGCCGCCGCGAACGAACTGGGCCTCGCCGACACGCCGCGCTACACGCTGCGCGAGGTCGAGGAACAGGACTGGGTGCGACTCACGCAGTCGCAGTTCGAGCCGATCCAGATCGGCGAGCGCATCTGGGTCGTGCCGTCGTGGCACGACGCGCCCGACCCCGACGCGCTCGTGCTCGAACTCGATCCGGGCCTCGCGTTCGGCACCGGCAGCCATCCGACCACGCGCCTGTGCATGGAATGGCTCGAACAGCACGTGCAGCCCGGCCAGTCGGTGCTCGACTACGGCTGCGGCTCGGGCATCCTCGCGATCCTCGCGAACAAGTGCGGCGCACACCCGGTGATCGGCATCGACATCGACCCGCAGGCGGTCGAATCCGCGCGCCATAACAGCGCGCGCAACCACGTCGACGTCACCTATGCGCTGCCGGACGACTACCCGGGCGACGCGGCGGACCGGTTCGACATCGTCGTCGCGAACATCCTGTCGAATCCGCTGAAGCTGATGGCGTCGATGCTGAGCGCGCGCGTGAAGCCGGGCGGACGCATTGCGCTGTCCGGCGTGCTCGCGCGCCAGGCGGAGGACGTCGCGCGCGCGTACGCGCGCTGGATCGACATCGGCGTGTGGAAGGAACACGACGGCTGGGTATGCCTCGCGGGCACGCGGCGCCCGTGAGCGGCGCCGTCCGCGGCGGCCGGCAGAACGCGTAGTCCGCTATCGAATGCCAGTAGAATGGCGGGTATCGCCAACCCATCGGTCTGTCCAGATCCGCGGCCCACATGCTCCTTGCAACGCGCTGTCCCTTCTGCGAAACCGTCTTCCGCATCCAGCCGCAACAGCTCGCGGCGCGCCACGGACTGGTGCGCTGCGGCCATTGCAAGGAATCGTACGACGCGTCGGGAAGCCTGTTCGAGATGCCCGTCGGCGGTGATTTCTCGCAGGCGGTTCCGATTGCGCCGGCCGACGCCGCGAACGTGATCGCGGCGGCCGCTTCGGCCGCGCCGGCGTCGCTGCCCGCCCGGGGCGGCCCCCCGCCCGACTTCTCGAATCCGTCGTGGGACGCATGGGCGCCGCGCACCGACTCCGCGCCCGCGAACAATCCGTCGCGCTACAGCGGCGATCATCTGCCTGAACCGTCGGCGGCGCCCGGCACGTCGCCGCAGGTGCGCAACGATCCGGTCGAGCCGCGGCTTGCGCCCGAGCCCGCCGCCGCCGCGCCCGCGAGAGTGCCGGGGCGCTGGAAGCTCGTCGACGACGAACCGGTCGAGCCGACGCTCGCGTCGGGCCCGCCGTCGGCCGCCGACGCGGCCGAGCCGCACCTGTCCAGCGGTCCTGCGAGCGCCGCGGCGTTCGGCGACCTGCCGCCGCCGACCGGCACGCCGTTCGCGATGACCCGCGAAGCGCCCGCGCGGGCGCCGCGCCGTACCGGCTGGCGCATCGTCGGCGTGATCGTCGCGCTGCTGCTGTTTGTGCTGCTGGCCGCGCAACTCGCGTGGTGGCTGCGCGAAACGGTGATGGTCTACGTGCCGCAATCGGTGCCGCTGTACCAGCGGGCGTGCGCGAAGCTCGGCTGCCGCGTGCTGCCGCCGCGCTATATCGACGGCCTTCAGGTCGAGCCGTCCGATCTGCGCCAGGTCGACGACCCGCACCACCTCGAACTGAAGATGCCGCTGCACAATCAGTTCGACGTCGCGCTCGCGTACCCGGCCATCGAACTGACGCTGCTCGACCGGCAGAACACGCCGGTGCTGCGGCGCGTGCTGTGGCCGCAGGACTACGTGCCGCCGGGCACCCGCATCGACGCGGGGCTGCCGGCAGGCGCCACGCAGACGATGATCGTGCGGCTCGACACCGGCGACGTCGTCGCATCGAATTTCCGCATCGAAGTTTTCTACCCGTAACACGGCGCGCGTCGCGTCGGTCTCGGGTTCGTCGCGTCCGGCGTCGCCGGACGCCGTTTTCACAACGACATGCAATTCCGGAGAGCACATCATGAGTGAAGTCACGCTGGGCGGTAAGCCGATCGACGTCGCGGGCACGTTCCCGTCCGTCGGTCAGAAGGCGCCCGAATTCTCGCTGGTCGGCAAGGATCTGAAGCCGGTGTCGCTCGCCGACTTCGCCGGCAAGCGCAAGGTGCTCAACATCGTGCCGAGCCTCGACACGCCGGTCTGCGCGACCTCGACGCGCAAGTTCAACGAAGCTGCCGGCAAGCTCGATAACACCGTCGTGATCGTCGTGTCGGGCGACCTGCCGTTCGCCGCGTCGCGCTTTTGCACGACCGAGGGCGTCGAGAACGTGGTCACCGCGTCGACGTTCCGCAGCCACGACTTCGCGAAGGCATATGGCGTCGATGTCACGAGCGGCCCGCTCGCCGGCCTGACCGCGCGCGCGGTCGTCGTGATCGACGGCGACGACAAGATCGTCCACGCCGAGCGCGTGAGCGAGATCAAGAACGAACCGAACTACGACGCAGCGCTCGCCGCGCTGAAGTAACGTCGCCGTCACCGCGCGCCGCGAGCCGCCCCGGGCGGTGCGCGGCGCTGTCGTTTCGCCCGCCGCCGCGACGGCGGGCTTTTCCTTCACGCTAACAGGAATTCCAGCCTTGGCTACGCTGATCTGCGGCTCGCTCGCCTACGACAACATCATGACTTTCGAAGGCCGCTTCCGGGAGCACATCCTGCCCGAGCAGGTGCACATCCTGAACGTGAGCTTTCTCGTGCCGACGATGCGCCGCGAGTTCGGCGGCTGCGCCGGCAACATAGCCTATTCGCTGCACCTGCTCGGCGGCGACGCGCGCATCATGGCGACGCTCGGCGGCGCCGACGCGCAGCCGTACCTCGACCGCCTCGACCGCCTCGGCCTGTCGAACGAACACGTGCGCGTGCTGCCCGACACGTGGTCTGCGCAGGCGATGATCACGACCGACCTCGAAAACAATCAGATCACCGCGTTCCATCCGGGCGCGATGATGCAGTCGCACCTGAACCGCGCGGACGAAGCGGCCGGCATCCGGCTCGGCATCGTTGCGCCGGACGGCTACGACGGCATGGTTCAGCACGCCGAACAGTTTGCGAAGGCGGGTGTGCCGTTCATCTTCGATCCGGGCCAGGGGCTGCCGCTGTTCGACGGTCCGTCGCTGCGGCATGCGATTGAACTTGCCACCTACGTCGCGGTCAACGACTACGAAGCGAACCTCGTGAGTCACCGCACCGGCTGGTCGCTGGAAGAAGTGGCAAGCCGCGTCGATGCGCTGATCGTCACGCGCGGCGAGCACGGATCGCAGATCTGGCACGGCAACGGCGTCGACGAGATTCCGCCGGTGCGCGCCGAACGCGTGCTCGATCCGACCGGCTGCGGCGACGCATTCCGCGGCGGTCTGCTGTACGGCATCGAGAACGGCTACGACTGGGCCACTGCGGGGCGCCTCGCGAACCTGATGGGTGCGCTGAAGATCGAGCATCAAGGCCCGCAGAACTACGCGCCGACGCGCGAGCGGATCGGCGAACGGTTCAGCCGGGCCTTCGGCTACGATCTGCCGGCCTGAGACAACACGATAAAGCGACGGGGGCTCCGCAAAGCGGAGCAGCAAGCGGGAGCAGCACAAATGAGAACGACGAGTCGTCTGGTAGTCGCGGCAATGGTCGCGGGTTCGCTCGCGGCGACGGGCTGCGCGTACAACAGCAGTTCCGCCGACGTGTACACCGCATCGCAGGCGCAGCGCGAGCAGACGGTGCGCATGGCCACGGTCGAAAGCGTGCGCGCGGTGCGGATCAGTTCGAACGACGGCGAGCCGAGCGGCCTCGGCGCGATCGGCGGCGGCGCGCTCGGCGCGGTGGCGGGCAGCGCGATCGGCGGCGGACGCGGGTCGATCGTGACCGGCATCATCGGCGGCATCGCCGGCGCGATCGCGGGCAACACCGTCGAGAACGCGACCGCGATGCGCGACGGCGTCGAGATCACCGTGCGTCTGGACAGCGGCGAACTACGCGCGATCACGCAGACCTCGACGGGCGAAGTCTTCCAGGCCGGCGACCGCGTGCGTCTGCTGTCGAGCGGCGGCGTCACCCGCGTCACGCACTAGCGGTTTTTCCGTCTTCCCCTGTACCGCACCGGCGCTTGCGCCGGCCGCGGAACCCGGGCGCATGCGCTTCACCGCGCATGCGCCTTTTTCATGCATGCCCAACGTCGGCGTCGATTCGCGGACGAAAAAAATCCCGCTGCCGGCGTTCCGGAAGCGGGATTTTGCGGGTCCGAGACGAAGCGCACCGCAACGGCGCGCCTCGCTCATGCAGCGTGTTACGGACGGCTGCCGGTCGGGAACGGCCATGCAGCGGCCGGGTTCAGCGCGGTCTTCACCGTGGCAGCAGGCGCAGCCGGTTGCGCGGCAGGCGCAGCGGGAGCGGGCGCCGCCTTCTTCGCGGGCGCCTTTTTCGCGGCCTTCTTCGTCGCGGTCTTCGCCGCCGTCTTCTTCGCCGGCGCCGCCTTCTTCGCGGCCGTCTTCTTCGCCGCTACTTTCTTCGTGGCGACCTTCTTCGCCGGTGCAGCCTTCTTCGCGGCGACCTTCTTCGTCGCGACCTTCCTCGTGGCGACCTTCTTCGCTGCGGTCTTCTTTGCCGGTGCAGCCTTCTTCGCGGCGGTCTTCTTCGCGGCTACTTTCTTCGTCGCGACCTTCTTCGCCGGCGCGGCCTTCTTCGCGGCGACCTTCTTCGTCGCGACCTTCTTCGCGGCGACCTTCTTCGCTGCGGTCTTCTTTGCCGGTGCCGCCTTCTTCGCCGCGACCTTCTTCACTGCAACCTTCTTCGCAGCGGCCTTCTTCGCCGGTGCGGCTTTCTTCGCGGCGACCTTCTTCGCGGCGGTTTTCTTCGCCGCCGGCTTCTTCTTGGCAGTTGCCATCGTTTTCTCCTTCAGGTTCAGATGAGAGTCAGTTCAAACTACACCCTTCGTCAAAACCCGCTTCCCGCGGACGCTTCTCACGGCGCGCGCTGCGAAGCGG
>Ga0164242_10002728_pt1 | contig 20365 bp, 15 predicted proteins | sample OricomgcompostMG_FD_108783 | JGI IMG/M metagenome (GOLD analysis project Ga0164242, IMG submission 108783) | Miracle-Growth compost microbial communities from Emeryville, California, USA - Original compost - Miracle growth compost (MG) ... | reverse complement strand
GAAGATCATCGTTTCGGGTGGCCGGGGTCTGGGCAGCGGCGAGAACTACACGAAGGTGCTGGAGCCGCTCGCCGACAAGCTCAACGCCGCGCTGGGCGCCTCGCGCGCAGCAGTGGACGCGGGCTACGTGCCGAACGACTATCAGGTCGGCCAGACCGGCAAGATCGTCGCGCCGCAGCTTTACATCGCGGTGGGCATCTCGGGTGCGATCCAGCATCTCGCGGGCATGAAGGATTCGAAGGTGATCGTGGCGATCAACAAGGACGAAGAAGCGCCGATCTTCAGCGTGGCCGATTACGGCCTCGTCGGCGATCTGTTCACGGTCGTGCCGGAGCTCGCGAGCGCTCCAGGCTAACGGACGCCAAAGCCTCGCGCCGACCGTAGACGAGTATCGCCAACAGGCACAAGCGCGTGCTCGACTACGGTGTCGGACATGGTTGAAGCGGCTAGGCGTCCAGCGTGTTATGTCCCATCACGAAGCCGACCGCGTGTTCGGGAGCCTCATAATCGATCAGCACCATTTTCTGATGGTGAGAAGGTTCCGCGCCATACGCCGCGATAGTCGTGAACGTTGGGCCAATACCGGCATCCCGCATGAGCTTTTCGCGATACATGATCTCTTCGCGATCGTGCCGCGAGAAGTCACGCGTAACCAACTCGATGCCGATATCCTTCAACGAATGCGTACCGGGCAACGGCCAGGGATTGGCCTTGAGTTGCGGATACATCTGCGAGCCAGCGGTTGCGACGGCCGGCGGCCGCGCGCCAGGTGACCGCCTGGCGCAGTAGTACCCGTTCCGGTCATAGGCACGCTGGCGCGCATCTTCGTTCTGCGTCATGGACCTCATCGTGTCGTACTCGGGCACTTGCTGTTCGCTAATCTGCGCGACCCAGGCCTTATCGAGCCAACACAGGATGCGAACCTTGACGCCTGCCTTTGCCTTCTTGATGAGAAGGTCGCCAATGCGCAACGACTTGCCGCCGTCGCGTTTAAAATACATCGACGGCTGGAAACCCCAGCAGACGTAATCAATTGTGCAGTTTGCCTTGTCGATGGCGTCGTAGAGCGCACCGAACGTTTCCTCGCCATTCACCAGCGGCCTGTACGTTGCGCCCGCGGGGTTGTACGCCGTGCGTTGCACGAACCAGGGGAGTGTGATTATTGCCGACCGTGTCTGGCTCAGCGCGATGGGTACAACAATAGGTGACGGGGCGTCCATGCTTTACTCCCCCGTCTGCGGTATGGCTTGCAGGTCTGCCATTGGCTGCCTCCTGGCTGTTGTGGCGAGAGGCGCGGCCGGATGCATCAGGACTCCAAAATAGGGAAGGCCGCGTCGCGGGACTAGTTAAGCCCCTTCAGCCTTTTAACTTCGGGGTGATTTCGCCTCAATAGGCTCCGATCCGAAAGTCGCAGTTTATTGATTGGTCGCAATACTGCCAGCGGAGTGCGCGAAGCCCGCGCGCGCTCGTCAGCCTCGCACCTCGCAAAGCATGCGTGACGCACGCGCTGCGAGGCATTTTCATTTGTAAGTCGGACTGCAAGCAACAACCCGGACACGCAGGAACCGCCCTCCAAAAAGCGCCTCGCCGTACGCACAATCCCGCGGCCGGTTATATTGCGCGTGACAGGCGGACCGTAACGTCCCCCTACCCGATCAACCACTGCCGCACCACCCCCAGCCGCCTCGTCGATGGAGCACGCCTACGTCCAGTTGCTGCACCTGCTTGCCGACTATCCGGGCTGGACGCTCGCGTTCGTGGTATTCGCCGCTTTCGTCGAATCGCTCGCGCTCGTCGGCACGTTCTTCCCCGGCAGCACGGCCATGTTCATCGCGGGCGCCTTCGCGGGCACGGGCACGCTCAACCTGGGCTGGCTGTTCGTCTGCGCCATCGCGGGCGCCGTGGCCGGCGACGCCCTGAGCTTCTGGATCGGCCGCCGCTATCGCGATTCGATCGCCCAGGTCTGGCCGTTCAGCCATCACCCCGGCATCCTCGAAAAAGCGCAGGCCTACTTCGAAAGCCACGGCACGCGCAGCGTGATCCTCGCGCGCTTCATCGCGCCGCTGCGCGCCGTGGTGCCCGTGGTCGCGGGCATGGCGGGCATGTCGCCGATGCGCTTTTTCGTGATGAACGTGATCTCCGCGCTCGTCTGGGCGCCCGCGCACATCGTGCCGGGCGTGGTGTTCGGCGCGTCGCTGCAACTGGCGGGCGCGGTGTCGTTCCGGCTCGTGGTCGCGCTCGCGATGATCGTGTTCGTCGGCTGGCTGGTCTGGCGCATCACGCACATGGCGCTCGGGCATCTGGACGCCTGGGCCAGCGCCTCGCGGCGCGCCGCGGCGCGCTGGGCCGCAGGCCACCATGGCCCGGCGGCGCGCCGGCTGGCCCGCGCGCTCGATCCGAAGCAGCCGGCGCTCGCCGCGCTCATCGTCGTCACGGCGCTCGTGCCCGTGTGCGCAATCGTGTTCTCCTACGTGCTCAGCAATCTGCTGCATGGCGCGCCGCTCGTGCAGATCGATCAGTCGGTGCGCCAGTTCTTCCACTCGATCCACACCACTTGGGCCGACGACATCCTCGCCCACGTGGAAACGCTCGGCAGCAACTACACGCTCGCGGCGCTCGTGGCCACCATCGCGGTCTGGATGGCGCTCGAGCGGCGCTGGCGCACCATCGGCTACTGGGCGCTCGCCGCGGGCGTCTCGCAGGCGCTCATCCTCGTGCTGCGCTTCGCGATCCATCACGACATGGCCGGCGCCGCGCACGTGGGCGCCTATGTGTTCCCAAGCGACCGCGTGGCCTCGATGGTGATCGTCTACGGCTTCGCGATGTTCCTGCTCGTGCGGCGCGTGAGCATGGCGCAGGCGGCCATCGTCGCGACGCTGGGCAATGCGATCGTGGTCTCGGTCACGTTCGCGGGGCTCTATTTCGAGCGCTTCCTGTTCTCCGACGCCATCGGCGGCGCGGCCTTCGCCTCGATCTGGGTGGGCGCGGTCGTGCTGCTCTCGCTGTGGCGCTATCCGCAACGGCCGGCCGATCGCAACTTCATGCCGCCCATCGTGTTTGCCGTGCTCGCGCTGGCCTTCGTGCTGCAGCACGGCGCGGCCGAGCGCGAAGCGGAACGCGAATCGCACGCCGAAGTGCCTCCCGTGGCGGTCACGCAGCTCGCGTGGACCGATTCGCTCTGGAGGACATTCGCGTGCTATCGCATCGACATGAAGGGCGAGCGGCGCGAACCGATGACGATCCAGTGGGCCGCCAGTGCGGGCGACCTGCGCGCGGCCCTGCGCGACGCCGGCTGGAGCGAGGGCGCGCAGTTCTCGCTGAGGAGCGTGCTCTCGCTCGTCGCGCCGAACGTGGACGTGCTGGCGCTGCCGCTGCTGCCCAAGCTGAACAACGGCCAGCCTTCGCCGCTCGTGTTCGAGCGCGCGCATCTGCCCCAAGACCCGGCGCGGCCCGGCAGCCGCCGCGACGTGCTGCGCTTCTGGCCGACGGGCTATGCGATCGAGCGGCGCGCAGGCGCGCCAGCCGGTACGCACACGGGCGCGAGCGAAGCCGCGGGCGCGGCGACGCGGGAAACGACCGGCATCGCGGCCACCGCCGCAACGCCAACGCCAACGCCGACGCAATCGCCCGGCGCCCCGGAACTCACGCCGATCTGGGTGGGCTCGCTCGTGCACGAGCGCTTGCGGCGCGCGTCCTGGCCGTTCAACGTGCTGACCACCTATACCGACAGCGCCGGGAAGGCAGACAGCGCAGGACACGCCGGCCCCGACCTGGCCGCGCCGGGCCAGCCGGCGGGCTGGCGCGCGATCACCATGCCCGGCAGTGAGGGTTGCGAGGGCCGGCCCGTGACGCTGATCGTATCCGGCGGCCGCTGAGTCCGCTGAGTCCGCTGAGTCCGCTGAGTCCGCTGAGTCCGCTGAGTCCGCTGAGTCCGCTGAGTCCGTCGGCCGCGCCTGGCCCGCTAGTCCCGCCGCAAGACCCCGGACGCGTCAGCCGCCGTGGCTTTCGGCCCAGCTTCCGGTTGCGCGAAAGCGGTCGATGCGCTTGCGCGCGTCGGCGTAGGCCGCATCGAGCGCGGCGTCGGGGCCGACGTAGTTGCGCATCAGGTCGTGGAAGCGGACGCTGCGCCCTTCCACATGAGCATCCGCGCCGTGGCGGCAGATGTAGCCGCTGTAGTGAAACAGCGGCTCGGGCGAGCGCGGCCCGAACGCCGGAATCGGCAACACCCAGATTTCAAAGCCTTCATGCTCGGTGTGATCCCACATGGCAAGTCTCTCAAAGGCCGTGACGACGACTATCGTCGCACGTCGGGCCACTCGCCTGCAAACCGCCCTTTTTCGCGAGTTTGGCTAAACTATGCGGGCAGCCGGTTCGCGCGGCGCCCCGTGCCCGCGCAGCGACCTGCGCCACGCAAGCGCCGTACGCCCCGACCTGGCACCGAACCACGCCAAAACAAGCCGAGCGATACCCCACACCATGACGCCCCCCACGCCCGATCCGCAATCCGTCTCCACTTCCGTCACCCGCAGCGCGTTCTTCATCGTCGCGACCCTCAACGAGGACGCCGCGAGCCGCGCCGCCGTGCGCGCCTGGTGCGCCGATGTCGCCAACCTCACGCGCGCGGTCGGCAAGCGCGTACCGGGCGGCAACCTCTCCTGCGTGGTGGGCTTTTCGTCCGACGCATGGGACCGCCTGTTCGGCGACCCGCGCCCGGCCGAGCTGCACCCGTTCCGCGAATTCGGCTCGGGCGAGCGCGTGGCGCTCGCCACGCCCGGCGATCTGTTCCTGCACATCCGCGCCGATCAGACCGACCTGTGCTTCGAGCTGGCCACGCAGTTGATGAACCGCCTCGAAGGCGCGGTCACGACCGTGGACGAAGTGCACGGCTTCCGCAATTTCGACATGCGCGCGATGATCGGCTTCGTGGACGGCACCGAGAACCCCACCGGCAACGAAGCCGTGCATTTCACGGTGATCGGCCCGGACCAGGATCCCGAATTCGCGGGCGGCAGCTACGTGCTGGTGCAGAAGTACCTGCACGACATGAAAGCCTGGAACGCGCTCACGGTGGAGGCGCAGGAGCGCGTGATCGGACGCACCAAGCTGCAGGACATCGAACTCGACGAAAGCGTGAAGCCGAGCTGCTCGCACAGCTCGCTCACCACCCTCACGGACGCAGACGGCGACGAGATCAAGATCCTGCGCGACAACATGCCGTTCGGCCGGCCGGGCTCGGGCGAATTCGGCACCTACTTCATCGGCTATGCGCGTTCGCCCGCGCCCATCGAGCAGATGCTGGAAAACATGTTCGTCGGCAAGCCGCCGGGCAATTACGACCGTCTGCTCGATTTCAGCCGCGCCGTCACGGGGAGCCTCTTCTTCGTGCCTTCGGAGCCGCTGCTCGAAGCGCTCGCCGAGCGCGAGCCGGGCTCGGCGGCCACCATCGACGTAAGCGCCGCGAACGATGCGAGCGCGAACGACCAACCCGAACCCGAGCCCGCCGCCGCGCCTGGCGCGGACGGCTCGCTCGCCATTGGATCCCTGAAAGGAGCACCCCGATATGAATAATCTCCATCGCGAGCTGGCGCCCATTTCGACCGATGCGTGGTCGCAAATCGAAGAAGAAGTCGCGCGCACCTTCAAGCGCTCGCTTGCGGGCCGCCGCGTCGTCGACGTGAAGGGCCCCTGCGGCGTGAATCTAGCCGCCGTCGGCACCGGTCACCAGAGCGGCATCGAAGCGCCGCTCGAGGGCATCCGGGCACGCCAGCGCGAGGTGAAGGCGCTGGTCGAGCTGCGCGTGCCGTTCGAGCTGTCGCGCGAAGCCATCGACGACGTCGAGCGCGGCGCGGAAGATTCCGACTGGCAGCCGGCCAAGGACGCGGCCACGCGCCTCGCGTTCGCCGAAGACCGCGCGATCTTCGACGGCTACAAGGCCGCGCAGATCACGGGCATCCGCGAAGGCACCTCGAACCCGCTGCTGCCCATGCCCGCCGACGTGGCCGACTACCCGACCGTGATCGCCAAAGCGCTCGAGCAGTTGCGCTTGCAGGGTGTGGACGGCCCGTACGCGGTGCTGCTGGGCTCCGACGCCTATACGGCCGTGAGCGAGGCGAGCGACTCGGGCTACCCGGTGCTCGAGCACATCCGCCGCCTCGTGAAAGGCGAAATCATCTGGGCGCCGGCGCTCGAAGGCGGCAGCATCCTCACCACGCGCGGCGGCGACTTCGCGCTGCACCTGGGCCAGGACGTCTCGATCGGCTATTCGTCGCACGACGAAAACATGGTGCGCCTCTATCTGCAGGAAAGCTTCACGTTCATGATGCTCACGTCCGAAGCGTCGGTCACGGTCACGGGCGAATAAGCGCATCGCGCGGCTTTGGCTCCGCGCTGACGAAAAAAAGCAGGGGCGCCCGCTATGGCACGGGCGCCCCTGTTTTCGTTTATGTCGCGGCTTTGACGCCTCGAAGCCTCACTGATAGAAGTTCAGCGTAAGCATGGCCGAGCGGCCCGGCGCCCAGGTCGCGTAGATCGGATACGCGCTCTGGTAGTACTTCCTGTCGAAGAGGTTGTTCACGTTCAATTGCAGATCGACCTTCTTCGTCACGCGCCACGTCGCCGAGGCGTCGAAGCGCGCGTAGCCCGGAATCCACTTGCGCGTGGTCGACGACACCGACGCATAAGTCAGGCTCGACACCGTCGCGCCCGCGCCCAGCGTGAGCTTCGGCATCACGTCGTAGCTCGTCCACAGCGTGAAGTTGTGCTTGGGCACCATCACCATCGGCAGACCGGAGTTCTGCGGGGTGGTCGGGCCGGCGTTGGTCGTGATCGCGTCGAGATACGAGTAGCCGCCGAACACCGCCCACTGGTTCGTCAGGTTGCCCGCGAAGCCGAACTCGAAGCCGCGCACGCGCTGCGAGCCTGCGTTGATCGTGCCGCCCAGGCCATCGCTCACGCGCGCGTTGGTCTTGTCGGTCTGGAACAGCGCCGTGGTGAGCGAAAGACGCTCGTGGAGCACGTCCCATTTCGCGCCCACTTCGATATTGCGCGAGCGCTCGGGCGCGAGATCCTGGTTGGTCGCCGTGATCTGGTCGGTGCCGCCGCCCAGACCCGAGTTCGCGCCCGGCGGATTCGCCGAGGTGCCGTACGACGCGTACAGGCTCAGCGTCTGGATCGGCTTGAACACGAGGCCGAACTGGTAGCTGAAGAGGTTCGAGGTATTCGACAGATCGGGCACGCCCGCCTGCTGCGCCGTGACGTCGAAGCGGTCGAAGCGCAGGCCCGCGTTGAAGATCCAGCGCTCGGAAAGCTGCACGCTGTCGAACAGGTACGCCGAGGCGGTGTTGGTCCGCGTATTCGTGGTCGGCCCGGGGAAGCCCGCGTCGCCGTTGAGCAGCACGCTGCCGGTCCACGGATTGTTCGGGTTCCAGTACGACACCGGCGTGCAGTTGTAGGCCACCGAGCACGGGCCGCCCGAGCGGATGTTGTTGCCCGCCGCATCGTCCACGAGATAGCCCTCGTAGCGGTCCTGCTCGTGGCTGAATTCCACCCCCGCCGTGAGCGTGTGACGCATGCCGTAGAGCTCGAACTTGCCATTCGCCTCGGTCTGGTTCGCGACGCTGTTGGTCGCGTACTTGCCGCTCTTCGCCTGCAGGCTGAGGAGGTTCGAGCTCGCGCTCGTGAGCTGCGGGTTCGTGGCGAGGTAGTCGAGCGTCGAACGGCCGAACATCGTCGTGTTCTTGAGCTTCCACGCATCGTTGAAGCGGTGCTCGACCTTGATCTCGCCCGTGTCGTTTTGCCCGCGCCGATAATCGCGCGCGTTCAGGCCGTAGAACTGGCCGCGATCGGTGGGAATCGGCGTGCCGCCCGTCGAGCGGAACGGCACGCTGAAGTCGGGCATGTCGTAGGTGTTCAGGTGGTAGTAGCTCAGCGTGACCGTGGTCGGCGAATTCAGACCGAACGCGATCGACGGCGCCACGCCCCAGCGCTTGCTGTAGATATCGGTACGGCCCGGCTGGTCGGCGTCGTGGCCCATCGCGTTCAGGCGGATCGCGGTGGTGTCGTTGAGCTTCTGGTTCCAGTCGATGGTCGCGCGGCGGTAGCTGTCCGTGCCAAGGCCGACGCTGCCGTTGATGAAGTTGTCGTTTTGCGGCGTTTTCGTGGTGATGTCGATGCTGCCGCCCACCGAGCCGCGCCCCGCGTACACCGAGTCCGGGCCCTTCACGACGCTGATGTTCTCCACGTCGAAGGTCTCGCGGTTCTGCACGCCCGAGTCGCGCATGCCGTCCACGAAGATCGAGTTGCGCGACTCGAAGCCGCGAATCACGGGACGGTCCGCCGAGGGGTTCGCCGCCGCATCGCCGCCGAGGAAAGTGATGCCTGGCACCGTGCGCAGCGCGTCCTCGAAGGTCGTGACGTTCTTTTCCTTGAGCACTTCCTGCGGGATCACCGTGACCGAGCGCGGCGTGTCGATGAGCGGCGAGGTGAACTTGTACGAGTCGAGCGTTTTCGCCTGCATTTCGGACGGCGCCGACATCACCTTCACGGCGGGCAACGTGGCTTCGGCGGCGGAACTGGCGCTGGTGGACGCGCTCGCGGCCACGGCTGGGCTTGCGTCAGGGCCCGCGGTGGCAGGCGCGGCCGGCGAGGTGGCGGCTGACGCTCCAGGCGCCGCCGACGCCGCAGGCGCGGCCTGGGCGTGAACGGCCGATGCGAAAAAACCGGAGCAATACAAGGCTGCGACGGACGCGACAGCGCGCATCCGCGTCGGGATGTGAACGGACATGGTGAGCGGTTGGGTCGAAAGCGGATACGTCCTGAGCGAACGTCACGCGCCGTCCGCATCAGTGCAATCCTGTGTTTAATCTTATTCGCGAATGCGTATGATTCTCATTTGCTATCGCAATTGTAATTAAACGTTAGATATATGTAAACACTCGTTACGCATACCCAAGGCTTGCTCTGGCGGATTCGCGCCAGCCGCAGCGGCGGAAAAGGTCGTGGCCGCTTCGCCGCGCGCGGCGGGTGCCGGTATGATGTCGGTCCCGCTTCGGGCGCGCAGGGCCGCGTCCGGCTGGCGCCCACCCATCCATTCACGACGACTCAGAGGAAGACCGCCATGACGGCCGCAACCCAATTCGACCAGGTTTCCGTAGTCCGCAAAGCCAACGTCTATTTCGACGGCAAGTGCGTCTCGCACACCGTGCTGTTCGCCGACGGCACGCGCAAGACGCTCGGCGTGATCCTGCCGGGCCAGCTGAACTTCGGCACCGACGCCCCCGAACTGATGGAAGTGCAAGGCGGCCAGTGCCGCATCCGCCTCGACGGCAGCGACGAATGGAAAACCTATGGCGCGGGCGAGTCGTTCTCGGTGCCGGGCAAGAGCCGCTTCGATATCGACGTCATCGAGACGCTCGATTACTGCTGCAGCTATCTGTAAAGCGTACGAGCGCAGCACACAACGCGCACCGCTGGCAGCTTCACAAAGCGCGACACCAGCGGCGCAGATCCATCCTCGCGCCCCCCAGCTTCATTCAGCTTCCGCGGCGGAACCGGCTGGCAAGGGCATGGCAGCATGCTTCGCGGCAGCGAGTGCGGCCGGTGGCAGCAACGGCGGACATATCGCTCTATACAACCGGGTTGGTATGTTCGCCGGTCTGCTCCGCATCCACCAGGCTCCAGTCGTTCGCCGGCTCATAGCCCTGATCACCGAAGTACATCGTTCTCCAGTTCTGCAGTTTCGACATGTCAGACCCGAATCCCGCCACGGAGTCATGTACGAGGTAATCAAAAAAATCAAGTAGCAACTGGCGCGTAGAACCGGATCCCGTAATCAATGAGACGTCCTCGTATGCACGGGCAAGCATTGCTTCACGCATACCAAGAGGCTTTCCGTTGAGCTTTTTCGTCTCGGCATCGGCCGACGCCTGATTGACGGCATTTCCACCTGCTGTAATCCTTGCCAGTTCGAGCTCGACGTCCTTTACGAGATCGTCGTTTCCCGTTTGAGCAAGCATCTGTTTTGCCGTTGGCACACGTGCGCAAGCGGCTTCGTCATTCATCAGTCTGGACAAATGGCTTCGTGCGAGATACAGCAGATAAAGGTGTTGCGCAACCGCCTTTTCCACCGGGCCGGATGCTTGGGCGTACATTTGATAAGCATCGAAACGCGCAGCTGTTCCAGGCGATAGTCGAAACGCGGCTTGAACCTTCGGCGGCAAGCCATTTAACGGCGAAAGTGGAACACCAGCGGCCAATGCGGCTCTGTACATATGCAACAACGGAATCTGACTCAGTTTCTCGTCGTCTTTTAGTGACCGGGTTTGTTCACCCGGAGCGTACCCGCCACCGACGTCAGAATGCACTCCCGGGTAGGCAATTTCGACACAGTTCCGAGGATAGCTCTTCCCATCACGAATTGAATCGAGAGGAAACGAGTCGCGAACCTCATGCGCAGCCACGTAGTGAACACATTGCTCGACCATCGGGGGAATTTTTAGGTTGCTCGCCCAGTCGTAGTGTCCGTCCTTCGGAACAAGCGTCAGGACAGAACTCAAGACTGGGAAAGTGGCGGTGGTCAGAAATTTGACCTGCGGGCTGCGATCCAGCAGTTTGGCACTAGCAGGCAAACCCGTCGACGCAACGGTATCGAATATCCCCACGAAGTACAATCGGATGGGGTACCCCTGATATTGCCAATCATCACCCACGTTGTGGCATTCCCTGGCGAGTCGAACAGCAAAGGCGCGTGCCAATGCTGCCCCTCGGGAGAAACCGAATAGCGCTAAATTGATCATCCGGATCGGATGCTTAGGATTTCTTGCTCGTGCCTTGCCCTTCCGAATTCGATCGTCGAACTGTCGACGGGCCCACTGTAAACGCTTCTCGCCGCCGACTCCGAACGCGAGTCCGGGCTTGGAACAGGTAGGCTCGCCTATTTCTGGAAACGGTGTTCCCAAGCCTGGGATATAAATTCGATATCTTCCTGTGTCGTCATTGCTCGCATCGTGCGTCGAATACAATCTGGAAATATTGCTCTGCTTCCACTTTGGAGTGTCATTATCCAAATTATTACCAGTACCGTCGAAGAAGAATGAGAGCCAGATCGATTGCGAACAATCAGCAGTACCGGGCTTCTTTGCTGGATCGATACACTGCATAGCCACCGCACGTTGCTGACGCTCAAGCAACGATAGAGGTCTCAGGCCTGCTGCCTGTGGAAGTTCAGTATTATCAAGCATATTCTTCCTTTATCGCGCGTATAAATATCGGCTTTCAAGCTTCAACCTGGGCGGCGAAGGACCATCTCGCCCAGATACGGCGGCCTCAATGTGCCCATCCGGATAAAAGTGAATTTCGAGGTAGACGGGATAGGGAGGGATCGAACCAGTCACCTCAACCTTTTCCGTCTTGTACGGCCCGGCTGGCTCGATCATCCTGCGTGGTGGAGTTGTCTCAAGTGCATCCATCTGATATTTGACTTCTACCCAAAACGGTGTCTTGGTGTCGCGATCCATCACAACGCAGCACATCGCCCCCCCTCCACCAGACTTAGATGTACTTAAAAATAAATTCTCTCCTCCAGCACCATTGACAGAGAAATATGCGATTGCTCGATCCGTGTAGTTATATCCCACGATTCCTAACATATACGGCTCATATTTACATCCTGCCATCAATACGCATGAAAAAAGAGAGAAAAAGATCACAAACGCATTAGCTTTCAAGAAATTCATCACTGCCTTCTCTCTCATCGAACATACGGAAATCGGCTTTCAAGCTCCAACCCGGCCATCGAACGACCGTCTCGACCAGAACAACCTGCCATCGGGGGGCCAGGAATCGATCCAAATCCCACAGATCATGACAATCTCGGCACATCGTAGATACGAAAGGCATTCCTCCAGCGCTCACGGTGACGGATACCAATCATCATGATTCGATGCCATGCAAACAAACGCCGGATACAATACCAATCGTGCGAGGCTTGGCATCCAGGCCTCGCAAACGACCAGATAAATTGCATGTGGACAAGGGTTACGCCCGTCGTCGATGCCGACACAACTTGCGACGACAACACATAACCGCTTGCATAGCTCGCAAAGATATCGAGAGTAAGAGGAGACTGGGTCGTCGAGCACAGACGCATGGCTTTCGGGTTCCGGAAAACTACGTGTTCGCATCGAGTACCGTCTCGAAATTCATGCCGCGTTGCTCTTCCCAACCACGGCCGCCCTCTGTTCACGCCTTGTGAGTGACTTGCGCTAGTGACTCGAAATACTAAATTTAACTATCCGACCAAAAAATCACGGCAATGTCCCTCCATCACGAATAGAGATTTGAAATTTACTTTCAGACCAATAGCAAGACTACACTTATTCATACGGATTGTTAACAAACAAAAACGACAAATATCAAACAACAATAAATAAATTCCTCCCGCGTATTCGATCAAGGATTATCCACGCTCTCAATCCAGAGTATAAACTCCATACATACCCTTCATGGCCAAACGAAGGCTGACGTAAGCAGAAGACAATGAAATCATATTCATAATATGGAGTTCGAACGGTTTTATCCGAAGTGAGCTGACGTTTGTTTCGAAGCCGCGGTAGAGAGACGGCCCGCCTACAGCCCTGTAGTCGAATATGAGTGATATCGTCCGGTAACATCCGAAGTATCGTCGGCGACGCGCCATCACCTTGAGACGCAAATCTATCGACACTGGTCTCACCGAACGACTACGTGTCTACAAGTCCAATTTCGAGTCGATCTTTCTTGAACACTTGGCAATTGGCTAGCGGCTCATGAACACGTCGCAATGATTCAGCGCGCGAAGCGCCTCACGCGCCCAGATCGGCCAGCGGATGCACGTCCGCGCGCCACGGCGAGCACAGGAAATGCTGCACGCGCTCCTCGCGCAATTCGGCGAGCGTCGCGGGCGCCCAGCGCGGCTTGCGGTCCTTGTCGACGAGATGCGCTCGCACGCCTTCGCAAAAGTCGCCCTCTTCGATTGCGCGCGCAACGATCCCGAGCTCCATGCGGAAGTTCTCGGCAAGCGTCATCTGACGGCCGCGCAACAACGCCTCGCGCGTGACTTCGAGCATCGTCGGCGAATAATGCGCGAGCGCTTCGAGCGTGGCCTCGAGCCATGCGCGCACGTCCTCGGGCTGCTCGCGTTCGAGGTCGGCGCGCAACGAGCGGACGATCTGCTCGACGCGCGCACGGCGCTCGAAGTGCCGTGCGATCTGCGGCGCGCGCGCGACTAGCGTGCTGGTATCCGCGTCGTAATCCGGCGCGCCGAACACGCCGCGCAGCGCTTCGAGCACGCCGCCATCGAAACTGGCCTGCGCGAGGCGCGCCTCATAGCCGTCGAGCCACTCGCCGGGCACGCAAATATCGGCGAGATGGCAGTGGAGCGCGTCGGCGCCCGTTAGCAGCACGCCGGTCAGCCCCACGTAGAGTTCGGTTTCTACCGGCATCTTCGCGAGAAAATGGGTGGCGCCCACGTCGGGCAACATGCCGATGCGCGTTTCCGGCATCGCGATCTTCGTGCGCGTGGTGGCCACGCGCAGCGCCGCCGCCTGGCCCAAACCCATGCCGCCGCCCATCGTCACGCCGTCGAGCAGCGCGACGAGCGGCTTCTCGAACGTATGCAGCGCGTAGTCGAGCCGGTATTCGTCGACGAAGAACTGTTGCCAGCCGTGTTCGCCCAGGCGCTCGCCCGCGCGCGCAAGACGGTCGATCGCGCGCACGTCGCCGCCCGCGCAGAAGCCCTTCGGGCCCGCGCCTTCGAGCACGAGCGCGACGATGGCGTCGTCGCGGCGCACGCGTTCGAGCAGCACGGCAATCTCGCGCACCATCGCGTGCGAAAGCGCGTTGAGCGCGGCGGGACGGTTCAGCGTGACGATCGCGACGCGATTGACCACGCGGAACAGCACGTCCGGTCCGGCTTCCGGTTGGGTCTGGGCGGAAGCGGGTATTGCGTTCATTGATTAGTTCTCCATTTCAATATGCCAGTGCGGCTTGCGCTTCTCGAGGAAGGCATTCACGCCTTCGCGCTGATTGGGCGAATCGAACAGGTCGACGAAGCGCTCGCGCTCTACCGCGAGCGCCGCGCCGCGCGGCACGCCGTTGCGCGCCTGATGGATGAGCGCTTTGCTGAACGAGACGGCCTGCGGGCTCAGCGTCGCCACGCGCGCGGCCATCGCGAGCGCGGCCGCGCGCGCGCCGCCCTGCTCAACCACTTCTTCGACGAGACCGATGCGCAGCGCCGTGGCGGCATCCACGCGCTCGCCGGTCAGAATGATGCGCTTGGCCCAGCCCTCGCCCACGAGCCAGGGCAGCGTCTGCGTGCCGCAGCCGCACGGCAGCAGGCCCACGGCGGGCTCGGGCAGCGCGAGTTGCGCATGCGCCTCGGCGATGCGGATATCGCAGGCGAGCGCGCATTCGAGCCCGCCGCCCATCGCATAGCCGTTGATCGCGGCGATCACCACGGGCCGTGCGTTCTGCAGCGTCTCGAACGCGGCGCCGAATGCCGAGGCCGCCGTGCGCGCGACCTCGCGGTCGCCCGTGGCGAATGCGTTCAGGTCGGCGCCCGCGCTGAAGAATTTCGGGCCGCTGCCGGTGATGACGATGGCGCGCACTTTCGCCTCGCGATTGAACGCCTCGATCACCTCCCGCAACTGGCACAGGCCATCGACGGTAAAGGCATTCGCGGGCGGGCGCGCGAGCGTGACGAAGGCCACCGCGCCGTCGTGCGCGTATTCGAATTCGATCATTTCGGACTCCGTCCGGATTTCAACGCAGCTCGGGGAAATCTTCTTCCCAGTACTCATCGGGCTGGCGCGCAGGTTCATCGGTGCGCTCCATTTCCCGGCGGCGCAGCTCGACGCGGCGAATCTTGCCGGAAATGGTCTTCGGCAAGTCGCTGAACTGAAGCCGGCGAATGCGCTTGTACGGCGCGAGCTTTTCGCGCGAGAAGCGGAACACTTCGCGGGCGAGATCGGGCCCGGCCTCGTAGCCCTGGCGCACGATCACGAACGCTTTGGGCACGGAGAGCCGCAGCGGGTCGGGGCTCGGCACGACGGCCGCCTCGGCAATCGCCTCGTGCTCGATCAGCACGCTCTCCAGCTCGAACGGGCTCAGGCGGTAATCGGACGACTTGAACACGTCGTCGGCGCGGCCCACGTAGACGAAGTAGCCGTCGTCGCGACGCAGCGCCACGTCGGACGTATGGTAGTAGCCGTTGCGCGTCGCATACTCCGTGGCCTTGGCGTTGTTCGCGTAGCCCGTCATCAGGCCGAGCGGACGCTGCGCGAGCGGCAGCGCGATTTCGCCTTCGCTCACGGGCTGATCCTCGGGATCGACGAGCTCGACGCGGTAGCCCGGCAACGGCCGGCCCATCGCGCCGGCCACCACGGGCTGGCCCGGCGAATTGCCGATCTGGCAGGTGGTTTCGGTCTGGCCGTAGCCGTCGCGAATCGTGATGTCCCACGCGTGACGCACGCGCTCGATGATCTCGGGATTGAGCGGCTCGCCCGCGCCCACGATCTCGCGCAGCTTCACCGCGTAGCTCGCGAGCGGCTCCTGCACGAGCATGCGCCACACGGTGGGCGGCGCGCACAGCGTGGTCACGCCGCATTGCACGATCGCATCGAGCGTATCTTTCGGCACGAAGCGCGCGTAGTTGTAAACGAACACGCAGGCCTGCGCATTCCACGGCGCGAAGAAGCAGCTCCATGCGTGCTTGGCCCAGCCCGGCGAGCTGATGTTCCAGTGCACGTCGCCGGGCACGAGGCCGATCCAGTACATCGTGGAAAGATGCCCCACCGGATAGCTCTGATGCGTGTGCTCGACGAGCTTCGGCTTCGAAGTCGTGCCCGAGGTGAAATAGAGCAGCAGCGGGTCGCTCGCGCGCGTCGGGCCATCGGGCGCGAATGCGGCGTCCGCTTCGTAAGCGCGCGAGAGGTCGACCCAGCCTTCGCGCGACGCACCCACCGCGATGCGCTTCACGCTCGCATCGAGCGCGTCGAATTTCGCGAGTTCCGCCGCATCGACCACCACGAAGCGCGCGCCGCCCGCCTCCACGCGCTCGCGCACGTCGTCGGGAGAGAGCTGCGTGGTGGCGGGCAGCACCACGGCGCCCAGCTTCATCGCCGCCAGCATCACGTCCCACAGTTCGACGCGGTTGGGCAGCATCAGGAGCAGACGATCGCCGCGGCCCACGCCTGCTTTGCGCAGGAAATTCGCCATGCGCGAAGAGCGCTCGGACATCTGCGCGAACGAATAGCGCGTGCCCCCGTTCGCGAGGTCGTCGACGATCCACAATGCCGGGTTGTCGTTGCCGCGCGCCATCGCGTCGAAATAGTCTAGCGCCCAGTTGAACGTATCCAGCTGGGGCCACGCGAAGTCCTCGTACGCACGCGCATAGTCGGTGCGATGACGCAGCAGCAAGTCGCGTGCGTCGATGAAGGCCTGCGCGGAAGGGGTGAACCCGGTCATCGTCGTCTCCTGATTGAATCGCGGCGCATATGCGCGCTCTCTTATCGATGCATCGAATACTTCGTCATCCTTTCTTATAGCTGCCGCGCGATCACCATGCGCTGCACTTCGCTCGTGCCTTCGTAGATCTGCGTGATGCGCGCGTCGCGGTAATGGCGCTCCACTGGGTAGTCGTTCAGGAAGCCATAACCGCCGTGAATCTGGATCGCGTGCGAGCACACTTCCTCGGCCATTTCGGAAGCATAGAGCTTGGCCTGCGAGGCCTCGGAGAGACACGGCTTGCCGAGCGTACGCAGCTTCGCCGCATGATGCACGAGATGGCGCGCGGCGTTGATACGCACCTGCATGTCGGCGAGCATGTTCGCCACGCTCTGATGGCGAATCAGCGGTTCGCCGAACTGTACGCGCCCGTGAGCATACGCGCGCGCCGCGTCGAACGCCGCGCGTGCGATGCCGAGCGCCTGCGCCGCGATGCCGATGCGTCCGCCTTCGAGATTCGAGAGCGCGATCTTGAGGCCCTCGCCGCGCTGGCCGAGCAGGTTCGCCTCGGGAATCGCGCAATCGACGAACGAGATCGGGCAGGTGTCCGAGGCGCGAATGCCCATCTTCTTCTCGGGCGGCCCCACGTTGAAGCCCGGCGTATCGGTGGGCACCACGAAGGCCGAGATGCCGCGCTTGCCCGCGTCCGGATCGGTCACCGCGAACACGATCGCGAGACTCGCGCGCGAGCCGTTCGTCACGAACTGCTTGTTGCCGTTGAGCACCCACTTGCCGTCGCGCAACTCGGCGCGCGTGCGCAGGTTGTTGGCCTCGGAGCCGGCTTGCGGCTCGGTCAGGCAGAACGCGCCGATCATCTCGCCGCTCGCGAGCTTCGCGAGCCAGCGGTCCTTCTGCGCGTCGGTGCCATATTGCAGGATCGGCCCGCAGCCCACCGAGTTGTGCACGCTCACGAGCGTCGCACACGAGGCGCAGCCCGCGGCGATTTCCTCCATCGCGAGCGCATAGGCCACGTAGTCGGTATAGGAGCCGCCCTGCTCCTGCGGCACGATCATGCCGAGAAAGCCCAGCTCGCCCAGTTGCGCGACCACCTCGTCGGGCAGCTTGCCGTCGCGGTCCCATTGCGCCGCATTGGGCGCGAGGCGCTCGGTCGAGAAGTCGCGCGCGGCGTCACGAATCATGCGCTGGTCGTCGGTATAGAACTCGTCCATCTGTGTCCCCTTCCTGTCTCGCCTGCGCACCCGCATCGCATGGCGGGCGCGCCTGTCCTTGAACTGTCGCCCCACGCGGCCGCGGCCGCAAGGTCTACGAAAAGTTTAGGCATCCGCGCCCCCGCATTCGATGCCCGCCACGATCAAAATCACTGAGCGAATTTGCCATAATATCTTCTATACCCCCACTGGAGGCCGATCCTTGCAGCCGGAACAAACCAGCAAAGTGAGCGAAAAAGGCACGATCGCGATGAGCCTCGTGCGCGAGACGCTCTCGCTCGCGCAGGCGCGCGGGCTCGACGTGGTGCCCATCGTCGAAGCGGCGGGCATCGCGGCAAGCGCGCTCGATGCGCCGCATGCGCGCGTGAGCGCCGCGCAGTACGGCGCGCTGTGGTCGGGCATCGCCCGCGCGCTCGACGACGAATTCTTCGGCCAGGACTCGCACGCCATGAAGAGCGGGAGCTTCATCGCCATGACGCACGCGGCGCTCGGCGCGCACACGGGCCGCCAGGCGCTGCAGCGCACCGTGCACTTCATGCGCCTCGTGCTCGACGACCTGGCGGGCGAAATCGACATCGACGCGGCGCGCGTGCGCGTCGCCTTCCGCCAGCGCGCGGGTACGCCCATGCCGGCGATGTTCGCCTACGCCACATGGTTCATCCTGGTCTACGGGCTGCTGTGCTGGCTCGTCGGGCGGCGCATTCCGGTGGTCGCCGCGCGCTTTCGCTGCCCCGCGCCGGCCGACGCGCACGAGTACCAGATCATGATCTGCGAGGACATGGCCTTCGATCAGCCCGACTCGTGGTTCGACCTCGCGCCCGCGTTTCTCGACTTGCCCGTGATGCAGACCGCCGCTTCCGCGCGCGCCTTCCTGCGTAACGCGCCCGGCAATTTCGTCGTGAAGTATCGCAATCCGGGCTCGTTCGCGGCGCGCGTACGGCGCGCGCTGCGCAGCTTGCCGGCGCACGCATGGCCGGACGCCGACGCCATCGCGCAGCGCCTGAACGTCGCGAGCGCGACGCTGCGCCGACGCCTGCGCCAGGAAGGGCACAGTTGCCAGTCGATCAAGGACGAGCTGCGCCGCGATCTCGCGCTCGAGGCCTTGCAGGATCCGGCGCGCTCGGTCGCCGATGTCGCGGCCGCCGTGGGCTTCGCGGAGCCGAGCGCGTTTCATCGCGCGTTTCGCAAATGGACCGGCCTGCGTCCCGCGGAGTACCGGCAGATGCGCGGACGGCAGACGGCGAAGGCGCGGTGAACGCAATTATCCAGTTGCAAACCTTTCAGTTAGCGAAATAACGCCTAAAATTCAAAGGGTTATCCCTAGTACGAAAGGCGTTGCCATGAACCTTCTTTCGCGTGTAGCCACGGCCCTGGTGGCCGTGGCGTGCTGCGTCGCTTCGGCGAGCGCGCTGGCCCAGCCGTACAACCCATCGGTTCCGCTGACGCGCGCCCAGGTGCTCGCGGACCTCGCTGCATGGCGTGCGGCGGGCTACGATCCGCTCGACTGGATCCACTACCCCGAGAACGCCCAGCGCGCGGCCGCCATCGTCGCGCAACGGCGCGAATCGGGCGCGCTGCCGCAATCGGCGCAGTAAGCGCGGCACGCTGAAGACCCTCCCTTGAGCGGGAGCGTCGATCCGCCCGCACGGGCGGACCGATGCTCCCGCTTTGTGTTTTTGCCGCGCGCAGGCCCGCGCGTCGCCCCGCCCCATGACGCACCGCACACTGTTGCGGCCGTTCCACGTTCGCTCAGGCTTTTCTGTGTTTGCCGGACAATTGTTTAAAATCCCGCCCGTAGCCGCGCGAACCGGCCTTGGCGACGCCCGCGTCGCCCGTCCGCGCCAAGCGCCAAGCCCCACAACAAATCAACCCGCACGACTCTCAAGGGCCCGACCTTCATGGACGCCATCAAACGCTATTTCGGATTCGAAGAAGCAGGCACCAACCTGCGCACCGAAGTGCTCGCCGGTTTCACCACCTTCCTCACGATGGCGTACATCATCTTCGTGAACCCGGCGATTCTCGGCGACGCCGGCATGCCCAAGGACGCCGTCTTCGTCGCCACCTGCCTCGTCTCGGCGCTGGCGTCGATCATCATGGGCCTCTACGCGAACTACCCGATCGCGCTCGCCCCCGGCATGGGCCTGAACGCGTACTTCGCCTACGCCGTGGTCAAGGGCATGGGCTTCACGTGGGAGGCGGCGCTCGGCGCGGTGTTCATCTCCGGGTGCCTGTTCTTCGTGGTCACGCTGCTGCGCGTGCGCGAGGCGATCATCAACGGGATTCCGCATTCGCTGCGGGTCGCGATCACCTCGGGTATCGGCCTCTTCCTCGCGATCATCTCGCTCAAGACCTCGGGCGTGATCGTCGGCAGCCAGGCCACGCTCGTCGAGCTCGGCAACCTGCACGACCCGCACACGCTGCTCGCGATCATCGGCTTTTTCGTCATCGTGACGCTCGACGTGCTCAAGGTGCGCGGCGCGATCCTGATCGGCATCGTGGGCGTGACGATCCTCTCGTTCTTCTTCGGCGGCAACCAGTTCCACGGCATCTTCTCGGCGCCGCCCTCGATCGCGCCGACCTTCGCGCATCTCGATATCAAGGGCGCGCTTTCGACCGGCATCCTGAACGTGGTGCTCGTGTTCTTCCTCGTCGAG
>Ga0164242_10002727_pt1 | contig 20371 bp, 19 predicted proteins | sample OricomgcompostMG_FD_108783 | JGI IMG/M metagenome (GOLD analysis project Ga0164242, IMG submission 108783) | Miracle-Growth compost microbial communities from Emeryville, California, USA - Original compost - Miracle growth compost (MG) ... | reverse complement strand
GGGGGAGATTTACCACTTCAACGCTATTCAACAAGCCCGTGAGTTTTTTTGCCCGCGTTTACCTTTGCAGAGCTGATCAAAGATTTCTCATAACTTGAGTCGCATTTTTTGAAATCCTCGCTGGCGCAGTGATTTCAGTCGCAGCTTATCTTCTCTAGCTTCACTACTTCTACCAATCGCGGGTGGCAGTCCCGGAGGTCGTCGTACAGCCCAATGACCGTCTGCGGCCAGGACATATTGGGGCAGTTTTTTTTGGATATGACTGTATCCAACCTCTATAACTGTTTAGCATCAATCGTATTTATACATCATCCCATTGACGAATGACATGAGACTCCCCTAATGCTCCCTTGAGCACCAGCACCAAGTCATCAATGGTAGATAAAAACTTGAGATACGACGACACAGCAACGCAATACCGCCGGTAATTCTCATTCCGCACCAGCGTTGTGCTCAACATGGCATTACGGTGCTGTGCGTACCACGAGTCGAAGAATCTGCGGACGAGTGGTGCGGGTAACCTCTCTGGTAGAGGTGAGCCAGTCCTCAGAGACTGCTCAAGGATACCCAGAACAGCCATGATATCTCCAATGGAGCGATCGTCCAAGATGCCAACTGTGTGAATGAGTCGATCCTGAAGTTCCTGGGGGAGAGAAGTAGAGAGGTCGAGAAGCCGCCCCAGCGCCTGATTCATGTACTGGCATTGTTCTTGTGTCTCTCTGAGGACCTTTTGATCGAACGGTCCGAAGCTGAGCTCAACTTTCAGTAGGCTGATTGCTCCGTTTAGTGAGAGCAGCGTCTCTGCTATCTCGAGGGATATCTGCTTTGCCACAGCGCCAAGCGGGCTGTTCTGATCTGTCCGGCCCCAGTGCGAAAGTAGGAAAGCGTAGTGATCTGACAGAGTCCGCAACGTATTTTCCAATGTCTTGCGCACATGCTTGGTTGCCGAAGGGGGCCTTGGGAACAGCTGGACAACGAATGCAGCGACGAAGCCTAAGAGGACGGTGACCAAACGTTTCCAAAATGCCTCGTAACCTTGTCCTGGGAGTCCGTACTGCTGGATGTGGTGCTGATCGTAGCTGAAGCCGACTACGAGAGCAAAGGTGGCTCCCGACATGATGCTCGCTTGGGCAAAAGGTGGTGGCAGGAAAATACGCCACCAAACGAGTATCACAGTCATGACGGCCGTTATAGCCCCCATGCCATACGGGTTGCCTGGGCCGTGGCCGGACCCGATATACCAGGCCACCATACCCATGACACCGCCAATCACCGTGCCTAGTGCTCGAGAGACGACGGAGAAGGTGAAGTCGGCCATGTACACGAGCAGACAAGTCTGAGCGCTGATGACGCCCCAGATTCCTTTCTCGCGATAGAAGAAACCAGCAGAGTGCGGGACTGCCGCGGGGATGGACATCGCGATGGTCACGACGACCATGCGGAGTGAATACATGCCAGCAGGGTTGGTGAGCCACCTGAACGTACTGACGATAGCGCGACTCAAGGGGCTCCTCCGTAAGCCGTAATATCCTTGGCTGAAGCGTAGGCGCCGGTGAGCCTCCTTGGTCTGCTCCTGACGCGCAGCAGGATCCGCGAGAGAGTCCGGATCGTCGGCGGCGGCGGTCGTGGTGCCGGAAACAGGGACAGAAAGCCTCCCGTTTAACAGCCAGGAGACGGCGTACTGAAGACGGGAGGGGACCCAGATGCGGTGGACCGTTCGCGTTTTAGTAAGCAATAGAACATGCTCTAGCAAGTTCTCCATCGCCGCTGCCGTGCCCAGTATGCGCTCTTCAATGACCATGGAAATGACTATCCCTTGTAGCGAGGGAGGGCTGAGACTTTCGGAAAGCTTTAGTAGGCCGTCCTCATCGAAGAGATCTGCATGACTCTCCAGGACGCCTTCAGTACTGTTTGTGACGCAGGCCACTGTAGCAGAGCGCAGCGTGGCCAACAAGTCTTGCAGCTCGCGGGCCAACTCGTCGTACATCTGCTGTGAAGGTATGCCGATCCATCGGCAAGTATTAACGGTGTGGATGCACTGCGCGACCAGCTTGATGGACTGCGAGCAAAGCTGCAGGACTTCAGTAGTAGTGCCCTGCAGCGCCTCTAATGCGCGAGCGCGCATCGCTCCCTGCTCGGGACTCCTGAGAGCGTCCATCAGGTCTGCACTTTCAAGCAACTGCCGACTGCCAATTCCACGCCCGTGTTTTTCAGAAGCTGCTCCCTCGCCCGCGTCTTGGGCTGTTTTCTGCATCCCCAACTTTTCCTCTTTCTGCGTAGCCGTTATCCTGTCAATGTGAAGGTCGAGCAGGGACAGGCTCGCAAGCATGGCCTCCCGGACCCAGACCTGCAACCCCTTGACATCATTTGCGTTCCAGCGGCCGCGTGAAAAGTCGAGAGGGAGAAAAGTAACGGCCGGCCCCATAGATTTGTAGGCAGCAATCATCCTGGCCTTGGTGGCTCTCAGCTGGTCCGGCTGCAATGTTTGGTTTGCTAGACGTTTCCGAGTCGAGTCCAGCGACGCCTCCGTCATGCGAATGAGCTTCTCCATCTTGTCAAGCACTACGTACGAAGTTGACTGCGGAAACATGAGGAGGCAGCATGCGGCGCCCAGCCCAATGCCTATAGCACCCGGCTCGACCAGGACCGACGGTAGGGTATTGGAGAAGGTCGGTAGCGTCGGTCCAAATAGCAAGAAGATGTCGATAACAATGGTGCCAAAGATCTGCGTCAGAACTAACTTGGCGTTACTGCACCGCAGACGGGCCATCACGTATATAAATGCGCAGCACATGACGTAGAATACCACTGTTACACGAGCATCGAGCATGAAGCCGTCATGGACAAGCTTTTGCGCCTCCCAGGCCACGCTCTGGCCGGATTGCTGGGCTTGCACGGCTGCCTGCTGCTGTAGGGCCTGGATCATCGCCTGCGTCTCTGAGGCTGGTCGCGCGGCTAATGCCGCTTTCATCGCAAGTAGCCCCCAAGCCCATGCGAGGCACATACCTAGGAGGAGAGAGAGAGAGGCGAGTAGATAGACAAACAAAATGCTGGCCGGTGGTACGATGTACAGCAGCAGCGCGCCGAAAAAAGTGGCGATACCGATGCTGTTGAGCGCAGGGCTGATGAAGACGAGTATGGTTGCAATCCATGTTGCCACCCAGCAGCGGAAGAGGATCTTGAGATCATGACCGTTGAAATGATCTAGCCATGTTGGCAGTTTCCACTGTCGTCGTCGCCGCCGCGGAGGCTCTTCATATTTCGAGGCATCTCCTTGGTCTTGGCGGTTAGCTGCATGCTCTTGAGAGTCCGAAGCATGGTCGTCTCCGGGCATGCTTTGAATTGCTTGGCCTGGAGAACCAGTCTGATAGGATGGAGGGATGAGGCGGGGACGGTGTGTCGATATTTTTGAAACTAGCCAGTGTTGCCGATTTTCTCCCCATCGAGGCCCAAAAACTACGTCACCGTCAGACATCAATGGTGGTGCCCAGGCTAATTATTGCCGAGGCGCAAGATATACTTTGAAAGCATAACTCCCCACATGCATCTACATGACTAAGCGTAGTGTCGCGATACTGGTCGCTAATATTATCAACCACGACCCAGCGGCATTTTACGACTGCATCACTTTCTTCAACCCGGAGAAGGCTCTGGCCATAAGTGATCTCATCAACGGTAAATTCGGGCTGATCGAGGCCGTTGACAGTGGGAGATCGTGGGCGCGCTGGTGGATCCGGCTGGGATGCCGGATGGCTTGAGCGGTGAAGCTGGCTCTGCAGCGAGCGGAACATGTCTTACCACCGGTCCGGGATCAAGTGCGTATTTTGCTTCTGGGGGTGTGGATCCTGAGCGGGTTTTCCGGAGTGTTGACTGGGGTCATGTCTGGGAAGGGAGCGAGACGCCAATCTCCGGCGGCGATGCAGCCAAGGTCTTCTCGGTACAAATCTAAGATGAGAAACATGAGATTGAGGTGGGTGGTGATTACACAGTGCCAAATGGGACAACATAAACCAATGCGGCATGGTCTGAAGATGGCGAAGCAAGTTGGGCTGCAGCGACTAAGTTACTCGGTGGTTATTAGATCTGGAAGTTTGTGGGTTCCGGGTCGGTGTAGCGTCGCTATCGCTGTTGGGCCCACGGGATCGGGCATGACAGTTGATGGGGCTCGGTATGGCTGAAATCCGAAAAAGGCATCCACAGAGTGGAAAAGGGGCGTCCACCGAGCGGAGCTCTTTGTATTTAGTAGAACGTTTTGTCACGAGCTTCAACTTCAACGTATCAAGCTAGTATCAGAAGAACCAGCCAATTTGACTAAGGAGTTTAAGGTGAGGAAGAAAAGTAGGCTATATTGCGTTACGCGATGATTCTATTCAAGACTGTTTTCTCCTAGGTATGAATGGGATTTGTCTAGGCTTTTAAAGGTAAGAAGAGGGATTGTTTTGCTGCTTAGGTTAACCAAGCTAGGTTTCCGTCATTTCAGAATACTGCCCTAAGTTGCCACCCCGTAGATAGAACCCTTACAGAAGCACACAAGGAAAGGCAAGCTAGATATGAGAAGCTAGAAAACAAGATCAACGCAACCCATCCTCCATTTCCCAACAATGCGCCACCGACTGGGATACTAGTAAGGGTACCGAAGCTAGCTGATATCATCGCTATAGACAGAAACCGCCCATAATCCCGGGTATCGCACAACTGGCCCACGCATACGGGCACCAATCCAACATTGCTCCCGCTCGCAAACCCCAAAAGAACGGCGAAAGCGGTCAAAATCGGCTTTGAATCCCCCGCTGGAAGCCACAACCCAAAAACCGTCACCGCGCAGAGTCCGACGCTTAGGATGAGGACGTTAAATCTTCCCATGTAATCCGACAAAATTCCCGGAATGATCCTCCCGGCGGTGCTCCCCGCGTTGAGCAGGGCTATTAGCGTGTAGCTCGCCTTGGTATCTTGCCCATGGCTTGTAGCGTAGGAGACGATGTACGTCATCGGGATTAGGACACCGTACTCGATGAAGAAAATAGCAAGGCAGAGAAGAGTAAAATTGATATTGAGAAACACGGTCAAGTCGGGCCGCAGGGAAGCTGGACTATCACGCGGAGGTAAGCGCGAGCGAATGAGGATATTGGACGGCACCGAGAGGCCGAGCAGGATGAACCCGACCACGCGTGCACTCCAAGCAAAGCCGACACTTGGTATGAGGGACCGCAGCAGGATCGGGAAGAGGACGCCGCCGATACCTCCGGCCGTGGTTGCTAGACCCGTTGCAAGTCCTCTCCGGGCGTCGAAGAAGTGCGCGATAGCACCTAGTGCTGGGCTGTTGAGAAGGGCACCGCCTAGTCCTCCTACGCCCGCAAACGCAAGAATGATTTGATAATACTCTGTTTAGATAAGTTTTTAGCTTTTGCATTTGCTGTCCTCTTCCTCTTGCTCTACCCCGGGAGGAAGGTGGTATTTGCTATATTTATATTTGCTCACCTGAAGATATACTTAGTAAAAACATACTAGCAGTCAAAAGAAGGCTCCCAGCAGCCACTAAAAGGCGGGGGCCGTGGCGATCGAACACCGGCCCGACCAAAATCCCAACAAAGTACACGATAAAAAGGTACAAGGAGAATATCCAACCGATCTCCGAGGCCGTGTAGTCTCTGAGCTGGTTCTCGGAGAAGTATGACTGGAAGACAGCAGCAGTATTGATGACTCCAAATACGCACATCATAGCACAGAACGATCCGAAAACGACTAACCAACCCTCTCTACCACCTTCGGGGTAGTCGAGCTCCCGGGGGGGAGGTGTAGTAGCAATCCGGATTCCATCCGAGACATCGTTGCTTGGCGCATTGTCTTGTCCAGGAGGAGCCAACGTTTTACCGAGACCAAACTGCGCATCCACGGTGAATACACCTTTAATCTCTGTTTTCCGGAAAGGTTCCATGGCCGTTTGGCCAAGGGACAAATTGAGGAGCTAGCTAACGCGTTTCATTCATGGAAAATATAGTGCGTGAACGCATGTCCAGTGTCGTTAAAAGTTTATAATTTCGTGGGAAATTCTAATGGGCAAGGCTAAGACGAAGGTCGCAGAGACGAAGTTCAGTCAACTTAAAGCTTGTTTTGTCGTCGAGAGGGTTATGGCTGCTTACATAACTAGGTACTCCTAGGATGGCAGTGGATGGCAAGGATGGTTGCTGAGGCAGCGCACGGGCCATTGAAAATGGAAGGGAAATTCAAGGCACCTCAGCCACTGGAATTACCTCGTGTGTTTGCGGCGTTGGGGGGGGGATGGTGCAAGGGCAGCAGCCAGCCACCTCGATTTGCCCTGCGTCTATCCGTCGAAGCAAAGAAGTAAAACGTCATTGTGGCTTCATCCTACCATTCCTCTTTTCATCAGCATTGCGATTCTCGATTCACAGATTATCAGGAACATCTTGCATCGCTAAATCCCCTGACCCTGCCGATCACCGACGTCATTTGCCCAGGGACTAGTTCAGGTCCGCACTCCCGTCAAATCGACAGCGCGGCGCACCATTCAGAGACGGCCTGGCGATAAGAGGGGAAATTTGCGAATAGCTGTTCGAGCTGTCGCATCTATCGTGTTACCGCGTTTGTCCCTCCCCTCCAGCTCTACCACCAAGACAACACCGCAGCTACTACCCCGCCGCACCTGCCACAACCCTCTTCCATCCTCCCGTCGTACACCCCAAGCAGGGACAAAACTCCCGCAAGACAGCCTGATCTAGACCCATCGTCGCGACGAGGAGCGCCCTTGCGCCGACCGAGGATGCTGTTCGCCATCTTCTTCGCCTTTTGGCGCTTCATGCAGATTCTCACTCTGGTAAGCCTGGCACTCTCACTAAACGCTTCCTCCTTTTGCTGGGGGGTGCAACTTGCGATGCAACAAATGCTGACCAACCTGTTGCTCCGATCTCTAGATTCCAACCATGGGCATGTTGAGCTACTTCGTGCACGTCTCCACCACCAACAACGTCCTGACACCGAACTACATCGTTATCCTCTTTATCGTCTCGGTGCTGGGCCTCGTCTGGGCTTTGTTCACCCTCTTCAGCTACCATCGGAGCAGCTCCAATGCGCGCTTCGTTGGGCTGATCGACCTGGGTTTCCTCGGCGCCTTTATCGCCGCTGTATACTACCTGAGGTTCATCACTGGCGCCGACTGCACCCACATCGTCCCGGGCTCCACATGGGACGTCAGTTTCGGGATCTTCGGGTCCGCCCATATTACTGGCTTCCACATCAGCGCGAACAAAACCTGTGCTATGCTCAAGGCCTGCTTCGCATTCGGCATCATGAACTGTATCTTCTTCGCTTTCACCGCAGTTCTCGCCTGGTTCCACGGCGACCACTCCGAGAAGGAGCGGTCCCGTCACGAATCGCGTCATCGCCGCTCCAACAGCGCCCACCACCATCGACACCGCAGCGGGAGCCATCACGGAAGCCATAGGAGTTCGCGCTCACACTCGCACTCGCACTCCCGCGTATATGTATAGGCCCCGCGCGGGGGTGGGGGGTGGAAGGGCCGGCGTTATACGAGCCTGGTGTGCCAGGGGGCGGCCCACTGGGGCTGGAGCATGGTCAACTTTCAAGTCGTACCTCTGCTCCCGCATTGGCGGCATAGATAATTTCTAATGCCGAATTGGGGAACTGGAAAGGGTAGGTAGGTTATTTAGAGGGATCCTGCCAGGATGTGACGCGACGACTATCACGGCTGCGATGACGTCGAGCAATGCACTCGGCACTTATGACTGCCCAGGGTGTTCAATGGCTTTTTTTTTTTCGTCTTCTGATATTCAGGGCATTTAGCCTAGTCATTTTCTGTCACGAGTGGCTGGATGGGAGAGCTTTGGCTCACGATATACTCTGATTCAGAGTTCATATTACTGTAAATAGGCAGACAGTTGTCATAGCCCAAAGCAAAACAACATAATTTACGACAAATACTCAATGCTGGCTTGGTACTTTGCTGAGGTGCCTGCCTATCAGGCTATCACACAACAGGATCCCCTATAACGGGCCACTCTGGGGAATTCTCGCGTGATTCATGACAGGAATGGCTGCAGGGCTCTCTAGCACTATCGGTGGACGAACGAGGTAGCAGTAATAGGGGCCATAAGTATTCCACAACATCTGCTCGTCACTTCCACGCTAGGATCTCGCTCTGCACGGCGATGTACCATGCGTCCTCTGTATCTACCCACTGCCTGAGCGTTCTCTTCGTCTCCTCGATCTCCTCATCAGCAATGCCGGCCTTGATCCAGCTCTGACGATACGTATCCTTCTCGTCCAGCCGGCCCAACAAGCCCGTGGCTAGGAACTTCCTGGCCTCGGGGGATGAATAAACCGTCGTTCCTGCTCCGATGTGTACCCGACCGCTCGGTACCTCCCCGCGGCCGCCGTCGACGTCGAACCCCGCAGCCTTCAGCAGCGCCGGTAGGCTCGCACCCACGAAGTCGGGGACCCCCATTCCACGGAGTAACCTTGGGTTGTACATCTGGTCCAGGCCTAGGCGCCGGGGATACCAGTGAATCTCCGCCACGTCGCGACTGGCGAGGATGCCACCAGGTCGCAGGACCCTACGCATCTCCCGCAGGGCTCGGAGAGGTAGGTCCGGCGGGGCTAAATGTGGGAGCAGCTGTGACGAGTAGACGACGTCAAACGTGTCGTCGGGCCACGGCAACCCGGCTAGGATGTCGGCGACCTGGAAGGAGGTTTCGCCTCCCCCGCCGCTGCCGAGGGCGCCGTCCTCCCTGAGGTTGGCGAGGTGCGCCCTCGCATTGTCAAGAACCGACTCGGAGAGGTCTACGCCGATGACGGAGCCGTTAGGCGTGTGCGCGGCGAAACCTGCCGTGATTGTGCCCGGCCCGCATCCTACGTCGAGTATTTTGTCGGTTGGCTTGATGTAGGGGAGGAGGAATGCCGCGTCTGAGTGGACAGTCCGCGAGGCATGACTAGAGATGGTGGAAGCAGAATACCCCTGCTTATAGTTTGTTCCACTTTCTGCCATGATGCTTCATTCAATAAGTTACCTGACTCGACTAAACGGGCACTTGACGCGTGACGATGATGGCTATCTCGCCGCCTTTTATGTGTGGAGGGTCGACCGTGGGGACTTGGCTTGCCCCGCCCGGCCCGGGCCCGGTTTTCCGCCGGGCCCTTTGGGCCAGCGTGGCCAGGTAGTTCCTTAGTTGCTGGCGTACGTAGAGGTTACTAAAGCGCATTGTATTCTTGTGTCATCTAGAGTTCGCCGTCTAACAAGCAAATAATTAGGTGTGGCAGCAACATGACAATCTTTCCAGTCTTTACAACACCGCCAACTCCGGCCAGCCATACTAGATTCCACCCCCAATTGCAAACTCCTGGGCTTCAGCAGCCTCGACTCTCCACCGTCAACCTCCTCCCTAGCACAGGGGGAAACAGGAAGCACCGGGGTGCTACAAGGCTTCAATCGCCCCTAGTAAGACCTCGACGCTCTGCTCGCTAAACTCTTCCGCCTCCCCATCTTTCCCAGGCTCACCGCGCAGCAGACTTGCAACATCGCTCAAGACGCCCAGCGGTATGTAGCAGCCGGTCTTTGCTAGCTCCAAACTCTCCTTGAGCCGGCTGGTGTGTTCCCATTCGCGTGCAGCCACTTCGGCACGCTCGATGACTTTGTTGGGGATGCCGCACATTGCAGCACAGTGCATGCCAAATGATCCTTCCGCGACACCGTCTTCCAACTTGTATAGGAATGTGATCCTCCGATTCTCTTCATCCACGTGTATCTGCATGCGTCGGGCCCGGATTTCGGGGTGGTTCTAGAACTCGGTTGCGAGACTGTGATAATGGGTGGCGAAGAAGCCGACGCATCCAATGTGGGAGGCAACATGGTGAAGAACAGCCTGAGCCACGGCGACACCGTCGTAGGACGACGTGCCCCGACCAAGCTCATCCAGGATGACGAGGGAGCGTGGAGTGGCCTCCGACAGAATCTTCTTCGTTTCGGACAATTCAACGAAGAACGTGCTTTGAGCGGCAAAGATGTTATCGTTTGCACCGAGTCGGGACATGATGCGGTCAATGGGCGTCAAACGAGCAGAGACAGCGGGTACGTAGCAGCCCATCTGCGCCATGATCACCGCAATACAAGACTATATTGGTATTAGCTAGCTGTGATCGCAAGGCATGCGTCATTGGGACTTACCATTCGGAGGATTGTAGACTTCCCGGCAGCGTTGGCACCCGTTAAAAGGTTTATCTTTGCCTCATCACCACCTAACGTGACATCGTTCGGAATGAAGTCGGCGACGGTATTGAGCATGCACGGGTGGCGAAGCTCTTCGAAGTTGACGACGCTTCGTTCGTCATCGACAAACACTGGACGGCAGCTGGGCTCGCCCAGAGCCGAAGACGACTTAGCTAGACTGATGAGGCAGTCAAGCTGAGCAATGATGCGGATCGCCTGCAGCCAGACCTCGTAATCCGTGTCGAAGCGCTTAAAGAACCGAGAAGCCACTTCTTTCACGATTTGAGAGTGCGTCTCCTCGGCCTCTTGGAGCTCCCGGACAAGATCCTCGAGCTCTCTAAAGTAGTAGCGTTTGACGGCAGAGGTCGCCGACATCTGGCGCCAATTTGCGGGCACCTTGACGGCCTTGGGGGCTTCGACTTGGTAAATCTCTTTCCCGATGTCGGTAAACTTGAGAGCCTTGCACTTCAAAGCACCCCGTTGTTTCTCGAGGAGGGAGTGGAGATCGCCCTTGATTCGGTCCCTGTCATCTTGGCTGTTGTCAAAATCTTCCTCGATGCCACGCTCTGGAATCAGCAACTTCTCGTCCTTGGCCTTCCTCCTGTCGAAGGCAGTCTCCCAGTAGCTCAGTGGCTCCTTCAAGTTCGGCATAGAGGCCAGTAATCTGTCGACCAAGCCATTACCACCGCCGAAGGCACTGAGCAGGCTCATAGTGTACTCGATTTGCTCGAAGCCGTCAAGCACTCGGACAAAGTCTTCTGGCCGGCACACGCCTGCATGGATCCGGGAGATGAGCCTCTCAAGATCGGGCATTTTGGTCATCTGGGATGAGAATTGCTCTCGGATATTGCGGTCCGAGTTCAACATGTCTACTGCATCGAGTCTCTCATTGATCTTCTCAATATTGCAGAGAGGGTGGCAGACCCATTGACGGAAGAGTCGTTTCCCGAACGGCGTGACACACCTGTTGAGGAGGTTGAAGAGTGTACCATCATGACCGCCGTTAGCCGTGTTGGAGAATATCTCCAGGTTTATTAGCGTCTGGCCGTCGAGGATGAGCGTGCCGTTTCGGTGGATGGGATTGTACCACTCAAAGTTGCCCTGGGAAAGCAAGTTTTGCTCGAGTTTCAGAACCCGAAGATAGTAAACCAGAGCGCCAAGTGCAGACATTAAGTGGTCCTTGTCTCTGGCCTGACTGAGCATCTCTGGCCATACTTGCCCGCAACCATCCGTCCCGGCAGCGAAATACTCGCCGCAGTCTAACTCCCGCCGCGTAAGGTCGGCATCCCAAAACTCAGGGCCCGATCTTAGATGGTTCCAAATGGTCGTGGGTGCAGTATTATTCTTGAGAATCCGAAGCGCCTTTGTGGATAGGTGTGACTTCTCCAGAATAAGCTCGCGCGGTGAGGTCTGGGCAACGAAAGTCTCGAACTTTGTGAGTTGAGCATCATCCTGGAACTCGGAGATGAAAAATTGGCCGGTAGCAGCATCAACAAATGCGATGCCAAATGTGGGTTTATCATCGACGACGGACTCCTTAATCGCTGCACAGTAGGTTGCCATATCATCCTGGAGCATGCTGGCTTCGACGAGGGTACCGCCAGTGAGGATGCAAGCGAGCTCTCGACGAATGATCTTGTCAGACTTCTTGGCCTTGCCATCGCGCTCTCTCATCTCCTTGCCTAGAGCAGACTCCATTTGGTCGACACGAGCCACCTTGAAGCCCTTGGCTACGAACTGGTTGACCCACATGTCAAGTGAACTCTCAGGCACTCCGACCATGCGCATGTTAACGCGATCGGTCAGCTTCAGGTCGAACAGTTGATGCCCGATCGTGGCGTCGTTCTCGTAGAGCTCGTAAAACTTGCCCTTCTTGAAGAAGACAACAGTGTCCCAGAGTTTCTGCTTGATCTCCCAGTATTGTTTCTCGAAAGGGGAAAATTTGTTCCAGGCGGCTGGAGGGATGTAGATCGAGGTGGGATCAAAGTCGGGATGCCCAGTGGGGTTTTTGTTGATATCCATGAGAGTAGCCAGCCATGGGTATCTGTCTTCGGGTTCTTTCGTGTGGGCCTTGGGTTTTGGCTTTGGCTTTGACCTCGAGGCGTCCTGGGGGACGCGGGCTGCAGCCGACCGTGCGGCAGTGGGTTCGATGTTGTCAGGATCGTACTTCCATTGCTGGGCGGTCGAGGTAGAGGGTGTGCCATCCATTGGCTCGTCCTCCTCATCCGCAAAGGTAGGGTCGGGGGACGACGAGACAGTAGGCCGCTTCCGTGGCGCCGAGGATTTTACCGCTGGCCTCTTTCGTTTCTTGGATTTTGGAGTGGCATCGGAATCGTCAGATACGACAAAGTCATCCATCTCGTCTACAAGTGTGATGTTAGCAGCGCGTCCAGCCAGAGTTATATATAGCCCGCTCCCGTTCCCATACCGTCGTTATCCTCGGAGCCAACACCATTTTCGAGCTCGAAATCGTCTCCGTCGTCCTCCTCCAATATGGTGGTACGAGTGCGGCGTTGTTGTAGACGCTTCGTCTTTGGGGCGAAAACCTCCTCGTCATCCTCGTCGTCGGTCTCGGCATAGTTTACGGCCTTCTTAGTCTATAACTCATAGGTTGGTTAATGAAAGGTTGGTGGGATGGAAGGGCATGGCGGGGAACTTGAAGTCTCTACCAACCTTGCGTGAAGGACTGCTGACTGGCTGCGCAGCAGCAGCTCTCATGGCCTGTCAAGTGGCTGTTAGAGCGGGCGTCGCCGGAGATGGGGGATGTTCGTGGAGTACCTTAACAGAAGTTGACTCCATGTTCTCTTGGGAGCTAGAAGGTTCTATAGCATCACTGCTCGGAACAGGCGTAATGTTGATCGTTCGCTTGATGGTAGACATTGAGTTGGATTTGGTGGTTTCTTTCAGACATTGGGATAGGTTCTTTTTCTGCGTCGAAGACACAGGTCCGGGAGAGGGTTTCGATGCAGATGATCCGGCTCCGGCCACCTTAGAGAAGAAGCCAAGGATGCTCTGTTGCTTGCCCGTCGACCCGGATTGACTTGCGGTAGACCGGGCGGGGGTGCGGATTGGAGCTGCGGTTTTGCCCGCCATCTTGACGGGTCTCGAACTCGATTGGCAATTGCGCCGATAAGACAAGGAAGGGGTGCGGCAACGAGGATAATAATTCAAGGCACGATAATCGCGAAATCAAGATGAGGAGGGAGGTGTGCTTGGGTTGACGGTGGAGGGCATGGCATTTGTGGTTTTAAGGAAGAAGGGACGCCCCTGGGAGACGCGATGAGATGGGAAGTCGCGACCCCCGGTCCGATCTCGCGTTCGCGTCCACTCATTAGAAAAAAGTGGATCATGGCACGCACGCCCCTCTGCGCAACCATGGAACCCCTGAACACCCTCGCCGTGGCGCCGGGTCGGGTCCATGCCTGACGGATTTTGGCATCAACATCATTCATCAAATCACCTGAATAGACGTCTATCTTTGACGAGGGCTCGGAACGGTACGTGTACAACTGGCACGGAGTATATTCGGAGTAGAGTACATCCAATCCATCCATCTCTTCAGTTTACAAGGGAGAAGGTCAAGTTTGAGGTGGGTGTACCGCTCGGTCACATCTATCGCCCTCTCTGCGGTCCTCGCGACCGCCGAATCCAGCCGGGGAACGCAATTATCTCCTGCCGACTCTGGTGCAGTGCCTCCCGTCTTGTTCATTTCCCGGTCAGCCACAGGAAGCCCCTCCCAACTGCCAATGCGACCCTAAGCAGGGCAGACTTGATCCCGGTATAATGAACGAAGTCGATTCGTTGGTGCGACGTCTTCAGCGTTGCTTGCGCCCGAGGGACGCTCAGCTTGTCGTAGGCTGAGACCGCCTGGTCGAGCGACTCAGACTGGCAGAGTTTCTCGGCCAAGTCCCAGCCATCTTTTAACGCTAGGTTGGCACCGTTCCCTGCAAATGGACTGACGGCATGATTCGCGTCGCCGATGAAGATAATACCGCGGAGAGCGGCGTCGTGGTAGAAGGGCTGCTTGTCCCTTGCTGGGAAGAGAAAAATGGATGTAGGGTCTGTGGCACTGACGATGGTGCCAAATGGCTCAGCGAACATATGTCCGACTTCCTTGGCCTCCTTCACGATGGCTCGGCACTGCTCCTCTGGCGAAAGTTGCGGGTCGAACCCTTGGCGCTCAGGTTCCAGCCTACTCAGGCCCCATACCACAGTCTGCTTATCGACCGGGGAGAAGAAGCAACAAACGCCGTGGCTGGATAATGTTAGGCCCCAGTTGTTGTCGATGGGCTGCGGTATGCCGTCGGGGAACTTTGCGTTGGCCCCTAGTTGGTTCACCCCTACGAATTGGAGCCCGTCCTTGGGGCGGAAACTCTGCCGAATCTTACTGCGATTCCCGTCGGCGGCAACCAAGACGTCGCACTCCTGCTCCGTGGCATCAGAATCGTTGTCGGACCTCGAGACGGCGACGGCAAGACGGCCATCCCCGAGCCTTCTTGCCGCTGTACACTTTGCTTCCCACTGGATGGTGACCTCTGCCCTTTCTGCGGCGTTGACGAGTATTCTCCTCAGATCTTTGCGGGCTATGCGGATTCCGGCGGTCGGTAGGTCTCCGTACGGCTTCGGCTTGATTCTAATGAGCTCCTTCCAGTCCTGGTCCCATATCTTGAATGAACCCGTCTCATCTAGGCCCAACACGGCGTGGTCTAGTATCTCCTCCAACAGGCCGAGCTGCTGTAGGGCGACGAGGCCGGCATCCTTGTCCGTGCCGTGGAGGGATAACGAATACCCTTCCCTATCAAGGTTGACCTCTCTCGTGTCCCGATCATAGACAACGATCCTAGGACGTTCTGCGGTTCGTTCCCAGAGCTTGCTGAGGGCAATGGCAAAAGACAGACCGGCGATGCCGCCACCGGCGACGATGACTGTCTGTCCCGCGAGAAAATGATGTCTGTTGGCGGCCATGCTACCCTAGCTTGACAGGCAATTAGCCAACTCAGAGAAATGGAGGGAGCCTGGCGCCGGGGCGGTGAGCCCTTAAATGGCCTCCCATCTAGACCTGAAGACGAGTGAGCACCTAGCCGACGCGTAACTCCAAGACTCGCACTTCGCAAGTCCTAAATCGCGAATTAAGGCCAGGCCAAACCTCCTTGTGGTTAGTTGGGGCGGCACGGTAAAAGGGACCACATAATGCTTGGGATTCTGTCGCAACCACCTACGTCATCGCTGGCCTCGGTAATCTCAATACTGCGAAGCCCGAGATCGCCGTTCGAACCGAAACCACTGGACTCGATTGCTCCGGTTGATGAGAGCTGTGGGCGCTTTACTACGAATATACGTACATAAAAACGACGGCCGAGGTGCTGAATTGTCTAGCTGCTTAGCTCTGGGGTAACATAACGCACGGCTGCCTCCCCGACCGCGAGATGGAAGCTCGGGTGGGGAATTGTTGACCGATTGATTGGCACTTGGCAGGGAGGCAGGTTGACAAAGATTGGCAAAGGCACAGCGGGTTCTTTCTAATCATGATGCCGAGCAGGCTCCAGTCGATGCGGTCATACCCGTCGATCCTACCAACGCATCCCGAATCCATGATGCCGGATCTAAGCTAAAGGGATCCAAGCTAAAGAACGCTGCATACAAAAATGGCGTCTCCCGAGGGACCATCTTGGCGGGACTGGGACACTATCTGGGTTTAAGACGGGAGAACAAGTCTCTAGACACCGCCGAAATGCTGTCCCATTCGATTGTTCTGCTTCTTCCTCTCCATACGTCAGCTGTGACGGCCCTGTACTCAAGTTACGCCTTCAATCCGCTACGACATCTCGGGGGCGTGGCGCCGTACTTTGAGCCGCAGGACCCGCCCACCGACCCGAAGCCGCCGCAGGGCTGCACCGCGGTGCGCGCTGCCTACCTCGTCCGCCATGCGGCCATATATGCCAATGACTTTGATTACGAGGAGTATCTGGACCCCTTTATGGAGAAGGTCCAGAATAGATCTGGCATAGACTGGTCCAAGATCCCGCCCCTGAGCTTCCTCGCCGACTGGACGCCTCCCGTGTCAGAACCCGAGCAGGAGTTGCTCACGAGGGTCGGCAAGCTCGAGGCAACTGAACTCGGCGTCAGCCTATCATTTCGCTACCCGAACCTCCGGCTGCCCTGGCGCGTGTGGGCGTCGTCGGCCGAACGGACGTTTAAGTCCGCCCAGGCCCTTGTTCGCGGCCTCGAGATGGATGAGAACACTATCAACGTGGTTTCTATCTACGAATCGGACGAGGGTGGAGCGGACACCCTCACCCCTTACGGGAGCTGCCCAGCCTATTCATCTTCGTCAGGCAGCGAGCAGTCAGCGGTATACAAGGACAAATTCTCTAGGCCCATCGTCGCCAGACTCAATGCCCTAGCGCCAGACTTCAACTTCACAGCTGACGATGTCTACGGCATGATGGAGCTCTGTGGCTACGAGTCTGTCATCCGGGGAAGCTCGCCGTTTTGCGAACTGGGCCTATTCTCGCCAGATGACTGGCTAGGATGGGAGTACACAGCCGACATCCAATACCATTACAACGTCGGCTACGGGAGCGGGGTCGCAGGCGCCTTCGGCCTGCCCTGGCTGAACGCCACGGCAAACCTACTCATGCTCCCGGAAGGGGACCAAGACGTCCAGGATCTCTATATCAGCTTCACGCACCGCGAACTGCCCCCCGCTGTGGTGGTGGCGATGGGCCTCTTCAACAACTCCTACCCAAGCGGCAGCGAGGCGGGAATCAACGACACGATGCCGCTCGACCGCGTCAATCACCGACGGGCGTGGAAGAGCTCGCACATCCTGCCCTTCCTGGGTAACATCGCCGTCGAGAGGCTGAACTGCACCGGCAGCCCCGGGTACGGCGACGGCGACTACTACCGCATCGCGGTCAACAACGCGCCGCAGGCCCTGCCCGATTGTGCAGACGGCCCCGGCACGACCTGCTCGCGACGCGGCTTTGAGGCGTACCTGCGCGACCGGGCGGACAAGTTTGCTGGGTTCTCAGAGAGGTGTGGCGCCGATTACAAGAACACCACCGACGTCTTGACCATCTACTCGGATCCAAAGTTTGGGAATGGCACGACGGTTGGGAAGAGATCACTATGGGAGGAGGAGCGTGGCTCGAGTGTGCTGGCCTTAGACCCTTAGTCAGATACCTAGGTATTACCTCCTTCCTCAGGCACCGTACCGTACCCACGTAGGTACTACTAAAGTACCGAGGGTAATGCTCATTTGAGTAATTGGCCAGCAACGTGGGAGGTGTGCGTTTACGACACCAGTTCATCAATTGTTAGCGTGAAAAGTACACCAAGACACCTTAAGTACCTCTACACATAGCAGCTAGTACCCAATTTAGGTTGGTGGAAGTTTTGACGGCACTTTTTCGCTTCTCGCTGGCGGCATGTGAAGTGTCAATGATTCGGATGTAGCTCCAACCCCGCCCCCACTTCCAGACCTGAAATTTTGCTTGCTTCCACTGTCGCGACCAGACAATGCGCCATGGCCAACGACCTGTCCGCTCCTCCAGCGCTCTCGACACCAGCGGAACACCTCTTCGAACGCGTCGAACTTGAAGTCACTACTCCCAAGGACGAGGATCAGGCCCACTCGAGGTCCGACGATGACCTGCGTAACGTCTACGAGATCGCCCGGACTGCTCGAGAGATCCGGGCTGGCAAGCGGAGGAGGATCGCCCTGCAGTTCCCGGACTTCATGCTCAGGGACGCCCCTTGGGTTGTTGAGGCCCTGAAGTCCGAGCTGCGTACCTTGAACGACGACGGCACCCCTAGGAATGCAGACGCGGCTCGAGCGGGCGCCGGCACACCTGCAGGCCAGGATGAAGGAGACAGAGCCACCCAGCCAACTGCCGACGGAGAGCCGCCGGCGGTGGGCAAGGATGGCCAACGAGAACGGATATACATCTTGGCCGATACCTCATATAGCTCCTGCTGTGTTGACGAGATTGCCGCTGAGCACGTGGCTGCTGATGTGGTCGTTCATTATGGACGAGCATGTCTCTCGCCTACCTCCAGACTTCAAGTCGTCTATGTCTTCACGAAGCACCCACTAGAAGACAACGACGCCCTCGAGGCATTCCAGAGTACGTTCTGCGACAAGCAGAGCAAGGTGGTATTGATGGCCGATGTCACCTATCACGACCACGTCGCCAGACTGGCTACTCGAATCCGAGACAGAGGTTACGCCCATTTACTTTCCACAGCCATATCGCACAACCCTCTGGGGCGGATACCGAATCGCCTCATTCTCGACCGTGAGGGAGCCGACATCTCTGCTGACGTCGACTTGAAAGAGTACGCCGTCTTCCACATCTCCGCCCCCCCGGCGGCGCTCCTGCTCGCCCTTTCATCGCGGGTTAAGTCGCTGCACGTCATGCCTACATCGACCCTCGTGGACCCGTCCGTATCTATTTCAACGCCCTCCACCACCGAGACGGCGGGTCGAATCCTAGGCCGGCGGTACGCGCGCCTTCTCTCAGTCGCCACGGCTGGAACAATAGGCATTCTCGTCAACACGCTATCCGTGGCTAACTATCTCCCTTCGGTGGACGGCATCCGGCGGCGCATCGCGGCGGCGGGGAAGAAGAGCTATACGGTCGTCGTTGGAAAGCTAAACCCAGCAAAGCTAGCCAACTTCGCTGAGATTGACGGCTGGGTCGTCGTCGGCTGCTGGGAGTCCTCGCTCGCCGAGGACGATGCAGGTTTCTACCGGCCCGTTATCACCCCCTTTGAGCTAGATATTGCACTAGCCGGCGATGACGCACGCGTTTGGGACGGCTCGTGGTGGGGCGGCATTGAGGGGGTGACGTGGCCTGAAAATGGGAAGGAAGACGTAGTGACAGAGCAGCTCGCAAAGGAGAACGGGGGTGTTGAACCCGAGGACCACGGCCAGGACGGGGGGGAGGTAGACGATGAGGAGTCGGAACCACCGGAATTTGACTGGCGCACAGGGAAGCTTGTCAGCCGTAGTCGGCCGATGAGGATGATATCAACCAACCATGGCAAGGGAGCGAGCAGCAACGAGATGGGGACACGGTCGGACGTTCTTGCCCTGAGGCCGAAGTCTGATTTAGCGACTGTGAACGGGGTCGTTAGCCCTGGTGCCGAGTTCCTAAGGTCACAGCGAACGTGGCAGGGCCTCGGAACCGATTTTGACAATTCAGAACTAAGCACCGCCATTGAAGAGGGTAGGAGTGGGGTTGCAAGGGGTTATACTGTTGGCGAGAACGGCGAGAGGACGTAGTGTGGTCTCCCTAGCGAATAGTTCGATAATGGACTTCCCGAATGTGAGCTATTTTCCGTCCTATTCTCTTCGTACATGCTGGTCCGTTTCCGTCCCCGCCCGTCTCATGCCATTACCAGGTCAATATTGATGCCCGGCGATAAATGAACGATGGAGATAATACCGATTTCTGCCCTAAAGCCAAGTTCCGAAAAGAAGAGAAAAAAACCCCCGAGATGTGCCGTCCTTTGCACCACATTTGCAGGCACCGTTTGCCGTCTGTAGAACCAATGAAACATCCCCTCCGGCTACCTCTTCAAAAGGATACCCGCTTCCTCCTTGAAAGATGCTGGTTCCTCGAGATGGAAGCTGACTTAGAAGTCTACGGGGCTGTGTACGGAATGGGCGCTCCTTGAAGCCTGCGACGAGCGTCGGTTTCGGGAAGGTCGGAGCCGGCGCACACGCCGGACTCGCTGGTAGGTAAGGTGGTTAGCCCTGGCTACCTGTACAAGGCCATTTGGCGCAGTAATACCCTGGAATAAACTTACAGAAGGGCTAGTTGGGGTCTCCGGCTCCGATTCCTCACTGTCCGTGCTGTAGAGGGGAGGCGGTGGCGGCGTAATAGACCGAACCGAGGCGTCAGGGCTCACACCCGAAACGATAGCCGTCGTGCTCAGCTGCGAACCCGGAAACGCAGCTCGGTAAACCTCGCGGTTGCCACGGTTGTTCAGGGGGTCTTGATTACCAGCGGCTGGAGTGTGAGCGGGGGCAGGTTGGGCATTGACAGGGGCGACGGAGATGTATTGCAGAGGGACCGGATACGAAGGATTGGGGTAATGGTCGAATCCAAAGGTTAACCGGTGCTG